>JAEEGL013425029.1_pt1 | contig 22760 bp, 14 predicted proteins | sample 9134231 | NCBI WGS metagenome assembly JAEEGL01 (sample SAMN16246548, study PRJNA631951) | gut metagenome | biome: gut microbiome; feature: rumen; material: fiber-attached | host: Bos | place: Iran: Karaj | collected 2018-10 | reverse complement strand
TCATGGTGACTCCGACACAGACGCAGATGACGACAATGGCGGCACTGAAGAATGCGAACAGGCACTGCCGTTTGGTCACTTTCATGATGCGTTCCATAGGTGTTTCTCCTTCCGTCAGGGCAGCGGATCCCGCGTCGCCGGATTTTGTCTCAATTCTATAGGAAGCGGTGAAAAAAAGCAAAGGGAAAATGAAAAGGGGCCGTGTCAAGTTGTTGTGGACTTTTTTGTTGACAAGTCCGACGCGGTAGTTTCACCCCGCCTGTCCAATCATACGAATCAGGCACTGTGTTCCGCTGCCTGTATCGAAAACAGGCAGCGGCTTTTCAAAGATGCTCCAGTCCAGTTTCTCAGCAAGTGCTCCGGAAAGATACTCTTCGTAGTGCTTCGCGAACCGGGTGTTGCGAGGCGCTTTGCTCAAGATTTCCTTCCGGTCGCCTCCGTTTATCCTGAAAACTCTCACTTTACTGAGCTTTCCCAGCACCTCGCGGCTCCATCCCATCGGATTCCGGCTGAAACGCTCGGAAAGGACATGGCTGACTAATCCTTCCGTGCAGCTTCCGGGCAGATCCCCCTGATATCGCCGGGCAAGCGCGTCCCAGTTGTTTTTCAGATAACACGCAAAAGCTGCCAGTTTTTCTTGCGACAATGTGTTTTCCAGGCCGCTTGCCAGGGAATCTATCAGGACCCGGGCTTTTTCCGTGTCGTTCTGTCTCAGGATGCTTCTCAGACGCTGGCCGACATTTCTCCTCGGAAACAGACTGTCGATCCGCCGGATTTCCTTCTCAGCGTGATATCCGTCCATGACTGGAATCACGTTTGGATAGTCGCAAAGTCCCTTCCGGATCCATGTCCCGCCGTCGGCATGCAGGTAGATCTTTTCCACTTCCTTCATGTCGTAAGCCTCCATCAGATACCCTTCTACCGACTTCCACAGCCGCGCGGAATCAAAGTCCTCATCCACGAAATGCATCGGACGGATCGTTTCATTTCTCCGGGCGCTCACTGCCCGGCTGCCCTCGGTTACTGTCACCAGCGGAACCGTCTGGTTGCTTTTTCCCTTTCTTTTCTGCGGCTTCTGCAGATGCACATGATCTTCGTCCGCGTGGATGTGTAATTCCCTGACGCTGCGCTTCTTTTCATCTGTCTGCTGTTCGATCTCCGCATCGCATCTGATGATGGCATTTCGGACTGTCTGCCGGCTGACAGTTCCTTCCGTCACATGCTCCGCGCTCTTCTGATATGATTCCACGCACGCCTCCCACACCAGCCGCGCCTTCATTCCGCTGTCCACCCGCTCATATTTCTCTATCTGCAGCAGTTCGTCCAGCGGATAAACGTAGCTGTCGTTCTGTTTATCGAAGTAGCAGTCTCTGCTGACGTCGATCAGCCCCAGACCGGTCACGATCTCCCGGTGCCGATTCCTCTCCTGAAGCACCAACCCCATTTCCTTCCGAGCCGCCTTGTTCTCCCGGAATGTCTGGTTGATACGCCTCAGGCATTCCTCAAGTATCGCTTTCTCCGTCGTATGACACTCGTCTTTCAGACGCTCTGTCAGCTCACCGATTCCGCTCCACTCTGAACTAAATGTCGTTTCGCAGATTTTCTTTGCCATTTCTGCCAGCAGACGTGCTATAATCTCTTCCATAGGGCCAGTCCTCCGCATTAGTTTTTGTTCGTCAAACTCATTCTAACACGTCGGGCTGGTCTTTCTCTATGCCCAAAAACCCCACAACTACTTTACACTATCGTGCCGGAAGCCTGCTTTCTCAACATTTTTTGCCCTTTTCGCCCGCCTGTGATACAATGACTTTTGCCGGATCACGCCGGCGAGACCCCCGAAAGGCCCTTCATTTCATGAAAAAAGTCCTGATGATCTATACCGGAGGCACCATCGGCATGACCTCCACGGAAAACGGCTACGCCCCGGACAGTCTCACGTTCCGGGAAGCTCTCGCCGGGATCCGGGAACTGACCGCCCCCTGCATGCCCGCCTGGGAGCTTGCAGAGATGTCCCCGCTCCTGGATTCCTCCAATATGACCGTGCGGGAATGGAACAGCATCGGCCGAAAGATCGCGGAGCGCTACGACGAATTCGACGGCTTCCTGATCCTGCACGGCACCGATACCATGGCTTACACCGCCTCCGCGCTTTCCTTCATGCTGGAGCACAATACCAAGCCCGTCATCCTGACCGGCTCGCAGATCCCGCTCTGCGAGGTGCGCAGCGACGCCCGCGACAACCTGATCACCTCCCTGATGCTGGCCGCGTCGGACGAGATCCACGAGGTCTGCCTCTATTTCGGCGGAAAACTGCTCCGGGGCAACCGTTCGACCAAATACTCCGCGGACGGCCTGGCCGCCTTCGTCTCTCCGAACTATCCCGTCCTGGCCGAAGCCGGGACCTCTATCTTCTACCGCCGCAAGGCGCTCCTTGCGCCTCCCGCGGGAACCTTCCGCCTGCAGCCGCTCGATGCGGTCCCCATCGGCGTCATCAAGGTCTTTCCCGGCATCCAGTTCGAACTGTTCGAATCGATCATGACCGAAAGCCTGAAAGGGATCGTCATCGAGACCTTCGGCGCCGGCAATATCCCCGGCGACGGACATGCGCTCCTGCCCATCATCCGCCGCGCCTCCGAGAACGGCAGCGTGATCGCCGTCTGCTCTCAGTGCCCCGAAGGCTCCGTCTCCCTGGGCGCGTATGAGACCAGCATGGCCCTGAAACAGGCCGGCGCGGTGAGCGGGATGGACCTGACCACCGAGGCGGCCGTCGCGAAACTGTATTATCTTTTCAGCTGCGGCTGCGACAACGAAACGGTGCGCCGTCTGATGGGCGAAGACCTGCGCGGCGAGATGAGCGGGGAGGAGAACCGATGAAAGCCGAAAGACCTTATCCGCAGGCCGTCGTCACCAGAAAGGCGGAACGGGCCCTTCTCGGAGGCCACCCGTGGATCTACGACGCGGAGATCCTCCGCATGAGCGACGACGTCCCGAACGGCTCCCTCGTCGATGTCCTGAACGAAAAAGGAAGCTTTCTCGGAACCGCCCTTCTGTCCCAGCGCTCCCGGATCCGGCTGCGGCTCATCTCGCGCAACGCGAACGACCGCTTCGATGAGGCCTTCTGGGAGCGGCGCCTCCGCTATGCCTGGGAATACCGAAAGACCGTCCTGGCCGGAGACCTCGACGCCTGCCGGGTCATCTTCGGAGAAGCCGATCAGTTTCCCGGGCTGACCGTCGATCTTTTCCACGACCTTCTGGTCACTCAGACCCTCTCCTATCCGCTGGAACAGCTGAAGGGCCTTCTCTTTCCGCTGCTCGTCCGCATCCTTCGGGAAGACGGGCGGGGGATCCGCGGAATCTACGAGCGGAACGACGTCTCCCTGCGGGAAAAGGAAGGCCTGCCGCAGGGAAAGGGCTGGTACCGCCTGCCCGGTGAAGAGATCCCTTCCTCTCCGGTGACAGAGATCACCGAGAACGGGATCCGCTATCTGGTCGACGTCGAAAACGGCCAGAAGACCGGCTTTTTCCTGGATCAGAAGCTCAACCGGCGGGCCGTCGCCCGACTGGCTCCCGGAAAGAGAGTCCTCGACTGCTTCACCCACACCGGCTCCTTCGCGCTGAACGCGGCGGCGGCCGGAGCGTCGGGCGTCACTGCGGTCGACGTCTCCGAAACGGCTCTGGAGGCGGCCCGGGCAAACGCCCGCCTGAACGGCCTGGAAGACCGCATGGAATTCGTTCGCGAGGACGTCTTCGATCTGCTGACGAAGCTCGCCGCTTCCGGCGCCCGCCCCTACGATCTGATCATTCTGGATCCGCCGGCCTTTACCAAGAGCCGTTCCACGGCCGAAAACGCGCTGCGCGGCTATAAGGACATCAACCTCCGGGCAATGCGGCTCCTGCCCCGCGGCGGGTATCTCGCCACCTGCTCCTGCAGCCATTTCGCGGACGATCCGCATTTCCGCCGCATGCTGGCGGAGGCGGCCTCCGACGCGGGCGTCTCTCTCCGGCAGATCGAGGCCCGGCAGCAGGGGCCGGACCACCCCATCCTCTGGGGCGTTCCCGAGACCGAATACCTCAAATTCTATCTGTTTCAGGTGGTGTAGCCATGTGGGAGACTTTTCTGCATTCGGTCGTTTCCGTCCTGCTGATCCTGATGCTCACCGCGGTGGGCTATTTCGTATCCGCCCGAGGCTGGGTCACTCCGGATGTCAAGCACTTCCTCAGCCGCTTCATCATGCGGGTCGTCGTGCCGTTTTACTGTATCTACGGCCTGCTCAGCAGGCTTGACCGGGAACTGCTCTTTGCCTCCGGCCCCTTCCTGCTCTGCATTTTTCTGAACATCGTCTGCCTTTTCCTGCTCGCCGCGCTGGTCGGAAAACTGCTGAAGCTGCCGCGGAAAAAGATGGGCGTCTTCCTGATGATGTGCGCCCTTTCGAACGCGATGTTCATCGGCTACCCCATGTGCATGGAGCTGTTCGGGGAGGAGTGCATCCCCTATGTGCTGCTCTACTACGTAGTCACGACCTCCTTCACGCAGCTCGTCGGCCTCAACCTGATCCGCTGGTCGGGCGAGAGCGGACGCCTCTCCGGAAAGATGATCCTGCGCTTCCTGACCACGCCCGCGGTACTGGCCCTGATCATCGGGCTCGTGCTGATCCTTCTCGACGTCAGGCTGCCGGCCATCGTCATGCGCTTCGCCGGCTACATGAGCGATCTGGTGACGCCCCTGGCCCTGCTCCTTACCGGCATCATCATCCGGGAGATCGGCCTCCGCGAGCTGAAGCCCGATCTGCCCCTCCTGATCGCCCTGCTCTTCCGCTGCGCGGTCGCGGCGGGCACCGGCATGCTCTTCTGCCGCCTGCTGGGTGTGGAGGGCCTCGGCCGGAGCGTGCTCCTCATCGAGGCCTCGATGCCTGTCGTCTCGCAGACAGCCGTTGCCGCCAGCGAATACGGGGCGGACGAAGGCTTCGCCGCCCGCGGCGCCGCCCTGACCACGGTCGCCTGTTTTGTCTATATCCCGGTGCTGATGTTGCTGATCAGCGCCTGAGAGCCCTTTTCCGTTGCAAAACCTTCCGCCTCATGGTATATTTTTTTACAGAGCGACTTTGTCCGCTCTGTATTTTCGTATCTTTCCAGGAGGCTTTATGAACCAGGCTTCTCCTTTATCTTCCGACCGTCTCTGGCAGCTTTCGAAGGAGCTGCTTTCCGACGGCACCTTTGCCGATACGCCCGGGCTCGCGGCGCTCAAGAATCAGGTGATCACCCTGATCGGACTGCTCCGCAGCGCCATGTGGCCGCACATCTTCAGCCCGGAAAACACCTTCCGTGAACCCTCCGCGATCCTGGTGAGCACCCGTCTCGAGCGGGCCTCCCTCCTGCTCATGGATATGCTGGCAGCCGCCGCCCCCGATCTTCCCGACCGGGAAGGTGTCGTCTGCCGTTTTTTTGCAGCCCTGCCGGCCGTCAAGGCCCTTCTGGATACCGACGTGGAGGCCGCTTACAACGGCGACCCCGCCGCCCGCAGCACCCGGGAGATCATGCTCTCCTATCCGGCTTTCGAAGCCATCAGCATCTTCCGGCTGGCGCACGCCCTTTTTGAGATGAAGGTACCGCTGCTTCCCCGGATGATGACCGAATACGCCCACCGGCTGACCGGGATCGACATCCATCCCGGCGCCTCGGTGGGCAGCCATTTCTTTATCGACCACGGAACCGGCATCGTGATCGGCGAAACGACCACGATCGGCCACCACGTGAAGCTCTATCAGGGCGTGACCCTCGGAGCGAAGAGCTTCGATCTTGATCCGGACGGCAATCCGGTGAAAGGCGTCAAGCGCCACCCCGATATCGGCAACCATGTGATCATCTACGCCGGCGCCACCATCCTCGGCGGACAGACTGTCATCGGCGACGGCTGTGTCATCGGCGGCAACGTCTGGCTGACGCACAGCGTTCCGGCGGGCGAGACCGTCCTGGCTGCCCGCGAGATCCGGGAAAACTGAAGGAGCCCCCTATGAGCGATACCGGTCCTCTCAGCCGCGAAGATTACGAAGAGCCCTGCTGCCCTCTGGATATGAGAACGCCGGACGAGGCGGCCGTGCGCCGGATCCCCCTGGCCCGCGTTCTGGAAAAGCTGGACGAACATCTGAGCCGGCGCGACACCGCGGCGGCCGAACGGCTGCTCCGTTACTGGCTTGAGGAAGCCCGCGCCGGGCGGGACGGGCGCGGCGAACTGGCGCTCTCCAATGAAATGATGGGTCTGATGCGGAAATCGGAGCGCTGGGAAGAAGCCCTGGCGGCCGGAGAAAGAGCCCTGGCTCTTCTGGCGGAGCTGGACCTGGCCGATTCCGTCACCGCCGGCACTACGTATGTCAATTACGCCACCGTCTGCAAGACCTTCGGCATGGCCGCCGAAGCCCTGCCTTACTTTGAAAAAGCCGGTTTTCTCTACGAAAAGCACCTGCCTGGGGGCGACGGCCGTCTGGGCGGCCTCCGCAACAACATGGGTCTCGCGCTCACCGACCTCGGCCGCTTTGAAGAGGCCCGGCGCTCGTTCCGGGAGGCTCTGGACATCATGGCTTCCGTGCCGGGCGGGGAACTGGAGCAGGCCGTGACCTGGCTCAACCTGGCGGATCTGGCCGAAGCCGAACTCGGAAGCGAAGAAGCCGAGGATGAGATCCTGCAGGATCTGGCAAAGGCCCGACAGCTTTTGGATGCCCCGGCTCTCCCGCGGGACGGCTACTACGCTTTCGTCGCGGAGAAATGCGCCCCCGGCTTCCGGTACTACGGGGATTTTGCCGAGGCGAAGAAGCTGGAAGAAGAAGCACGGAGGATCTATGAACGGACTTGAGCTCTCCCGCGCCTATTACGAAGCCTTCGGTGCGGAGATGCTGCACCGGGATTTCCCCGAGTGGGAAGGCCGCATCGCGGCGGCCTTATGCGGCAGCGGCTCCGAATGCTTCGGCTTCGACGACGGGATCTCCCGGGACCACGACTACGAACCGGGATTCTGCCTTTTCATTCCCGAAGAGGATGAGATGGACCGGCGTACGGCCTTCCGTCTGGAGCGGGCCTACGCCAAGCTTCCCGCGGAATTCATGGGCCTGACCCGGCAGAAGCTCTCCCCGGTCGGCGGCGCCAGACGCGGCGTATTCCGGCGGAGCGAGTTCTTTCTTTCCCGGATCGGACGGCCCGACACGGCGCTGACCACCGGCGAATGGCTATCGATCCCCGACTACGCCCTGGCCGAAGCCGTGAACGGGCAGATCTTCCGGGATGACGAAGGCGTCTTTACGGCGATGCGTAACGCGCTGCTCGCGATGCCGGAAGACGTCCGCCGGAGGAGGCTGGCCTCCCAGCTCCTCACCATGGCGCAGGCCGGCCAGTACAATTACCGGCGCATCCTGGCGCACGGGGAAGAAGGGGCGGCACAGCTGGCCGCCGCCGAATTTGCCGAAGCCGCCCTGAAGACCGCCTTTCTGCTCAACCGCCGCTATATGCCCTTTTACAAATGGTCTTTCCGCGCCCTGCGGGATCTGCCCCGTCTGTCCGGGCTCTGCGAGCCCCTGACGCTGCTCCTTGCCGGCGGCCGGGACGTTTCCCCGGAAGAAAAGACCGACTGCATCGAAGAAGTCGCCGCCGCCGTGATCGGCGAGCTGGCTGACCAGGTCCTCACCCGGGCCGTCTGCGGAGATCTGGAAAAGCACGCCTGGTCGGTGTGCGACGGCATTTCCGATCCCGGGCTCCGCAACGCCCCCTTATAATAAACCAACTTTCAGGAGGTATCTCGATGAAAAAAAGCACCCGGCTGCCCGCCTACCCGCTGGTGACTCACGACCCGTTCTTCTCGCTCTGGTCCTGCACCGATCTTCCCACCGTGGACGATACGCGCCACTGGACCGGACAGGAAAAATTCCTGCGCAGTTCCCTGACCATCGACGGTCTCCCCTACCGCTGCCTCGGCCGCGGCGGACGCGGCTCGATGAAGTGCCTGGACATCCGTGTGACCCCTCTCAGCACCGAATACCTCATGGAAGCGGCCGGCGTACGGCTGACGCTCCGTTTCACTTCGCCCCTGCTGCCGGACGACTTCGATATCCTCTCCACGCCGATCACCTATATCGATTACGATATCACTTCCGCGGACGGAAAAGAGCATGACGTCACGGTGCATTTCTCTGTCTTTGAAAACATGGTCTACGCCGGCGGAAACGCGCCGCGGATGCGGACGGATTTCTTCACGGATGACGGCCTTCGGGTCGGCTATCTGGGCCAGATGAGGCAGACGCCGCTCGGCGGTTCCGGAGACCACCTGACCATCGACTGGGGCTACGTCTTTCTGGCTGCCGAAGAGGGAGAGGTTTACGATGCGCAGATGTCCTCCCGGACGATCAACTGGAAGCGGAAAGGCACCACACCGTTCAAAGCGACCCTGATGACCGCCTACGACGACGTCGCCTCCATCAACTATTTCGGCCGTCTGCTGCCCGCCTACTACGCGCGGAACGGCAAGACGATCCTGCAGGCCCTGCAGGAATTCCGCGCGCGGCATGACGAGATCATCTCCCGCTGCGAAGCCTTCGACGCGCAGCTCCTCCGGAAGGCGGAGAAACTGGGGGGAAAGGATCTCGCCCTGATCGTCACCGCCGCCTACCGCCAGTCCGTTGCCGCCCACAAGCTCGTGGCCGACGTGAACGGCGACCTGCTCTTCATTTCCAAGGAGGACGATTCCAACGGCTGCGCCGCGACGGTGGACGTGAGCTATCCGTCGGTTCCGCTGTATCTCCTTTACGCGCCGGAACTCGTCCGCGCCATGTGCCGTCCGGTCTTCAAATTCGCGCGCATGCCGATCTGGCACTATGACTTCGCCCCGCACGACGTCGGCCGCTATCCGGTGCTGAACGGGCAGATCTACGCCGCGTATCTTCGTCCCGGGAATCACTCCGAGGGCAATACCATCGCCCCGTACTACCTCTATCCCGCCTCCGTGGACGCCTACATGCACGAGAAGCAGATGCCGGTCGAGGAGAGCGCCAACATGATCCTGATGCTGGCCGCCGCCGGGAAAGCCGACGGGGACTACTCGCTCGCGATGGAAAACATGGATCTTCTGGAACAATGGTGCCGCTACCTGCTGGAATTCGGCGAAGACCCGGGCGAGCAGCTCTGCACCGACGATTTTGCCGGACACCTGGCCCGCAACGTCAACCTGTCCGCCAAGGCTTTCATGGGAGTCGCCGCATTTGCCGGCCTGCTCAGGAAAGCCGGCCGTGACAAGGATGCCGCGAAGTACGAATCCGAAGCGCGCCGCATGGCCGACAGCTGGCTGAAACGGGCCGACGCCGGCGACTATACCTATCTGACCTTCGACAAGACCGGCTGGAGCCAGAAATACAATCTGGTCTGGGACAAGCTTTTCGGCATGGACCTTCTGCCCGCTTCCTTCTACGAGAAGGAACTGAAGAGCTACCTGCCGCGCCAGAACCGCTACGGCCTGCCGCTCGATTCCCGCGCGGACTACACCAAATCCGACTGGGTCCTTTGGACCGCGTCCATGGCCGAGGATAAAAAAGTTTTCCGCGCCCTGATCGCCCCCGTGGCGGATTATCTGCGCGAATCAGGATCCCGCGTGCCCTTCTCGGATTTCTACAACACCGTGACCGGGTACTACGAGACCTTCATCGGCCGCAGCGTGCAGGGCGGCTGCTTCATGCCGCTCCTGATGGAGGAATGGAAAAAGCGGAAATAGGACTGTTTCCGCCGCCTGACACGAAAGCAGCCGGCTTTTGCCGGCTGCTTTCTTTACCGGAGGCTTCCCCATGCAGAATAAATCCGCCCTCTCCTACCGCGCGACGCTCGCCGCCGCGTTTTCCAACTATCTGATCCAGGCGATCACCTGCATCTTCCCGTCGCTGCTCTTCGTGCACTTCCGGGAGGTCTACGGGATCACCCTGACCGAGCTTTCCTTTCTGCTGACCCTGACCTTCGGGCTGCAGATCACCGGCGATCTGGCCGCCGTACCTCTGATCCGCAGGATCGGCGTCCGGAGCGGGATCGTTCTGGCCAACGTCCTGAGCGGGGCCGGCTTTCTCCTCCTCCCGCTGCTCCTCAGAGCGATGGGGTCTTTCCCTGCGCTTCTCATCGCGTCGGTCTTCTATTCTTCCGGCGCCTCGCTCATCGAGGTGCTCATCAGCCCGATCGTCGAAGCCTGTCCGACCCGCCATCCCGACCGGATCATGAGCCTCCTGCACTCCTGTTTTTCCTGGGGCTGCTGTCTGGTGATCGGCCTTTCCGTCCTCTATTTCTTCCTCTTCGGCATTGAGAACTGGCCATTTCTGGCTGTTTTGTGGGCAGCTACCGCCGCAGCGGAAGCCGTCATCTTTTCCAGGGTCCCTCTGGGCACCCTGCCGGGAGATCAGACAGGCCGGCGCATGAAGGTGTCCGAACTCCTGAGACACCGGACTTTTCTTCCGCTGATCCTGCTGATGATCTCGGCCGGCGCTTCCGAACTGGCCGTCTCCCAGTGGGCTTCGGCTCTGACAGAGCAGGGGCTCGGGATCGCCAAACCCTGGGGCGACCTTTACGGGCCTCTCGGCTTTGCCTTCCTGATGGGGACAGGCCGCGTTGTCTACGGCCGGCTCGGAAGGAAAGTCTCCCTGACTTCTTATATGATCCTTTGTGCCGCCTTCTGTCTGGCCGGCTACGGACTGCTCATCTTTTCCCCCCATCCCGTCCCTGCCCTCATCGGCTGCGGCCTGGCCGGGTTCGGCGTGGGGATCCTCTGGCCGGGTGCCCTCTCCTTAAGCACCCGCCTCGTTCCCTTCGGCGGGTCCCTTCTCTTCTCCCTCCTTGCCTGCGGCGGGGATATCGGCTGCACTGTCGGCCCAACGCTGGCAGGCCTTGTTTCCGATGCAGCCGGCGGCGATCTGAAGCGGGGCGTCCTCGCGGCTGTCATCTTCCCTCTCGGCTGCCTGCTTCTGACGCTTTTCCTTCAAAAAAAAGCCCGGGAGTCCGATCCGGGCTGAGAGGACGGGGCAGCATCCGCTGCGGAACCGCTATCAAAATAGAGCCCCGGATAAGCAAAGGGCAGGGCCGTGCATCGGTCCTGCCCGCTGTTCTTTATTACCGCCTGTTTTCCCGGCAGTTTTCCCATCGGCCTGTCAGACGTCCGAAAGTTCCTGCCCGCCGCTTCCGGCGGCGCTCATGCCCTCCTCCAGCCGGCGGTAAGCCCGCCGGAAGAGAATGTACTGCCCGAGGCCTGTGAGCGCCCAGGAGATCGGGTACCCGATCAGGATCCACTCATAACTGTGGAACGCCGGCTGACGGAAGACCGTAAAGAGCCACAGCATGCGGAACCCGCAGATCCCGATCACGGATACCAGCATCGGGGCAAAAGAACGGCCCATTCCGCGCAGGGTGGCGGTGAAAGCATCCATAAACGCGCAGACGAAATACGGCAGCGAGACCATCGTCAGGCGCAGCAGACCGTACTCGACCGACTGGGGCGAATCGGTGATGTATATTCCCAGAAGCGGACGTCCGAAAAGCCTTATCGTACCGCCCATCAGAAGGCCGGCCGCCAGGCAGCACAGGAGCGCCGCGCGCATGGACTCCCGGATCCGGCCGATCTTTTTTGCTCCCATCGCCTGCCCTACAAAGTTAAGGGCCGCCGTAGAGAAACCGGCCAGACAGGCGTTGATGAATCCGTCGATATTGGACCCGGCCGCGTTGCCGCTCATGACCGCCTTCCCGAAGGAATTGACCGACGACTGGATGATCACGTTGGAAATGGAAAACATCGAGCCGTTCAGGCCCGCGGGGAGCCCCATCCGGATGATCTTTCCGAGAGGCTTCGCGTAAACATGCAGTTTCCGGAACTCCAGCCGGATCATATCTCTTCTTCCGGTCAGTTCGATCACGACCAGTACCGCCGAGACCCCCTGGGAGATCACCGTAGCCAGCGCCACGCCTTCCACGTTCATGCCGAGAAAAGCGGTAAAGATCACATTGAAGATCACGTTGATCACGCCGGCCGACGTCAGGAAAACGAGGGGTTTTCTGGTCTCTCCCGCCGCCCGCAGGATCGAGGCGCTGAAATTGTAGACCATGCTGAAGGGCATGCCGCAGAAATAGATCCGCATATACCGCGCCGAAAGCGGCAGCACGTCTTCCGGCGTTCCCATCCAGGTGAGCACCGTTTCGGCGAACATCGTCCCGAAGACTGCCAGAAAAATGCCGCTGATCAGGGCTGTCGGCAGCGCGGTATGCACCGTCCGGTGAGCGGTCTGATCATCTTTCGCGCCGATGGCATGGGCCACCGAGACACCGGTCCCGACCGAAAGGCCGATGAAGAGATTGACGATCAGATTCGTAATGGCGCCCGTCGCTCCCACAGCCGCCAGAGCGATGCTGCCGCGGAAGCGCCCGACCACGACCAGGTCGGCCGCGTTGAACAGAAGCTGCAGCCAGCTGGTCAGGATGATTGGGATCGAATAGACGATCATGCGCTTCAGGACGGGACCGGTCGTCAGATCCGTCCTGTCGGGGCGGAGCACCTTCGTTTCTTCCATGTCAGACGACCGTCCTTCCGGACGACCTCTGCTTCTGAAGCTTCCGGATCGCGCACATGAGCAGGAGCGTCTGCACCAGGAACGTCACCGTCCATGAGATCGGATAGGAAACCAGCAGCCAGTGCAGATCGTGATATGCGGGCATCCGGAAGACCGTGAAGATCCAGAGAATGCGCAGCCCGCAGACCCCTGCCACGGAAACGATCATCGGCAGGAAGGACCGCCCCATACCGCGGAGCGTCATGGTCGATACGTCCATCATCCCGCAGAGGAAATACGGCAGGCAGACCATCCCCAGACGGATGATCCCGTAGCTGATCGATTCCGGGGAATCCGTGATATATATTCCGAGGAGCGGTCTTCCGAGCAGGTAGACCGAACCGCCGAAAAACATGCCGAAAACGATAACAGACCCCAGTGCCGCCAAAAAGATCTTCCGGATCCGGTCCGTCTTCCCGGCACCCAGTGCCTGCCCCGTGTAATTCATGGCCGCCTGGGCGAAGGAGTTCTGGATCACGTAGACGAAGCCCTCCAGATTGCTGCCGGCCGCGTTGCCCGCCATCACGACGTCTCCGAGGGAATTGACAGAGGACTGGATCAGCACGTTCGAGATGGAAAACAGGGAGCCGTTGAGGCCGGCCGGGATCCCGAGACGGATGATCTTCAGGAGCGGACGGCGGTAGATACGCAGTTTTCTGATATCCAGGCGGATCATATCGGTCCGGCGGGTCATCGCAGCCACGATCAGGATCGCGGAGATCAGCTGAGAGATCACGGTCGCCAGCGCTACTCCGTCGACGCCCATGCCGAAGACCGCTACGAAAAGAATGTTGAAAAGCACGTTGACCACGCCCGCGACAGACAGGTAGATGAGCGGCTTTCTGGTGTCTCCGGCCGCCCGCAGGATCGACGCACAGAAATTATAGATCATATTGACGGGCATGCCGCAGAAATAGATCTTCATGTAGACGGCCGAATGCGGAAGCACCGTCTCCGGGGTTCCCATCCATCCGAGCAGCGTCTCCGCCAGAGCGAGGCCTATGCCCGTCAGGATCAGACCGCTCACAAAAGCCGTGGGGATCGCGGTATGCACGACTTCGAACGCCATCTTCTCGTCTCTGGCGCCGATCGCGTGCGCCGCCGACACCCCGCTTCCCAGGGAAAGGCCGATAAAGAAATTGATGATCAGATTTGTGATCGCGCCGGTGGCGCCGACCGCCGCCAGGGCAAAACTGCCCCGGAAACGCCCGACGACGATCATATCAGCCGCATTGAACAGGAGCTGCAGCACACTGGTGCACATCAGCGGGACAGCAAACAGAATGATCCCGCGCAGTACCGGCCCGCTCGTCAGATCGGCCCGGTTTTTCTGCTCTACCGCCTGTTTTTCCATATCAGATCAGCTGTGACAACTCCTCTCTCATCCTGCGCTCCAATGCTGCGGCCTCTTCTTCCGCAGCCCCGCGGACGCCGAAATAGATCTTGATCTTCGGTTCCGTTCCGGAAGGACGGATGCAGCACCAGGCGTCCCCTTTCAGTTCATAATACAGCACGTTCGAACGGGGAAGGCCGGTGGGACTTTCCTCTCCCGTCTCGGTGTCCCGGCACAGTCCGGTCTGATAGTCCCGGACCCTCAGTACTTTAAGGCCTGCCGTCTCCGTCAGGGGATGCTCACGCAGAGTCTGCATGATCCCGCGCATGCGTTCCATCCCGTCCAGCCCGGGGAAGCTCTTCGTGACGATCCCGTCCCGGTACCAGCCGACTTCCCGGCAGAGTGCCTCGTAGGCTTCGATGATGGTCATGCCCTTCGTTTTATAATAGGCCGCCGCCTCACAGAGCGCGACCGACGCGGAGACCGCGTCCTTGTCGCGGGCATAATCGCCGATCAGGCAGCCGTAGCTCTCCTCAAAGCCGAAAAGATAGGAGCCGCTGCCGGTCTTTTCCATCTTCAGGATTTCTTCACCGATATATTTGAATCCGGTCAGGACCTCTTTAAAGCGCACCCCGTATTTGCGCGCCACCGCGCCCGCCATATTGGAGCTGACGATGGTGGAGATGAGCTCTCCGTCCGCGGGCAGGCCTTTCAGCTCCTTCCGGCTGCCGATCTCGTAATCCGCCAGGAAGCAGCCGGACATATTGCCGGTCATGGAGCGGTACTCTCCCCGGCTGTCCTTCGCGTAGACGCCCAGCCGGTCCGCGTCCGGATCGGTCGCGAGTACCAGATCCGCGTCGATCTCCCGCGCCAGCTTCAGACCGAGCGTGAAGGCCTCCTGCGCCTCCGGATTCGGATAGGAGACCGTGGGAAAATCTCCGTCAGGAAGTTCCTGCTCCGGCACCACAAAGACATTTTTAAAACCGATCTCCCGGAGGATCTGCCGGACCGGCAGGTTTCCGGTCCCGTGCAGGGGAGAATAAACGATCTTCAGATTTTTGCCTTCCTTCCGGATCGGTCCGCGCCGGAGGATGCACCGTTTCACCGCTTCGCGGTAGGCTTCGTCCACTTCCGGACCGATGATCCGGATCAGGCCTTTCGCTTCCGCTTCCGCCCGGTCCATCGTTTTCGGGACTGCGAAATCGGTGATCGCGTTCACCTCGTTCATGATGCCGACGTCCTGCGGAGGAGTCACCTGTGCTCCGTCGGCCCAGTAGACCTTGTAGCCGTTGTATTCGGGCGGGTTGTGGCTGGCCGTGATATTGATCCCGGCGGTGCAGCCCAGATGCCGGACCGCGAAAGACAGTACGGGCGTAGGCCGCAGCGAAGGAAACAGCCAGGCAGGGATCCCGTTTGCCGCCAGACAGAGGGCCGCTTCCTCGGCAAATTCGGGAGACATGCGCCGCGAATCATACGCGATCGCCACGCCTTCCCCTTCCGCGTGTTTCTGAATATAGTTGGCCAGTCCCTGCGTCGCCCGCCGCACCACGTAGCGGTTGATCCGGTTGGTGCCGGCCCCGATGATGCCCCGCATGCCGGCCGTTCCGAAAGCCAGATCCCCGGTGAAGCGCTCGCGGATCTCTTTTTCATCGTCAGCGATCGCCGCCAGTTCCGCCTTTGTTCCGGCGTCGAATACCGGCGCGTTCAGCCATTCTTCATAAGAAGCTCTGTAATCCATCTCTCTCCTTTACAGTCGGATCCGCAGCCATTTCCGCTTATGGATCCGCGTCGCAGAAAATACGAGGCGCAGCCCCTGATCGATCGTCAGACCGATCCAGGCGCCGATCAGCCCCAGTCCCAGAGGGTAAGCCAGCAGATAACTCCCCAGCGGCCGGACGATCCCGATGCAGATCAGGGAAGCCCGGGCCGTATAAGCCGTGTCTCCGGCTCCGCGCAGACACCCCATGTAGACTACGTTGGAGGTCTGCAGGAAGGTGACCACCGCACTGAAAAGCATCAGGATCTCCCCCCGGGCGATCACTTCCGGCGTATCGGTATAGGCCATCATGAGCGGCCTCCGCAGGAAAATGAAGACCATGCTCAGGATACTGGCCGTAATGATGACCACCCGCTGGCCGATCCCGCAGTAAATGTAGGCCAGATCCGGCCGCTTTGCCCCCAGGCTCTGCCCTGCCAGGGAGGTCGCCGCCACCTGGAATCCGTCCCCGAAAAAGAAGGAGATCGACAGGATGTTAATGGCAATGGTGTGGGTCGTATAGTCCAACCCCGGCAGATACGCGACGATCATGGCGAACAGAAGGAATCCTATCCGGATGCAGAGCTGTTCCACCAGGGCGCTGCCCCCGACCTTGAAAACAGGCTTCAGCACCTCGGCAGACATTTTCCAGGGTGCCGGATAAAAGAGGTTTATGTATTTATCCTTCTCCAGCAGACGGATGAAGGCCATCAGGAAGGAGACGGCGGTTCCGATCACCGTCGCAATGGCGGCTCCGCGTATCTCCAGCCGCGGGAAGATCCAGATCCCGTTGATCAGCAGGTAGTTGAACAGGACGTTCACCAGGTTGCCGACCAGATTGGTCGACATGGAGATCCGGGTGTTGCCGCTGCCCTTCTGCGCTGCGTTGATCATCGTATTCATGGACTGAAAAATGACCGAGAAGATGATGATCCGAAAATACGCGACCGAGTCATCGAGATATTTGGCCCCCACCAGCAGCATGATCTTATCCGCCAGCAGATATCCGACTGCCGACAGCACCAGGATCATGCAGAGCCCGACGAAAAAGCCGTTGCGCATCACGTGGTTCGCTTCCGCCTGGTTGCCCTCTCCCTTTCGTCTCGCCACGGTCGCCGTGATGCCGATGTTCAGGGCAAAAATAAAACACAGCAGAACGAACTTGGGCTGCTGGGTGATCCCCACCGCGGCGATGGCTTCATCGCCCAGGGTCCCCACCATGATCGTATCTGCTATGCCCACGAAACCGACCAGCACAGCCTCTACAACCGAAGGCCATGCCATCCTGAGGAATCGTCCGTAAAGTTCTCTGCTGTCCGGTATTTCCCCTCTCGGTTCTTCCGGCTTCAGCAACGTTTCCCAGGCAAAGAATTTTTTGAGTTGCTGCAGGATCATATCTTTCTCTCCCCGGGGAACCGCACAGGCGCCCCTTCTGTTCATTATAAGCCGATTTCCCGAAACCGCAACCGAAATCGCCCTGTTTCGGAAAAAGGTTCGAACAGAAAAGAGGGGCCCTCTTGCGAGAGCCCCTCTGCAGGCTGTGATCTTTCCTAACGGTAGAGAGCGAAGACTTCCCAGATATCATCCAGTTCCAGTCCCAGACGCCAGCAGGCAATGCCCGCCAGACCGTACTCCTTCATGGCTTTCAGCCGGGCCGCCATGGATTCCGCATCTTCCACCCACAGTCTGGTCTCGGTCGATCCGATCTGAAACTCCACATAGGAGAGTCCGGATTCCGTGTCCCAGACGGGAGAAAGCGAGTAGGTTTCGATGGTGTTCTTCACGGCTGCCATGCTGAGCATGGAGGAAGTGAGCGTCGAGCCGAAGCCTTTCCAGAGACGGGTGTAAAACGGCACCGCGTTGATGATCCGGTCCGCCGGCACCTCCTTCAGCGTGTCCTCGATACCCTTCCGGACGAAGGGCAGGGACGCCGTGGGGCCCGCGTCGGAGCCGGAATAATGCTCGTCATAGCCCATAATGACGATGTAATCCGCAAACAGTGCCTGTTCCGCCCGCCGGTAATGCTCCGTCCAGACCGAAGGAACATAATTGTCCACCGAAAGCACGAGTCCCGCCTGATGACAGGCCAGCGACAGCTCGCGGATGAACTGGATAAATCCGTCGCCCGCGTCTTTCGGCAGGCTTTCGATGTCTACATTGATCCCGTCCGCACCGATACGGAGCGTTTCCTCCGTCAGCGTCTCCACCAGTTTCCGGCGCAGGGAGGTGGTACAGAGCAGTCCGGTCAGTGCATCGCCGGTCACCCCGTGATCCACGTTGTTGAGCAGCACCCACGACTCAATCCCCCGGGCATGGGCCCACTCGACCGTACTTTCCTCGGCCAGGGATTCGATATTTCCCTGTCCGTCCGTAAGCCGGAACCAGGTCGAACAAAGCACATTCACTTCTGTCATATATGCCGTATATTCTTCCAGATGTGCGTTGTCGTCCCGGTTGCTGACCAGATCCCAGACCATCAGGATGTCCTGACGGTCGGATACGCGGACCGGTTCCGGTTCCGTGTAGACATGTTCGTACCGTCTGGTGCCGGGCACGCCCAGTTCTTCACAGCGGATGTATCCGCCGATCCCGTCCTCGGTGTACACGTTGGCCCATTCGGTATCGCGGCTCAGGAGGATCAGTTCCTCTCCCGCCGCCGCCTTCAGAAGGATCGGGCTTTTCTTGCTGGCATCCCTGCGGACAGTCCCGTCCGTTATCAGCGCGACGGTCTGGCGGGCGGAGAAATCCGTCCGGATGACGAGTCTCGCCGGCTGAAGAAACAGCTGATAGCTCAGGTCCGTATACTGTGCCGCGTAAGGGAAATAGACATAAGCGGTCCCCCCGCGCTCCCTGAGCACCGGCCCGCCCTCGAAATCGGTCGCCATGCCGGCTTCGACCAGACGGTCCGGCAGCGTGTAGAGCAGCAGTTTTTCCCTCGCGTCATAGTAGAACCGGGGGTTCAGCGTCTTCAGAAAACCGATCGACACATACACCCGTTCTCCCTCACAGAAAGCGTCTTCAAAGGACAGCGCATAATCCCTGACGACTGCCAGCTTCCCCTCCTCCGCGGCGAAATAGGCTTCCGCCGACAGTTCCTCGGTGCTGGCTTTCCGGCTTTCCGTGATCTCCGTCACAATGGCCGCAGCCAGTAGGATCACAGCAACGACAGCCACGATGATGACCGGAAGTCTGGTGGCTTTGGGGGTATTTCTGCTTTTGCTTCTGCTGCCTGGCATGGGCTTTCCTCCTAGAATCGTTCCCCGGGATTATACCACGGCCGCAAAGGCTCTGTAAAGCAGTCCTCCCCTTCCCCCCGGAAGGCTTCCCCGTATCCGCGGCCGCAAAGTTCCGAGCGGTCATTTGTGCAGAAGGGTATTACGCAAAGGATGTTCGAAAAAGAGCTCCATTCTCTTTCGATGCGCACCCGGACGCGGGGATGTCTCCGGCGGAGACTTCGTGACATATCCGCTCAGCCAAAACGGATCGGCCGCAGCGTTTCTTCCGGTCACTCTGTCTGTCTCCTGCCCCTAAAGCGTAGCACGTATTCCCGGCAGGGTCGAGCAACAGAAGGCCCGCCCGACGCTGCATTTTCGTGCAAAAAAAACAGCCGATGAGCAATCGCTCCTCAGCTGTTTTGTCTCTGTCGGAAAGAAGACTCTTATTCCTCGTTAACCGCAATAATCTGCTTTTTGTTGTAGGATCCGCAAGCTTTGCAAACCTGGTGAGGTACCATCAACGCGCCGCATTTGCTGCACTTGACCAACGTGGGATTCGACATTTTCCAATTTGCTCTGCGGCTGTCTCTTCTTGCCTTAGAGGACTTATTCTTGGGACAAATAGACATATGACCTTACCTCCTTCTTACCGGTTTCCGGCCTAGCGGAGCACCCCGCAAAAAGCCGCAATCGGTATTATAGTCAATCGTGTTTTTTCTGTCAACCGGTTTTTTGCCGTTTTTTCGGGGAGTTTCCGACCCGCAGCGCCCTTCAGGGGAAAGGCGCCGCGGGTCCGGTCCGCCGGACGGATCACTCTTCCGGTTTCCCGGTTTCTTCCTCCGCCGGGCTGTCGGACAGAAGGAATTCTTCCAGATTCTTCCAGGTATCGCTGTCTTCCGTCTCTCCGGGAGCGCCTTCCGCCTCGGATTCCAGTTCATCGTCATCCGCGTCGGGCCCGTCCTCGATCGGGACGCGGGCCGGTTTCTCACGGACCACGAAGACTTCCGGCTCCTCGTAATCGGAGGAGAGACTCACCTGCTGATACCGCTTCATACCGGTACCGGCGGGGATCAGCTTGCCGATGATCACGTTCTCCTTCAGGCCGAACAGGTGGTCCACCCGGCCGTTGATCGCAGCCTCGGTGAGCACCCGGGTCGTCTCCTGGAAAGCGGCGGCGGACATGAAGGAATCGGTGGCCAGGGAGGCCTTGGTGATGCCGAGCATGATCTGCTTGCCTTCTGCCGGCTCCTTGCCCTCGCTCTCGAGCGCCCGGTTCATGTCGTTGAAATCCAGCACGTCCATCGTCGCACCGGCGAGCAGGTCGCTGTCGCCCGGCTTCTCGACGCGGATCTTTTTGAGCATCTGGCGGACGATCACTTCGATGTGCTTGTCGTTGATCTCCACGCCCTGCAGACGGTAGACCTTCTGCACCTCCTGCAGCATGTAGTCCTGCACGGCCCGGACGCCGCGGATGCGGAGCAGATCGTGCGGGTTGACGCTGCCTTCGGTGATCTCGTCTCCGGCTTCGATCACATCGCCGGAACGGACCTTGATCCGCATGTTGTACGGGATCAGGTAGGTCTTGGAAACACCGGTGTCCGCATTGGAGACCACGATCTCGCGCTTCTCCTGCGTCTCTTTGTAGAAGACTTCGCCGGCAATGTCGGAGATGATCGCCAGGCCCTTGGGTTTTCTCGCCTCGAACAGTTCCTCGACGCGGGGCAGACCGCCGGTGATATCGTCGCCGGCCACGCCGCCGGTATGGAAGGTACGCATCGTCAGCTGCGTGCCGGGTTCACCGATGGACTGGGCGGCAATGATGCCGACCGCTTCGCCGATCTGCACAGGCTCGCCGGTCGCCATGTTGGCGCCGTAGCACTTGGAGCAGATCCCGTTGTGGCAGCGGCAGACCAGGATATTGCGGATGCGGATCTTCGTGAGGCCCGAAGCCGCCACCGCGGCAGCCCGAAGCGGACGGATCAGTTCGTTTTTCTTCACCAGCACTTCGCCGGTCGCCGGATGGATGATATCCTCCGCGGCGGTACGGCCGGTGATGCGCTCCTGCAGGCTCTCCACCACGTCGTCGCTCGGACCGTTCGTGAAGGCGCTGATCTCCATGTAAGGGATCTCACCGTCCTCACCGGCGCAGTCCTCTTCCCGGATGATGATATCCTGAGAAACGTCGACCAGACGGCGGGTAAGGTAACCGGAGTCAGCCGTACGCAGAGCGGTATCGGACAGACCCTTGCGGGCGCCGTGCGCCGACATGAAGTATTCCAGCACGTCCAGCCCTTCACGGAAACTGGACTTGATCGGAAGTTCGATCGTGCGGCCGCTCGTATCGGCCATCATGCCGCGCATGCCGGCCAGCTGCTTGATCTGCTTGTCGCTGCCTCGCGCGCCGGAGTCGGCCATCATGTAGATGTTGTTGTACTTGTCCAGGCCGGCCATCAGTTCCTTGCCCAGACGGGAGTCGGCAGCGTTCCAGGTCTTCACGACTTCCTTGTAGCGCTCCTCGTTCGTAAGAAGGCCGTAGCGGAAGTTCGCGTTGATCTGGTCGACCTGGCTCTGCGCCTCGGCCAGGATCGCGGGCTTGCTCGCCGGCACCGTCATATCCGACACGGACACCGTCATGGCTGCCCGGGTGGAATACTTGTTGCCGATAGCCTTGATCTTGTCGAGCACTTCGGCCGTCTTGGTCGTTCCGTGAACGTTGATGACGCGCTCCAGGATCTTCTTGAGGTGCTTCTTGCCGACGTGGAAGTCGATCTCCAGCGCCAGTTCGTTGCCCGGAACGCTCCGGTCCACGAACCCCAGATCCTGGTCGATGATCTCGTTGAAGAGGAACCGGCCGAGCGTGGAGGTGATATTCTGCGAAATGGCGTTGCCGTCGGCATCCGTGCCCGTGCGCCGCACCGTAATGGTCGCGTGCAGGTCGATCTGACGGTTTTCATAAGCCAGGATCGCTTCATTCATGTTGTGGAACATCCGTCCGTGACCGCGGGCCTCGGGGCGTTCCTGCGTCAGGTAATAGATACCCAGCACCATATCCTGAGAAGGCACCGCCACGGGACCGCCGTCGGAGGGCTTCAGCAGGTTGTTGAGTGACAGAAGCAGGAAGCGGCATTCGGCCTGCGCTTCGACGCTCAGCGGCAGATGGACAGCCATCTGGTCTCCGTCGAAGTCCGCGTTGAAAGCGGTGCAGACCAGCGGATGCAAGCGGATCGCCTTGCCTTCGACCAGGATCGGCTCGAAGGCCTGGATACCCAGACGGTGCAGGGTAGGGGCCCGGTTCAGCATCACGGGATGCTCGTGGATGACCTCCTCCAGCACGTCGAACACTTCGGACTGCGAACGCTCGACCATCTTCTTGGCGCTCTTTACGTTGTGGGCCATGCCCCGCTCAATCAGTTCGCGCATGACGAAGGGTTTGAACAGCTCGATGGCCATTTCCTTCGGCAGGCCGCACTGGAAGATCTTCAGGTCGGGACCGACCACGATAACGGAACGGCCGGAATAGTCGACACGCTTGCCGAGCAGGTTCTGACGGAAGCGGCCCTGTTTGCCCTTCAGCATGTCGGAGAGGGACTTGAGGGCGCGGTTGCCGGGACCCGTGACCGGGCGGCCGCGGCGGCCGTTGTCGATAAGGGCGTCCACCGCCTCCTGCAGCATGCGCTTCTCGTTGCGGACAATGATGTCCGGCGCATTCAGTTGCTGCAGTCTCTTCAGACGGTTATTGCGGTTGATGACACGGCGGTAAAGGTCATTCAGGTCAGAGGTCGCAAAACGGCCGCCATCCAGCTGTACCATGGGGCGGATTTCAGGCGGGATGACCGGGAGAATTGTCATGA
>JAEEGL012794064.1_pt1 | contig 22761 bp, 24 predicted proteins | sample 9134231 | NCBI WGS metagenome assembly JAEEGL01 (sample SAMN16246548, study PRJNA631951) | gut metagenome | biome: gut microbiome; feature: rumen; material: fiber-attached | host: Bos | place: Iran: Karaj | collected 2018-10 | reverse complement strand
GAAAGCTGATCTCTCTTCTCGTCGCCTCTCCAGTATGCACCAGATACAGACTTAACCTGGTATGATACGTTCATAAGCTCTTGAGAATTCTCAACGTGAGGTCCGCGGCAAAGATCCACATAGTCCTCACCAGTATAATAAACTGTGATGATCTCATCCTCTGGAAGGTCATTGATAAGCTCTGTCTTGAACTTCTGATCCTTGAACATTTCAAGTGCTTCCGACTTTGAAACCTCTTTACGTGTCCAATCTTCTCTTCTCTTGATGATCTCACGCATCTTGTCTTCGATGATCTTGAAATCCTCCTGAGTTACAGCCTTAGGAAGAACGAAATCATAGTAGCAACCATCATCGATCTGAGGTCCGATTGCATACTGAACTTCCTTGCCATAAAGCTCAATAACAGCCTTAGCCAACACGTGTGCCATTGAATGGCGGTAAACTTCTAAAAACTCTTCTTTATTCATTTTGTTTTCCTTTCTTGCAATACCTACCGGGTAATGCGCTATAAAAAATGATTGTGTTTAATCGAGTAGACTTGGTCTACTCGCGTGCGAGCCACTGGTCAGCGAACGCTGACATATTCATATCATTGGCTCTGCACAATAAATGGCATCACTTTTTCATGATGCCAATTTATTATCTCTGGAAAATATGATGCTTAAGCATTTTTGCCGTGGCACTTCTTGTACTTCTTACCACTTCCGCATGGACATGGATCGTTAGGATATACCTTGTTCTCTTTTCTTACTGTGTGAGAAGCCTTCTCTTCCTTGTAAAGCTCTTTAAGCTTGTCCTCATCGAAAATTGACTTCCACTCCTCAAGGCCATAGAGCCAGTCTGCACCAGCTGCTACCATGTTCTTGTAAAGAAGCTCCTTGTCAAAGCCAAGGTTAACCTCTGTGTCCTCTGTCATATCGTCAATTGGATTCTGCTCCTTGAGTGAGTCGTTGATACCATCAAGGAATCCAACCATATACATAAGTTCAACGCCGTACTTCTCAGCAAGGCCCTTAACTGTGCCTGTAACTACCTCATCAGGATTCTTGAGAAGCTGTGCGTAGATATCGCGTTCTTTCTGAAAATAATCTGTCCATAATCTCTGAAGATCGCCCTTATTGGCTGTCTCAGAATAGGCTTTGTCACGCCACTCTTGTAATAATGCCATAACTAATACTCCATTTCTTATATAAAAAAATTATTCTTTGCATGTTAATTAAATGCACGTATGCATTATTTTAATATATTTACCAATATATGTAAACATTAGAACGAACAACCTGTATTTCACGCATTTGTAGGCAGTTCTACATAGAAGCAGCTTCCTTTTCCCAGGGTACTCTCGCACCAGATTCTGCCTCCATGCTGCGCAGTAATACTCTTAACGATAGAAAGCCCAAGGCCGCTGCTCCTCTCTCCATCAGGAGTTCTGGCGCCACTCACTCTAAAGGTTCTGTCAAAAATATGCTCTATTGCGTCCTCAGGAATTCCAATTCCTGTATCTCTTACATAGAACACAGCTGAATCAGAGTTAGTATCAACGCCAAGCTCAATATCAGCGCCCTCCTCAGAATATTTCCTAGCATTGGTAAAAAGATTATCGAGCACTCTACTCATCTTGCCAACATCAATCTGCACCTCTTTGTCGTAGTCCTCAGGGATCTCGCATATCAGATTTCTCTTGGCATATCTGTCATCAATCTGTGCTGCAAAAAAATATTCCTCAAGAAACTGCGCTATCGGCACTCTCTGAAGCTTAAGTTCGTCTCTGCCATTCTCAATACAGGTCAGATAATAAAGATCCTGTACCAAAACCTCCAGTGTCTGCGCTCTGTTATCAATAAGCCTTAGCATATCACCAAGCTCCTCAGGAGATGTTCCACTTCCCTCTTCCTTGGACTTTATATAATCTATGGCACTTCTGATCGCTGTAAGAGGCGCTCTCAGATCATGTGATATATTCTCAAGCATCAGCTTTCTCTCAAGCTCGGCTTCCTGTAATTTGGCGTTTGCTTCTAACAATTTTTTGGATAGCTCTGCAACAGTATTGCTGTCTACACCCGGTTGCTCGAATTTTCTTTTATCTGCCACTGGTATCCCCCTCTAAACGCATTATTCATGCTTTACAAGCTTGTAACCCTTAGACCACACAGTTTCTATCAGATTATCAATTCCAGTCTGATCCTGGATCTTTTTACGAAGTCTGGAAACATTGACCATTACGTTTCTTCTGTCAGCCTCGATATATGTTCCCCAGAGTTTAACTCCAATTTCTTCAAAAGAAATTTCTCTGTTGGCATTCTGCGCGAGGAATAAAATAAGCTCATACTCCTTGTTGGAGATCGGAATCTCGTTTTCCCCAAAGAATAATTTATGCTTCTCCCTGTCTATATAGAAAGGATCAAGATCAATTATCATATCATCAGCTTTTCTTGATACCTTCTGAGTGTTTCGCTTAATATGCGCTACTATCCTGACATAGACTTCTCTAAGACTGTAGGGCTTCTCGATATAGTCATCTCCGCCCGCTTCAAAGCCCTCGATCTTGTCATCTTCAGACACTTTGCCAGAAAGGAAAAGAACAGGAACACTAGTTGAATGTCTAATCTGTCTGCAAAGAGTATATCCATCAAGCTCAGGCATCATAACATCTAACAAAATGCAATCTGGCTTGAACTTCTCAATCATCTTGAGCGCATCCTTGGACCTTGAACAAACCTCTACTTTACAGTTCTTTTCCTCAAAGAACTTCTTATTTATCTCCAGAACTTCAAGGTCATCATCAACCATAAAAATCTTGTACATAGCGATTACCCCGCGATTGAAGACATTTTCTTATCCACAATCTGAATTTCTCTATCACAATACTGTAAAACTGATCTTCTGTGTGTTATCAAAAGACATGTAGGAGAAGGATTCCACTTTCTGATTCCCTCTAATACACTAAGCTCTGTGCTCTCATCAAGAGATGAAGTAGCTTCGTCCAGGATAAGGAAAGGAGCCTTTCTGACAAGAGCTCTTGCAATAGCAATTCTCTGTGCCTGACCTTCTGAAATACCTACGCCTTTTTCTCCGATAACTGTATTGATTCCCTGAGGGAATTCCTTAACAAAATCGTAAGCTGCCGCGCTCTTAAGAGCCTCGATTATCTCCTCATCAGTTGCATCTTTTTTACCCATGAGGACATTGTCCTTGATACTACCACTAAAGAGAGTATTTCCCTGTGGTACATAAGCAATAAAGTTTCTGGCATCCGGGCTGGCTGGCATTTTCTCGCCTGCCTCATTATAAAACTCGATGCTCCCCTTCATCTTGTTGGTAAAGGCCATGATCAAACGTACAAGTGTTGTCTTACCAATTCCTGACTTACCAACTATTGCAGTGAACTCTCCTGGCTTAAAGTCAATGCTTGCATCCTCAAATACAAGCTCATCAGTATAGCCAAAAGAAATAGTATCTACCTTAACACCAATCTTCTCAGGAGTAATACGTTTGCCTGTGTACTGTTCCTTAGGAAGTTTCTGAATCTCAATTATACGTCCAGCTGAAGCCAGCATTGAGATTATCCTCGGAACAAGCTGTGCAAGGTTTACGATTGGTGACTGAATTCTGTTGACCAGCTGAAGGAAGACTGTCATTGTACCGTAAGTAATGGTCTTACGTGCGATACAGATAGCTCCCCAGGTGAAAGCTCCGATATAACCAAGCTGGAATGAAAGTCCCATTGCTGCTGAAGCAAACATATTTGTTCTGGTCTTCTTGAATACCCAGTAAATACGCTCATCACGAAGCTCTGTAAGTCTCTCTTCTGAATAATCCTCAAGGCAGAAAGACTTCTCGATAAGAATGTTAGCAAGACTCTCCTGCATAAAGGAGCGATACTTGGACTCTGATTCCTGAACCTTGACAGTGAGCTTTTTAAGTCTTTTACCAAGAACCACGCTTGAAATCAAAGCTATAGGTGCTACCATAAGTGCAAACAGAGCAAGCTTTATATCATAATATGCCAGTGTACAGAATGTAACCAGGAGCTCAACAACCATTCTGATGATTGTTGGGATAGTAGTAGCTATACCATCAGACACAGCTCCAACATCACTGGTAAGTCTTGTCATAAGGTCGCCGGTATGATATTTGGAAACATCAATCCAGCATGTATCAAGAATTCTTCTGTATACATTTTTCCTGATACCAAAACCAAATTTCTCATATACGATAGTTGAAAAAAGAGCGCTCACTATACTAAGGAACTGCGATCCCAATATTACAGCTACATATATAATGATTATTATCCAAAAATCTGACAGATTGCCAGCAGAAGCTCTATCTATCATCTGCTTACCAATGACAGCCATTCCTACAGACGTCAAAGTTGCTGCCAGATCAAAGAGCATCAACAAAAAAAGCTGTGGCACATAGGGCCTTGTATAACTCAGACACCACTTAAAATACTCCCTTGCATCATCACGTCTACTCCAATAACGCCTTAACTTATCAATTTTCCCCATTGTTATTTCTTTATCCTCGACTTAAATTTAGCAACAACTGCATAGCCATCGGCCACGCCATTCCCACCAGTTACATACATTTTTCCAACACGTATCCACGAATGAGCCACCATCTTGCCATCCAATTCTTTGCAGCCAAGATACATTGTGGATTCTATTTTCTTTTCCGCCAAAAGTCTCTGTGCTGATAACGCTCTTACTAGACATTTACTCTCCCATTTTGTCTTGTTGCAAACCTGATTAACAGCATAGGCTACCTTTTTGCTGAATCGGTACTCATCCAGAGTTGCGTCTTCCGGCGATTCCTCGCCCTCTATTCCCCATTTTTTATTGAGTTTACCGGTATTCTCATACAACATCTGAAACCTGAAACGCGCTGATAAAATCCAAGCCTTCAGTGTCAGACTTTTATGCTCGTTATACCGTATAAACCTATAACCTCTTGCTATTATGCTCATTTGTCACCCATTATAATCAAAAAATCAAAGAGAAAAAGTTACAATTTTGTTAGAATTCTTTACAACGATATTCCGTTAGAGATATTCTAATTGTCAGAAAATATTATTCAATAGGAGGAAGACGTATGAAAACTTGGAACACACCTGAATTAAAAGAGCTTAAGCTCAGCGGAACAGCTCTCCACGGCGACGACACAAGATACGAAGATGGTAGCATCTACGACGCAGAGAGAGATACTAACTGGCGTACATTCAGCGGCGGAAACGTTAACCGTGAAGAGACACCTGGTGAGGTTATCATCCACTAATTCAAGTACTAAAAGGAGTCAATTAAGACTCCTTTTTTATTGTGCAAAAGAGTACTCTTTCAAAAACGCATTAAGCGCAGCAATTCTTACAATATCCATTACATTTTCATTTGTTATTTCTTCCTTCATGACTTCATGAACCTTATCGGCATACATGTAGTCATCAATTCTGTCATGAAGCTCTATTTCCTTGTGATTATCCCCAAAGGTACGACATCTCAGTTCCTTGTCAGCAGACTGTCTTCCCTTATACCTTATCTGTAATCTCTCATAATTTGGAAGATAATCATCAAGGTATTCTCTGACAAGTCTTCGCTCAAGCCCGTTGTAAACGAACTGCTCAGGTGGAAGTGATGAAACAAATTCCACCATCCTCTTATCTCTGGTAGGATCTCTTAATAGCACTCCATAATACAAGCTGTATCTCGTATCATAGAATCCCTGGGTTTGTATAATACTCACATCACCAAGATTTCTGAACATCTTTCTTACAGGAATCACACTGGTTGTTCCGTAGAAATTGAATCTTCTCTTTAACAGTTTCTTTATCTCATACTTCCTGAGAAGTTCCTGCCTTACAAACTTCTTATCCAGAACATAAGCAAAGCTGTTATTAAGTCCAAGATAAAAATTCAACTTGGTCTTCATCTCAGAGATCACGCCATCAAATAAAACTTTTCTTGGGACTCCAAATTTCTCTCCAAAGCGTGCCAACTGTTCCTTGGCTCCCAGCACATCGCCAGATAAAAGCTTTTGGAAAAAGAGCTCCTTCATATCCCCTTTTGATATTGTAAAATTACCGAACTGTCCATTAAGAAGAACCTTACATTTCTTCTCACCTGCAGTTCTCACAATGTAGTCAAACCATATCTGATTGACACATGCCTTGCCAGGCAGCTCATACATGTGTATGAATTTGTCCATCTCTGTAAATGGGCTGATACCTTCACAGGAGCAGAACTCCTGAATGATATTGGGATATCCAGCTATGATATTTTTTACTCCCTCGCTCTCATCAGGCTTCTCAAAACCTCCTGTAGGCCTCTCATAGTCCTTCATCGGAATCGAGGTAAAGCCATATAAATTCTTGCCTTCTGAAGCAAGCTTTTTAGCGGCAACTGTTGCTACCGATGATGAATCCAGTCCGCTGCTGATCATGGCAGCAACTTCTCCATCCGTATCCATAGCATCATATACACACTCAAAAAATGTTTCTCTGAATTTATCTCTGTAAACCTTATCCCCTGGATTCTTAGGCCAATTCATCTTTGGCCTGTCACTTACGTTTTTACCTGGGTTAAAGTATTCATGCTCACTACTCTTCCACTTATCTCCAGCAGCATCTATTCTGATATAATTGCCCCTGAGTGTATGCCACACATTCGTAAAAGGCGTACCTGTAGGATAAACATACATGTAAGGAGATGAAGATGCTTCGCAGCCAACGATAAACTGCTCATCAAGCCCTTTATATTCCTCTGGCATAGCGGCAAGAATTGGTTTGGTAAGCGTTGAGAAGTAAAGCTCGTCACCGCAGATGCTGTAGTCCGCGCATCTAAGTCCCATGTGATCTGTGAAAAGATAAAACTCATTAGTCTTCTTTTCATAAACTGCTATAGTAAACAGTCCATGAATATGTCTGATCAGATCGCATTTCCACAATTTCCATGCTAGATATGCAAGCTCTCCATCTGGTGTGGCGTTGTCTATATCCTGGCATCCATTAGCCTTAAGCTCACGTATAAGAGCAGCTCTTCCATTCAGAACTATATCTGCAGTAAAGACCGTATCTGATTCTTGGTCATGCAGTGGAAGTTTCTCTCTGGCAGCTCTCTCATTGAAGTACTGAATACCGCAGGAGAAAAAGCCATTGTCAAAAAAGACATCTTCAAACCTATCGATCACGCACTCCTCATAAGGTTTCTTCATGAGAGCACATTTCTCAGTCAATTCTGACTTCCCCAAGTCACCTTTTAATTTAATAAATCCCCAAATAGCTGACATGTAACTATTACTCCTGATCCTGCAGCTGTTTAACAAGCTTTTTTATAAGCACTTCTTTCGTATCCATCCCGTTAACTCTTGTCACATCAATCACATCTATCTGAGCAGCAAGAGCAACACATTTCATCATCTCAGCTGGCTCAAGCGTCAATTCATAGCCATATAACCAGTCCAAAAAGAATCTGTCGGTTACGGCATTTACTTTTTCAGCGCCATCAATTTTGGCAAGTCTGACGCCTTTATCAAATTCACTTTCATCTCGATTAGAAGAAGCAAGATGAAGTGATATCATGTTGTCTACTTTTCTTTTCTCATTTACAAAGATATCGTGTCTGAGGTACGAGAACTTATCGCGCTCTTCATCGATGTATCTAAGTTCATCCAGATCCAGTCCCCTGCTGACAGCTGCATCTCTGCAAAGCTTCTGCTCAGGGAATGCAGGATATGCATAAGCAACTCCTGAAGGGTCTATATCAATTACAGAGATATCATCTGCCATAAGCCTTGCGCCTTCATCTATAAGCGCCATGGCTGTTGTTGACTTACCTGTTCCGCTGTCTCCACATACCAGAACTGTCTTGTCACCAAAGCAAAGCGTGCTGCCATGAAGAACAACCTTTTTCCTCTGTGTCATGGCAAGAGCAATACAATTCCCCATCAGAAAAGATCTCGCTACGCCAATATCGGTATCTGCAAACTTCTCGCAGAGCATCAGAGTTTGGCCATCAACTGTCTCAATCAGGAAATCTCCCGCCTGATTGTGGAACCACACTCCGTTCTCAGTAAAGTGATGAACAGCGCCCTTTTCAAGGTGTCCAGCATATTTCTCCCTTAAGGTAGATTCTTCTGTTATCTCGATTCTGATATCAGCAGGAACTGTCTCCTCGTTATCCCTTTTCAATTCAAGAAGCTGAGGGAACTCTGTATTTGATTCAACAACTAGTCCATATAAACTGTAAAAGTACATCTCTTTCCCCAAATCACAAACTTATCTTCTAAAATTCAGATTGAGCTTATGATACATCTCAATCATCTTTGCTGTATCCTTATCTCCAGCAGATTCAAGCATACTCTTATGCTTTCTGGCTTCCTTGCTGAATGCAGCAGTACAGCCTCTGATTATCCAGGCTATAGGCAGAAGGAATGCCTTATGTTCAAGCCATTTATACTTCTCAACCATGTAGCGGTATGAAGGGAAATAATAGTGAAGCCATGTTCCTCCTGTTGAAGGAGTTTCCTTGGCAAGCTGTCCCCATACACCATTTTCACTCTTACCGTAGATACCACTATCAACCATGTATGCAAAAAGATTGTCTAAGAATTCAGGACACTGCTCATTGTCCAGCCATATATATGCTAGCTTACGCATATTCTCTTCGAAATCCCTGATTCCACATTTTGTAAGCTCGCCTTCGATGTACTTCTGATCCATCTGAGCGCCATACTTATTCAGGTATACATAGATATCCATCAGATTCCTGATACCACAGCCTGTCTCAAAGAAGTGCTTGGCCATGTGTGCGATCATGTATACATAAAAGTCTTCATGTGAAAACTCATAAGTATATTTAGTTCCTTCAATAAGCTTAGCTCTTACGTCCTTGAAATACACATGCTGCTTGTGATCAGCATTATCATCGAACAGACACCAGTGAACCTCTACGTGAAGGTCTCTGCCTTTAGAGAAGATCATGTGATGTTTGATAAGTCCATGATTAGTGTATCCAAGCTCCTCCATGACCTTGGCAGCCTTATCAAGGGATTCGTCATATACAACCAGGTCAATATCGCTCATCTCACGAATCTCAGGAGATGGATAATCTTTCTTGATGATTGCTCCTTTTAAAACCTGATGGCGAATACCAGCCTTTTCGAAAGCTTCGGTAATCTCTTTGACTCCCATCATCTGCATGAGAGTCTTGAAGATACTGATCTTGAGATTAGTCCTCATGCTCTCAGCTGTAGCTTCATCCATATCCAGTTTTATAAGTGAGCTGACAATCGGATAATAAATCTGTCCTTTTATCGCGTAATCAACAAGCTCTTTAACATCTAATCCCTCAGGGACAGGAGCAGGCTTTCTCTTCTCAAAGCACGCTCTAATAAGCTCGCTATAATAAATTCGAATACCAGCCATATCAACAGCCATGTTCGTATTATCCTCATTTCTAATACAATAAAATAACGGAAGCACATCTCAGGTCCTAAAAGTGCAGTCATTAAAAAATCAGCGCTTTACCCCAGACATACTTCCATATAATTCAGATACTTATTATCCAATCATTATTTTGGAAAGAATATATGCATAGGGGCCACAATTCCATTTAGCGACTGACTTGATATACATTCCAATCTTTCCAGCAAAATATTTATTCTTACGGTAATCTGGAAAATTCTTATTCACAAAGCCAAAAGTCTTGGTGAATAGTTCCCTTCTCAAATAACCATTAGGAACCCTTCCTATTCTGCTAAAATTACTGCAAAATGCTATCTTTACACAAAAATACTCAAGTTCATCTTTATACTGGGTAAAAATGCCTTTTCTGTGGTAAAAATCTGTTATATCATCCAGTACTTTAAAAATATCTCCGACCTTTGCTCCCAGATTCTTGGTCATGGTAGAGCTCTGTCTGACACTGTAGTAGACGAGCTTCTCATCCAGGTAAGCATGTTTGGTAATAAACGGAAGTGATTTGATGTAAAAAGAGGTATCCTCATATATCATTCCTTCCGGGAAGAAAACATCGTTATCGATCAGGACACTCTTTTTATAAAGCTTGTTCCAAGGCGATACCTGTGGATTGAGAAACAGCTCTCTAACATCATCGTGAGCACAGATTGTTCCTCGTGTTCCTATCTCTTTGTAGGTTGGAAAAGAACCATCTTCTGAGGGAATCTCCAACATACTGTGATAGTGACACTCCACAAGATCTGCATCTTGCATTCTGGCAAGACTCCACAGCTTGTCAAACATCGTAGTCTCAACATAATCATCCGAGTCTGCAAAGCCTATATATTCACCCTTGGCCATCCTGATTCCAAGGTTTCTGGCTGTGGCCTGTCCACCATTTGTCTTATTAAAAACTCTGACTAATTCCGGATACTTATTCTCGTATTCCTTTAATATCTCAGGTGAGCTATCCGTTGAGCCATCATTGACAGCTATAATTTCAAGTTCAGAATGAGGAATAGTCTGATGAACCAAAGCATCAAGACATCTCCTCAGATACTTCTCAGTGTTATACACTGGAACAACTATACTTACCATTCTACTCCCCACCAGCTTAGATAAAATCCAGCTCCTTGAGCTTGCCAAGGAATTCCTGTACTGAAGCAGTACATTCTTCTCTGGAAACATCATATTCACTGAGAAGCTTGCTAATGATATCTTCTACAGTGATTTCTTCCTGAATAAGATCCCATATATCGTTTCCAGCACCTTTTATCATGAAATACTTGCCGGATTCAAAATCGATCATAACCTTTTCCCCAGACAAATCTGTTACGTTGAGCTGCTTTTTAAGCTTAACTACGTCCTTCATATCCATTTACAAAAATCCTCCCGAAATTAGTATGCCCCTTTTTTGGTCAACAAAACCCCCACAGTTTTAAACAAAATAGCCAAATCGGCACTTAATGACCAATTATCTATATACCTAAGATCAAGTTCTACAACCTGATCGAAGTCTGTGATACTGTTTCTGCCACTGATCTGCCACAATCCTGTGACACCAGGCTTGATACTGATTCGTCTCCACTGACCACGTTTATACCGGGAAACCTCGTCAACTGTCGGTGGTCTTGTCCCCACAAGACTCATGTCACCCCTGATGACATTAAACAGCTGAGGAAGCTCGTCTATACTGGTCTTCCTGATGAACTTACCAACCTTAGTAACTCGTGGATCGTTCTTGATCTTGAACATGAAACCATCCATCTCGTTCTGATCCATAAGCTCCTCTTTACGTGCCTCAGCATCAACGCACATACTGCGAAACTTGTATATATTAAAGGTTCGTCCATTCTGACCTACTCTGGTCTGCTTGAAAATAACAGGGCCAGGAGAATCAAGCTTAATAGCAATTGCTGTTATAAGCATAAGTGGTGACAAAACTATAGTCGCTATAATACTGATAAAAAGATCCATAAGTCTCTTGATCGCCTGTTCATAGCTGTTAAGCGCTATTGTGTGATAGGTGATAAGCGGATAAGTTCCAACTGAACTCACATAACTGTTAGATCTGTGCATTCTGTGTGAATAAGACACATCCAAAACAACCTTAACAGTCACACCCATTTCAAGACATATATCTACATATTTCTGAATCTGAGCGATATTGTCATCACTGTGCTGAATGAAATAAACCTGATCTATTTCATTATTTCTGACAATCTGCTCCAGATCTTCTAACGTTCCAAGAGTATTAAACACCTTCTTTTCAGGCATCTCTCTGTCCAAAATGTATCCGATCTCTTCAACCTTCACACTGGTCTTATTCAGGAAATAATTGAACTTCTCATATTCCTCAAAGGTACCGACAAAGGCTGCTCTTGGTGCCTGATAATCTGTGAATACCATCTGTATAAATCTGCTGGCAACCATGTTAATACAGATTGCAATATAGCTCCACAACAGATAATACAAGTGAAAACGTCTGACGTTGTAGTGTGGATTATACACATACATAAGTCCCATAGTCACACCTGCAGACAAAAGCCAGGACTTACTGATGATCTTCCAGAATCTGTCTATATAGAAAAAGAAGGTAACATTGTAGATTCTCGCCTCTTTATTAGACAAGATATAAATTATAATAAAAACAACAACAAGCGCGAGACATTTGAGATTGGTTGATTCTAAAATAACCTTCCCAAACGCCTTGCGCTCTATAAAATACACAATCAAGAGGATCAAAATATCCTCTATCATCTGAATAATATTTGTATTTGCTCCTTTATTACTTCGATTCATCTTTATGCTGCCCTAACAATAGTGTCTTAGTCAAAGATATTGATAAACCTCATGATAGTCTCCTCAATGTTGCCGCCCTTAAGCTCGTATGGTTTAAAATCAAACGTCCTTGCTTTTTCTATGTATTCCTTTAATTCATCCACTTCCTCACACTTCAAAACACACCCCTTAGATGAGAAAGCCTCCGCTATCTGACCCTGATGGTCATCTACATGTTCCGAATATTTATTCCTTCGCGGTACTACGATTACCGGTTTCTTGGCATTTATACCTGATATTATCGTGCCAACTCCTGCATGCGTGATAAGTACGCTACATTCTGCTATTTTTTTGTTATATTCATCTGCATCCATGAAATCTGTATATTCACAGTTCTTAGGCACATAATCTGACCATCCCTTTTGCACAAATACCTCTTCAGATATCTGTGTGGCAAGTTCATCCGCCGCCTTAACAAGCCTGTTCATTTGAAATTTCTGTGTGCCCATCGTAACAAAAATCAAAATATACCGCCTCCAAGCATCGACTTAGGATACTTCTCAAGCATATCTTCCCACTGTACCATAAATAGATCCGACATATTGTAGACAAGTTTCCCGGTAAGAGAAGGTTCGTTAACTCTTGCAAAAGACTCAACGTAAATAACCTTAATACCAAGAAGCTTACCAACTACGCAGAAAGGATAAGCTACTAAAGCTCCAGTTGTAATTATAAAATCTGGGTTTTCTTTGATCAGGATGACTAATGTCCTAAAGAACAGCCAGATAAATTTTGGTAGAAAGTTAATCTGTCGTCTGTTCATCATAGGAACATAATATTTCTTGTCACAGAAATTTTTTATCACGAAGTCACTTCTCTCAGTGACCAGAAAGCAATCGTAAGCCCCCTCGATGCCTTTAAGTCTGGAAATTTCCTCTAGATGTCCCCCTGAAGATGCCACGAAGCAGATCTTCTTTGTCCCCTCTTTGTTCATACATTCCTCCACATACAAATACACGGGTTTCCCCATTGCCAAAACAACGTATATCTGTCCCCAAAATGCAGGACGCCAAAAGCTACATGTACAATATTAACTTTATACTTTTTTCAATCATAAAATCTATCATATTTGTTAGAATTTTTGAATAGGTAAATCGAAATAATTATTATATTTTTTTATTTTTTTATTATTTCATTGAAAAAAAAACCTAAAAAAATTAAAATTATCTAAATTTAACGATGAAACAAAGGAGTGTGGTCTTATGATTTTTACCAAAATGCATGGGTGTGGAAACGACTATGTTTATGTTGATGGATCAAAAGAAATTATTGATCAGTCCAAAAAATCCGAGATAGCCAGAATGGTCTCCGACAGACATTTTGGCATTGGTTCAGACGGAATTATTTTCATAAATCCTGTAGAAGATGCTTCTATCGACTTCGAAATGGAAATGTATAATGCTGACGGCTCACGCTCAGAAATGTGCGGAAACGGCATCAGATGTGTTGCCAAGTACGTCTATGACAACAGACTCACTGACAAGAAGAAGCTTGTGATCGTAAGTGCTGGCAAAAAGAAATACATAGACCTGGAGGTTGGCGATGATAACCTTGTAACTTCCGTTAAGGTAGATATGGGAGCTCCAATCCTTACACCTTCTCTTGTTCCTGTGAGCATTGAAGGTCAGGACAAGGCAGATGCTATCATAAGTGTCCCTGTTACAATAGCTGACAGAGAGTGGAAGATCACCTGCGTTTCAATGGGGAATCCTCACGCTGTCGTATTCCTTCCTGAGGATGAGGATTTAAGCGCCTTTGATATTGAAAAGATTGGTCCCAAGTTTGAGAACAATGAGATTTTCCCTAACCGCACAAACACTGAGTTTGTCAAGGTTGACGACAGAGGCAACGTTCACATGCGTGTCTGGGAGCGCGGAACAGGTGAGACTCTTGCCTGCGGAACAGGATGCTGCGCCACAACTGTTGCCTGCATTCTCAATGGACTTACGGATAGCAAGGTAGCTGTCCACGTTCTTGGCGGAATCGTAACCTGCTCATGGGATGGAGATCCTGCTTCATCTGTGATCATGGAAGGCCCAGCGACCACAGTATTTACAGGCGAGATCAAGCTCTGATCAAGCAAACACTTCAGATTCACCATAATCAAAAGGACAAGACCTTGCTGCCATGCAAATTCTTGTCTTTTTTTTATCATTTGCCGCTCTCACGAGCCACTATATAAATTCTCTCGCTGTTTTCATCAGGAGCCTCGTGTGTATCCACATCAATAGCTTCCACAAATTCAAGTCCTGCTGCCTTTACAAAGCTCAGCATCTCATCAAGCGTATAGCCTCTCTGGTAATGAGTCTCCGAAAAACGCCTGAAAATCTCATCCTCGTCGGAAGCCTTAACAAATATTGTAAGGTCATACTCGTTGACGTGCTCTTCCTCATGGTAGTAATTGTCCCAGATAAAGCTGCAGTCATCGCGGTTCTCAGCTATTGTAGCATCCCCGATCACATCTCTGTACTTGTGAAGAGTGTTGAAATCAAAGATAAACACGCCCTTAGGATACAGGAAATTGTTGACCAGTCTGAAGGTTTCTATAACATCCTCATCCTCCAGAAGATAATTGACACTGTCACAGATGCTTACGATTGTTCCTGCTGTGCAGTACAGATCAAGCTCTCTCATGTCCTGCTCCAGGTACATGATGTTCAGCCCAGCTTCTGCTGCCTTATTCCTTGCGATATTGAGCATATCAGGGGACATATCGATTCCCATGATATCGTAGCCCTTTTTCTTCATAACCTGGGTAAAAGAGCCGGTTCCGCAGCCAAGCTCTACAATAAGGTTACGCTCCTGGGCAAGTGCCTCTTCCTCGCTTATGTCCTCGCCAACCGATGACTTATTATCAGAAACACCTGCGCCCTGAACTGCCTTGGACACGCCATGCTTCTCAATAAGCCCAGCAACAAAATCACCCCATACATCGTATGGGGTTTCATCCATAAAAGTATCATATACAGTTGCAAAATCCGAATAAGCTTCCATTTTAAAACATTCCCTCAAATCAGGCTGTAATACCAAACCATGCGCCAAATCCAAGTGTGCAAAGAGTTCCAACTATAATTCCTGCAAGTGCAATTCCACATACAACAGCAGCTATAGTCTTTTTGAAGTCCATATCGAGAATACTTGCTGCAAGAGTTCCAGTCCAAGCTCCTGTTCCTGGAAGTGGAATACCTACAAATAATAATAATGCAACAAACAATCCCTGACCAGCCTTAGACTGAAGCTTACGTCCACCCTTTTCACCCTTTTCAAGGCAGAAAGTAAAGAAACCACCGATTACAGGCTTATCCTTACCCCATTCCAGAACTTTTCTTGCAAAGAAGTAAATAAGTGGAACAGGGATCATGTTTCCGATAGCAATAAGAATGTATCCGACAAGAAGATTAAATCCAGTTCCTGTATGTGCAAATCCATACGCAAATGGAATTGCTCCTCTAAGCTCGATAAGTGGAACCATAGAAACAATAAAAACTGTAATATACTGGCCAATAAGTGACTCTGTAAAAATCTTAAGCATTATAAAAACTCCTATTTAAAAATGAAATTAACGAAACACAAACGACATTTTACCATCAATCTGTGATAATCACAATTCCATTTTGTGCTCAGTATATTATTTACCGAGAATCTCTTTAAGCGCCTCCACAAGCTTATCCATCTCCTCATCTGTTCCTATGGAGATTCTAAGGTATTCCCTGATTCTCTCAATGTCCCAGCGTCTTACAATAATGTCGCGCTTTCTAAGCTCATCAAATATCTCTTTTCCCGCCATTTCAGGGTGTCTTGCAAAGATAAAGTTAGTCTTGGAATCTTCGAATTCAAAGCCCAACTCTCTAAGAGATACCTTAGCTCTTTCTCTTGTGGCAACCACCTTGTCTCTTGTCTTCTCAAAATACTCCCTGTCTGCAACTGCCAGCGCTCCAAGCTCAAGAGTAGGCATGTTCATAGTGTAGGAGTTAAAAGAGAATTTCACATCAGATAAGTACTTAATAAGCTTCTCACAGCCAAAGGCATATCCAATTCTCATTCCTGCCATTGACCTTGACTTGGAAAAAGTCTGCACAACGAGAAGATTATCATACTTATCAATAAGGTCTATGACAGACGTGCCACCAAAATCAATATAAGCCTCATCAACAATGACAACAGTGTCAGGATTATTGGAAATCATCTTTTCTACTGCATCTCTTGCCAGCTCAACACCTGTTGGCGCATTAGGATTGGCTATAACAATTCCGCCGTTTTCCACAAGGTAATCTTCCACATCAATAGTGAAATCATCCTTCAGCGGAATCTGCCTGTAAGGAATTCTGAAGAGCTCCGCCCACACATCATAGAAGGAATAGGTAATATCTGGGAAAAGAACTGGCTTATCCGAATTAAAGAATGTCATAAAGGCCATGGCAAGTACATCATCAGAACCAACGCCTACAAAGACCTTCTTTTTATCTACCTTATAAAAATCTGCAATTGCATCCACCAGCACAGAGCAAGTTGGATCAGGGTATTTCCTAAACTCCGATACATCCATACTCTTAAGCCTCTCTGCCACAGCAGGTGCTGGAGGATACGGATTCTCATTAGTATTTAACTTGATTATATTCTTGATCTTGGGCTGCTCACCTGGTGTATAAGGAACAACCTTTCTGACATTATCTTCCCAGCTCATTACATACCTCACTTACTTCATCATGATCTAAATCCAAATTTTCACTTTCTTACTCTACCACAATAAAGTATTTTTTTCCATACACAAAAACAGGAAAATGCCGAAACATTTTCCTGCTTATAAGTATTATTATTTTCGAATCGATATGTTAGTTAGTAACAGAAGCAAGTACAGGGACTCTGATGAATGCAAGTGTGCCATATCTTGTCATGTTTACTACTACGTGATCCTGTCTGATCTCAGCTGTTGGAAGCTGAACCCACTTACCATTCTGCACCTGATATACTGCGATATTGTCGCCAGCAGTGACTCCACTTACATAGAAGTTAACCTTTGCATTCTTAAATGCTACTGTAGAAGATACAGTTACGCAGTTAAGAAGTGTTCCCTTAAGGTTAGATGCAAGAGAATTAGCAGATGTAAGTGTTCCGCCATCAGGAACACCGATCATAAAGGTAACATTACTTCTGCCGCCATTTATCTCTACATGTCCGCCCTGAGCAACAATGTTTCCACCATAAGAAACAGCGTTACTACGGCTGAGAGCCTGGTTAGTAACTGCATTTCCTGAAGATGCACCACTTCCTGCTGCATTCTTTAAATCTTTAGATGCCATTTGAAGCTTTCTGGCTGTATCACTTGCCTCTTTTGCAAGCTTACTAATCTCAGCCTTCTGGCTATTATTTGCAGCTATATAATTCTTCAGTTCTTTCTGAAGTTCACTATTCTTTTCAGCCTCTTTCTGGATATTTTCAGTAGCTGAACTTAGCGCTGCTGCCGCTGCATCAAGATTAGCATACGCTGTACTGAGCGCCGCTGTAGCTTCGTCTACCTTAGCATTAGCTGCTTCTGCGTCAGATCTTGCTGCTGCCGCATCTTCCCTTGCAGTAGATGCAGCCTCATTAGCTGCTTTAACTTCTTCAATCTTCGCCAAAATCTGTTCCAGTGCCTCCAGATATTTCTCCTGATAATATCTGGCCTGCGCACTAGGTGTACCAGGAACAGATGACCCTGTACTACTTGAACCACCAGAACCGGCGCCATCCGTAGCAAGTGCACAAATACTTGCAGAAACGATCATTACGCACGCTAACATGAGAGCTAGAATTCTTTTCATTTTGTCCTCGCCTCCATACTTTTCAATGCTACTTAATATTCCTCAGGGTCTCCATAATCCACATATCTGTCTATTGTCCCTGCTACGTCTCCGATCAAAGTTCCTACAACAACAAGTTGCTTGCCTGTCTCAGCATTAGTTGTTGTCAAAGTGATAAGGAAGTTTTCTGGCTTAACCTGTCCTTCCCATCCCTCTCGCACTAACTTGGACATACTTCTTGATTCAAATATCTCATCAATAAAATCCTGACAGCCCGACGCATAAGAAAAATCATACTGCTCTACAAGCCTTTCATTATCTCTTAAGTACGCCGCAAATATATAATATGCAAGAGCATTTCCATCCAGATAAACGTAAATGTATTCGTTTTCATCAAAAAATGCTTTGTCTAAATACCTGTCGAGCTGATTGAAAGGAGCGTCTTCCGTATATGATGATCCATGAACGACTGTGTTAAAATCGCACATGTCTTGCAGATTTGCTGCCTCTATATACACTGCCCCATTAACATCCACATCTTTTAGGAAATTATGGGTCGTATAAAAGCTGTCATCACCCTCGGAGCTCTGCAGTACCGGGCAAGCTATATTGGCTCCCGGGACATTGAGCCATGCAAAGATGTCACTATTGCCTTCTCTAAGCTTTGCCACATCAATATATGATGTATCTTCGCTCACTGTAATAGGCTCGCCATCCAAATCTCTGGCTTCGCTCTTTCCACATCCACCCAGAACCATCGTCAAAAGCAATATTCCGGCAACTATTCTCCGGGTTTTCATACCTCTACTTTTCATTTATCGGCATTAATCTCCATAAACTTTAGTCCACATAATTAACTTTTTCATAAAAAACTTCTATTATTTTTTTATAAAGATCATCCTCATTTACATAAAATTCCTCGAAATCCTCTCCCCTTGTGGTCTGTCCTTCTATCATCATGAAATCTGTAGGATCAAAGGAATAATTGATCATGTCAGGAGCAAGATAAGATACCTCATCAGCTGAGATATTAGTCACCATGGCATCACTTATCTCTGTAAATATCTGAATCGCAGCGTTATTATTCTCTGAGCTTGCATTTCTGGCTGCCTTTATGAAAGCATTAAGATACTGCCTCTGTCTCTCAAGTCTCCTGTCGCTGGATCCAAAAATATTCGTATCTCTGCACTTTACATATTTAAAGGCTGTATCACCTTCAAGATGTACTGTCTCTCCTTCAACAAGTTTTTTATCAAAGCTTGTGAGATCCTCCAGTACCGTAACATCAACACCTCCCACAAGATCATTTATTGTAGGAATCGCGCTCATGTTTATGGCAGCATAGCCGTGGATAGGAAGCTGGTAAAAGAGATTTGAAACCGCCTTGACCTGATATTCACAGGATTCCTCAAGGCCATTTCCAAAGCCGTGCTGAACAGCTATCTGGGCAATCATGGTTGTGAGATATCTGCCATACTCATCGTAGATATCCACATCAGTCATGGTATTACGGTTTATACCAATGATCTTTATTGACTCATCATGAGGATTTAGTACCAAAAGGAAAAGAGCATCTGCCTGTCCTCCATCTGCTCCCTCTTTTACCTCTTTGACAACCTCATCGCTCTTATCTATACCCATTATCAGGAAGGTTATGATGTCCTCGTTGTAATCATAGACCTCGCCGTTGTACCTCACCCAGTCGCTTTCCCACTTTTGTGTGGTATCCACCGAGTATTCAGCGGTCGCCTGATTCAGCATAGGTGTGCTGGTTGCCGACTTAGAATCCAGATTCGATTTTCCAAATAACCTCATAGCCTCAAATGCCACCAGTCCGCCTGCGATGATAGTCATCAGGACTGCCCAGACTACAAGGACTACTCTGCCCACATTTCGCATAGGCATTTCTCCAATCCAGTTTTATTGCGCCATCTCTGCTTCTGACTCTTCGTCCAAAGTGCTGCCTTCTGCACTACTGTATTCAACAGCCCCGTCATATGGCCCTAAATTCGGGAAAAGCTCATCTTCAAACTGTTCATCCATCTGGCCATCACTTTCTATATCCTTGATGTCAGCTGGAAAAACTCTCGACTGCTTGGACACATTTCCACTGTAATCAGCAACTGCATAGTAAACCACTGCAGTCTCTGCGTCTCTGTTGAGAACCACCTTTTCCACAACAATTCTGTTAGTCAGATCACCATCTCTGGAATCATAAGCATTGATTCCTGCTATAAGATCTGACTCCTCAGTCTTGGAATCATACACAAGGTTCAATGCTGAAAACCTGAACTCCGGTTCCTGCCTGTCACTTCTTCCATAAGCAATGATGATAAAGGCTATCAGAACGCCGCTTAAAATTGTAAAAAATATCCCCAGAATATTTCCCTTCACTTTGTTTGCTCCCTTATCAGTCTTTTCTCATAACTCCGGCAAGATAGTTAAGCTCATCCATATCGTCATCATCCGGCTCAGGATCAGCGATGTTCGTATTTGGCTTTTTAGGTATATCTATATTGTCCTCGCCATACTTGCCATAGTATTTGCCGTAGTACTTGCCGTAATACTTGCCATAATAGCTTCCGTAGTGGCCATAATAGCCCTTACCTGTAATATCTACCTTGTTAAGAACAACCCCGAGCATCTTGGCGCCTGCCTTATCCAGCTGGTCTTTTACCCTCTGTGCAAATCTATAGCTTATGGCGTTACTCTCAATTACCATCACAGTACCATCGCACTGCTTGGCTACAACTGCCGCATCAATAACGCTTCCAAGAGGTGGTGTATCAACAATAATGTAGTCAAAGACCTGTTTCATATTCTCAAGAGCCTTGCCAAAAATCCTTCCGCCCAAAAGCTCGCTGGGGTTAGGAGGCACAGGACCACTAAAGATTACATACAGATTAGGTGTATCTGTCTCGCAGATTACACTTGAAAGCCTCTCTCTTCCAACCAGACAATGTGTAAGTCCAAGTCTTACAGAGCCAGTCTTATAACGACCTACCAGGACTGATTTACGCATATCCGCATCGACAAGAACAGTCTTTTTGCCAGCCTCTGCAAACGCTCTTGCAAGAGCCATGGCAACTGTGGTCTTTCCTTCACCAGGTGTACAGCTGGTCACAGAAACCACCTTCACATTCTGTCCACTGAATTCGATATTACTTCTAAGTGTCTTGTAGGCCTCTTTTATCTGATAATTATTCTCTGATTGACTAAAATGAAGCTTGGCGCTTTGCATGAATCCCCCTAAATACGCTGCTGTTTACTATTTCTTAGCCTTTTTGGCCTTTGCCTTTTTCTTTTTCTGTTCCATTTCATCAGTAGTTAATGGTATAAGAGCAAGTGTGCTAAGTCCCAGATACCTCTCTACGTCGTCGTTGCTCTTGATCGAGTCATCCAGAAGATAACCAAGTATTGCAAAAAACGCTACTACAACTGCTCCGATAAAGCCTGAAATAATCGTCCATCTTGCAACTGAAGGGCTCGCCTTGTCAGTAGGTACATTGGCTGTTTCTGCGATATTGATGGCATCGATATCCATAACATTAGTGATATGTTCGCTGGCCACTTCTCTGATGCAGTTCGCGATCTTCATGGCCATGAGTGGATCCTCATCCCTTACGGTGATAGCTACGATACGTGTATCTGATGGTGTATCAACCTTCAGAACATCGTACAGATCCTTGTACTCCATATCCGTCAGGTGGAGCCTTTGTATTACCTCCTCAAGAACTCGTCTTGATTTGATAAGCTCTGCATAGTCCTGTGTGAGCTGTGTGGATATCTGCACGTCCGAATATGTTACCGTCTGGTTTTCTTCCTTGTTCAGGATATATATCTTGGTAGTTGACTCGTATTCTGGATGAATAACGAATTTACTCAGGAAAAGACCTGCAAGTGCAAAGAAAATTCCCGCACTGATAATAAGGAACGCCCTTCCTAAAAGTACTGCAAATAACTCCCCAAGATTAATTTCTAGCACGTCGTCTCTGTTGTTCATCAAGTTCCCCTGTATTTATGCACAATACTATTTTTCACAGCATCTCGTTCTGAATAACTGACATTGGATTGTCGTAAAAGATTTTCTGGCTATATGCGTCGCCATACTTTTTGGCCACATAGTTTCTGCATTCCAAAAGTTCAGGTGCTCTGGTCTTATTATCGTGTGCATCGGTCGCCACGAAGTGCACCAGCCTGTTCTTTAAGAGTTTTTTGGTAAAATGCGATATACCAAATCCATATTTTCCCATGATACTTGAGGCATTAACCTGAATATAGCAGCCCATGTCCACCAGATCTTCTACATAAGAAGCATGCGAGACTATGTCGCTATATCTTTCTACATGGGCCACGATAGGCACAAAGCCTGCTGCCTGAACCTGGTACATGGCATTATGAATTGCTTTATATGGATTAGTTGGATGAAACTCCACAAGAACATAGTCAGAGTCTGCCAGAGTACATATTTTGCCGTTTTCAAGTTCTCTTTGAGTCTCATCGCTGTAGTATATTTCGTTTCCAGAATATAGACGTATATTAAGCCCCGCTTTCTGGGCCTTTTCCTGCAGCCTCTCGCAATAAACTCTGTTATGCTCCGGGCTGACATTATGGTGCATTGGCTTATGATGCGGTGTTAAGATGATGCTCTCGACACCATTTTTTTCTGCTGTTTGTAGCATATTAAGACTT
>JAEEGL015793884.1_pt1 | contig 22762 bp, 21 predicted proteins | sample 9134231 | NCBI WGS metagenome assembly JAEEGL01 (sample SAMN16246548, study PRJNA631951) | gut metagenome | biome: gut microbiome; feature: rumen; material: fiber-attached | host: Bos | place: Iran: Karaj | collected 2018-10 | reverse complement strand
TATATCTTCGAGCTCATTATAATCGTTTGTGACCTCTGAAAAATCAAGCCAGATGAGATAAGTGCCTTCAGGCTCAATAAGCTTAACCTGCGGCAGATTCTCTTTTAAAAAGTCACGGACATAGCTGACATTCCCCTCGAGGTATTCAATGAGTTCATCAAGCCACTGCTCCCCTTTTTCATACACGGATCTCGTAGCAACCATTCCAAGAACGTTTGGCTGTTCATAGCCGGCAGCGCCGTTTTCTTTTCGAAAGCGCTTTCTGGTGTCTTCATTTGGTATAAAGATATTAGATACCTGAAGCCCGGCAAGATTAAAGGTCTTGCTGGCAGATGTGCCAACTATGAGTTTTTCTTTATACTCATCAGGGAGCGTCAGGAACGAAGTATGCTTATGTCCCTTGAAGACAAAATCAGAGTGTATCTCATCCGCAAAGACATACACATCATGCCTCTTACAGATTTCCGCAAGCCTCATTACTTCTTCCTTCTTCCAGACCCTTCCGGCAGGATTGTGAGGTGAACAGAAAATAAACATCTTAACATCGTTTTCTTTTATCTTCTTTTCAAAATCCTCGAAATCTATTTCATAGCGGCCGTCCCTATAGACGAGCTGATTGTTCACAAGCTTTCTTCCGTTCTGAGTTATGGATGACGCAAAAGGATAGTATACCGGCTGCTGGATGATGATAGCATCCCCGGGATTTGTATATGCCCTCACAGCCAGGGCAATTGCATAGACCACTCCCGGAACAACAGTTATCTCTTCGCTCTTTACATCAATTCCGTGTCTTCTTTTGTACCAGTCCTTCACGGGGCCGAGGTAACTCTCCCGCGGATCAGTATAGCCAAAGATGCCCTGCTCAGCTCTCTTTACAATGTCCGCTATCACTTCATCGGGGAGCTTAAAATCCATATCCGCAACCCACAGTGGAAGCAGGTCATCGCGCCCCATTCTCTCAAGACCAAAGTCCCACTTTATGCTGGATGTATTTCTTCTGTCATGAATTTCATCAAAATTATATTTTCCCATTTCGCCCTTCCCTTAAGTTTTTTTCTTATTCTACCCTAAACGAGGTAATTGCTCCACAGCATTTTTGTGAAGCAACTACCTAAGGCATTTTATGAAAAAGAGATTATTATGTCATTTATCTATATGAACCTTCATCAACATTGCTGAATGAATCCATGAACTGAATATATTCTTCCTTATTTTTGAACTTTGGCTCATATCCGTTTGTAATGCTTTTTGCAAGGGCAGCACCATCTTTCAATAGCCTGTAGGTGCTGATCGCGAACATCTTGGCTGTAAGAATGTAGGCCGTATCCTCGTCAACTACGTCAAAGTTATCCTGATGAAGACCGCCTGTAATTCCGCCAGTCCTGAATGTTAGGACGGGAAGAAGGTGCTGCACATCACCCACGTCTGTTGATCCGTTAGTGTGATGTGATGGCGAAACCACCTCATAGTTGTGGTCTGTCAGTTCATCAAAGGCATCAATGAGCTCATCCGGCAAGCTCTGGGGAATCTCAGGAAGATACCCCGGCATGGTCTCAATGCGGTAATCTGCCCCAATTGCCATTGCCCCTGCCTTAAAAGACCTATCAGTCTTTTTAGCTGCATCGGAGAATGCATCAAGGCTTGCACCCCTCACAAGTGTCTCGATGACAGCCTCATCCGGAACAACATTTACGAGATTTCCACCCTTTGTAAGTATTGGGTGAACCCTCACATGGTCCTCGTCCCTGAAGGTTTCTCTGTTAAGTCCGAGGGCTGACAGACCAATTGTAACTGCAGAGAGTGCGTTTATTCCCTGGTCAGGAGCGCCTGCAGCGTGAGCTGCTTTTCCCTTTATCCTTATAACCTTGGAGACAAATCCGTTGCAGCTCCCGGAGCCGATCCTGTTTCCTTCCTCATCAGTGTGATGTGCGAGAGAAATGTCGATATCATCAAAAGCTCCTATCCTTATGAGCTCACATTTTCCCCCGCCGTACTTAATCTTACCCTGCTCGATGAGCGTGTTCTTAAACTCAACCTCTCCGTACTCCTCAGCGGGTACAGCAAAAAACTCAACCTGTCCGTCAAGCTTGTCTGCCACCTCCGCAGCAGATAGAGCTATTGCCGCACCGATCACACCTGTAAGCTGCGCGTGATGACCACAGCAGTGGGCACTCAAAGTCTCAGGGTTTGCATATTTGTGAGTTGGAATCCTAAGAGCATCCAGCTCTCCGATAACCGCAAGTGAGATATTATCTTTTTTGTCCTGATTGAGAAACGCCTTGGCTCCTGTGATGGCAAGATCTTCCTGAAGGGGAAGCCCAAGTGCTCTCATCTTTTCCTTAAACTTCTCGCTGGTGCGAAACTCCTTATATCCAAGCTCCGCGTGAGTGTAAATATCATTGGCAAATTCCAGGATCTCTTCCCTGTGATCGTCAATTGTCTTTATTATAATCTTCTCTATTTCATCCATTTCTGCTCCCCTTTAATAAAGTTACCGGTCATAGTATTCAATGATCTTTCGAAGGATCGGATCGATGCCTCCCTCGATATCAAATACCGATATCCCGCGGCTGTTTAAGTTCTTCCTGACTTTAAATCCTATCTCGCTGCAGATCACAGCCCTGCAGTCTGCAAGTTTATCTGACTTGACAAGAGCCCTGCCTCCACATTTCATGGTGCCAAAGTCCCCCGGGATCTCAGATTCATCCACCGTCAACTCTCTCTTCTCTGCAGTCCTGTATTCTCCATTATCGGAAACCTCATATATCGTAAAGAGTTCACACTGTCCGAATCCAAGATCGATATCTTTTTCATTTGATGTTGCTACCGCTATCTTATAGCTCATGTCTGTCTCCTGATAAACTGTGTCGATGATCAAACGCTGATCATCAGGTGAAAGTCGGGCTCGGCGGTCAGCAGCGAAAAATGCAAAAGATTTTGCGATTTTTAAACCTCGCAGACGAGACCAACCAATCTCAAGTGACTATTCACGCAGAGATTGGTGCTCCGGGCTCGTCGTAGTGTCCGGTTTAACATGAGCAAAACTTTTGCGTTTTGCCGCTGCTGACCGCCGAGCCCGACTTTCACCATACGTCATATAACGTAATTGTCAACCGGGATTATCCTTGAAAGGAACTGTCTGGTGCGCTCCTCCCGTGGGCGATAGAATATCTCCTCGGGGGTCCCCTCCTCAACGACTACTCCGTCCGCCATAAAGATCACCTTGTTCGCCACATCCTCTGCAAAAGACATCTCATGCGTTACCACTATCATCGTGATATCTTCCTTTGCGAGCTTCCTTATGACCTTAAGCACATCTCCCACAAGTTCCGGGTCCAGGGCAGATGTCGGTTCGTCAAAGAGGATGATATCCGGTGAAACCGCTATCGCCCTTGCAATTCCTACCCTCTGTTGCATTCCTCCCGAGAGCCTCGATGGATAGTAATCCGCATAATCAAGCATTCCGACTTTTTCAAGCGCAGCTTTGGCCTTAGCTTCAGCCTCGGCCTTGGGCACCTTTCTTCCTATGATGAGGCCTTCTGTCACATTCTGAAGGACAGTCTTGTTATTGAAAAGGCAGTAATTTTGGAAGACAAATGCAGTATTTTTCCTGACAAAATTGACTTCCTTTTTTCCTGCTCTTTTCATGTCATAGGTCTTGCCGTCAAATATCATCGTTCCGGAATCTGCCCTCTCAAGAAAATTGATAGTGCGAAGAAGTGTTGTCTTGCCTGAGCCGCTGGGCCCGAGTATTACAACCACATCTCCTTTGTTTACGCTTATGTCCACACCTTTGAGAATTCTGTTCTTCCCAAAGGATTTTTTAACATCTTTAAGTTCCAGCATGATCTCCTCCCACATCACAGAGCGTGATACTCTTTGATCCTCTTTTCCAGTAATTTGAATATCAGCTCTATGGTCAGATTAAGAGTGATATACATTACAGCGATCACAAGGTATGCCTCCACATAGGTCGTGTGCCTTGCTCCCTCGGTCTTGGCAATTGCCGTGATGTCAAATACTGACATGGCAAAGACAAGAGATGACATCTTGACAAGTCCCGTTACATTATTGGCAAGGACCGGCAAAATATTGGCCATGGCCTGTGGGATCACGATGCGGTAATAGCCCTGAAAGGGCGTCAGCCCGATGGACTTCGCAGCCTCGAGCTGCCCCTTGTCGACCGCTGAGAGACCTCCCCTGAAACTCTCAGACATGACCGCTATGTAAGTGGCTGTCAGGATAAAGTAAGCATAGGTCATTCCCTTGATGCCATATACATCTATGCCTATGCCCTTCTCCTGAAAAAACCTCATTATTACCACAGGAAGCGCATTGTACAAAAGATATATCTGAACCATGGCAGGAGTTCCTCTGATAAACGACACATAGACAGAGAATATCTTTGACAGAACTCCGCTCTTATTCATCCTGACAATAGCGACCACAAACCCCAGCGGGATTGAAAAGAGGAGCACCACAAATATCAGTTTGAAGGTCACGGGCACACCGGCCAGTACCGCTATAAAAGTATTTTTAATAAAATTGTGATCAAGCTTCAAATGTCATCTCCCCTTTTATCTTCCGTATGATACCCGGCGCTCAATAAGCTTCATGCCCTTTTCAAGCAGTATTGAAGCAAACCAGTATATGAGTGCCAGGGCAGTATATATTTCCAGAATATAATTGTTATAGCTGTTCTGGTTGAGGCTGTTGGCCTTACCAAACACATCAACGAGACCGATGGTAAATCCAAGACTTCCCTCTTTGATAAGATAGATCACGATGTTGCCGATATTTGGAAGCGCCACGTATATCATCTGCGGTATCACAATCCTCACCATTGCCTGGATGGGCAAAAGTCCTGAAGAGATAGCCGCCTCATACTGTCCCTTATCTATCGAAGTATAGGCGCTTCGTATCACTTCAGAGAGCGACACCATGCTCAGGATAGATATAGTGATGATGACATAGAGTATCTTCTCCTCATTCTGAATGTCGATCCCTACAGTATTTAAAAGAAGCTGAGGAAGTCCGTAGTAAACAAGAAACAGAAGCACTACCGGCGGAATTGACCTGAAGACGGCTGTATAAACCACTCCGAAATATCTTATTATCCTGTACTTCTGAAGCTTAAAAGCCGCCAGAACGCTTCCGAATATCAGTCCAAAAAGGAGAGATAAGCCCGCATACTCAAGGGTCACTCTAAGGTATGGCAGTATCTTCCAAAAATATTTCCACAAATAAACAATGTCAAAGCGCATATACATTCCTCATTATTCGACGTGGGTTCTGGATGAGAGGTTGCCCCTGTTAAATGCGTAGGAATAGATCTTTTCTATGAGCCTTAGTCCTCCGTTGTATCCCACATACGTCGAACTTGTTATAATCTCTGAACTGATTGGAAGGCTCAGGTGCAGGAAAAAGCTGTTCGTATCCTTGGCTATACATCTCTCCCAGTAACTTCCGCAGATCAGAGCCTTCTTGCTCTTTCCTAGTCTCTTTTCTATGTCGGTTGTTATAAGTCCTCCGTCTGCCTGGAAAAAGAGCTTGTCCTCATATTCCTTAAGTGTCTGAGCAAAAGCTTCTTTTACAATCTCAGCTTTATCGCCCGATGGGTCGTCATTTACATAAATCCCGTAGGGGAGAAACCCGAGCTCATTAACAAGGTAGTCGGTGAGACCCACTGCATACTCAGCATCAGATGCCACATAAAGTTCATACGGGAGAACATTTCTCTGCTCAGCAACAAAATCCGAGAACGAAATGAAATACTCATAATATCTCTTTTCCTCCTTAGCTATTACTCTCTCCACCAGCGACGGATCAACGCCTGTTTCTTTTCCGACCATCCTGAGAAATCTGCTCGTAGCCTTTGCCCCCATTGGGAGTGACTTGTAATGAATAAACGGCGTTTTGTACTTCTTCTCAAGGTGCCTTACGATATCAAGTCCGACCCAGGGTGACACGAGAAGGTTGTACTCGGCGTTCGGTATATCTTTCCACTCGGCAACACCCTCGCTCTCATATCCAAAAAAAGTGTTCACTTTAAGTCCAAGCTTCTCCAAAAGGCTCTTGAGCTCTTCAATGTCACCACGCCAGAACGGATCCTGATAAGGAACCACAGACCAGAGGTTTATAAGCCCCTTCTTTACCGAAGGAGTTACATTTCCGACATACTGATCGATGATCGCATTTACCACCAGCTCATGTCCGATGTAGTTGTTGCCCTTAAACCCTGCAGTATCCACACCTACTACAGGCTTGCCATTCCTGGCAAAGCCCGAAGCAACCTGTGCAGTATCGTCACCTATTATTCCTGCAGTGCATCCCGAGAGCGCCACATACAGATTGCCTTTTAATACTTTCAGTGCCCCGTCTATTACCTGCTCCAGGTTTTTCTCTCCGCCAAACACAACTTCTTTTTCTCCTGCATTTGTGCAGGATATATGAGTTCTTCCGGCGTAGCCCTCGCCCTGAAGGCCGGACTGAAAGGCCGCAAAGCCTGCTGCCTTGGAGGCGCATCCCGGACCTGCGTGGATCACCGGTATTCCCCCGGGGATTGCAAGTACTGTCTGCTGTGCTGCGAGCGCGCAGGAAAATCTGGGTTTTTCAATTAATGTACTCATTCTTTTTTGCTCCCCTTCTCATAGTAAAATGGATCGTCCTGCTCATTAAGCCACCAGTCTGTGTATGGAAGAGTTGTATGCTCTGCCACATTCTGGATGAACTTTCTGGTGATATAGGCTTCCCATAGCCTGTTTCCGAGCCGGATAACTCCGTCATATCCCACAGAGTAGTTGGCATCTCCCTCAAATATCGTTGGTATACCCAGCTTGTATCCAAGCTCTGTAAGACCCTGATGTCGGATTATCAGAAAGTCGGGATTGACCTTCTTTATCAGCTTGATCAGCTGATAGGGCTGCTTGTTGCAGACCGTGAAATTATCAATCTCACCTGCGCTATTTACCAGATCTTGCAGAGTATTTACTTCGTCGGAATCACTCCTCTGATCATGATGAAGTGCACTCACGCCCGCTATCTTAAGCCCCAGATCCCCCACCGCGTTGGCAAGGTTATGCGTGTATGCATCACCTGCTATGATATATATTGTCTTGCCGGAGAGCTTCTCTTTTAACCCACTCAGCTCGCCTTCTATCCTCTCATGTTCACCCTTTATAACATCTTCAACCAGATCCGTCCTGTTTGTGATCCTTGCGATCTCCCGAAGCCACTCATCTGTCCAGTTTAGGCCGTAGGGAGCAGGGGCCTTTACTTCCACAACTCCGTATTCCTGTTCGAGCCCGTGAGCGATATAGGTTGCGAGCGTCTCGCATATCTGCGCCGAGCAGGCCGCCTCTGACAGGGTCTCTAGCTGCTCTTTGGTGGCAAGAGGAACCATGTAGTTAGTCCGAAGGTTCAGCTTACCAAGGAGAGGTGTAAATGTATCTGCGCCCTCAAAGTTAAAAATATTCACGAGATCTTCCTGGCGCTTTTTAGGCGGCTTAACAATGTACTTAAGGATGCCGTGGAACGCAGCATCAAATCCCGTCGACCACACCTTTGACTTAAATCCCTCACAGCTTATAGGTACCACAGGCTTATCAAGCTCATCTGCGCACTCCTCGCACACGCTCTCCACATCATCGCCAATGATGCCGGATGCGCAGGAAGTAGTTACAAAGATAACCGAAGGATTCTGTCTTTTATTGATCTCAAAGATCGCCTTTCGAAGCTTCTCCGCGCCTCCATATACTGTGTCCTTTTCAAGGATGTTGGTGCATATTGTCCTGTTGTTGAAATCGCCGAGTCCTCTTGCTGCGCTTACCGCTTTACCTGCATTGTCCCTTATTGCGTCTCCCGCGAAGCATCCTATAGGTGAGTGAGCGACAACTGCTCCTCCCCTCACATAGGAAGCCATGGAGGTTGCGCAGCCTTCCTGGCAGTCACTGCACTGGCCGTACAGTCTTCCGAGGCACTTTATCTCACCCCTGTTCGACTTATCCAGGAGATCGGTTGCAGTTCCGTTGTAGCTCAAAATTGCATTCAGTCGTCTCTCCCTTATCTCAGGAGATGGTAATGATAAATTGATCGCCATATTTTCTACATACCTTTCTGTCAGTCAGTAAGATTTTTGATATCTGAATCAAACACGTCATATCCAAAAAACTCTGTCGAAACCTTTGACGCTGTCCCATCTGCCTTGATTTCCTTAAGAGCTGCATCATATTTATCCAAAAACTCCTGCGACACTGCATTCTTGTCAAAGAGGTTATATACGCCGACTATCTGAACAGGGATCCATTCCAGTTCATCTTCGTATTCATGGTAGGCACCATCCTCTGCTACAAAGCTGTTGAGCCATGTAGCATACAGGCAAAGACCTATGTCATATCTGCCTGTGGGAATCCATGCAAGCACATCATTGTTGGTATTTTCCGATGAATAATCAAATACTATCTGGTTATCAGGGTTCTGCTGATTGTATACTTCTACAGGATATGTAAGGCCATTACCTGCCTGCATAGGATAGAAAGTATAGCCCTTCTCTTTCTGTGCCTGTGCGACCTTCGAGAAATCTGTCAGATCTGCTTTATCCTTTTTGACAAGGATTCCTATGTAGCTGGCGCAGATGTTCTCCTTAGGAATGGCATATTTTTCAATTCTCTCTTTTGTCAGGAAGCAGTTTGCTTCGCCTCCCTGATAGTTGCCTGTGTCGAGCCCCACGAACACGTCATCAAAGCTCGTCGGTACGAGTTCAAATTCATATTCCGGCAGCTTCTCATCTACAAGTCTCATTAGCTCAACCGTGGAACCTGTGAGCTTGTCGTCCTCGTCCAGGTAGCTGTTCTTGCCCGATACGGATACGTTGACACCGATCCTTACCTTGGCCGCTCCCGGATCTGAGCTCTCTTTCGCCTGACTCTGACTGCCGCAGCCAGCTGCAGAAACCACAAGAGCCAGTGCCGATACAATTCCTATTGCCTTTCTTACATACTCTTTTCTCATAATCTTTCTCCTCCTTTTTAGTTATCCGTTCTCATCAAACTTTAGTGAACAATTATCTGCGTGTATCCTGTTGCTCAATGGGTTGAAAACCCATGTCTTTTTGCCGTCTATGTATATTGCAGTGTCTGCTGTCGGCTCTATGCTCTCAAGCTCGCCACTCTCATAAAAGGATGCTCCCACATCTGTCTTAACCACTCCGTATCTTGTCGGAAAAGATATCTCACTTTGAGACCATATGGTGATGCTCCTTACCTTTCCCGAGGGATAGAAATATATACAGCGCGGATGACATTTTATTCTCATACTGCCAACAGGGATTTCAATCTCCCTGCTAAGTGTAAACTCATCATCCTCTGACCAGTAGGCTGATATCTGTCCGTATAGCGGGAACAGTCTCTTGACAGCCCCGTCCGGGTAAAAAGTGATAAGCTCTGCCGGAAGTTCTCCAGCCGGAGTAACGGCCATGCTCTGCTCATTCAGGTAAATACTGTAAATCTGACCATCCTCATAAAACTCGGCAGCGTTTCTGTATTTTTTCCTAACGCTGTAATCACCTTCATAGGATGGAACAAATTCTCCGACGCTCGTCTTTATCAGCTGCCTTTCCCTGAACATGGTCGCTATCATATTACCCTTTTTGTCATATTCCTCGTGAATGGTATTTTTCATATCAGATATGGTAGTCCTCTACATTGTCAAACAGACCAAACTCATTTAATATCTCCTCCAGTCTGTCCTGTGTCATCGGTGTCGGTATTGCAAAGTCCTCATTGTCTATCACTGCCTGGGCGAGGTTTCTGTACTCCTGTGCCTGATTGGCCTTTGGATCAAATTCAATAACCGTCTGCTTGTGTATCTCTGCCCTCTGTACTGTATTGTCCCTCGGAACAAAGTATAGGAGCTTCGTACCAAGCTCTTTTGAAAAGGCCCTCAGAAGATCCAGCTCCCTGTCTACATTTCTGCTGTTGCAGATGATTCCGCCAAGTCTTACGCCTCCCTTGTTGGCGTATTTGGCAATGCCCTTGCTTATGTTGTTAGCCGCATAGAGTGCCATCATCTCGCCGCTTGCAACGATGTATATCTCCTGTGCCTTGCCCTCTCTTATAGGCATTGCAAAGCCGCCACATACAACATCTCCAAGAACATCGTAGAAAACAAAATCAAGGTCCTCAGTGTAAGCGCCCTGTGATTCAAGAAGACCTATGGATGTGATGATACCTCTTCCTGCACATCCGACTCCGGGCTCCGGTCCTCCGGACTCAACGCATCTTGTGCCCTTAAATCCTATTTTGATGATCTTATCAACACTCACGTCATCTCCCTCCTCGCGGAGTGTATCAAGCACAGTCTTCTGTGCCAGACCTCCAAGAAGAAGCCTTGTGGAATCTGCCTTGGGATCACATCCCACCACCATAACTTTTTTTCCAAGTTCTGCCAGTCCTGCTGTCAGGTTCTGTGTAGTTGTCGACTTACCGATACCGCCTTTTCCGTAAATCGCAATCTGTCTCAAATCTCCCATCAGTACTAATCTCCTCTTCATTTCCTCATATTTTTTTGTTCAGAGAGTTGCAAAGCAACTCTTTGCGCGCTGGTGCGCGCAAGCTTTAGCTTGCATATACCGCTGCGCACCAGTCGCATCCATAGCGGAGCGTTTTTATGTCATAGGAATTTCGAAGAAATTTCCTATGACATAAAAAACGAAGGTCCACTCTTACCCCATATATGATGGGATAGAAGTGAACCTCCGGTTTTCCGGTCGGTCTAACCATTTAAGTTACTGTTACTCAGTTGGCAAAAAGTGGTGTTGACAGATATCTGTCTCCTGAATCAGGAAGAAGCACTACGATATTCTTGCCCTCATACTCAGGCCTTGCAGCTATTATTGTTGCTGCCTTAAGTGCTGCACCTGATGAGATACCTACAAGGATTCCCTCAGAGAGTGCAAATTTCCTGCCCTCTTCAAATGCATCCTCATTCTCAATTGCAATTACTTCATCATAAACCTTGGTGTTGAGAACATCCGGAACGAATCCTGCTCCGATTCCCTGGATCTTGTGGGCACCACTGGTTCCCTTTGAGAGTACAGGGCTTGTGGCAGGCTCTACAGCGATAACCTTTACATCAGGGTTCTGCTCCTTTAAGTACTCACCGACACCTGTGATCGTTCCGCCGGTACCTACGCCAGCGATGAACACGTCAACCTTGCCGTCTGTCTGATCCCAGATCTCAGGTCCTGTGGTTGCCTTGTGAACTGCGGGATTGGCCGGGTTCACGAACTGTCCGAGTATTACCGCGCCTTCTATCTCATTTACGAGCTCATCAGCCTTGGCAATTGCTCCCTTCATTCCCTTGGCTCCCTCAGTGAGCACCAGCTCAGCGCCGTAAGCCTTTAAGAGATTCCTTCTCTCAACACTCATTGTATCGGGAAGTGTAAGGATAGCCTTGTATCCCTTTGCAGCTGCAACAGCTGCAAGACCGATACCTGTATTGCCTGATGTAGGCTCTATTATCGTTGCTCCGGGTTTAAGCTCGCCGCTCTTTTCTGCCTCCTCGATCATTGCGAGTGCGATCCTGTCCTTGACGGATCCTGCGGGATTGAGATACTCAAGCTTTGCAAAGATATTTGCATCAGGCACTCCGGCCTTCTTGGAATATCCGTTAAGCTTAAGAAGTGGTGTTCCCCCAATAAGTTCCAATGCGCTCTGTTTAATTTTTGCCATATCATTAACCTCTCTTCTTTATATTTTTATTTTTCCGTGTTTTTTAATCTAGACATATACTATCACGATTATAGTGATAAAAAAATTATGCAAATTTTATTGCCAGATATAACTAAAAGTTTTAACTAAGGAAATGTCCGGCAGCAAATTCTTCCTGGAGCTTCAAAAATCCGTCTAGTCTCTTTAAAGAGTCAGGCACTTTACCCGGAATGCTGAATGCCGGAATATGATGTTCCGCCAGCTCTGCCTCTGCGCCGGGTCCTATTCTTGCAACAAGAACCATGTCAACATCAAGTATGGCCTCCACACCTCTTTTTAATCTCTCTTCATTGTGATGACCGCCCTCGCAGACAGGATTTACGAACCTTTGCTCCACCTCTTCATAGTCTCCGTTTTCGTCGACATCCACGATCAGAAAGCTCTGCGCCCTTCCAAAATGCTGATCCACGTTTTTGTTGTCTGTTGATGCTATAGCCACTCTGTACTTTTTATTATCCATGTGAAAATGTATCCCTTACATTTAATCTGTTCTGGTACACCAGTCTGCTGTACTCTGAAATTCCGGGAACTCCCACAGCATCTGCCCTGCAGTGTGCACAGTGTCTGAAAACCTTAATATACTGCTCTGCGTCTTCTCTTGCCCTCTCAATCTGCTCGCAGGTCGGTCTCTTTATATCCTTTAGTTTGTGCTGCGGAATAAGAGGAATTATATTGTAGATCATAGCACCAAGTTCTTTTACCGTCCGGGCAATCTCTTTTATGTGGCTGTCATTGATACCGGGTATCAGCACTGTGTTGATCTTGACTGTAATATTTGCATCAGCGACCTTCTTTATGCCCTTAAGCTGATTGTCTATAAGGATCCTTGCTCCTTCCACGCCCTCAATCTTCCTGCCGTGATAAATAATATAGTCATTTATCATGGCCTCGATCTTTGGATCTACAGCATTTACCGTTACCGTAAGGGTATCAATCCCTGCCTCTATAAGCTCATCCGCTCTTTCATATAAAAGAAGACCGTTAGTGCTCATACACTTTAGAAGTTCCGGGTGAGTCTTTGATATTTTCCTGAAAGTTTCAAGTGCACAGTCGCTTGCAAGCGTATCACCGGGTCCTGCTATTCCGGCCACCTTGATACTCGGCACCAGCTCAATTGCCCTGTCTATAAATGTATGGGCTTCATCAGGAGTTATTATCGTAGACGTAACGCCGGGTCTTTGCTCAACATCATTCATGCTTCTGTCGCAAAATCTGCAGGCAATGTTGCACCCGGGACTCACCGGGAGATGGATCCTTCCCGCATTAAATCTGCACCCGCCAAAGCACGGGTGGTTTCTTTCAAGTTCTTCTATACTTCTTGCCATGCTGATCAGTACCTCGTCTTTGTATTGGTTTCCACCTGCACGATCCTGCCATCGTGCAGCGTTATTGTTACGGAGCCGTATTTTACTTCACCGGTCTTTTTCCGTATATCTGCCCATATCTCATTCTCGGTCTGATCACTCTGACTGTTCTTCCTAAATTCGTCTGACATACCCATCTCCCCTTTTCTGTTTTCTTCATTCTCCTCCAATGATCCTGTCAAGCTCATTGCCGACAACATCGGCAAAAATTCTGTGACCCTCGTCGTCCATGTGCTCGTCATCAACAGGACTTGCAGTGACATAGTCAGAAGCTGCCAGGAATGCCGTTCCCCTTCTGGCGGCGATGCTCTCGTAAACTCTCTTAAGCTCCATGCTGGTTGCGATTGACTTATCCCCAAACTCAGGATCCTTCTCCGGTCTCCATACATCGCTGCCAAGATGTATGGGCGATATCAGAAGGATTTTTTCAGGCGCCACATACTTTTCAAGTATGTCGATACACCGCTCGATCCCTTTACCTATAACATAGGCAGATGCATTGTAGAATGTCTTGCAGTCATTCGTTCCCAGCATCAGTATGACGCCGTCGATCGGATACTGACTCTCAAGCAGCGGTTCAAGTGATTTTACCCCTTTCCTGCCAGGCCTAAGGCCGTCCTCAAAGACTGTAGTTCTCCCGCAGAGCCCTTCCTCCGCAACTCTTATGTCACTTCTTTTTTCCTGCAAAAGACTTGTCCATCTCACTCCCCAGGGATAGCGCTTTTTAGGATGTGATCCGGGTACAAGCCCCCATGTGTTGGAATCTCCAAATGCCAAAACCTGTTTCATACAAGCCTTCCTTTTGAATCTGTGACTTCAATTTACAATATCTATTATCCACACACAGGGCACTTTTGTATAAGACATGGTACTTATCGGTGGATATAAGATTTACTTTGTAATGAATAAAAAAGCATGTTGCTCGCAACATGCTCGCGCCGAGCGCGGTTGCATTTATGCAACTTATACCATACGCGCGAGTGCGCATCTATAGCGGAGCGTTTTTTGTTTCATAGGAAATTCAGAGGAATTTCCTATGAAATAAAAAAGAGGTATGGGGTCTTTTGACCTCATACCTCTCATTTTTAACTTATCAGTATCCGAACTCCTGTGCCCAGTACCAGCTTCCGTCTCCGGCCTGTGAAATCGCAATTCCTACTGTCTTGTATCCGCCATCCATGATGTTGGCTGCGTGTGTAGGAGAATTCATCCATGCCTGATATACACTGTCAGCTGACTGATAGAGCTTGGCAAGATTCTCACCGTATTGAACATTGCTGTCTACTGTCCAGAAAGCTGAACCATTGGGTCTTGTATGTGAGAACACATCAACAATCTCATTGGCACGAACCTGAGCTGCATTGGTAAGAGCATCGCTCCAGGCAAGAGCTGCAAGTCCCTGAGCTGCCCTCTGCTGGTTCATCATATTGAGAACTGCCGAGCAGGCATCAAGTGCTGCCTGTGATGAAACCGCTGTACCTGCAAGTGCGATAGCCTCGTCATCAATCCATATCTCGCCTGCGCCCTCTTCGAGACCTCTGACAGCAGCCTGATCATCAATTACAGCCTTTGATGTAGCGCCACAAGCCAAAAGTGTGAATGTAAGTACAACTCCCATTGCAAGTGATATAACTCTCTTCATCCTTCTCATAATAAACGCTCCTGTATCAATATATGCTTATACATCTTTTTTGTTACCTATATATTAACGTAAATCAAGTACCTGTTCAACACAATAAAGGCAAAAAAATACCGTTTTTTAAACTTTGTTTCAAACCCGAAATCAGCGAAATGAAATAAAATTATAGCTTTTTCAGTTCAAAAAACTTTTCAATCTGGTCAATGAGCCCCTTCTTATCTACGGTCTTTAACACGTACCCCTCAGGCTTCAGGGAGAGGACTTTAGTGACGCTCTCCTTGTCTCCCTTGCCTGTCAGAAAGAATACCGGAATAGATGATGTAGATACTTCGCTCCTTATCATCTCAAGAACCTGAGGTCCTGTTGTGATCGGCATCTCGTAGTCGAGAAGTATAAGATCAGGCTTGTTGTTGGCAAGATATGTTATAGCCTGCATTCCGGATCCAACAATCACAACCCTGTATTTTTCATCGAGCCAGGATTTTACAAGAGTCAGGTAGGTAGGATCATCATCCACCAGCAATATCCTCTTTCTCCTGGACAGCTCATCATTCATGGACAGAATGATCTGCATTTTCTCAGCGACATTTTTGATATTGAGTGGTCTCTCGTAGTGCTCCTTGATAAGTGACGAAGGCACACTCCTGGTGAGTGTCTGATATTCAGATGCGTCTCCTATCGTACACAGGATCTTGTCTTTCTCAAGACACATATCCTTCAGATAAACAAGTACGTCGCTTATATCATCAAGGTAGCTTCCAAGGTAAAAGAGAATTACCGCAGGCTCATCTTTATAGTTCTCAAGCTCGCTTATCTTAGGCGAAGCCTTGACGGCAGTGATCCCTGCATCTCTAAGACCGTTGCAAAGGGCATCCACCATAAAAGTGGAGCCGCTGCTTATCAAAAGAATCTTCTTTTCCATCTGTTACCAGAGCCTTTCTGCCCTGTGCCGGGCTTTTGACCATAACCTCATTGTACCAGAATTCTCATATCCTCCGGAAGCGGTGCCTCAAACTTTAAGTCCCGCCCCGTGACAGGCTGTCTGAACTCAAGCCCTGCTGCGTGAAGTGCTGCTCTTTTTATTGTACACTCTTCTTCACTGCAATGGCCATAAAGAGTGTCACCTACAAGAGGATGTCCGATGTAGGACATGTGGACCCTTATCTGATGAGTCCGTCCTGTATCGAGCCACAGTCTTATCAGTGCGTACTTCTCATACTGTTTAACAACTTCGTAATGGGTAATTGCCTCTTTTCCGTCAGGGCGAACCTCTCTTACCATTTTGGAATCATCACGCCTCTCAATCGGGGCATTGACAGTTCCCGACAGGTCCTCAAAAATCCCCTCCGCTATTGCCAGATACTCTTTTCTCCTTGACATAAGTCCTTTCTGATCCGACAAAAGGCTGGCGCTGTACCTGTTCTTGGCAAACATCACAAGCCCTGAGGTCTCCCTGTCAAGCCTTCCGATTGCCCGTATCATGTGGCGCTGTCCGGTTCTTAGGTAATAGCCTGAAAGAGCATTGGAAAGGGAATCCGTGTAGTGGGCATAAGAAGGATGCACCACCATATCTCCCGGCTTGTTGATAAGAATCAGATCCTCATCTTCATATACTATATCTATCGGCCTGTCCCAGGGGATGACATCAAATGCTCTCTCGTTATCCTCATATATTCTGACAATGAGCTTATCCCCGGGCGTAAGGCTGTCCCTTATCATAAGAGCCTCAGGTCTTAAGGCACCGTTTCTTAAGACCCTCACGCCGTCTTCAAACTGCTTGCACCTCGTGATCTCGCGGCTCGAAAGCCCCAGCGTATGAGCCATGATATGCCTTGCCGTGATCTCTCCGTCCTTAGGCATGACCACATATTCAATCTCTCTGACGCTGCATTCTGTGTGCATGTAATACCCCGTAAGTCCAAGTGATGATTTATTATTGCATAAAAGATGTCCCCATACATTTTTGAATCAGAGATTCAAAAATGCCGCAAACAAGCCATCCTAGAGCGACTGCGTCGCAGGGCTTGTTTGCCTATCGTATCATGTTCTCACGAAACCCGCAGCCAGTGCGGGTTTCTGTGATTTCATCTAAGAATACATACAATGATAAACGCCCGGAAGCAACTGCCCCCGGGCTAGCTGTTATCAACCCTTCTTGTCTCTCATCCTCTCGACTGCGTCCATAGCCAGATGGCTTCTCTCGCACTCGGAGGCTGAAAGTGATATCTGCCATGCGAGGGGACTGCCCTTCATGTGCTCAGATGCATAGGAAAGTCCATTGGTCCTCTCGTCAAGGAACGGTCTGTCTATCTGGTTGGGATCTCCAAGGAGAATTATCTTGGTGTCCTTGCCGGCTCTCGTGATGATGCCCTTGGCCTGGGTAGGCGTCATGTTCTGGGCCTCATCAATTATCAGATATGTCTTTAATATGGAACGTCCTCTTATGAAGTTCAGAGCTTCGCACTGAACGATTCCTCTCTCAAAGACTTCCTCAGTCTTGCCCTGCAGTTCTTTTTCATCCTTATAGCGCTCCTCCTCATTGGAGTCGATGAGCTGCTCCAGGTTGTCGATAATAGGTCTCATAAGTGGAGATATCTTCTCCTGTTCATCGCCCGGAAGGAATCCTATGTCGTCGTCAAACTGTGAATTTGGTCTGCAGACAAGTATCCTTCTGTACTCGCCTGTCGGTCTGTTTATCATCTTCTCAAGTCCGACTGCCAGAGAGTAAAAGGTCTTGGCGGTTCCTGCCATTCCCTTTACGATTACCAGAGGTGCCACGCTTGCCGGCTGCATAAGCGCTTCCTGCAGGAAGTACTGTCCGGCGTTTCTGGGCTTTACGCCGTAGGGCTGGCTCTTTTCGTAATCAAGCTTTTTGATCATATCACCGCATACCCTTCCCATCTGGGTCTTGCCAAGAGACTGATCGGCTCTGACTATCACAAACTCATTCTCAAAGAGCTCCGGAGCGTACCTGTTTCCGTCTTCATCACAGCAGTAAACCTGCGCGATGGGGATCCCCTTTTTCTTGAAGTCCTTAAAGATCTCCTCGGGGGCATATACATCAATACGCCCGCCGTACTGCTCGCCATCATGTCCGACCTGCTCGGTAGTGAAGTCCTCTGACCTCATTCCAAGGATCTGAGCCTTGATACGCATAAGAATATCCTTGGTTACGAGAATAACCGGTTCGCTGTGGCTGTCACTAAGTCCCTTACACACCTTCAGGATACGATTGTCAGACTTGTAGTCCTGCATATCCTTCGGAAGTTCAACATCCTTGAAGTTCTTCTCTATGCGAAGTACTCCTCCCTTGTCAAGTTCCACCCCCTTTACAAGATCACCCTGGCCACGCAGCTGCTCCAGGATTCTGATGGCTTCTCTCACATTGGCTCCGCGCTCGCCCTCGTCCCTCTTGTGAGTGTCAAGCTCTTCTAAGACTACCAGCGGAAGAACGACCTCGTTATCATCAAAGCACTTGAGGGCGTGAGGTGCCTGAATCAAAACGTTGGTGTCCAGTACGTAGATCTTCTTCATGCGTAGGTCCCCCTATATTTGTATGACTTGTACACTCATTATACCATATCTTGTGGTTTTAGAATATATTATTATTATTTATTGTTATTATTTTTCCTCCTCAGATTTTCCAGTTCAGTCACGTTGCTGACCTGTGCAATTATACCTATAACGGTTCCGTTCTTGTCGGTGACAGGTTCTTTTATCAGCTCAAAAAACTGCTGCTCTCCGTCAGTCTCTTCCTCAATAACATAGCGCTGCCCCTTTCCGGTGGCAATGATGTTCATATCGCTCACATGCGCCTTTTTGGCATTTTCCTTGTTCTTTCTAACTTCGAGGTCAGTCTTTCCACGGATTGTCCAGTTGGGATCATTCTTCCTGATAAAGTGATCCCAGTAGTGTGTTGAAAAGACATATTTGCCATCAGCATCCTTGAGAAAAATATTGCTGGGAAGCTTTTCAAGCATCTTCTCAATCTCATAAAATGTAGCAGAATCCTTGGCTCTCATTGCGTTGAATATTCTCTGTGACAAAAGCTCCCACGGACATGGCGGCGTGATGAAATCAGAAATACCGTATTCGAAGCACACCAGATCTTCATCCACCGGAGGTTCAGGAGAAACCGCAATAAGAGGTATTGACGCGTTAAGCGGATCCTCACACACTTTTTTTACAAATTCATAGCCGCTCTTTCTCGCCAGCCTTATGTCTATAACCACGACGGAAATTATATCCCTGTTACTTACAAGAAAGTCATAGCCCTCTTCCTCGGAATAGGAGAGCTTGGTAAAATTATCCCTCGTGAAGAGAGAACAAAACTCCAGATAATCCTCATCCGCAGGCAGTATAAGAAGAATGTTTTTACCTTTTATCACCTATTGTCACCTCCAAGCACTTCTGACAGTGTCTGTACCATTTTCTTTACATCGATCGGTTTGGCGACATGGGCATTCATACCCGCTTCCTTAGCCTTACGAATATCCTCCGAAAATGCATTGGCTGTCATTGCAATAACAGGAATGTTTTTCTTTCTGTCATCTGTCATTTTTCTTATCGCTTTGGTTGCTTCATATCCGTCCATTACAGGCATCTGGATATCCATAAGAACCGCGTCATAGTAACCGTCATCGGAAGCCGCAAGCATATTCACCGCATCCTGCCCGTTTTCGGCCTCCTCGACCTTGAAGCCCACTTTTTCAAGAAGCTTCTTGGCAATCTGTCTGTTCACCAGAATATCATCTGCCAGAATGACTCTCTTGTTGCTGAAGTCAACTTCCAGCTCTTTCTTATGACCACTATCGGACTGGATCTTCTTAATTTCCTCGTCATCGAGCTTTTCGAGAGGTATCGTAACAATAAACTCCGTTCCCTTTCCGGGCGCAGTATTTACAGTGATATCTCCGTTCATCATCTCAACAATGCTCTTAACGATTGACATTCCGAGACCGGTTCCCTGTATCTGGTTTACAGTGTCCGACTTCTCTCTCTCAAAGGCGTCGAATACTTTTGCCGCAAACTCCTTTGACATACCGATCCCGCTGTCTTTTACCCTTATCTCGTACCTGTTGGTATTGTCTTCCGAGCATTTCTGGCATGCAGTGACGCTTACATTTCCGCCCTCGGGGGTGAACTTATACGCATTGCTCACAAGATTAAGAAGTATCCTGTTGAGCCTGTTTTTATCACAGTTTACATAGGGCTCAAATATTTTCTCGGCGCTTACAGTGTACTCAATCTTTTTCTCAGCCATCTGTGTGGAAAAGAGATCCTTAAGCTCTGTGAAGACTTCTGTCAGATTCATGGGAACCGGCTCAAGCTCCATCTTGCCGCTCTCTATCCGGCTCATCTCAAGGACATCATTGATAAGCGCAAGCAGATGGTTGCTGGATCCCTTGATCTTCTGCAGATATGCCTTCAGCTCGTCAAAGGTGACATTCTCATCCTCGGCCAGGTTTATGTATCCTATGATGGCATTCATCGGCGTCCTGATATCATGGGACATATTTGAAAGAAATACCGTTTTTTCCCGGCTCCTCTCATAGGCTTTGGTCGTCTCTACCTCAGCTTTTTTCTCCCGTCTTGAGATAATTGAATAGATACTGAACATTATCACCAGAGATATGACGTTCAGCCCCATCTGAATAAAGCTGTTGCGAAGAAGCCTTCTGTCAACGTCAGAGAGCTGCTGGCGGATGTAATCTTCAGTCGCCCGTATTACCAGTGGATCCTTCTCTCCGCTTCTGGACTCATAGAATGCACTTATGTTACCTATCGCCTCCAGCGTCATGTCGTCAGTTGCATTCTTTACCCACACCTGTGTTGTAAAGAAGATCAAAAACAGCAGACTGATCCAGACAATCGTTGAACGCCCAAATCTCTTCTGTCTGTCGTTCTCAAATATTATCCTGAAATACAAGAATCCGAGGATGCTCCAGCTTGCAAGGATCAGATAGCTCTCCGTTGACATCGCCTCAGCAGACCACACCATGAAGTAGAGGAAAAACAGGATCGACATGATAAAGCCCATAGCTCCTGTAATCTTCATTCTTTTATTGTCATCTTTTTTTGCATTGACAAAAGCGGTTGCAGACGTATAGGCATAGGCGATTGTCGCTCCTATGGTATTTACATCAATGATCCATCCAAGCGCTGTTCTTCCAAGGAAAGGTATGACCACCGATATTCCGACAAGGAATTTCAGCGCATTCTCCGGTATGTGGTCATCGTTTACTCTTCCAAACCACTCGGGAAGCATTCCGTCATCAGCCATTGTATAAAGAAGAGATCCTGCAGCAATGAAGTTGCCTATCAGTCCCGTTACTATTCCGGCAAAAGCTGTCAGTCCAAGTAGGACAATTCCTGCATTGCCAAGAGCATACATTGCAGCATTAAAGGTTGGTATGCCCTCTACTCCTTTCAGATTGCCAATATCGCCGATATAAGCCTTCCAGTCCCGATATCCCGGAGGTATTGTAGCTATAGCTATCTGAGCCAGCAAAAGATATGCAACCGCAGCTGTTAAAAGAGCTGCCAGAATTACAGTCATTATCTTCTTTTTGGAAGTAAACCTGAAACCCGCTGCGTAGTTGGAGACCGACTCAAATCCCACAAAAGCCCATGGAGAAAGCGCTACTATGGTGATTATCTGCTTTAGGGAAAACTTATCATCATTTGAAAAATAAGGTCTTGGAATAGTATGACCGTCGCCGTTCTTTGCCATAACAGAAAGAGAAACTACAATTATACCCCCTATGAGAAGAAGGGCAAAAATGACCTGTAGCCCCACGGAGAGTCTTCTGCTTTTCATACAGATCACTCCGCATATGATGATCGCCAGAATTGACAGGAGCGCTTCTCCGAAGTAGACATCGTATCCAAGGATCTGATAATAAAATCCAAACTGGAAGGTCTTGCCGAGAAGGTTCTTACTGATCAGGGCAAGAGCCGACGCATTTGCCCAGATAATCGCTACATAAACAAGTATCAGGAACCATGCGCTCATAAATCCATGGTCATATCCAAAGGTCTTAACCGTATAGCTCAGAGTCCCACCTGCATCCTTGAATTTATCCATAAGGTAGCAGTAATTGACGCCGATTATGAACATGACCACAGCGCCGATAATAAGTCCCAGCGCTGTTCCTATAGGTCCGGCCTTTGGAAGGAACGTGGTCCCCGGCATGATAAAAGATCCCCATCCTACAGCACAGCCAAAGGACAGCGCCCAAACATGAATAGGGGACAGATAACGCTCTTTTCCGCTTCTGTTTTCGCCAGTTATCTTTGCATCCATAGTTTGTTACCTCGTAATCAATGCAAGAGCATAATATGACACCATATTTATATTCTAATATATTTTTTATTTATATTCCGTTTTTAATAAATTTTTTACCAAATAATAGGAAATTCAAAGAAATTTTCTGTGAAATGAAAAAGGAGCCGGAATTTTCCAGCTCCTTAAAGTCTGTCAGTTGATCACTACCTTGTCCCATGAATCAGACGGTACGATTCCGATGTATGTCTTTCCTCTGTTGATTGAGATCTCCTGACCTTCTGCGTTGTAGAAATGGGTCATGCCCGTCTCACTTCCCTTTGACCAGGTGATCGGAACAGCCTTGCCGTTGGTTACATAGTAACCGCTTCCGGATCCTATTACGTTGTAGGTAAGGTATCCGTTTTTGTCAAGCTGAGTAAAAGAAACATTCTGAAGAAGTACATTCTTGAATGTCATGACCTGACCGTCCTCGGCATCGGTGTGAAGTGAGCCGTAGTCATAGTAGTCATAGGTCTTTGTTCCTGTATTGTATAAAAGCTTACTCTTGTTGTGAATAAATGATGCCGAAAGATCTACGTTATTGGCAACCATATCGCCGCCAAGGTCTGTATCAGCTCCATTGAACAGGAAGTGTGATCCTCTCTCCGGTCCATTGGTATATGTGGTTGACATTCCTGCCTTGGCAAATCTGCTGACAAGTTCC
>JAEEGL014121042.1_pt1 | contig 22763 bp, 22 predicted proteins | sample 9134231 | NCBI WGS metagenome assembly JAEEGL01 (sample SAMN16246548, study PRJNA631951) | gut metagenome | biome: gut microbiome; feature: rumen; material: fiber-attached | host: Bos | place: Iran: Karaj | collected 2018-10 | reverse complement strand
GACATATTCGTTTATGGTTTGTGTTGCGCCGTTTATTGTGACCTCATTGATCAAGATAGCCATGATAGCGGTTTTTGGTCCTGTTTTGCGCAGGATGATGGTCAGGTCAGGGGTATTGGAAGCTACTGTTTAATGGTTGGAGATCAAGTGAAGGACATAATAAGAATTGAGAATATTAATGACGAAGAAGTCAGAATATTTCATGCATCAAATGAGAATCAGTTGAAAAGAATATATGAACCGGATCTGGGGCTTTTCATTGCGGAAAGCCCTAAAGTTATTATAAGAGCGCTTGATGCAGGGTATGAGCCTGTATCCGGGTTGTTCGAGGAGGGGATCCTTTCTGCGATAGAATCTGAGGTACTTGATAGACTTGGGAGCATATCGGTATATGCATCAGATAGAGAGAATCTTCTTGGAATTGCAGGCTATAATCTGACAAGCGGAGCTTTGTGTGCCTTTAGGAGAAAAGAACTCGTGTCGCTAGAAGAGATATGTGAAGGTGCCAAAAGGATTGCTGTTCTTGAGAACGTAGAGAATCCTACAAATCTCGGCGCAATTTTCAGATCAGCTGCAGCACTTAACATAGATGCTGTTATTTTATCGGCGGATTGTACAGATCCCCTGTACAGAAGGGCTATACGTGTTAGCATGGGGAATGTTTTTCTGGTTCCCTGGACGATATGCGAAGATACTGCAGATGACTGGTATAATACGGGAATTAAAAAGATCTCAGGCATGGGATATACAACAGTAGCCATGGCACTTTCAGATGATGCTCTGAGGATAGATGACAAGAAGCTGGCAGGTCATGAAAAGATGGCAATATTCATGGGAACAGAGGGTGAAGGACTGCGAGAGAGTACCATCAGGGCCTGTGACTTTGTGGCAAAGATTCCTATGTCCAATGATGTGGATTCACTGAATGTAGCAGCAGCAAGTGCCGTTGCATTCTGGCAGCTTGCTGCTGTGAAATAGTAAATATTATTCGTTCATCAACTTTTCTATTCTTGATTGTGCATTTTTGATGGTTTCTTCTACTGTTTGCTGATCGTTTATGCACTTAACAAGTTCATCACCAAATTCTTCTTCAATTTTGGACCATTTTGATGTTCTGGGCCTTACTCTTGAGTTGTTGGTACCCCTGTATATCATATCAAAATGTGGATATTGCGATATTACTGCATTATCTCTGAATACGCTTACTCTGGTAGGAACACCGCCGAATTCGAGGGCTTTTCTTTGTACATCGCTGCTGGTCAGATAAACCACACATTTTAGTGCCAGTTCCGTATTGGCAGAATTTTTGGTTATACCTAGCAGCCAGTTGCCAATCTCTCCTGTAGCAAGTGTTTCAGAAGAAGCATCTCTTTTTCCGGGGATCTGTGATATGGAAACCTGAGAATCAGCACCTGATGAAAACCATGAAGGCCATCCCAGAGCCATACCTGCTTCACCGTCATTAATTGCTTTTATGAGATCATCTTTCTCATAATTATCACCTGTCTTGTACAATTTATAATAAAACTCTAAAGCATCACGGCTTTTTTGAGAATCCAGAATGACTTTGTTGTTGTCATCAAGCAGATCTCCTCCAAAGGACCAAAGTATAGGCAAAAAATCAGATACGATAGGATTTCCTGCCTGCCCTCTTATAGCATATCCATTTTTTCCGCTACTATTCAGGCTTGAACATAGAGACAGGATTTCGTCCCAGTTGTCAAGCGAGGTTCTTTGGCTTATTAAATTGTTGTTAAAGAATATGAGCTGAACGTTGCCAGAGAAGGGAAGAGCATATGTTGCCCCGAGAGGGTAGGGGTCTTTTCCCAGCAATCTGGACTTTTCGACAAAGTCTTCGTCGTCAAGGTAGCCTAGTTGAGTTAAATTCTCGAGAATACCCTTTTCGATATATTCGGGCATTAATGGATCATCGATCATGATGATGTCATATCTACCGGTTTCGTTTTTTGCATCCTCCAAAACGGTAGAATATATGTCATTACTGCTCATAGAGACTATATTAATTGTACAATTATTATTTTGTTCAAACTCGCTTTTTACCGCTTCCAACACGTCTGTGTGCGAACCGTCCCTTGCGGCGATGGTTATGACTGTAGAATCGTTGCCGCTACTTGAAGATGACTTACCGTCAGAAGCACCGCAACCGATTATGTTTATCATGACTATACAGGCAGATAATGCGATTAGAGTTTTTCTGATATTTATTTTCATCTTTTGCCTCCGATTTTATAATTTTATCATATACCGCCATAAAATATATGAAAAAATAATAATATTATGATTAACTTTATAGTATAATTAATATGGATAATTATAAATGCTTCCGCGGTTAGGAGGGATTATGCAGGAAATTAGCACAGAAGGGAAAATTGGCTACTCATCGTCTGCGGAATTTGGGCCGAATGACATATTGTATATGCTCAAGGATCTTCCGGATGCATGCTGCATTTTTAAAGTCTTGACGGATCCTTTTGGGACAGTAAAGGATATGCTGTTTTTATTTGCAAATGAAAAATATGCACAGCTTACCGGGAAGCCTACAGCAGAGCTTATTGGAGCGACGTATTTTTCTACTGTTTCCAATCAGGATGAGGACTGGATAAAGTTCAGTTATCAGGCGGCTATCTTGAGACAGTCTTCGATAAACCGGACATATAATACGCATTTTGACAAGTGGTTCGAATTTTGGGCAGTACCTGTTTATCAAAAGGGATTCTGCGCGTTTATTATTCACGATGTAACGGCTGATAAGAGAAATGAGGAAACCAGGGCGTTACAGGCCAATACCAGCAATCTCGTTATCGAATGTGCAAAAGCGCTTTCTACCTCGGATTTCAGCAAGGGAATAAAAAAGGTCCTTGGAAGGATAGGTGCTGCGCTGGAAGCGGACAGAGTTTTCATTGTCAGGAATAAAAATGACAAGATTGAGCAGATCTATGAATGGGTAAGCAAGTCATGTTCAACTGAATTACCGCCCAAAAAGGATTTTGCGAAGTTTGACATGGTTTCTATCTGGACTAAACAGCTTGCCGGTAAACCTGTTTTTGTTATGAATGATACTACCGCTATTATTGAAATAGATCAGAGTCTCTACAATGAGTATCTGGCAGGTAAGTGTTACAGATATGCTGTCGCTGCGTTGAAAGATAAGGAAAAGATAATTGGATTTTTGGTGGTAGACAATTATTCGCTGGAGATACCACTTAACATAGCGGAAGTTATGGAAACGGTAGCGCTTTTCATAGCAACAAATCTAAAGAATAATGACCTTACTACAGAGCTGCTATACCTTGGTGGTCATGATTCGATGACCGGACTGGGCAATCGATATGCTCTGGATCAGTCATTAATGCTGCTGGCAGAGTTCAGTACATCAGTTGGTGTATGTTATACAGACATTAACGGTCTTAAGGTGATAAATGATGAAAAGGGACACCAGGCAGGGGATAAGCTTATCATGGACGCTGCAGCAATGGTGGCAGGCGTATTTAAGAAAAAGAATTGTTATAGAATTGGAGGGGACGAATTCATTGCAATAGTACAGGACGTGGACAAAGAGAAATTTGAGGAGATGGTGGAGAAACTCAAAGTTAAGGCAGAACAGGTCTCAATTGCAATTGGACACGCATGGAGCAAGGAATCTACGGATATAGACAAGATAATAAAAAGAGCTGATGAGTCTATGTATAAGAATAAAGCAGCGTACTATAAACATCATGAGAGACGCCATAATGGATGAAAAAAGAGTAGCCTTTGCGGCTACTCTTTTTGAATACATCTGCTGAAGTTAGTTGTTTAGATTTGCAGAAGATTATGCCAATGAAGCGGTAATGATTGACATGGAATATACCTCGATGGCATTGCATCCACGGGAAAGATCGTTGATCGGAGCGTTCAGGCCGAGAAGGATAGGGCCATATGCCTCGAAGTTACCCATTCTCTGAGCAATCTTGTATCCCAGGTTACCAGCGTTGATATCAGGGAAAATGAAGGTGTTGGCATGGCCTGCAACTGTTGATCCGGGAGCTTTCTGCTTAGCAACACGAGGTGAAACAGCGGCATCAAACTGAAGCTCACCGTCAATAGGAATATCAGGGAATCTCTCCTGAGCCTTCTTGGTCGCGTTCTGCATCTTGGTTACTGTGTCGTCCTTGGCAGAACCTTTTGTTGAGAATGAAAGGAAGGCTACCCTTGGGGTAATACCAAAGCGCTGAGCACAGTTTACGGTCTCGCCGCAGATCTCTACCAGCTCATCCTCGTTGGGGTTGATGTTGATTCCGCAGTCAGCCATGGCAATAACTTCATTTTCACCGGTTGCTGAAGGGCGTACAAGAATAAAGCAGGATGAAACTATTGTGTTATTGGGTTTTGTTTTGATGATCTGAAGTGCAGGGCGTACAGTATCTGCTGTAGAGTAGGTTGCACCGCCGAGAAGACAGTCGCCAAGTCCCATTTTTACAAGCATTGTTCCGAAGTAGTTTGTCTGTTTGAGCATTGGGATAGCCTTTTCAGGAGTCATGCCCTTGCTCTTTCTCAGTTCACAGAATTCAGCAACCATTTCATCAAATTTATCATAGTTATCCGGATCGATGATCTGAGCGCCGCGGATATTGTATCCGGCATCTTCTGCAGCTTTTATGATCTCCTGCTCATTACCAAGAAGAATTGGTTTGATGAAGTTTCCCGCAAGAAGTCGTGATGCAGCCTCAAGAATCCTGGGATCAGAACCTTCAGGGAAAACAATGGTTTTAGGGTCTTTTTTCAGTTTCTGGATCATATCTCCAAATCCGTACATATATTTTTCCTCCTTAATATTTATCGGATATATGAATTGTAAGCGCATACATTTTAGCGTAAGCGTATTATAGAACAAAGAATTTTAAAAAAGTTTGATTTCGCTCAATTTTAATATTAAAATCTATATAAATACCCTAAAGGAGATGAATACATGAATTTTAATCCCGCCATGCTTATGCAGATACAACAGAGAATACAGACATTCCAGCAGGATCATCCCAAGTTTGTTCCATTTTTAATGGCCATTAAGAACAATGCCCTGGAAGAGGGAACCGTTCTTGCAATGAAGGTTACAACGCCAGATGGAAAGACAATAGAGTCTAACATTAAACTGAACGCTAACGATATAGAAACACTAAATATTCTGATGAGTCAGAATCCTCAGAATTAAAGCACTTTAATGTATGATGAACCGGTTTTTGAAAATTGGTTCTTATCAAGGTATTCCCGGTGATTTGTGTCGGGACCACTATAAGTAACAGTGGTTATCCCATATTCCTTCAGTTTTGCATAAAGAAATTTTCCGATGGAAAAGTCACGGAACTGAGGGAGCGAGTAGTCAAGTTTTATATCGATATTGCCATTATCGGTTTTTTGTCCAACGAATATACCTGCGGGCGAGCCTTCATAACATATAATATAAGCTACATTTGCGTTTTCGGTATCAATCGATATACCCGGGAAACACTTTTGTATATCGTCTGATGATCTGTCAATTGTGTATTTCAACATTGAGTCAGACGGAGACACACTGACAAGGTCATAATTGCGGTTTTCCTTGCCGGTATTTTGCATTTTTACCAGGTGATATATATTGATAAGAACAAGACAGACATTCATGATGGCAGTTGGATAGGAATGAATGATAAACGCATAAACAGTAAAGATTATGCTTCCGATTGTGTTTACGACCCTGAGTTTCACAACGGAGACCATCAGGAAAGACACAAGCACCAGCGCTGAACCGATATATCCAATTGCTTCTATTATCATAGATGTATTCATATAAAAACCTCGTATATTACTGGCAGTTTACATGAAATAATAGTAACAAAATATTTGTTTTAAGGCAAACCTTTTGAAAGGAGCGGAATATGGCAATTACAACGAACAAGAGCCTGCGTAATCTGGTAATGTATCAGATATTTGTCAGAAATTTCAGCGAAGAAGGAACCTTTTCACAGGTGACACCTCAACTCGACAGGATAAGGGATATTGGAGTTGATATTATCTGGTTTGCTCCCATTCATCCAATTGGAAAACAGTGCAGAAAAGGAAGTCTTGGCTCCCCTTATGCCATAAGCGATTACAGGGAGATAAACCCTGAATATGGTTCAAAAGATGATTTTATTCAGGTTGTGGATGAAATACATAAGAGAGGAATGAAATGTATTATAGATGTGGTATATAATCACACCTCACCGGACTCTTTGCTGGTAAAAGAGCATCCTGAATGGTTCTATCATAAACCGGATGGGAGTTTTGGAAATCATGTTGGGGATTGGACAGATATTGTTGACCTGGACTATAACAACCGTGAACTTTGGGACTATCAGATTGAGACCCTTAAGATGTGGGCTGAGATAGTGGACGGTTTTAGATGCGATGTTGCTCCGCTTATTCCGCTTGATTTCTGGAAGAGGGCCAAAGCTGAAGTCGGTGAGATAAAGAAAGACTTTTTATGGCTAAGCGAATCCATCGATCCAGAGTTTATTGTATTTATGAGGGAGATAGGCCTTACTGCTCTTTCGGACTCAGAGATATTCCAGGCTTTTGATGTAAGTTACGACTATGATATATATGGTGAGTTCGTGAATTTTGTAAACAGCAAAGGATCATTAGCATCCTATGCTGATGCCATAAACAGGCAGGAGTACATATATCCTGACAATTATGTAAAACTTCGTTTTTTAGAGAATCATGATCAACCAAGGGCAAGATTCCTGTTTCCTGAGGAAAGAGCGCTAAGGAATGCAACAGCATTTTTGTTCTTCCAAAAGGGGATGACTCTGGTTTATGCCGGACAGGAATTTGGCATAAGCCATCTGCCAAGTCTTTTTGACAAGGATACGGTTGAGTGGGATAATCCTGAAAATCAGGACTTACAGAGTCTTATGAGGGCACTGGCAGAAATTAAGAAATATGAGCTGTTTTCAGACGCCACCTACAGAGTAAAGGCTGTAGAGGGCAACATTATCAGTGCAGAGTACCATAAGAAAAATAAAAGAGCAATTGGTATTTTTTGTCTCGGCAGGACAGTTGCTCCGGTGCCTACAGATATAGCGGATGGAACGTATATCAATAAAATTGACGGGAAAAAGGTTGATGTATGCCATGGAATGATTACGACTTCAGGAGAACCAATAATCATTCTTGCTGAATAATATGCCATTTATAGTTTGAGTTCGTATAAATTATTAAGAAACTATTATTAGGAGGAAAAACCAAATGGGAATCAATGAAAAGGACATATTAGACAATGAGGCTCTTCAGGGAGTTACAGGTGGAGCCGGTGGCGCTAAATTTGATGCAAAGAGGAAGGAATTCGATGAAGCCTGGGTTGCTGTTGGAATGGAGAGCAAAGGCTTTTCTGGAATGAAGAGATCAGAGCTTTTTGATGAGTGGCAGATGAGTAAAGATGGCCGCTCAGCAACAACATTTTTGCTGAGCTGTTAAGCGACCGGAATGCTGATCAGAAGTCAGTTAAGTTAAAAGCATAAAAAGGAAAGTAATAAAAGCAACCACAAAGACAGAGGTAGTTGAGGCTTTAACTATCTTTGTCTTTAAATCTGTCACATCGACATACTTACCATTTAAATTTATGGTATCGATGGTCTTGGGTTGTACTACTTTATTGTAAGTGTTTAAATTATCCATTTTCTTTATCTCCATATTTTTTAACAAAAACTACCTTTAATATATTACCCTATAAATGTGTAATTTCACTAATTTTGAGGTTAAGTTTTTATTAAAAGAGTATAAAATCTTGTGGGGCAGGAGTGTGCTTAAGAATGAGATACCGTTGTCTGATCTTCGATCATGATGATACAACAGTAAATAGTACTGCAAAGATACATTATCCCAGTTTTGTGGAATTCATGAAGATCTATAGACCTGAAGTGTCGTATTCTTTAGATGAATACGTGCGGTATAATTTCCATCCGGGAGTTGTAGAATTTTTTAGCGAGATATGCGGTCTGACGGCAAAAGAACTGGAAGAAGAACAGGATTTCTGGTTTGATTATGCCAAGAACCATACTGCTGACGCTTTTGCAGGGATCAAGGAGATCATGGAGAGGCAGAGAGCAGAGGGTGGGATCATAGCGGTTATTTCCCACTCGTTTTCGGAGAATATACTTAAAGATTACAGGTACAATGATTTGCCTGAACCCGATATCATATTTGGATGGGAACAGCCAAGAGAAGAGCGAAAACCATCTCCGATACCGGTACAAAAGATTATGGAGATGTATGGTCTGAAGAAAGATGAGGTACTTGTCATAGACGATCTTAAGCCCGGGCTCGATATGGCCAGGGCTGCAGATGTACCTTTTGCAGCTGCATGCTGGTGTTTTGATATTCCCGAGAACGAAGAATACATGAAGGCCAATGCAGATTATGTTTTTAAGAGTGTAGAAGAATTAAAAAACCACTGCTTTAACAGCTCATCACATTAATTTGGCGATGAGCTGATTATATTTTTACAAGCGATATCTGAATATATATGCAATCTTATCCGGCAAAGACATTGTCTTCTCTGCAGTAGGGACATTTTACCTTGGCTTTCATCATATTGGCGTAGAAGTTTCTGTGGCAATGCTGGCATGCTATGCGGGTTGGCTGAATTTTTTTGCCGCCGGAAACTTCTTCAAGTTCTTCCTCATTCAGCAATAAATTCTTATCATTTTCTAACATGTTTATTCCTCCTGATGGTCATATGTGATAAAATTTTCTTACTATTTATACGAACCAATTTTGGTTTATGGCAACGATAAATAAAACACATAATACTACAAGAGGGCAAAGAATGGAATACAGAAATGATAAAAATGGTGAAAAGATTTCGATTCTTGGCTATGGCTGCATGAGATTTACCACCAGCGGCAGAGGAATAGACATTGACAAGGCAGAGAAAGAGATCATGACCGCCTATGAAAGGGGTGTAAACTATTATGATACTGCATATGTTTATACCGGAAGTGAGGCAGCTCTTGGAGAGATCCTTGAGAGAAACGGTATCCGTGATAAGGTAAACATAGCGACAAAACTGCCGCAGTATCTTGTTGGGAATCGCGGTGCTCTGGATAAGTATTTTGCTGAGGAATTAAAGAGGCTGAGAACAGATCATGTGGATTATTATCTGATGCATCACATGACTGCCATAAATCAGTGGGACAAGCTGGAGAATCTTGGCATAAAAGAGTGGATCGCCGAGAAGAAGGCCTCCGGACAGATAAGGAATATAGGTTTTTCTTATCATGGCAACACGGAAGATTTTATAGGCATTCTGAACGCTTATGACTGGGATTTTTGCCAGATACAGTACAATTATGTGGATGAGCACTCACAGGCTGGTGCAGAGGGCCTTGATGCAGCTGCAAAGAAGGGCATTCCGGTTATTATCATGGAGCCGCTTAGAGGCGGAAAGCTTGTAAATCTCCTGCCTCAGAAGGCAAAAGACCTCATCAGTAAACAGCCAAAGGGCTACAGCGCAGCTGAGTACGGCCTGAGATGGCTGTGGAACCAACCTGCAGTTACCTGTGTTCTGTCAGGTATGAATTCTATAGAAATGGTGGAGGAAAACTGCAGGATAGCATCTGATGCTAAGGCCGGCGCATTAACAGCGGAAGATCTGGAAGTAATAAATCAGATAAAAGAGATCATTTCAGAGTCTGAGCTTGTTGGCTGTACCGGTTGCAGATACTGCATGCCATGTCCAAAAGGTGTTGACATACCTGCCCTGTTTAGAAGCTACAATATGACAGCCCTTGAGAATAAGCAGCAGGCGCGTTTTGAATATGCACAGACGGTTGGACTTAGAAAACAGACTGCTTTTGCCACTCAGTGTATTGAGTGTGGCAAGTGTGAGCAGCATTGCCCTCAGAATATTCCTATAAGGCAGAAGATCAAGGAGGCAGACAGGGTCCTGAGGCCGCTGCCGTATAAAGTTGGAATAAACATTGCCAGAAAGTTTCTTAAAGTTTAAAAATAACAATTGGTGCCAAGAAGGAGGTAGCCATGTCAGTATTAGCCGCGTTCATGGTTCCACATCCACCCCTAATTATTCCTGAGGTAGGAAGAGGAGGAGAGGACCAGATTATTGAGACCACACGAGCTTACGATAAAGTATCGGAGATGGTTGCTGAAATACAACCGGAGACTATCATCATCATAAGCCCCCATGCCACTATGTATTCAGATTATTTCCACATTTCTCCGGGGATTGCCGCCAGAGGCTCGTTCGCAAATTTCCGTGCAGGTCAGGTAACGTTTATTGAGGAATATGATGCCGATCTGGTAAAAGAGATATCTGCTATAGCCAGAGAAGACGATGATTTTCCGGCAGGAACGCTGGGAGAAGTAGACAAGGAACTTGACCATGGAACTATGGTTCCTTTGTGGTTCGTACGAAAGAACTATAAAGGCGGTAAGATTGTAAGAATAGGCTTGTCCGGCCTTCCTCTTACAGAGCACTACAGGATGGGTCAGATCATTAAACAGGCGGTAGAGAATACAGGACGAAAGGTTGTGATTATTGCCAGCGGAGACCTTTCCCATAAACTGCAGGAATACGGTCCTTATGGATATGCGCCGGAAGGACCGGTTTATGACAACAGGATAATGGATGTATGTGGAAGGGGCGCTTTTGGCGAACTATTTGAATTTGATGAGGTATTTTGTGAAAAGGCAGCTGAGTGCGGCCACAGGTCGTTTGTTATAATGGCCGGAGCCCTTGACGGAGTCAAAGTAAGTGCATCCAGGCTGTCACATCAGGATGTTACCGGAGTTGGTTATGGAATCTGTACCTTTATCCCCGGTGAGCCGGATAAGAACAGATGCTTCCTCGATGCATATTTGGAAAAAGTACAAGAGGAACTTGCTGATAAAAAAGAGAAACAGGACGCTTATGTAAAACTTGCTTATGATGCACTTGTGGCATATATCCTCAAAAGAGAAGTACTGCCAGTGCCCAAAGACCTTCCTGAAGAGATGCTAAAAACAAGGGCAGGAGCCTTTGTCTCAATTCATGAGCACGGAAGACTTCGTGGCTGTATCGGAACCATTGGTCCAACAGCTAAAAACGTCGCACAGGAAATCATCAACAATGCCATAAGCGCATCTACAAGGGATCCCAGGTTTTCTCCAATAGTTGCCTCTGAGCTGCAGTGGCTGGAGATAAATGTTGACGTCCTTGGGGAACCGGAAGATATCAGCTCAATGGATGAACTTGATGTAAAAAAATATGGTGTTATTGTTACCAGCGGAAGAAGAAGAGGGCTTCTTTTGCCTGATCTTGATGGAGTAGATACTGTTGAAGAGCAGGTTGCAATAGCAATGCAAAAAGGCGGCATAACAGAAGACGACCAGATAGAGCTGCAGAGATTTGAGGTTGTGAGACATATCTGAGATGCGTTGGAGTTTCTATGGCTAAATGTAATGTGTGTTACAGACAATGCGATATAAGTGAAGGCTGTATGGGATTTTGCGGCGTTAGGAGTTGTAAAGAGGGAAAGGTGATCGCTGCCAATTACGGCAAGGTCTCCGGGATCGCTCTTGACCCAATAGAAAAAAAGCCCCTGGCTAGATTTATGCCGGGAAGCTGGATTTTATCCCTTGGTAGTTATGGATGTAACTTAAGATGCCCGTTTTGCCAGAATTATGAGATATCCTGGTCTGATGAGGCTTATAGGGATGAAAAATACGCAAGAACAGTATCCCCCGAAGAAATTGTCGATACGGCGCTATATTATCAGGATCAGGGGAATATCGGTGTTGCCTACACCTATAATGAGCCACTTGTGGGTTATGAGTTCGTCAGGGATACTGCAAAACTGGTACATGAAGCCGGAATGAAAAATGTCCTGGTTTCAAACGGAATGGCAAGCTTGCAGGTTTTAGAAGAGATCAGTCCTTATATTGACGCCATGAATATTGATCTTAAGGGTTTTACGGATTCATATTACGAAGGTCTCCTAAAAGGCAACCGACAGATGGTTATGGATTTTATCCGTGAAGCCGTAAAAAGCTGCCATGTTGAGCTGACAACCCTTATCATTCCCGGGAAGAATGATTCTGAAGAGGAGATGAAAGAGCTATCGGGATGGATAGCCAGTCTTGAGGACGCAAAAGGAAACAGGATAGGGCGAACTATTCCACTCCATATATCAAGGTTTTTCCCAAGGTTTCACATGCAGGACAGAGGTGCTACCGATGTGGGGCTTATATATCATCTTGCAGATGTGGCACGAAATAACCTTGATTATGTATATACAGGGAATTGTTAAGAATTGATGATTAAAATACAAGAAAACAGAGGAAAAAAGTATGTTACAGGATATTTCACCAGAATACCTGGATAACCATTATTATCCTGGTGCAGTGCCGGATGGCTACAGCAGGATAATAGTTATGAAAGGAGAGATCAGGGAAAGGGAGGTTCTGGTAAGCGTTGATCCAAAAAAGCAGGAAATCTGTTTACCCAGATTCTTGGATTTTAAAGGGTTGGAGTCTTCGAGACTTATATATTTGTTTAAGATAAGTAATGTGCAGTTCTTTCTCCTTTTTGGTGAGGAGGAAGATATATGTGGAAGTGAAATTCCGGAAGGCTTTGCATTTAACAGAATTTCAGAACTAAGAAGAGAAGGCATTGTACCAAAAAGAAATATTTTTGCCATATATACTGCTTTCCATCTGTATGAGTGGTATAGTACCACCCGTTTTTGCGGCAAATGTGGGGCTAAGAATGACAATGATTCTACGGAGCGGGCCAGGATCTGTCCCAAATGTGGTTATAAGACATATCCCAGGATTAATCCGGCAGTTATAATCGGAGTCACGGACAAAGAGACTAATAGAATAGTGTTAACGAAATATAGAACCGGCTTTACGCAGAATGCGCTGGTGGCAGGTTTTACTGAGATAGGAGAAACCCTGGAGGAAACCATCAGTCGCGAAGTCATGGAGGAAGTTGGGCTCAAGGTCAATAACATCAGATATTATGCATCACAGCCATGGGGAGTGGCATCAGATATATTGAGCGGCTTCTTTTGTGATGTGGATGGGAGCAAAGAGATAAAGATGGATTCCTCTGAGCTTAAATATGCCGAGTGGGTATCGCCGGAAGACATTGTTTTGCAAAGCACGGATTTTGCGCTGACAAATGAAATGATGCATCTGTTCAAAGAACAGGGCTATGCAGGTACAATTAAGTAGATTTAATGATATTATATTTATAGAAATTGATGCTGCGCAGATGTTTCAAATCAGGGGAATAAATATTTGAACAAAAGAATTATTGTGATAAAAGATAATATAAGGAAACTAGGACTTTTGGGTATACTGCCGTATTTTTTCTGGCCTGTATTCTTCCTTATTGTTACCTTTTTTGTTTATAAAACAGAATATGCCATAAGCTATGAGAACATCAAGGATCAAACCATAATAAATGCTTATGATGTTGCGGATGATTTTAAGGATTATCTAAATAATGTGACTCTGATCGTGGATACAGCCAGCGAGACAATTGAGGACATGCTGCTTCAGGGGCAAACACCGGCTGATGTACAGGCATATCTTGAGCGAAAATCCCTGAATTTGGGAAGTATAGTTTCCGGAGATACTAAGGGGATTTACGGATATGTACAGGGAGTATATGTTGACGGAGATGCCTGGGTCCCCGATGAGGGCTATGTTCCAACTGAAAGAGTATGGTATAAGAAGGCCGTAGAAGCCGGCGGTACCAAGGTTATGATTGACCCATATACAGATGCCAGGACCGGCAAGACTGTTGTTACAGCATCCAAGCTTTTGCCTGATAAAAGGAGCGTTCTGGCCATAGACATATGGCTCAGCAGATTGCAGGAAATGACGGAGGAAGTAGGTCAGGCGGACGAAGACCACTCTGTAATGATATTGGACCATAATGGAAACGTTATTGCTCATTCGGACTCTTCGGAAGTTGGGCTTAACTACAGAGATACTGACGATGCTCAAAAAAGGAGCATTTATGAGTCTTGGAAGAACTGTGGTGGAGAGGTATTCGAGCTTAATATGGATGGGGTGGAGTATCTGCTGTACCCCAAAAATATCTCGGATAGTTGGACGGTGATAACTGTTACCAGTGCGGAACCCGCCATGGTGGAGATCACAAGGCTTACCAGATCAGTAATGATATCGGCTGTTATTGGGCTCCTGATTACTTTTATCGTGCTTACCAGCATCTCAGCCCAGAAAATAAAGATTTTAAATTATGGTGAGAGTATCCAGTCCATAGCAAACATTTACAAAACAATGCATAAGTTTGATCTTGAGACCGGCGATTTTGAGAAGATAACCTGTAAAGAAGGGAAGGTTAGCGAAATTCTTGGCAATTCAAAAACTGAAGCTCAAAAAATGCTGAGAAGCGTGATGGAAAAAGTATGCGATCAGAGATCCAGGGACGAGATGCTTGAGTTTATAGACTTTAGCACGCTGGAAGAGCGAATGGGGCAATCAGAGACTATAAGTATTGAGTTTCTGAACTTTGAGCATATATGGTACAGAGGCAGATTTATTGTGGCTGAACGTAAATCTGATGGGAAACTCAAGTCTTTAATCTGGGCTGTTGAGAACATTGATAAAGAGAAGAGGTCAAGAGACAAGCTTCGTTATCTTGCAGAGATAGACCAGATGACCAAGATTAACAACCGTGGCAGCGGTGAAGATAAGATCAGAAAAATGCTTAAAAACGGCGAAGGTGGTATGTTCGTACTGTTTGATGTGGACCGCTTTAAGAGCATTAATGATACATATGGCCATAGTGTTGGAGATATGGTCCTTATAGAAATTGGTAAATGCATGAGAAAGACATTCAGGGATAAAGATATCGTCCTTAGACTTGGCGGTGACGAATTTGCTGCTTACACACCTGCTGTGTGCAGTTCTGAGGAAGGGCGCCCAGTAATAGAGAGATTAATTTCTTCGATAAGTAAGATCAGCATTCCCGAGCTTAAGGGAAGGAAGATAGAAATTAGTGTAGGGGCAGCCTTCTATATGCCACAGGACACCTTTGCTTTTGATGAGCTGTATAAGCAGGCTGACGGCTGTACCTACATCAGTAAAAAGAAGGATGGCAGTTGCGTTACCTTCTATGACAGGACAAAAGAAGCCTGACCTTATAAAACAAGTTCCATGCCTATCTTCTGGGGCTTAAGTCCCAGATTTTCATAAAATTTTTGTGCGCCGGGATTGCAGGACCAGACATTTAAGGTGACATTGTAAAATCCATATTCTCTTGCATAGGATATAACATGGTTATATAGGGACCTGCCGACTCCCATGCCTCTGCAATCCTCGTCCACGCATATATCATCTATATAGAGTGTTTTTATATCGGTCAGCACAGAATCGCCGATAATCTGTTTATGCATGCAGAATGCGTGTCCCAGTACTTTATTATCTTCATCTACGCACACAAAAACCGGTGTGGAGTCATTTTTTAGTATTTCCTCAAGTTCTTTTTCATTATATTTGGTGGCAGGCCCTCTAAATATGTCCGGCCTTCCATTATGGTGGACCATATCAACCTGAACAAGCAGGTTCATAAGTCCAGGAATATCTGTATTTGTTGCACGTCTGATTTTTTGCATCTTTTTTATCCTATTCCCTTTCATAGATATGGATGCACGATTATTCGCACATGACATTGTTTTCAGTTTGAGCTGACAGTTATGTTTTCCCCATCGCATATGGTTGTGACATTGGAGTTTAAGGTGTCGTATGTCTCGATATTGTCGGTCTTAAGCAACTCTAGAAGCTTTTCCTCGGGAGGTCTTTCTTTTGATGTTGATATTACAGCATACCGGGGCAGAACTGCTTCGAGAAGCAGCGCTATTTTTTTCTGGTATTCTCCATGATGAGGCATTTTTATCCAATCAGCGGACCAGTCCTGATCAAATGAAAGCATCTGGGCAATTCTGTCTTTTTCAATATCCCCGGTAAACAGGAATCTTTTTGATCCGAAGGCCGCCATGGTTACTAATGACATGTTGTTGTCGCGATTATTCTCGCTTTCAAGGAGAGAAGCGGGCTCATCAGCTGGGAATATTTCGATTGAAAGCTCGTTACATGAGAATTTGCATGGTTCAGTTACATAGTTGATATTCTTATGTCCTTTAATTGCGGCCATAAGATCATCATAATACTTTTTCTCGCTTACATAATCCGGAAGGTAGATGTTTTCAATCTGGAAATCAGAAAGGAGCCGGATTGAGCCACCTATGTGATCCTGATCGTAGTGAGTAATGATGAGATAATCAATTTTAGAAACATTTCTTTGCTGCAAAAAAGATGAGAGAATGCCGTAGGATTCATAAGTTCCGGAATCGATTATGCCAACAATACCATCTAGTTCAATTACAGCACAGTCTGCCTTCCCAACATTAAGGTTAGTTATTATCAGTTTGCCTGAATCTTCAGCTGACACAGGATCAGACAAGGGCTCTGTTATGTTATCCTGACTGGAAGGTTCCTTAGATGAAGGAGATGGGCCAGCAGATTTTCTGTTTATAACAAGAACAAGTGCCAATGCGATTATCGCGACTATAATAATCGCAATTAGTGATTTTTTTGTTTTATTCGTCATGGGAACCTCACTTCACATATCAGAATAAGAGATAGAAATAAGGGATACCTTGCATTTATTATGTGACAAGGTATTCCTTATACAGGCCATAGTGTTTATCATCCAGGTATGCTTTAATAACAATGGAATCATTCTCATATTCGACGTCTATGACTTTCGATGAATTGCGGAGATTGCTTTCCAGTCCGGATTTAGCATAAGGAATTCTGAGTGTGCACAGATTCAGGTTCTGGTCCAGTTTTTTCTCAATAAGATCTACAAGCTCAGTAATACCAATCCCTTGTTTGGCGGATATGTAGACTTTATCGCTCATGATCTTGGGAATCTGGATATTTTCAAGAGATTCTGCCTTATTCATCACCGTGATTCGAGGGATTCCTCCGGCGCCGAGCTGGGCAAGAGTCTTTTCGGTGACTTCAGAGTGCATTAAATGGTTTGGGTCGGATGAGTCAACAACTTCCAGTATCAAATCCGCATAAAGAGCCTCTTCCAGAGTGGAGTGAAAAGCGTTGACCAAATCGGTTGGGAGCTCGTTGATGAAGCCAACGGTGTCTGAGAGCAAAAAAGAACGACTGTTATCAATCTTTAATTTCCGAACCGTGGTGTCAAGGGTTGCAAAAAGCATATCCTGGGCAAAAACTTTTTGGGAATCGTCTATCCCGTAGTTATCAATCAGCTTGTTCATCAGTGTGGATTTGCCGGCGTTGGTATATCCAACAAGTGCCACCAGCGGGATTCCTGAGGATGAGCGCTTGTTGCGCTGAAGAGCCCTTGTTTTTTCAATCTCAGCCAGTTCTTTTCTCAGGGAGACCATTTCTTTTTCGATTTTCCTTCTATCCAGTTCGATCTGTTTTTCACCGGATCCTTTATTAGAAAGAGAACCTCCCGTTCCGCCCTGTCTCGAAAGGTTGGCACGAAGGCCTACAAGGCGCGGAAGCATGTATTTTAGCTGGGCATAATCTACCTGAAGTCTTGCTTCTTTTGTTCTTGCTCTTTGGGCAAAAATATTTAAAATAAGCCCTGTGCGGTCTATTACCTCCACATTCAGGGCTTTGGTGAGGTTACCAAGCTGTGACGGAGAGAGTGTGTTATTAAAGATTGCAGTATCTGCTTCGTAAAGCTGAATCAGGTTTTTTATCTCTTCGACTTTGCCGGAACCTATATATGTAGCTGGATCTTCGTTTGCAAGATTCTGAGTTGCATTCATAAGAGGCTCTACATCACAGGATTTAGCAAGACCTCTTAATTCATACATACTGGTCTCAAAGTCGTCATCGCTCATCGTAGATGTTTTGGCCCCGACCAGTATTGCTCTGTGTTTTACGATATTACTTGTTTCATAGAGTGTGTTTTCGTTCAATTTGGATTCTCATCTTTCTTTGCCCCAGAAAAACAATCCCAGCATGCCGGGACCGACATGTGATCCTGAGAAGGGTTCATGCTGACAGATGGTAATTGAGGCATTAGGGTTTATTTCAGTAATGAGATCTGCCAGTTTTTTTGCATCATCAAGACAATCACCATGAGAAATATAGACGTTTTGTCCCATGGATTCCATTCTTTTTTCTGCATATTTATCTGCTATTGCAGTTAATGCATTTTTTCTGCCGCGAACTTTACCGCTAGCAATGATGTGACCTGTGCTGTCTCCGAAGAGGATTGGCTTGATGTTGAGTATGGTTCCTATGCTAGCGGTCACTCCACTGACACGGCCTGTTCTCTTGAGGAAGTTAAGGTCATCAACCGTGAAATACTGGCATGCATGCGGAACCGCCTGATCCAGGATCCTGGCAGCCTCCTGACAGCTGAAGCCCTGTTTGCTAAGTTCAGCAGCCTTAAGTGCAAGTATTCCGTTTCCAAATCCACAGCCGTGGGAATCAACAATATGAATAAAAGATCCCGGGTATTCTTCCATAAGCTCATCTGCGGCAACTTTTGCTGCGTTATAGGTTCCGCTGATACCGGAGCTCATGGCAATGTAAATGATACCCTGACCATCCTTGGCTAATTCTGTAAAGTTATCAAGAAAAAGCTGCGTATTCAGAAGACTGGTTTTGATGTTGTCACCATTTTTCAGCCCTTCATAATATGCATGAGCATCAAAACTTTCTATATCACCGGAATATACAGTGGGAGTACCGTTTACCGTATAATCACAGGGAAGAAGTGTGATGCCATCAAGAAGGGTGCCGGGTAAATTTGCGCAGCCGTCAGCAAATACATGAAAAGACATAAGAAACCTCACAATACTTTTGGTTAATAAAAATACATTTTGCTACAATTATTCTACATCATATCATATTTGCGCCATTACTTTAAGTCATATTCGAGGCGAACAGTAATGGAAGCGGTTTTAAATCTTGAACTTGTATCAAAAGCACCGTCATACGAATAGCTGCCGGTTCCGGAATTCTTCGCTGTTATCTGAAATACGCCGAGGCTTGAGTTTTTGAGTTTCCCCAAAGAGGCTCCTGAGTTTTTTGCAATTATATCAATTCTGTCTTTTGCATTAATGGATGCTTTGTCGATAAGGTCAAGCTTAAGTGCGTCAAGATCTGAATAGTAGTATTCGGGAGAGCCTGAAGTGAGCTCGACGCCTTTGTCCAGCAGACTTGATATGTCCCTTGATATCTTTTCCACCACATCAAGATTTGAAGAAGATACCGTTACGCTCTGTGTAAGCTGATATCCATCTGCTTCTGACCCGATATAATTGCCATTAGTGTCGTAATTGTCGTGATATGTTCTCCTGATGTCAACGGAATCAAAAACTATTTCGCTCTCAGCAACACCATTGCCGGTCAGGTAGGATTTGACAACGTCAGCATCATTCTTAAGCTTGGTATATGCTGCCTGTGAAGTGTAGGCTGCCGTGGAAAAAGAGCCTCTCCATATGATGATATCCGATTCAAAATCTACGCTGGCACTTCCCGTTGCTGATATCACATGTGTACTTTCTGATCTGAAGTGTGATAAACCAAATGCAAGAGCAACACAGCTTGCTACAATACAAACTCCTATGATAAGCGCACTTATCCATGTGTTTTTCTTCTGTTCCATAACCCCCTCCAACGATAATTTTAGTGTGTATATTGTATCATGTTTGCCGATGTTGTTGGTGCATTACAGCGCTATTTTTTACGATTATTGTACTTTAAGGCACAAGCACAATTTATGCCGTTATGGTCTTTGGATTTCATGTTGACTATTATTGACAGATTTGTTATCTTTTAGATTAGTGAAAGGGAGTAGTTAGCATACACTTTGTGCATGTAACATCGTTCGTCAATACGGGATTGTCCCCGGACATGTTGTAAATAACGAGACTTTTGCTGCTATGACTGCAGTAGAAGTCTCTTTTTATATGTAAAAGAAAGGAAAAATTATGAAAACTGTCGCAATTGTATTGTTCATCGCAATGTACGTAGGCCTCATTGCTTTTCCGAAGAGGAGGGCACACATTGCACTGCTGGTTGCAGCAATCTTTGTTATCACCGGGATCCTTCCTTACAATCAGGTGATCTCAGTCGTCGACTGGAATGTACTTCTGATGATATTCGGAACGCTGCTTCTTGTAGACTACTTCATTGAGTCCAAGATGCCCAATCTTATAGCGGACAAGCTGTTAAATCTTGCCCCCAATGTTATGTGGGTTACTATTCTGATGTCGCTTTTCTCCGGCTTAATATCTGCATTCATTGATAATGTGGCAACACTTTTGATGGTAGCGCCGGTAGGACTGGCAATCTGTAAGAAACTTAAGATCAATCCAGTTCCCATGATAATCAGCATAGCGGTTTCATCAAATCTTCAGGGCGCAGCCACTCTGGTTGGTGATACAACATCAATAATGCTTGGTGCTTATGCCGGCATGGACTTTATGGATTTCTTCTGGATGGAAGGTCGCCCGGGAATATTCTTTGCTGTTGAGATTGGAGCGGCTCTCACGATTCCGATCATGATGATCCTTTTCCGTAAGGATAAGTATCCGGTATCTTCTAATGAGATTACTGAGGTCAACGATTATGTTCCCACGATTATGATGGTTGCACACGTTGTTCTCCTGATGCTGGCTTCATTTATCCCCAATAAGCCTGAGCTCACAAACGGTCTTATATGCCTTATATGTAGCCTTATAGGTATGGCGTGGGAGTATTTGAAAGACCATGACAAGGACAGGGTTATAAGGGTTATGAAGAATATCGACTACGACACGGTTCTTCTTCTCACTGGCCTGTTTATGGTAATCGGTGGTATCACCAACATGGGTGTTGTGGATGACCTGGCGGCATTTATCGTTAAGACCGGAGGCAACAATATCTTTTTACTGTTCACGATAATCGTATGGGGATCCGTACTGGTTTCAGCCTTTATTGATAATATCCCCTATGTTGCAACAATGCTTCCTGTACTTCAGGGAGTAACAATGTCCCTTGGCATTACTCCATATCTTCTGTATTTTGGCCTGTTGTGCGGAGCAACTCTTGGAGGAAACATCACTCCTGTTGGCGCAAGCTGCAATATTGCCGGTGTTGGGATGCTTCGTAAGGAAGGTTATGAAGTGAGCTTTTTCGACTTTATAAGGATAGGTATTCCATTTACTTTGGCTGCGGTCATCGGAGGCTATCTGTTCCTGTGGTGTTTCTGGCGCTGATAAAGATAAAATTTAAGAATTATCCGAAAGAGGGAGCAAATCTTTGTGCTTCCTCTTTTTATTTGTCAGATAAAACTTTACATTAAAAATTCACTATGGTAGAGTGGTAAAGTAAGACTAAAATTAATGCGGAGGAGATTTTTTTATGAAAAAGAGAGTTATTTCCATAGTACTTGCAATGCTCACTACAACAATGCTTGCCGCCTGCGGATCAGCACAGGGAACCGCAGATACAGCCAGCACAGGCACAGCAGAGACAACAGATGCATCCAGCGATGTTGAGGCCATCAAGGCAAAGGGCAAACTGTTGGTAGGTATCACAGACTTTGCACCCATGGATTACAAGGATGACAATGGAGAATGGATAGGCTTTGATGCCGATATGGCAAAAGAGATTGCAAAATCTCTGGGGGTTGACGTTGAATTTGTAGAGATCGACTGGGACAACAAGATCCTGGAGCTTGATAACGGTTCAATTGATGTTGTATGGAATGGTATGACACTGACACCTGAGGTTACTCAGTCCATGGAGTGCACCAAAGCATACTGTAACAACGCTCAGGTTGTAGTAGTAAAGTCAGATGTTGCGGATCAATATAGCACCAAGGATTCACTGTCAGGACTTACATTTGCAGTAGAGTCAGGATCAGCCGGAGAGGCTGCAGCTACTGATAACGGTCTTGAGTGTCTGGCAGTTAAGTCACAGGCTGATGCGGTAATGGAGGTTGAAGCTGGAACTTCTGACGGATGCATTATAGACCTTTTGATGGCAGGCGCCATGATCGGAGAAGGAACAGGCTATGAAGATCTTGCACATACTGTTGAACTTACTACTGAGGAATACGGCATCGGATGCCGCAAAGGTTCAGATCTGGCAGCATACATCAATGATCAGATGAAGACTCTTTATGATAATAAAACCATGATTGAGATCGCAACAAAATACGGCGTACAGGAAGCTGTAGTGGCTCAATAAGCAAAGGAACTGGCATGTTTACTACTGTTACACTATCTCTATTAGATGGCTTTTTAGGAACACTCAAGCTCTTTACACTGACGCTGGTGTTTTCACTACCTCTGGGACTTATTATCAGCTTTGGTTCCATGAGCAAGCGGGTGATCCTGCGTATGCCAATCAGGTTCATAATCTGGGTCATCAGGGGAACGCCCTTGATGTTACAGCTTTTGGTCATCTTTTACGGGCCGGGAATATTTTTTGGAAAAAACCTCTGGGGATCGGGATCCGGAGGAAGATTTACCGCTGCGTTGGTGGCATTCGTGATAAATTACGCATGTTATTTTAGCGAGATATTCAGAGGCGGTATCCAGTCAATATCTAAAGGTCAGTACGAAGCGGCAGCTGTTCTGGGGCTTACCAGGAGACAGACATTCTTTAAGATAATATTGCTTCAGGTTGTAAAGAGGATTGTGCCTCCTATTTCAAACGAG
>JAEEGL010789754.1_pt1 | contig 22763 bp, 22 predicted proteins | sample 9134231 | NCBI WGS metagenome assembly JAEEGL01 (sample SAMN16246548, study PRJNA631951) | gut metagenome | biome: gut microbiome; feature: rumen; material: fiber-attached | host: Bos | place: Iran: Karaj | collected 2018-10 | reverse complement strand
TACAAAGAAACGGGCCGCATGATGCCCGAGGACGGGCTGGACATTCTGAAAGGATTCGACGCCATTCTGCTGGGCGCCGTGGGGCGGCCGGACGTGCCGGACCACGTGTCGCTGCACGGCCTTCTTCTGGCCATACGCCAGGGCTTCGATCAGTACGTGAACCTTCGGCCAGTCAAGCTTCTGAAGGGCGCGCCATGCCCGCTGAAGGACGTGCGCCGCGAGGACATAGACATGATCTTCGTCCGGGAGAACAGCGAGGGCGAGTACGCGGGCAAGGGCATCCTGGAGGAGGACAGGGCGGAGCAGGTGGGCGTGTTCACGCGCAGGGGCTGCGAGCGCGTCATCCGTTACGCGTTCGAACTGGCCCGCCGGGAGAACCGCCGCCGGGTGACCAGCATCAGCAAGGGAAACGCGCTGAACTTCTCCATGGTGTTCTGGGACCGCGTGTTCGCGCAGGTGGCCAAGGACTATCCGGACATCGAGACAAGCAGCCTGCTCGTGGACGCGGCCAGCATGTTCATGGTGCGCGACCCCGGGCGCTTTGACGTGGTCGTCTGCTCCAACCTCTTCGGGGACATCCTGACGGACCTGGGCGCCGCCATCGCGGGCGGCATGGGCATGTCCGCCGGTGCCAACCTCGATCCCGAGCGCCGCTTCCCCTCGATGTTTGAACCGGTACACGGCTCCGCGCCGGACATCATGGGGAAGGAGATGGCCAACCCCATGGCCACCGTCTGGGCGGCCTCGCAGATGCTCGACCACCTGGGCCGGCCGGATCTGGGCAAACAGGTGCTGGGCGCCGTCGAAGCCGTGCTGGAGGAGGGCATCTGGCGCACGCCGGATCTTGGCGGCTCCTCGAAGACGTCCGACGTGACGCGGGCCATCCTGGAAAAACTGTGATAAGCGTTGAAAAGCCGCCCGGCTGTCCGGGCGGCTTTTTTCATCCTCTTTTCAAGCTTTCAAGGCGCGAGGTTGTCTCTATTTGACCGTCTTCGCCACGAGGTCGCAGCATTCGTCTCCGTAGGCGAGCTTCTTCGGGAACGAGATCTCGACCTTCGGGAAGTTCGAGGCCCTGCCGAAGTCGCCCTTGCTGGCGAGGTCGCACAGATAGCGGATGCGCTCGTCGGACAGGCCGTAGTTCTTCCAGGCTTCCACGAGCGGGCAGGCGTAGAAATGCGCCTCCGCATAGTCTCCTTCGTCCCGGATGAGGTGCTGGTCGAACACCTCCCGGCCCCAGTCATTTTCGAGCATGATGTGCACGAATTCCGAAGCGGATTCGCAGGTCCTGCCCTTGTACAGATTCGCGCCGTACGTGAAGATCGCGTCGTCGCACAGCTTTTCGATGTCCGCGTTCTGCTTTTCCGCCGCAGCCACGAGCAGGTGGAACCAGATCGCGCGGTCGGCGATACCGGCTTTCAGCCCCTTGGCGCCTTCGGTAAGCTCTTTGCAGGTGACGGGGGCGAGCCTGACGGGGTCATCCGCTGCTCCGCTTGCCTTGGCCTGCCTGTAAGCGGCGTAGTCGTTCAGCTCGTTTTCGCAGAGCATGAACGCGGCGCCTGCGACGGCGATGTCGTCCACGAGGCCGACGACCGGGATGTTGTCGCGGATCAGGTCCTTGCCCTTCAGCAGGTACAGCACGGCGGCCAGCATGGACGCGATGACCTTCGGCGAGACGGCCGTGTATTCCTTCGTGATGTAGGCGCGGATCATGGAGATCATCAGGGGCAGCTTCGACAGCCCCTCGCCGATGGCCGGGATCTCCTTCATCTTCTGTTCCAGCGCCTGCAGGGCGGCTTCGACCTTCGAACCGTCCTTCAGCATGTCCTGCGCCTGCGCGGTGAACCCGCCCAGCGCTTCCTTTGCGTTTTCCAAACTGATGGTGCTCATGTTAACCTCCTGATCGTTTCCGGATTATCCCGACGCATTCCGTCGCTCATATGATTTTAACACAAATTCTCATGGGGTTGTCAGAATAAATCAGAAACGCTGTCCGGCCGGGCAAGGCCGGGATCGCGCGTTCATAAAGGTTGCGCGTTTTTTTGAAAATGTTCTGATTTTTACCCATGAGTTATGTGATATAATGAAATACAATTTGTCTTTAAATTTCTATGAAAAGGAACTTGGAACAGCTCATCGCTGCCGAAGAGCAATGGCGCGATGCGCAGGGATCTACTATGAACGAAAAACAGACCGCAAATGGCATCTTCCGGGATAAGAGCCTGGAGCGCGTCTCCAGCCCGGAGGCGCTGAACGATTACATCCGCGTCACCACCCCATCCGTGTGGATCGTGCTGATCGCGCTCGTCTGTTTGCTGGCGGGCATGCTGGCCTGGAGCATTTTCGGGACGGTCGAAGTGCACAGCGAAGACGGCTCCACGGAGAAAATTGCGCCGATCACCTATGTGATGAATTGAGGCAGCCATGGCAGAGACGCGAATCAAGCAGCCCGTCACAAAAGGCGTTGCAAAAGTGCCGCAGGTCATGCAGATGGAGGCTCTGGAATGCGGGGCCGCCTCGCTTTGCATGCTCATGGCCTACTACGAAAAGTGGGTGCCGCTCGAACAGGTGCGCAAGGACTGCGGCGTGTCGCGGGACGGCAGCAAGGCCAGCAACATCCTGAAGGCCGCGCGCAGCTACGGCTTCACGGCAAAGGGCTATCGGTATGAGCCGCAGCAGCTGCGGGATAACGGCCGCTTCCCCTGCATCGTCCATTGGGAATTCAACCATTTCGTCGTCTGCGACGGATTCAGGGGCGACAAAGTCTACCTGAACGACCCAGCCAAGGGCAGTTACGCCGTTTCCCTGGAGCGCTTCGACGAGGGCTTTACCGGCATCTGCCTCATGATCGAACCCGGCGAGGGCTTCAAACCGGGCGGCAAGCCCAAGAGCATCCTCAGCTTTGCCCGAAAGAGGCTGCAGGGTGCGCAGGCGGCCATGGTGTTCGTCGTCGTCACGACGGTCATCGCCTCGCTCGTGGGCATCCTGAGCGCGGGCTTTTCCCGCGTGTTCCTGGACGAGCTTCTTACCGGGAAAGAACCGTCGTGGTTCGCACCTTTCCTCATAGGTCTTGGAATTCTGACGTTTATACAACTCGCCGCCGCCTGGATCGGGGCCATCTATTCGCTGCGCCTGAACGGCAAGATGGCGGTCGTCGGCAACAGCAGCTACATGTGGAAGGTGCTGCGTCTGCCGATGGAGTTCTTTACGCAGCGCATGGCAGGCGACATCCTGCAGCGCAAGGCCGGCAGCGCCGAGATCGCCGGCCAGATCGTGAACACGCTGGCGCCCCTGGCGCTGAACGGCTTCATGATGGTCTTCTATCTCGTCGTCATGCTGCGCTATTCGCCCATGCTCACTCTCGTGGGCATCGGTTCCATCCTGGCGCAGCTGCTCGTCTCCCGCTACGTCTCCGCAAAGCGCGTCAACATCACGCGCGTCATGATGCGCGACAGCGGCAAACTGGCCTCCGCGACCGTCTCAGGCATCGAGATGATCGAGACGATCAAGGCCAGCGGCGCGGAGAACGGCTTTTTCGAGAAATGGTCCGGTTACCAGGCCTCCGTCAACACGCAGAACGTCCGCTATCTGAAGATCAACCAGCTCCTGGGCATCGTCCCGGCCGTCATCGCCGCGCTGCTGAACGACGTCGTGCTCATCCTGAGCATCTGGCTCACCATGCGCGGGCAGTTTACCGTCGGCATGGTCATGGCGTTCCAGGGCTTTTTGGGCGCGTTCATGGCGCCTTCTCAGCAGCTGATCGACTCCGGCCAGCAGATGCAGGAAATGCGCACGCAGATGGAGCGCATCGAGGACGTTATGGAATACCCCGACGACGAGATCGTCGCGCAGGAAAACGCGTACGCCGAAGATGCCGCCTCGGGCGCGCCGGAAGGGTACGACAAGCTGAGCGGCAGCCTCGTCATGAAGGACGTTACGTTCGGCTATTCCCGCCTGGCGCCGCCCCTCATCGAGAACTTCAGCCTCGAACTGAAGCAGGGTCAGCGCGTGGCGTTCGTCGGCACGTCCGGCTGCGGAAAATCCACGCTTTCGAAGCTCATTTCCGGGCTGTACCAGCCGTGGAGCGGTGAGATCCTGTTCGACGGCAAGCCCATCAGCCAGATCGACCGCAGCGTGTTCACCGGCAGCGTGGCGGTCGTGGACCAGGACATCATCCTGTTCGAGGATACGATCGCGAACAACATCCGCATGTGGGACACGTCCATCGAGGACTTTGAGGTGATCATGGCGGCCCGCGACGCGCAGATCCACGAGGACGTCATGCAGCGCGAAGGCGGCTACCAGTACCGCATCACCGAAGGCGGCAAGGACTTCTCCGGCGGGCAGCGGCAGCGCATGGAGATCGCCCGCGTGCTGGCGCAGGACCCGACCATGATCATCATGGATGAGGCCACGTCCGCGCTGGACGCGAAGACCGAGTACGACGTCGTGAAGTCCATCAAGGCCCGCGGCATCTCCTGCATCGTCATCGCCCACAGGCTCTCCACCATCCGCGACTGCGACGAGATCATCGTTCTCGACCGGGGCAAGGTCGTCGAACGCGGCACGCACGAGGAGCTGCTGGCGCGCGGCGGCATGTACAAGACGCTGGTCACGTCGGAATAGGAGGGATCGCATGGGATGGTTTGACGAACAGATCCGCGCGAGAAAAGAAGCGGACCAGGCCGTATTCGAAGATTCTTTCCTGCAGATGGCCGGCGCTGTCATGGGCCGTCGCATGAGCGAAGCGCTGAACGACGACCGGCAGATCACGACGGACGCCGTCGGCGAAATATTAAAGTTTTATCATATTAAGGCGCAGGAAGTGCCCGAGTCCATCCGGGACATGAACGAAGTGCTGGAATACCTGCTGCGGCCCTACGGCATCATGCGGCGCAGCGTGCGCCTCGATGCCGGCTGGTATCACGACGCGGTCGGCGCCATGCTCGGCACGCGCACCGACGACGGCAGCGTAGTGGCGCTCATCCCCAGCGGCTTAAACAGCTACAGCTTTTATGACCGCAAGAGCGGCAAGACCGTCCGGCTGAACCGCCAGACGGAAAAACTGATCGAAAACGAAGCGGTCGCTTTCTACAAGCCGTTCCCGCTCGCGAAGATGAGCATCGGCGGCCTGATGAAGTACATCGTGCAGCAGATCGCCCCGTCGGACATCCTGCTGCTGGCGCTTTCCATGCTGGCGGTCACCGGCAGCGGCATGCTCATCCCCTGGCTGAACAAGCGGCTGTTCTCGGACGTACTCGCTTCCGGCAGCGTCCGGTTCCTTCTCGGCGCCGCCATCTTCCTGCTCTGCGCCACGTTCAGTTCCCTGCTGCTCTCCTCGATCCGGACGATGCTGTCCGCGCGGATCGGCACGAAGCTGAACCTGTCGGTGGAGGCTGCCACGATGATGCGCATCCTCAGCCTGCCGGCGGATTTCTTCCGCGCATACAGCTCCGGCGAGCTCAGCAGCCGCGCGCAGTACGTGAACGGCCTGTGCACGCAGATGGCGAACATGGTGCTTACCACGGGCCTTTCGAGCCTGTTCTCCCTCATCTACATCGCCCAGATCTTCGTGTTCGCGCCGTCGCTCGTCGTGCCGGCGCTGCTCGTCACGCTGCTGACGCTGGCCGTTACGTGCGTGCAGATGCTCGCGCAGATGCGGGTGAGCCGCCAGGAGATGCTGCTCGCGTCCAAGGAGAGCGGCATGAGCTACCAGCTCATCTCCGGCATTCAGAAGATCAAGCTGTCCGGCGCGGAAAAGCGCGCGTTCGCCCGCTGGGGCAAGCTGTATGCCCGCGAGGCGGAGCTGACGTACGATCCGCCCATGTTCCTGAAGGTCGCTTCGGTCATCATCCTGGCGATCTCCCTCATCGGCACGATGATCCTGTACGCCGTCGCCGTGAAAAGCGGCGTAAGCGTCGCGGAATACTACGCGTTCCACGCCGCCTACGGCATGGTCAACGGCGCATTCATGGCGCTGGCCGGCATTGCCGCGGGCATCGCGCAGATCCGCCCCATGATGGAGATGGCAAAGCCCATCCTGGAGACGGAGCCGGAAGTGGCGGAGGACAAGCAGGTGCTTACGCGCCTGTCCGGCGGCATCGAGCTGAACAACGTCACGTTCCGCTACACGGAGGACATGCCTCCCGTGCTGGATGACCTGAATCTGAAGATCCGTCCGGGCCAGTACGTGGCCATCGTCGGCAAGACGGGCTGCGGAAAATCCACGCTCATGCGGCTCATGCTCGGCTTCGAGACGCCGCAAAAGGGCGCCGTGTACTACGACGGGCGCGACCTGAAGCGCATCGACCTGAAGTCCCTGCGCCGCCGCGTGGGCGCCGTCATGCAGAACGGCAAACTGTTTACCGGCGACATCTTCTCGAACATCACCATATCGGCCCCGTGGCTTACGCTGGACGATGCCTGGGAGGCGGCAGAAGTGGCCGGGATCGCCGATGACATCCGCGCCATGCCCATGGGCATGCACACGCTGATCTCCGAAGGCCAGGGCGGCATCTCCGGCGGGCAGCGCCAGCGCATCCTCATCGCGCGGGCCGTTGCGCCGAAGCCCCGCATCCTCATGTTCGATGAGGCCACCAGCGCGCTGGACAACCTGACCCAAAAGCAGGTCTCCGAGGCGCTGGATCGCATGAAGTGCACGCGCATCGTCATCGCGCACCGCCTGTCCACCATACGGCAGTGCGACCGCATCATCGTGCTGGATAAAGGACGGATCGCCGAGGACGGCAGCTACGAAGAACTGATCGAAAAAAACGGCGCTTTCGCGGAGCTGGTCGCGCGTCAGCGGCTGGACAGCGGGGCCGGGACAGAGTAAACTAAATTATTAGGAATAAAACAGGAGAAAGCATGAGGATCGAACGAGACGGCAGCCGGGTAACGGCATTTCCCTCAGGGCGCATCGACGCGAACACCGCGCAGCAGTTCGCCGCGGACATGGAGGCGGCGCTGCAGGGCGCGGAGGACTTTACCCTCGATTTATCAGACCTGGCGTACATCTCCAGTTCGGGGCTTCGCGCGTTCATGCTGGCCATCAAGACCATGGGCCGGCAGGGTGCGATGCGCATCGTGAACGCCAGCGAAGACGTCTATGCCATTTTGGAACTGACAGGCTTTACAGGAGCCTGCGACGTATACAGCAAAACAACGAACGAGATTTAAAGGAGGCACTATTGAGAAGTGGAGGTTCGGAAAATGGAAGATAAAACAATCGTCAACGCGGAAAGCGAACTCCGGGACGAGGCGCTCGACGAAGTTACGGGCGGAAGAGGAACCGGCCCATGGGACAGGATTAAAAGACGAGATAATGCCTGCCCGAAATGCCGTGCTATGCTTACCGGAAATGAAGAAGTGTGTCCCATGTGCGGATATCCTTTAAATTAAAGACTGCGGAGAAGGAGACAGACTATGGAAGACAAGAAACAGAGCGAAATGCTTGAAAAGGGTCAGGCTCTGACCGACGAGGCGCTCGACGACGTCACCGGCGGCGAGTCCCAGTTTGACGGAACGTTCGTCTGCAAACAGTGCGGCAAGAAAAAGTCAAAGACGCAGCTGAGTCTCCTGCCCGGCATCTGCAAAAGCTGTAAGGATCGGTATTTTATCAATTCCGAAATCGTTACAAGACCTTAAAGAAAGGACGGATTACCCATGGAAGATAAAAAGACAAATCTGCCGGAAGCAGAATTGACCGACGACATGCTGGATGGCGTGGCAGGCGGAGCGATAGGCAGCGAGCCTTTCGATCCTGCATTTTTGCGTGACGGCATCCCGGCTCCGAGCGGTTTCCCCGGATTCAATGACCAGGCGGAACCCGGTGAGATCAAGCCGCCGACGAAAGACGATGTTGCCCCCACAGGTTTATTTTAACACAGACGCAGACAGAAAGGACAAAACGAACGATGGAAGATAAAAAGACGAATCTGCCGGAAGCAGAACTGACCGACGATGTGCTGGATGAGGCGACAGGCGGTCTCGGCGGAGAGCTAGGCACGCTGATCGGCTCCCTCAAACCGGTCATCGGCTCTTCGGGATCCACCTTGCCTAACCCTGCGAAGCCAATAGGAGGAAATGATACGGACTGCGCCAGTGATGATCTTTCTCCGATCGGAGGACATGGTGTCAATTTCTTTTAACTGACCGCGACACATAAAGGAAACGAACATGGAAATCATTAAAACTCAGGAAGATAACAAGCTGACCGTCGCGCTCGAAGGCCGCCTGGATACCGTCACCTCGCCGCAGCTCGAAGGTGAACTGCGCACCGCCGTGAACGGCATCTCGGAGCTCATTTTCGACATGGCCAAGTTGGATTACGTGTCCTCCGCCGGACTGCGCGTGCTGCTGTCCGCCCAGAAGGTCATGAACCGCCAAGGCAGCATGACGATACGGAATGTAAAACCGGAGATCATGGAGATCTTCGAGGTCACGGGCTTTTCCGAGATCCTGATCATCGAAGAATAGTTTTCTGCCCTGCGATGAACATGCCTTCTGCGAACACTGGTTTTGCAAAAAACGCATATCGCCACTTCGTCTTCTGGGGCATCCTGTCTTCCCTGGTGACGACCGTCTGCACCCTCGCGGACGCGCTGCTGATCGGCAATCTCGTCGGCAGCGACGGCCTGGCAGCTTCGAACCTGTCCACGCCGGTATTTCTGTGCTATTCGCTGCTCGGGATCACCTTGGGTGTCGGCGCTAACGTACAGATCGGACGCGCACTGGGCGCCGCGGATGCGGACGAGGCGAACCGCCTGTTCCACCGGGCGCTGGGACTCGGCCTGCTCATCGGGGCGCTGTGCTGGACACCGCTGCTTTTCCGCGGCGCCTTTTTCCGCTTTCTCGGCGCCACCGACGCGCTGCTGCCGCTCGTTGCGCGCTATCAGACCGTCGTGCTGTGCAGCGCGCCGCTGTTCGTCCTGTACCACATCCTGTCGGCGTCCGTGCGCACGGACAGCGATCCCAAGCTGGCCGCGGCGGCGTCGGGCGTCGTCATCACCGTCAATCTCCTGCTGGACCTGCTGTTCATGCTGGTGCTGGGGTGGGGGATCATCGGGGCGTCCGCATCCCTTTGCATCGCGGAGGGATGCGGAACGCTGGTGCTGCTGGGACATTTCGCGAAAAAGCGCGCGCTGCTGAAACTGCGGGTGAAAGCGCCAAGGTGGGATTCGTTTGCTTCGTTTGCCGTCAACGGGTTCGGCATGGGCTCCGCCTACGTGTTCCAGGCGCTCGTCATGGTCGTGTTCAACCGGCTGCTCATCCAAAGCAGCGGGGCGGACGCGGCTTTGAACGTCGCGATCTTCGGCGTCATCTATTCGGTGAGCATGCTCCCGTTCGCGTTCTACGACGGGGCCGCCAACGCGCTGTCGACGATCACGGCCTTCTTCATCGGCGAGGCAGACGTGGAAAGCATCCGGTTCGTCCTGAAGCGCGCCATCGTGCTGGCTTTCGCGTTCAGCGTCGTCATCGCGCTTCTCTGCGCGCTCTTCGCCCCACAGATCGCGCTGTTCTTCGGACTGCCGAAGGCCGCGGCGCAGGGCATCGCAGCCAAAGCCATCCGCGTGTTTGCCGCGAGCATCCTGTTTTCCGGGATCAACGTCATCGTGACCGCCTTCTGGCAGTCCATCGGGCGGCCTGCTCTGGCGGGCGGCATGTCCGTGCTTCGCAACTGCGCATTGCTGCTCGTGTTCGGCGTGCTCTTCATCCCGCAGATGACGATCGCCGGCATCTCGTGGGACTATCTCTGCACGGAGGCGTTGTGCTGCCTGCTGGCCGCACTGGTGTGGCTGCTGGCCGGCTCACGCCGCTTCCTGGAAAGGACGGTCCGAACGGACGGCCGCGTGTTCGAGAACCTGTACGTGATCCGCCCCGGCAGCATGGAGCAGGTCTCGAGTGACCTCGAACGCCTCGCGGAGGAATGGGATATCCCCATGAAGACCTCGTTTACGATCAACTTCATCTGCGAGGAGCTGCTTTTGAACATCACAAAATACGGGCTCGAAGACGAGCGCAGGGCGTGCTACATCGCGATCCGCCTCATGGAACAGGAGGACGGGTACGTGCTGCGCATCCGCGACAACGTCCGCTCATACAACCCGTTTGAGACGGAGGGCGACGCCATCGACAACGGCGTGCTGACCCTCATCCGCAGGAAGACGAAGCGGTATACTTACCAGCGCAAGATGATTTTTAACTACTTATACATGGTGATCTGAACATGGAAACGATGCTTCCTCCGGCCCCCGTCATTTTTTCGGACGAGCAGGAACTGGAACGGCTCGAGACGCAGAACCTGCTGATGGGCGAATGCGAGATGCCCCTCCTGCAGGAGTTTTTCGCGGGAAAAAGCGGCCTGAACGTACTGGACGTGGGCAGCAACAGCGGCGACAAAACGGTCCGCTGGTTTTCCCATCCTTCCGTCAGCCGGGTGATCGGCCTGGAATACAACGCGGACCTGGCGCAGAAGGCGCAGGAACAATACGGAGACGAACGCTTTCACTTCTTCGTCTGCGACGCGGAGGCGGAGGATTTCACGCAGCGCCTGGAAGCGCTCATGCAAAGGGAAGGCATAGAGGCGTTTGACCTCATGTACCTGTCCTTCGTGCTCAGCCATCTGAAATCGCCGCAGACGGTGCTTTCCGGGCTGCGGCCGCTGCTGAAACCCGGCGGGCGTATCATGACGATCGAAACGGACGATTCGGGCGCCTCATTGGCGCCGGACTACGGTCCGTTCCATGAATTCCTTGACATGCTGGCGCTCGATCCCTACGCGGGGGACCGCAGCCTCGGCCGAAGGCTGCCCGGGATGCTGTCGGACTGCGGCTACGGCGCGCCGGCCGTGCGCTGCAGCGCCATCAGCGCGGGTCCGGGAGAAGCGAAAAAGAAGGAGATGCTGTTCGACATGTTCTTCTCGTTCCTTCCCGGAGACGTGGAGATCCTGCGCTCGGAAGCGCCAATGGACGAGCGCTTCATCCGCTGGGAAAACTGGCTCCGCGCGCACCATCTCTCCCTGCGGCGCGCGATCCTGGCGCCGGAGTCGAGCCTCTCCATGGGGATGGCGGTCATCATTTCGGAAAGGTCGTGACCCGATGAAACTCAAACTGTTGCCGAAGTTCATCCTCTCGCTGGCGGTCCTGGCGATCCTCCTGACGGTGATCATCTCGCTGTTCAGCTACAGCACGTCCCGGAATTACCTGGAGGACATGTATGCGCAGCGGGTCACCGTCAACTGCAACGCCATCGCCTCGATGCTGTCGCCTGAGGACGTGAAGACGGTCCTTTCGCCGGAAGGGGACAAGACTGAAACGTATGCCCGCATGATGGAGCTGTTCAACAAGCTCAAGGCGGATGGGGAGGTCACCTTCCTGTCCCTGGTCGTGCCCGACGAAGAGGCCGTAACGTTTTACATCGACGCCATGGTGCCGGAGATGGGCGATGACCCCGCAAACCAGATCCCCTACGACTGCCGCATTCTTTACGTCGATGCAGCCAGAGACGAGGCGGACATGGAGAATTACCGGATCATCTGGGAGCAGTACGCCCAGAACAAAGGGGTGGACGTCCCGGTGATCACCGACAACGCCTACGGTTACAACTATACCGGTGTGGCGCCGGTGCTCGATGAAGACGGGCAGGCGATCGCGGAGATCCAGTACATCCTGGACATGGCGGACGTGCGCGCCTACCTGAATTCCGTCCTGGTCAGAATGCTGGCGATCTCTTCCGTGATCACGCTGCTGGCCATGCTGGGCTACATCGTGTTCGTGCGCAGGGCAGTCACCGCCCCCATCGGCAGGCTGGTCGATTTCACCCAGCAGATCACGGGGTCGGACAGCTTCGCCGACAAGCGGGCAGACATCCGCACGGGGGACGAGATCGAATCGCTCAACGATTCCTTCAATTATATGCTCGACGAACTGGGCATCTACATCGACAACCTGTCGAAGGTCACTGCGGAGAAGGAGCGCATCGGCGCGGAGCTGAACATCGCCACGCAGATCCAGGCGGACATGCTGCCGCGGATCTTTCCGGCTTTCCCGGAGCGCAATGAGTTCGATCTCTATGCGTCCATGGCCCCGGCCAAGGAGGTCGGGGGCGATTTCTACGACTTCTTCCTGGTGGACGACGACCACATCGCGCTGGTCATGGCGGACGTGTCCGGCAAGGGCGTGCCCGCGGCGCTGTTCATGGTCATCGCCAAGACGCTCATCAAAAACCGCGCGCAGCTCGGCGAGAGCCCCGCGGAGATCCTGAAGAACGTGAACGAGCAGCTGTGCGAAGGCAATGAGGCGGAGCTGTTCGTTACCGTATGGCTTGCGATCATCGAGATCTCCACAGGGCGGGGCGTCGCGGCCAATGCCGGACACGAGCACCCGGTTCTCTGCCGCGCGGGCGGAAACTACGAGCTGGTGGTCTACCGCCACAGCCCCGCCGTCGCTGTGATGGAAGGCATGCGCTTCAGGGAACACGCGTTCGAACTGCACCCCGGCGACCGGCTGTTCGTGTACACGGACGGCGTGCCGGAGGCCACGAACGCGGGCAACGAACTGTTCGGCACGCAGCGCATGCTGGACGCTCTGAATGCGGATCCGGGGGCCTCTCCCCAGACGCTGCTGGCGAGCGTGCGGCAGAGCATCGACGCCTTCGTGGGAGAGGCGCCGCAGTTCGACGACATCACGATGCTGGGTTTTACCTACTTCGGTCCGGGCGGAAAGGAACTCGTGCTGGAGGCAGACGTGTCGAATCTGGAACAGGTGCTGGCGTTCGTGGATGAGCAGCTGGAGGCGATGGACTGCCCGCCGAAGGTTCAGATGCAGATCGACGTCGCGGTGGAGGAGATCTTCGTGAACGTCGCCCATTACGCGTACGCGCCGAAAACCGGCAGCGTGACGATACGGATGGAGCCCCATCAGGCGCCGCAACGCGTGGACATCACGTTCATCGACCGGGGCGTTCCCTACGACCCCCTCGCGAAGGCAGACCCCGACGTTACGCTTTCCTCGGAGGAGCGGCAGATCGGGGGGCTTGGCATCTTCATCGTGAAGAAGAGCATGGACGACATGAAGTATGAATACCGGGACGGGCAGAACGTGCTTACGATCATGAAAAAAATCGGATGAGTGGCTTTCCGCAAAAGCATCCTGAAGCCGTTCTATCCGGAAAACCGAAAGGAAAAGCCCCGCAATCGCCTGATTGCGGGGCTTTTTGGTGGAGCGGATGATGAGAATCGAACTCACGACCGCAGCTTGGGAAGCTGCTGTTTTGCCATTAAACTACATCCGCGCGAAATTTGGCGACAACCTATTATAAGGTCAAATGCGCTGTTTGTGCAAGCGGAATTTTGTGATATACTGTAACTATCTATGAGATGAAATGCTTTGCAGGAAAGGTGTATCAGTAGACGACATGAAAATCACATTCTGCGGCGCGGCTTCCGGGGTCACCGGCAGCTGCCACATGATCAGCACAGACCAGCATCAGATCCTGTTCGACTGCGGACAGTTCCAGGGCGGCGCGGCGGAGGAAGCCAGAAACCGCGAACCATTCCCGTTCAACCCGGCGGAGATCGAATGCGTGGTCCTTTCCCATGCGCATATCGACCACTGCGGCCGGCTGCCGCTGCTGGTAAAACAGGGTTTTAAAGGCCCGATCTACTGCACGGACGCTACGGCGGACCTCGTGGACGTCATGCTGAAGGATTCTGCTCACATCCACGAACAGGAAGCCGAATGGAAGAACCGCAAGGCCGAGCGGGCCGGCCACGAATTGGTGGAACCGCTGTATACGGCCGACGACGCGCTGGATACGCTCAAGCTCGTGCGCCCGGTGCTGTACGACACGCTGTTCTCGCTGAACGACCAGATGAAGATCGTGTTCAACGACGCAGGCCACATCCTGGGATCGGCCATCATCGAACTGTGGGTCGAAGAGGGCGGCAAGAGCCGGAAGATGGTCTTCTCCGGCGACCTAGGCATGATGAACCGCCCCATTCTCCGCGACCCCGTTACGATCCATAAAGCCGATTACGTCATCATGGAGACGACGTACGGCAACCGCCTGCATGAGGCGAACGCGACGAGCATCAAGAAACTGATGGACATCATCGTCGACACGACGAAGAAGGGCGGCAACGTCGTCATTCCGAGCTTCGCCGTCGGCCGCACGCAGGAACTCATCTTCGAGCTCAACCGCGTGTATGACGGAGACGGCCCCTACAAGAACGATCTAAAGGACGTGCACGTCTACGTCGACAGCCCCATGGCTGCGCAGGCGACAGAGATCTTCAAGAACAACGCCCAGACCTACGACGACGAGATGCGCGAGTTCATCCTGCGGGGCGACCATCCGCTGGATTTCCCGAACCTGCATTTCACAAAGACGAGCGACGAGAGCCGGATGATCAACATCGACTCCAAGCCGAAGGTCATCATCTCGGCGTCCGGCATGTGCGACGCCGGCCGCATCCGCCATCACCTGAAGCACAACCTGTACAATCCGAAGAACGCGGTCGTGTTCGTCGGCTATCAGGCGGAAGGCACGCTGGGCCGCAGCCTCATCGAAGGCGCCCAGGAGGTGACCCTGTTCGGCGAAGAGATCGCCGTGAAGGCGAAGATCTATAACCTGGAAGGCTTCTCGGGCCATGCGGACAGAGACGCGCTGTACGCCTGGATCTCCGGGTTTACGCAGCAGCCCCACGACATCTTCCTCGTTCACGGCGAAATGGACGCCAAGCGCGATTTCGCGGCGTACGTGAAGGAGCACAAGGGCTGGGACTGCACGGTCGTCGACGGTATTTCCGAGTACGAGCTCACGGACGAGACGAGGCTGTCCCGCCGCCAGTCCCGTTCGGACAAGGCTCCGGCCAGGCAGGAGGAAGCGCCTGCCACCGCGAAGGAGGCGGCCGAGGCGGAGTTCACGTCCGAGACGAAGATCGAGGATCTGAAGCTGCGCCTGATGGAGATGCAGGACATGCTGAAGAGCGTGCTCGAAGGCGCGAGCGGCGAACTGAACGGAGACGCCTCCGCCGAACGGCTCACCGAGATCAAGAACTCGGTCGCTTCGCTGGAGAAGGACCTGCTCAACCTCGGGTCTACCATCACGAAGGAAGACCGCCCCGAGGACGAGGAACTGCCCCTCGAAGGCGTGCTGCCCCCGAAAGAGGATCACAAGAAGAAATAGCGGCGAGGTGTTCCCATGAAAGACCCCATCATCATCGGCATCGCCGGCGGCACGGGCTCCGGCAAATCGACGCTCGTGCGGGAGATCGCCCTGGAATTCAACGATTCCGTGTGCCTGCTGTCCCACGACTTCTATTACAAGGCTCACGACGACATGCCGTTCGAGCAGCGCTGCAAGCTGAACTACGACCACCCGAACGCCTACGACACGGACATGCTGATCGAGCATCTGCAGCTTCTGAAGCAGGGGCTTATCGTGCACCGGCCCGTCTACGACTTTTCCGACCACAACCGGGCGAAGGAAGTCGTGGAGGTGAAGCCTGCCAAGGTCATCATCGTGGAGGGCATCCTGATCTTTGCCGAGGAAGAGCTGCGAGACATGTTCGACATCAAGCTGTTCGTCGACACGGACGCGGACGTGCGCATCCTGCGCCGCATCCTGCGCGACGTGGAGGAGCGCGGCCGGACGCTCGAATCGGTCGTCAATCAGTATCTGACGACGGTCAAACCCATGCACGAGCAGTTCGTGGAGCCGTCGAAGAAATACGCGGACATCATCATCCCCGAGGGCGGGCGCAACCGCGTGGCCCTGTCGATGGTGAACCACCGCATCCGTTCCCTTCTGGAGGAGTAAACGGAATCAACATTATCGTAAACTGCAGTTTTTTCAAAGAAAGGAGAAAAACCATGGATAGCGGAAGTACCATAGGGACATCGGCAGGCCAGACATTAGCAGAACCGCCGCGATTATCCGTGGCTCCTGCTGCATAGACAGACCTGCCAGACCCTTATTTCCCTTTTGTGGAGAGAACAGTTATGGCAGAATTATCATTTGAGCGCACGTTTGAGGCGCTGCTGGAAGACAAAAAGTATTCCACGATCAAGGACGTCCTCGTCACGATGAACCCGGCGGACATCGCTTCCATCTTCGAGGACGTGGACGAGGAGAGGCTTCCGCTGCTGTTCAGGCTCCTGCCTAAAGAGCTGGCGGCGGAGACGTTCGTCGAGATGGAGCCCGAGCAGCAGGAGATCCTGGTGGAGGGCTTCTCGGACCGCGAGCTGCACGAAGTCATGGACGAGCTGTTCGTCGACGATGCGGTCGATCTGGTCGAGGAGATGCCGGCCAACGTGGGCAAGCGCATCCTGGCCCAGGCCGACCCAAAGATGCGGCGCGAGATCAACGAGATCCTTCGCTATCCGGAGGATTCGGCCGGATCCATCATGACGACGGAGTATGTCAACCTGCATCCGTCCATGACGGTGGGCGACGCCATCGAGCGCATCCGCCGCACGGGCGTGGACAAGGAGACGATCTACACCTGCTACGTCACCGACGAGAGAAAACTGCTGGGGACGGTCACCGTCCGGGAGCTGCTCATGTCCCGCGACGAGATGAAGGTCGGCGATCTGATGGAGACGAACGTCATCTCGGTGAACACGCTGGACGACCAGGAAGCGGTCGCCAACATGTTTACGAAATACAGCTTTCTGGCGCTGCCGGTCGTCGACAGCGATCTGAGGATGGTCGGCATCGTCACGTTCGACGACGCCATGGACGTTCTGGAAGAAGAGACCACGGAGGACATGGAGATCATGGCTGGTATTACCCCGTCCGAAAAGACGTATTACCGGTCGAACCCCTGGGAACTGTACAAGCACCGCATTCCCTGGCTGCTCCTGCTGATGGTCTCGGCCACGTTCACGGGCATCATCATCACGCACTTCGAAAACGCGCTCGCGGCGCAGGTCGTGCTCACCGCGTTCATCCCCATGCTGATGGACACGGGCGGCAATTCGGGCTCGCAGGCTTCCGTCACCGTCATCCGCGCGCTGTCGCTGGACGACGTGGAGTTCTCGGATCTGCCCGTCGTCGTGTGGAAGGAGATCCGCACGGCCGTGCTCTGCGGCCTCTCGCTGGCCGCGGCCTGTTTCGTCAAACTCATGGTCGTCGACAAGATGATCCTCGGCAACGACGGGGTCACCACCACGGTGGCGGCGGTCGTCTGCTCCACGATGGCTCTCACCGTGCTTGTCGCCAAGCTCATCGGCTGCAGCCTGCCGATGATCGCGAAAAAGCTGGGGTTTGACCCGGCCGTCATGGCCAGCCCGTTCATCACGACCATCGTGGACGCGGTGTCGCTGCTCGTCTATTTCGCCATTGCCAGCGCTTTGCTGTTTTAATCAAGGAGGAAAACAATCATGCTCAGAATTGCTATCAACGGTTTCGGCCGCATCGGAAGACTGTCGTTTCGGAAGATGTTCGGCGATCCCCGGTTCAACGTCGTCGCCATCAACGACCTCACAAGCCCGGAGATGCTGGCCTATCTGCTGAAATACGATTCCGTGCAGCGGCCTTACCAGGGTCACCTGATCTCCGCGGACGAGAATTCCATCACCGTGGACGGCACGAAAATCCCCGTGTTCGCCAAGGCGGATGCCAAGGACCTGCCCTGGAAGGAGTTCGACGTGGACATCGTGCTGGAATGCACGGGCTTCTATACGAGCAAAGCCAAGTCCATGGCGCACATCGAAGCCGGCGCCAAGCGCGTGCTCATCTCCGCGCCCGCGGGCAATGACCTGCCCACGATCGTCTACGGAACGAACCACGACACGCTGAAAGCGGAAGACCTCATCGTTTCCGGCGCGTCCTGCACGACGAACTGCCTCGCGCCCATGGCGAAGGCCCTGAACGAATACCGGGAGCTGCGCACGGGCTTCATGACGACGATCCACGCCTACACGGGCGACCAGATGATCCTCGACGGACCCCACAAGAAGGGCGACTTCCGCAGAGCCCGGGCCGGCGCGCTGAACATCGTTCCCGCCAGCAGCGGCGCGGCCAAGGCCATCGGCCTCGTCATCCCCGAACTCGACGGCAAGCTCATCGGCTCTGCCCAGAGAGTGCCCGTGGGCACCGGTTCCGTTACGATCCTCGACGCGACGCTGAAGGACATGACGGACACCGTCTCCGTGGAAGGCATCAACGAGAAGATGCGCGCCTCCACGAACAAGTCGTTCGGCTACAACGAAGAGCCCATCGTATCCACCGACATCATCGGCAGCACGTACGGTTCGCTGTTTGACGCCACCCAGACGCTGGCGCAGAAGTGCGGCACGCACATCTACGAGGTGCGCGTCGTGGCCTGGTACGACAACGAGATGGGCTATACCAGCCAGCTGCTGCGCACGATGGCGCACATGGGCCGGCTGATCGGGAAGATCTGATCCGACGTAAAGCTGACATAAACAAGCGCCCTCCGGAAGCGTTCCGGGGGGCGCTGTTCGTTTCTTCGGTTATGCGGCCTTACTGTGCGGGAGTTCCTTCCGCGGCGGGGCAGGGATTTGCGACCTTGGGCGCGACCTCCTCGTTCAGCTGTCTGATCAGGGAGTCCGCCTCTTCCTTCAGCGTTTCGAGCTGCTCCTCTTCCATGTTTTCGGGGTTGGAGACGGCCCGCGAGATGAGGTCGGCATGGTCCGCAATGTCCGTCATGGCCTTCAGCGTTTCGAAATCAGCCTCCCAGCCGTTGTCCTTGGCGGTCTGGGCGACGGTGTTATAGGTGTCGACCAGAGCGAGGGCGGATTCCGCCAGCGCGGCGTACTGCTCGCGCAGCTCCTCGGCCCGGATCTGTTCGGGGGATTTTGCGGCTTTTTTACTGCAGCCGGCAAAGCTGAAAACGGCTAATGCGCAGATCAGAAATATGCAGATAAACCTCTTCATGGGTAGTTCTCCTTTTCTATTCAGTGAGACATGGGGACGGTTCCTTGTCCCATTTTTATCGCCCCTTCGTCAGGCTCAGGGAGCGTCGGGAGCAGGCTCAGGGAGCGCCGGCGCCGGGACGGCTCAATTTCTTATTATATTGCATCGCGCGATGAATGCAAAGGCTTGCATAACAAAATCGGGTCTGCTATAATATTTAAATCCCTAACTAGTCACGGGGTCTTTTTGGTATTGTCAAATTCCCCGCACTGCTTGAACAATCGGAAGTGATGCCATGATCATCTATATCGTCAAACGCATAGGCGCTGCGCTGCTTACGCTGCTGGTCATCATGTCGATCACGTTCTTCCTGATGAACGCGATCCCGGGCAGCCCGTTCCTTACGGAGAAGTCCACGCCCCAGCAGATCGAACTAGCCAACAAGAAATACGGTTTGGATAAGCCGCTCATCGTCCAGTTGAAGAACTACGTCGTCAACTACCTGAAGGGCGATCTCGGCACTTCCCTGAAGATGCAGGAGGGCACGCCCGTCAAGGACATCATCTTCCATCAGGGCAAGTTCATCCTGTCCATCAAACTGGGGCTTTGGTCGCTGGCCATCGCCGTGCTCATAGGCATTCCGCTGGGCTGCATCGCGGCGTATAACCGCGGCAGCTGGCTCGACGGCTTTCTGCGGGTCATGACGACCGTCGGCGTCGCCATCCCCACGTTCGTGCTCGCCACGCTGCTGCTCGCTACGTTCGCCGTCAAACTGGGCTGGCTCGACACGATCTCGGGTTCCCTTGAGAGCGCCAAGAGCATGATCATGCCCATCCTTTCCATGTCGTTCTACTACGTCTGCTACGTGGCCAAACTCACGCGGACGTCCATGCTCGACGCGATCAACCAGGATTACATCCGCACGGCGCGCGCGAAGGGCGTCAAGCGGAACATCATCATCCTCAAGCACGCCCTCAGAAACAGCCTCATCCCGGTCATTACGTATCTGGGGCCGGTCACCGCGGGCATCATCACGGGCAGCTTCGTGGTCGAATCCACGTTCTCCATCCCGGGCCTGGGCAAGTACTACGTCCAGTGCGTCATGTCGCGCGACTATCCCGTCATCATGGCGACGACCGTCGTGCTGTCCGCGCTGGTCATCTTCATGAATCTCGTGGTCGACGTCGCCTACAAGGTCGTTGACCCGCGCATCACGCTGACGAACAAGGAGGACTAAGATGGCAGATTTCGGCAAACTCAGTCCTTTCCAGGTCGATCCGGCCATCGTCGAAGGCCTGTCCTTAAGCCCCGACGATTTCTCGCCCGCCAGCGAAGGCGAAAAGGAAAACATGGTGGAAAAGCGCAAGAGCGTCTCATACTGGAGAGACGCCGCGCGGCGCTTCAAAGCGAACACCGTGTCCATGGTGGCGCTGTTCATCTTCCTGTGCTGCCTCGTGTTCGCGTTCATCGGACCCAAACTCATCCCGTACAGCTACGGCGATCAGTACAGAAGTTCCCAGAAACTCGGTCCCATGGAATATGCCAAGGGCGAAGCGCTCATCAAGGCGGCTTCGGCGAACTTCGACTCGTTCTATGCCACGGGCCTGCAGGCCGGCAGCATCACGGCCATCACAAAAGGCAATTATTTCATTGAATATAAGGGCAACACGTACGCGTTCACAGCCGAAAAGGCCATGGAAGGCGTCATCGTGGGCTTTCTGAAAGGGCAGGCGGATCCCGTCATCGTCAAAGAGGCGGACGTCGACCCGGCTACCGGCGCCATCGCTGCCTGGGCCCCGCTGGAAACGACGGGTGACCCGGCAGAAGGCGCGACCCAGCTCAAACTCGTGAAGGGCGTGTTCCCGCACGTGTTCGGCACCGACTCCGTCGGCAGAGACCTCATGGCGCGCACCATGTACGGCGCGCGGGTCTCCATCCTCATCGGCCTGATGGCCGCGCTCATCGTGCTCATCATCGGATCCATCTACGGCGCCATCTCCGGCCTCGCCGGCGGCACGGTGGACTTCATCATGATGCGCATCGTCGAACTCATCTACTCCATCCCGGAAGTGCTCATCGTGCTGCTGCTGCAGGTGGTCCTCAAAGACCCGCTGCAGGAGTGGATGGACCACAGCGACACGTGGCTGGCGCACGCGGCGTCGGCTCTGGGAAGCGGCATCATCTCGATCTTCATCACGTTCGCGCTGTTGTACTGGGTCACCATGGCGCGCATCGTGCGCGGCCAGGTGCTGCAGCTGAGAAAACAGGAGTACGTAACGGCCGCCGTCGCGCTCGGCGCGGGCAACGGCCGCATCATCAAGCGCCACCTGCTGCCGAACTGCGTCGGCGCGCTCGTCATCACGACGTGCCTGCAGATCCCGTCGGCCATCTTCCTGGAAAGCTTCCTGAGTTTCCTGGGCCTGGGTGTTTCCGCGCCCATGGCGAGCCTCGGCTCGCTGTGCTCGGACGCGCTGCAGACCATCACGCTGTATCCGTACCGCCTCATCTATCCGGCGGTCATCCTCACGGTCATCGTGCTCACCCTCAACCTGGTGGGCGACGGCCTGCGCGATGCCCTGGATCCGCGGCTGAAGAAATAGGAGGGCAGACACATGGACGATAGCAAGAAGAATCTGCTCGAAGTCAGGGACCTGAAGGTCTCGTTCTTCACGCCTGCCGGCGAAGTCAAGGCTGTCGACGGCATCAGTTACACGCTTGGGTATAACGAAGTCATGGGCATCGTGGGCGAGTCCGGCTCGGGCAAGTCCGTCGAGGCCTACGCCGTCATCGGGCTGCTGCAGAACCCCGGCAAAGTCGTGGGCGGCAGCATCACGTTCGAAGGCGAAGATCTGCTCTCGTACGACGAGGAGCAGATGCGCGGCGTCCGCGGCAAGGATATTTCGATGATCTTCCAGAACCCGATGACGTGCCTCAACCCCGTCTACACCATCGGCAACCAGCTCACGGAGGCTCTCACGTGCCACGATAAGGGCATCTCCAAGGAAGAGGCCTGGAGCAGAGCCGTGCACATGCTCCAGCTCGTCGGCATCAACAACGCCGAAAAGCGCATGACGCAGTATCCGCACGAATTCTCGGGCGGCATGCGGCAGCGCGCCATGATCGCCATGGCCCTCATCGGCGAGCCGAAGCTGCTCATCGCGGACGAGCCGACCACCGCGCTGGACGTCACGATCCAGGCGCAGATCCTGGACGTCATGAAGGACATCCAGAAGCGGGTCAACACGTCCATCATCTTCATTACGCACAATCTCGGCGTCGTCGCCGAAGTCTGCGACAAGGTGTCCGTCATGTACGCGGGCAAGATCGTGGAGCAGGGCGACGTCAATGATATCTTCTACGATCCGCAGCACCCGTACACGAAGGCGCTGCTGGCATCCATGCCCCGTCTGGACGAAGGCGAGCACGAGCGGCTCATCCCTATCGAGGGAACGCCGATCGACCTGCTTGACCCGCCCCAGGGCTGCAACTTCGGCCCCCGCTGCAAGGAATGCCGCAAGATCTGCCTGTCGAAGAAACCGCCTTATGCGGAGATCGGAAACGGGCACATTTCCGCCTGCTGGCTGCACTTCATGGGCGGCGCGAAGCAGGCCGGATCCGGAGAGGAGGCTTAGGGAATGGCAGACATGAACGAACGCAAAAGGCTCCTCGAGATCGAAAACCTGAAGAAATATTTCGCCGTGAAAGCCGGCTTCGGCCGAAAGCAGTATGTGCAGGCGGTCGAATCCGTCTCCTGCCACATCTTCGAAGGCGAAACGCTGGGCCTCGTAGGCGAATCCGGCTGCGGCAAGACCACGCTGGGACGCACGATCATCCGGCTGTACGAGCCGACGTCGGGCCGCATCGTGTTCGACGGTGAACCG
>JAEEGL010479766.1_pt1 | contig 22763 bp, 24 predicted proteins | sample 9134231 | NCBI WGS metagenome assembly JAEEGL01 (sample SAMN16246548, study PRJNA631951) | gut metagenome | biome: gut microbiome; feature: rumen; material: fiber-attached | host: Bos | place: Iran: Karaj | collected 2018-10 | reverse complement strand
GAAGGTGCTGCCCCAGATGCGGAGCACCACGTTGTTTCTCTTCTCCGGGGGGTTGAAGCCGGGCTGGTCCCAGCCGGGCTGGGCGAGATAACCGGCGTGGCGGGTATAGCGGGGGGAGACCATGAATTTCGTCTTGTCGTCCCGGCCTTCGGCCCCCACGAACTCGTCGTCCGTGTCCCGGATCTTGCCGCCCATCTGCTCCATTTCCAGCAGGGCGTCGTAGTCCTCGCGGCACTGGATCTCGATGCCGATGCCGTTGGAGAAATCCCCCAGGGCCTTCGTCATCTCGATGGCCCACTCGTCCGGATCCACCCGGCTCAGGGGGTTCAGGGGCACGTTGCACCAGTGGTCGCAGCCGGGGCCGCCGGAGCCGCTGCGGCGCACGTCGCCCTTCTCCAGCAGCACCACCCTCGCGCCGTGCCGTGCGGCGGTGATGGCGGCCCAGCATCCCGCGATGCCGCCGCCCAGAACAAGTACGTCGGTTTCCAGTTCCTTCTCCTCTCCGAACTTGATCGGATAGGGCCATTCCGGGGGCGTTCCCTCGGCCTTCAGGTAATCATGCCATGTTCCCATTCTGCGACCTCCTTTGGCGGAATTGTTTTCTGTAACGAACGGCAGATGCCGTCCAGGCTTTCCCACGTCCGCAGCGCCCGTCCGGCGAACGCTGCGCCAGCATTATAGCATAACGCGGCGGCTTTTTTAAGAGGAAATTCAGAAAACTTCACAAAAACGAACGGTCCGCCGGAGAGTGCGTCTCTCCGGCGGACCGGCAAACAGGCTTCGCCGCCTTCAGGGGTTCTTCATCTTCTCGTCCAGATCGGCCAGGATGCCGCCGAACTCGGTGTAATAGGCTTCCTTGCTTTCGTGGCCGTGGAGCTCCAAAGGCATCTCCCCCAGATTCGCAAGCACCGTCGGCGCCCACTGGTAGGGAACGGACACCACCACCGTGTCCGGGTCCCAGAGCTGCCGCCCGTGGGGACCGTGGATGAAGGCGGGCACCGTGAAATTGATCTTCCCGGTCATATAGGGATAGACCAGGAACCAGGAGCAGCCCATGACGGGGGTGGACTCGGAATGGTAGCCCTCCCCGGTGGAATACGTCGAGGCCCGCAGCACCGGCTCCAGCTGGGAGGCCCGGCCGGTGAAGACCAGCACGTCCGGGATCTTCCGCAGGTGCCGGTAAGGCACGAAGGAAACGTAGTTCACAGAGCCGCAGGGGAGACGCTTCACGTTGTAGTAGAGGCGGGCGTTGCAGCGGGCCTCGTCGAAGACCCCCAGGCGGGGACCGATCTGCCCGCTCTCCGCCGAGGGAGGAAAGCTGTCCATTCCCACCATGATCTTGCCTACGCAGGTCTCCGCGTTTTCATCGGAGAAATAGAAGGGTTCGTCCGTCTCCTGGGCGTAGCGCAAAATCTCACAGAGGGATTTCTCCACGCTTTTGTCCAGGGGCGGGATCCCCTCCGGGCGGAAAAGGTCGTAAAACAGCCCTACGGGGGGAAGGTCCAGGCCCAGCCTGTCGATGACGGTAAAATCCGGCTTCATTGCGGCGCTCCTTTCGGTTTTACAGATACCGGGCCAACCGTTCCTTCTGCCATTTCACAGACAGGATCAGCCAGACCACGGCGATGATCAAGGCGATGACGATCACCGCGATGACGATGATCCTCTCCTTCTTCTTGCTCATTTTATGGCCGGACCGGTCTTCCTCAAACATCCCCCGGTAGTGCTTCTCTTCCTTCTCCGCCCACAGCTTCTCCTCTTCCAGCTTCTTTTCCCTTTCGTAGTTCCCCCAAATGGAGTTGTCCTTTTCCGTGCCTTTGTCCCGACGCATGCCCTTTCCTCCTTTCCGACTGTCCGGAAGCGCAGTGCGCGTTCCGCTGCCTCCGCCTTCCCGTCAATCGCCGTTTCCGGATTTCCATCCGGAGGGATAGGTCTCCTTCGGTCGGCTCTCCTCCCACATTTCCCTGTGGATGCGGCGCGGCGCCCGCAGGCAGATGGAGATCACGGTGAAGGCCAGGACCAGAGCGATAACCGCGAAGGCGATGAGCTTCTGCTTCCTCCTGTCCTTCCGGTTCCGTTCCTGATCCCTTTCATACAGCGTCATGCGTTGGCGCTTTTCCGCCTCCTTCTTCTCCGCCCACAGCTTCTCCTCTTCCAGCTTCTTTTCCCTTTCGTAGTTTCCCCAAATGGAGTTGTCCTTTTCCGCGCCTTTGTCCCGACGCATAGCGCATCCCTCCGCCGACCGGAATATAATATGAGTTTGTTTGACTATAGCACGAAATTAGTAAACTGTCAAGTGATTATTTGCGGGAAGATTTGACCGGAAAGAAGCCGCCCTGGCCCCGCTTGCGTTCGCTGAGGGGCAGGGCGGACCGAAGGGCGCAGCCGCTCCGGGAGGGGGGACGCGTTTACTCCGCCGAAGCGCCCGCCAGACGGACCACCGTGGGCGTCACCCCCAGGGCGGGGAGGATGCGCTCCGTCAGGTCCCGGGTGGGGAAGCGGATGGAGCTGGTATTCTCACAGGGATGGCAGCCGAACATTTCCTCCTTCAGCACGTCCTCGTCGATAACCAGGCGCACCCGGTGCTCCGGATCGTTCATCAGCCCCAGGACGCTGACGCTGCCGGGATGAAGGTCCAGCAGCCGCAGCATGTCCGCCTCATCTCCGAAGGAAAGGCGGCTGATCCCCAGCTGGCCGGAGAGCTCCTTCGTCTTGAATGGCTTGTCCCCGGGCATGATCAGAAGATAAAAGACGGTCTTCTGCCGGTTGCAGAGAAAGAGGTTTTTGCAGATGCGCACCTGCAGCACGGCGTCCACCTCCGCGCAGACCTCCATGGAGGTGGCGGGTCTGTCCGGATGGTCCGTGCGGTCATAGTCGATCCTCAGCCCGTCCAGCAGGCGGTAGGCTCGGGCTTCCCGGGCCGAGCGGCCGCTCAGGTCCGCCGGGGAACCGTGAAAAAGCTCCATATATCTTCCTTTCTCCGGCCTCCGGGCCGGGCGTTCAGGTATCGCCCTGCCCGACGCGGGCGAGGCGCACGTTGTAGATGAGGATGGAGGCGACGACGATCACCGCCCCCAGGAGGGCCAGGAGAGAGGTGCGTTCCTTCAGAAAGAGGGCCACCCACAGGGGATTGAGGATGGGCTCCAGTCCGGCGATGAGGCTGGCCGTCACGGGCGGGGTGCGCTTGATGCCCGCGGAGAAGAAGATGTACGCGAGCCCCACCTGAAGGGCCCCCAGGCCCAGCACCGCCAGCAGGGCGACGGCGGAGAAATCCGTCTCCCGGAAGCAGAAGGGAGTGAACAGCACCCCGGCAGTCAGCTGGCCCAGGAAGCAGGAGGAGAGGGCGTCCGCTCCCTGCCCGGCGTTCATCATGAAGACCCCCGCGTAGCAGACGCCGGAGACGAGCGCCGCGACGTTCCCCAGCTGGTTCCCCGCCCGAAGTCCGTCCGCGAAGAAGAGACAGACCCCCGCCAGCACCGCGAGGCAGGTGATCACGTCGGCCCGGGTGGGCTTTTTGCGGAAAAGGACCGCCATGAACAGGATGACGAACACCGGGGCCGTGAATTGGAGCACGATGGCGTTGGCCGCCGTGGTGAGCTTGTTGGCGACGGCGAAGAGCGTTGTGACGCCAATCATGGACAGAGCGCCGATCAGCACCGTCCGGTTGAAGACGAGGCGGTGCCGCCGCACCAAGAGCCAGAGGCCGATCACCGCCGCGCCGATCAGATTCCGCGCCCCGTTGATGGCCAGGGCCGACCAAGGGACCAGCTTGACCCCCAGGCCTCCCAGACTGAAAAGCACGGAGGCAAGAAATACCCACAGGACGCCGGTCCGGTTCCGAGCCTCGGTTTTGTTTTCCAAGTCGTCCTTCCCCCTCGTCCGATTCGATGATACGGGCAGTATACCACGCCTCCGGAGCGGGCACAAGTCCGGGGCCCGGGCTTGTTTCCCGCGCCCCGGCGGAGTATAATCCGAATAAGAAAGGGGAGAGGAAGCATGGCGTACAAGGTGCTCGTACTGGGGGGCAGCTATTTCTTCGGGCGCATCTTCTGCACCCTGGCTTCCCGGGCCGGGGATATGGAGCTCACCCTGGTGAACCGGGGCCGCTATTCCATGTCCCATCTGCCGCAGCTGCGGGAGCTGACCTGCGACCGTCACGACGCGGCGGCCCTCAGAGAACTTCCAAGGGAGGACTGGGACGCGCTGGTGGATTTCTGCGCCTATGAGCCGGGGGATATCTCCGGGCTGCTGGAAGCTCTGCCCGGCAGCGTGAAGCGCTATGTCTACATCAGCACCGCCGATATTTACCGCCGCGACCCCGGCGCCGCCCGGGACGAGGCCGCGCCGCTGCTGGACGGGCCGGGCGCCGGGGCGGCGGGGGACTACGCCTACAAGAAGCGGCTCCTGGAGGACGAGCTGGCGGAGGCCTGCGCCCTCGGGGGGACGGAGCGGGTGAGCCTGCGCCCGGCCTTCCTCTACGGGCCCTACAACTATGCGCCCCGGGAATCCTTCTATATCGAAAAGGTGGTGCGGCGGGAGCCGCTGCCCTTCCCCACGGACGCAGACGGACGCTTTCAGACGGTGTACGTGAAGGACGCCTCCGAGGCCGTGCTGGCCTGTATCCGGCAGGAGGCCGCCGCCGGGCAGGCGTATAACCTGGCATCTCCCGAGATTTTGGATTACCGCAGCTTCATCGCCGCTCTCCGCGCCGCGGCCGACCGGCCCTTCACCCTCCGGGAGCTCACGGTGGAGGAGTCCTTCCGGGAGCAGATCCCTCTGCCCTTTCCCCTCACGGCGGAGGAGAGCGAGCTCTTCTCCGGGGAGAAGCTCACGAGGGAGCTGGGCATAGCCTACACCCCCTTCTCCGAGGGACTGGAAAAGACCTTCCGGGCCTTCCGCAGCGTATATGAATGAGCCGGAGGCCGCGCCGGGGATCTGGATGAAGAGCCGCTTGCGTGGCTGCGGGAGGCGTACGCCTTCGCGGAATCAAAACGTTGAGCGCTGACATACGCCGCATCGGATGCGGAAAAGGACTTCCCCGGGATCGTCGATCCCGGGGAAGTATTTTCTATGAGTGCAGCCTCTCGGCCTCACAGCTTGAAGAGCAGCTTCAGGTAATTCCAGAAGTAGTACGGGATCAGGTAATCCGTGTGGTAGTAATCGGAAAGGGCGTAGAGGATGTTGTTTTTCTTCGGATCGCCGCCGTAGGAGAAGCCCTCCTGCCGGGTCAGCAGCCTGATCTGCTGCCGCATCCAGGGGCCGTCCGTCATGCCGCCGCTGGCCGCGTAGATGAAAAAGGGCAGCCCGGGATTGGCCTTGATGGGGGCGGTGATATAGTCCACGATCTGCTCGTCGGTGAAGACCGGCATGGGCCCGCTGCCGGGGGGCATGGGCAGGGGCTGATCCCCCGAAATGCCGCCGCTGGTGGGACAGTACCAGCGGAAGTAGGGGAAGGCGTGGTGGAACATCCGCCAGGTCCAGGCGGCCCCGCGGGAGTAGCCGGAAAAGGCCCGGTGGTCCCGGGAGGCGATCAGCCCGGCGTCGGAGGCGTCCTCCAGATACGTGTTGTACTTCGTTTCCACGGCGGGGACGATGTCCTGCACGATCTCCTTATGGAAGTAGCCCGGGATGCCGGGGGTCCAGCCGTCTCCGGCCTCCGCGCCGCCGGTCTGTATCCGGACGTCCGCGTCCCGCATGGGGTCCATGTAATAGGTGATGAAGACGATGATGCAGGGGTCCAGCTCCCCGGAGTCGAAGAGCATGTCGAACATATATTTGTTGCCCCCGACGGCGAACATGGCCGGCTCGCAGGTGTTGCCGTGCTGGAAATAGAGGACGTTGTACTTCCTGTCCCTGTCGTCCTTATCGTAGCAGTAGGGAAGGTATACGTAGGCGGTCTTGCGGTAGGTCCTGCCGTTTTCATAGACGGCCGTCGTATAGTCCAGCCTTTCCACCGTGCCCATCTTCTCCGGAACGCCGGTCCTCAGATAGGGGTTCTCCTCGAATACGGTCTCATAGTCCAGGACCTCTCCGGGCTTCGTGATCACTTTTCGGAATCCGCTCATGCTCGTTCTCCTTTCTCAGTTTCCGTTCCGGCAAGCGCCCGTTTCGCGTCAGTAATACATGTCGAAGCCGGTTTCCAGCCGCTGGGCGTAGGTCTTCCCGGCGCCGCGGAGGGCGGGCAGCATATAGTCCCTGTTGTACCGGACCACGGGGATTCGGTCGTAGACCCGCACGTTCATGTGGGTCAGCCCCTGCTCCAGCTGATGGAGACACTCGGTCACTCCCCGCCCGGTGCCTCCGGCGCAGGCGACGAGCACGCAGCGCTTGTCCGCGAGGAAGTGGTTGTGCCTTGCGTCGCAGCGGCGGAGCCGGTCGAAGAAGGCCTTGAAGCATTCCGTCATCTCCCACCAGTAGACCGCGCTGACCCAGACGATGCCGTCGGCCTCCGCAAGCGTCCGGTAGATCCCGGCGAAATCGTCCGGGATCACGCAGGTCCCGGATTGGAGACAGGTCCCCCAGCCGTTTCCGCAGGCCCTGCAGCGCTCCACCCTCCTGCTGTTCAGGTGGATCTCCTCCACCGCCGCCCCCGCCTCGGCGAGCCCGGCGATGAACGCATCCTTGGCCGAGGCCGTCAGCCCGTCCGTGTTGGGGCTGGACCATATGACCGCAGCTTTTTTCATGTTCATTCCTCCTTTGGCGATAACCCGTCAGACTGGTTCTTCCTGCCTGGATTGTACCCCTCTTTTCCCCTGAGCGCAAGCGGAGCCGTATCGGGGAGGGCATAAACGAGCATAAGGACGCCGAAAAAGTACGCCTGTGCAGGCCGCCGGGCAGACAACGGCGCAGGAAATGAAGAAAACGGACGCTTTCTGTAAACCGAGTCTGATATACGCTGAGCCGCAGCGGGAGATTTCCCTCCGCTGCGGCTCAGTATTGTATCCGCGCTTCATCCTGCGCCTGTTTCAATGGCCTGTCGCAGAAAACCTTGCGGATCTTAATAGAAACACAGGCAACATGCCTGCGGATAAAAGAATATCGAGTGTCCATAACCTCAAATCAGTTATGAACACCCGATATGGTCCGAGTGACTGGATTCGAACCGGGCAGCCCGCCGCGGGCGGTCTGCTCATGGCGGCGAGATTAAACGGCGCTTCGCGCCTGACGGCCGCAGGTTCGAATCCCCATTGCAAAAGCAAAAAACCGTCGGGGAAGTATCCCCAACGGTTTTTGGTCCGAGTGACTGGATTCGAACCGAGCAGCCCGCCGCGGGCGGTCTGCTCATGGCGGCGAGATTAAACGGCGCTTCGCGCCTGACGGCCGCTGGTTCGAATCTCCATTGCAAAAGCAAAAAACCGTCGGGAAAGTATCCCCAACGGTTTTTGGTCCGAGTGACTGGATTCGAACCAGCGGCCTCTTGAACCCCATTCAAGCGCGATACCAAACTTCGCCACACCCGGAAATCCTGAATGCTCGGATATAGTAGCACAGTTTTCAGGGGATTGCAAGCCCTTTTTACAGATTTTTGCTGACGCCGCGCCGCAGTCGAAACCGCGGCGCGGCGTCCGGCGTTCACTTCAGATACTTGTCAAAGAAGGGGAGGACCTCCATGCAGTTTTCCGTGCCCATAAAGGCGCCGTCGGAGTGGGTGCGCTCCGGGTAGAGCCTCAGATCCACCCGGTCTTTGCCGCATACCTCCTCGATCCGCTTGGCCAGGAGCGTGCTGTTCTGCAGGGGAACGATGGGGTCCCGCATGCCCTGCTGGATCATGGTGGGCGGGATGTCCTTGTGGACGTACTGTATGGGGCTGATGAGGCGCAGCATGTTCATGTCCGAGGTGAAGGCCGCGCCCATGCCGGAGGCGGGGGCCCCGTCGCCGGAGGGCGGCGCGCCGAGGGAGAGGGCGGGTACGCCCGCTTCCTTCAGGAAGGCGTCCCGGTCCGCGTCCAGGATGCTGGGCCCGTACATGTCGATGATGGCCTGCACGGCGCTGCTCACCCCGGGCCAGCCGTACTGCTCGCCCTCGTATTCCGGGTGACCGGCGGTGAAGCCCACCATCAGCGTCAGATGTCCGCCGGCGCTGTCGCCCACCATGCCGAAACGGTCGGGATCGAAGCGGTATTCCTTCGCGTTGGCCCGGGCCCAGCGGACGGCGGTCTTGACGTCGAAGAGGAATTCGGGGAACTTCACGCCGGGGGCCAGGCGATAGTCCACGGAAATGACGGCGTAGCCGTATTTGATGGCGTCGATGATGCAGGGGAGCGCGCCCTCCCGCTTGTTGCCCATGCTCCAGCCGCCGCCGTGCACGTAGATGATGAGGGGGAAGGGGCCGTCGCCCTCGTCGGGCAGGTATACGTCCACCAGCTGCTGGGGCAGGCTGCCGTACTGCACGTCCAGATATTTGCGGCGGATGGGACTTGGATCGAAGACCGTGGGGGTGACCATGCGCTTCAGCATCGCCATCTGTTCTTCCGAGAATGCCGGTTGGCTCATTTGGGATCGCCTCCGTAAATCATATTTGCCATTATCATACCACAAAGGTTTGCGTTGTGACAATACCTGTGGTATACTGTTCCGTAAGAGCAACCATATATGGAGGAGAGAGCATGAATAAGAAAACAGTCGCGGCGAAGGCCGCCGGGATCACGCTGGGTGTCGCTTCCGCCGTCCTCGTCGGCGCGGCCGCAGCGACCGCCGTCAAGCTGTGGAAGTGGTCGAAGGACCCCTATTCCACGCAGCTGTGGCTCGGCTGCGCCCCCTGCGGGCGGGGCATCCTGATCCGCAAGACAGACGAGCCGGGAGAATACCGGGTGCAGACCGGCTATCGCTGGCATAACGACGAGCATGCTTCGGACGCGGAGGAGACCGGCGTGCCGGTGATGGAGATCGACCTGCCGGAGGAATACCAAGCCGCGGCGAAGGACGGGGATGAGTGCGCAGAAGCGGGGGAGGCGGAAGAGCCCGCGCCCGAGGCCGAAGCGGCCGCGCCGGAAGCCGGGGATGAAGCCTGAGATCCTCATTTCCTTCGGGAAGGAGCCGGTGCCGAATTACCCCGCGGCGGTGGAGGCCTTCGGGGGCACCCCTTCGGGGGCATACCTCCCCGCGCCGGAGCCGGAGCGGTATGACGCGCTGCTCCTCTCCGGTGGGGGCGACGTGGCTCCGGCCCGCTACGGGGAGGAGAACACCGCCTGCTTCCGGGTGGACGAAGCGCGGGACGAGGCGGAATTCCGCCTCATCGACGCGTTCCTGCGGGCCGGAAAGCCCATCCTCGGCATCTGCCGGGGCCACCAGGTGCTGAACGTGTTTTTCGGCGGCAGCCTGGTGCAGCATCTGCCGGGGGCGGAGAAGCACACGCCCACCCCCGCGGGGGACGGCGTGCACCGCACCCACGCCCTGGCGGGTTCCTTCCCGGCGGAGCTCTACGGGGCGGAGTTCCCCGTCAACAGCGCCCACCATCAGGGCATCGGCCGCCTGGCCCCGGAGCTGGAGGCCGTGCAGTGGGCGGAGGACGGCGTGATCGAGGCCTGCCGGCACCGCAGCCTTCCCGTGTGGAGCGTGCAGTGGCACCCGGAGCGCATGTGCCTGCGCCATGCCAGGCCGGACGCGGTGGACGGCGGGGTCCTGTTCCGATGGTTTCTGGAACAGGCGGCGAAGAAATAAGAAAAGATCGGGGCAGACGGCCGTCTGCCCCGACGATCTTTCTCCCGTCAATCCAACCCGCCCAGAACCGCCGAAAGCTCCCCCCATTCCCGTATGTGCAGACAGGGTACGTCGATCTGCACCCGGTCCGCCTCCGAGCGATAGGGGCAGACGAGGTCGTTGTCATACCACACGGGCAGCAGCCCGGCAGCGTGGGCCCCCAGCACGTCGCAGCGGGGGTTGTCCCCGCAGTACCACACCGACCCGGCCGGAAGCCCGGCCTTCTCCAGCGCCAGGGCGAAGAAGTCGCCCCGGGGCTTCCGGGTGGCGTATTCGCAGGAGCAGAGCACGAACTCGAAGCCGTTGTCCGGCAGCAGCCGGTCGATGCGCCCGCGGACGCTTTCTTCCCGGAAGTTCATGTTGCTGACGACGGCCCTGCGGATGCCCTTCGCCGCCAGCTCCCCCAGCAGTCCGGAGACCCCCGGCATGGGCGTGCCGGGGCCCGCCGCGTCCCAGAAGACCTGCTCCAGCACCGTGAGATCCGCGGAGAAGCGCAGCCCCAGGCTCTCGTATATGCGCCGCTTGGCGGCCATGTCCATGAAATCACAGTCCGCCCGGCGGGAAGCCTCCAGCAGCCGGTCCAGAGCTTCGCGGTAGAGGCCGTCCAACGCCTCGGCCGTGACGGCGCGGGGATTTGCCACACAAAGGGACAGCACCGCCCGGAAGCCCGCGGCGCAGTCGAAGGCGGGCTCATATACCAGCGTGTTCCCATAATCAAAGAGGATCATTTCCGGCTTTCGCATCCCGCGGGACCTCCCTCCGCCGTTTTTCCGGAAATTATATCCGCTTTTTCCCGGCCTGTCAATTTCGCCCCGAACACTGAGCGCCTTGACTTTCGCCGCCCCGGCGGGTATGATAAACGAAAAGCAACGGCGGAGCGCGGCTGCGCTCCGCCGGTTTTACAGGGAGGGAACCATGGACATCGAAAAAGTGAAAAACGGAGAATGGTCGCTGACGGAGCTGTATGAGGGCTACGACGATCCTGCCTTTACGGCCGACCTTCGGGAGATCGACCGTCTGATTTCCCTGGCCGAAACGCAGAGCCTTGCGCTGGAGGGGGATCCGAAGGACGTGCTCTGCCGTCTGCTGGATACCAGAGAGAAGCTGACGGAGCTGATCGGAAAGCTGGGACTCTATATTTCCCTGCGTCAGTCCGCCTGCACCACGGACGCCCGCGCCAGTTCCCTCATGGATCAGCTCAGCGGGAAGCTCAGTATGCTGGCAGCCCCGGAGACCCGCATGGATCAATACATTGCGGACCTCGAAAACCTGGAGGAGCTCATCGCCGCCGACCCGCTGCTGACGGACTACGCCTTCCTGCTGCGCAGCACGAAGGACGCCGCGAAATACCTGCTCAGCGCCGAATGCGAGGAGATCATCTCCCTTTACGAAAACTCCGGCTCCTCCGCCTGGGGCAACCTCCAGAGCTACCTCACCAGCACCGTGCCGGTGCAGTACCGGGGCGGGACCATCACCCTATCCGATGTGCGCAACCTGGCCTACGACCCGGATCCCCAGGTGCGGAAGGACGCCTTCCATGCCGAGCTTGCCGCATATGAGCGCATCCGCGACGCCGTGGCCTTCTCCCTCAACAGCATCAAGCTGGAGGTGCTGAACCGCTGCCGCCTCCGGGGCTTCGAGAGCCCGCTGGCGGAGACCCTGTACCAATCCCATGTAAGCGCCGCCACACTGGACGCGCTTCTCACCGCCATCCGGGAGTACCTGCCCCGCCTCCAGCCCTTCTACCGCCACAAGGCGAAGCTGCTGGGCCATGAGGGAGGCCTGCCCTGGTACGATCTCTTCGCGCCTCTCGGCGCCGCGGATGAGAAGTATACGAAGGAGGAAGCCCGGGATTATCTGATCGAGCGCTTCTCCTCCTTCGACGGTGAGCTGACCGAAATGGTGCGCACCGCCTTCGACGAGGGCTGGATCGACTTCTATCCCCGGGAGGGCAAGGTGGGCGGCGCCTTCTGCGCGGAAGCCTTCTCCATCCGGGCCAGCCGCATCCTCACGAATTTCGCCGGCAGCTTCAACGACGTGGTGACCCTGGCCCACGAGCTGGGCCACGCCTTCCATAACCTGAACCTCTATGACAACCGTCCCCTGAACCGGGATTATTCCATGCCTGTGGCGGAGACCGCCTCCACCTTCAACGAGACGCTGGTGATGAGCGACGCCATCCGCCGCGCCGAGGACCCGGTGAAGCGCCGTGCCCTGATCCACGAGCAGCTCTCCGGGGACCTGCAGGTCATCTGCGATATCTATTCCCGCTTCCGCTTCGAATCCGCCGTCTTTGAAAACCGGGACGAGAGCTTCATGTTCCCGTCCGAGCTCTGCGACATGATGCTCGCCGCCCAGAAGGAGGGCTACGGGGACGGGCTGGACTGGACCGAGCCCCATCCCTATATGTGGCTCTGCAAGAGCCACTATTACAGCGGCGGCCTCAGCTTCTACAACTGGCCCTATGCATTCGGCGGCCTCCTGGCCCGGGGCTTCTACGCCTGCTACGAGCGGGAAGGCGCGGATTTCGTGCCCAGGTACAAGAGGTTCCTGAAGGCCACGGCTGTCATGTCCGCCGAGGACGCGGGCAAGGTTGCCGGCATTGACCTCGCCAGCGCGGATTTCTGGCGCTCCGGCCTGGAAACCCTGGCCCGGGAGGTGGAGGAGTTCGGCGAGCTCTGCCGCAGGAACTGAAAGCATCCGGCGCGCGGGGATCATGCTCCGCGCGCCGGTTCCTGATATGTTTGGGGGGAGATATGTGCTGAAAACCCTTTTCATCGCCTCCACCTCCGCCTGCTTCGAGCTGGAGAACGCTTCGCCCTACTACGCGCCGGAGAAATACGCCTGCTACCTCAACGGAAAATGGACCCTGGAAGGGGAGACCAACGTCTTTTCCCTCTTCGGCCTGCTGCCCGGCTGCGAATACAGTCTGCTCCTGGCCTTCGAGGGGGGCGGGGAGGAACAGCTGCGCTTCCGCACGTCGGAGGAGCGCTGCGCCGTCAGCGTCCGTGATTTCGGCGCTGCGGGGGACGGGGCGCACGACGACACGCTCGCCATTCAGGCCGCCGTCAGCTTTCTTCCGGAGGGCGGCCGTCTCTATTTCCCGCCGGGGGTCTACCGCAGCCTGCCCCTGGCCCTGAAGAGCCATATCCACCTGGAGCTGGCGGAGGGGGCCGTCCTGCTGGCTTCTCCGGAGAAGGAGCGGTATCCCATCCTCCCGGGCTGGCTGCCGGACCTCAACAGCGGCCTGCCGGTGCATTTCGCCGGCTTTGAGGGCGCCGCGCAGCCCTCCTATCAGTCCCTGCTCACCGCCTCCGGCGCCACGGACGTCACCATCACGGGGCCCGGCTGCGTGGATGGCAGCGGCGGCGTTTTCTGGAATGATATCCAAAACCTTCCCGCCGCCCGGCCCCGCCTGATTTTCCTCAACCGCTGCCGCAGGGTGCGTATCCACGGCCTTACCCTCCGGGATTCCCCCTCCTGGCAGCTGCATCCCTATTATTCGGAGGATATCGGCCTCTACGACCTGAAGGTGGAGGCCCCGCCGGACAGCCCCAACACGGACGCCGTGGACCCGGAGTCCTGCGATGGGGTGGAGATCGTCGGCTGCCGCTTCTGCGTGGGGGACGACTGCATCGCTGTCAAATCCGGCAAACGGGAGCTGGCGGAGGCTCTGCACCGGCCCGCCGTCCGCCATACCGTGCGCAACTGCCTGATGGAACGAGGCCACGGGGCCGTGACCCTGGGCAGCGAGATCGGCGCCGGGGTGAAGGAGCTTTTCGTCTCCCGCTGCCTGTTCCTGGGCACGGATCGGGGTCTGCGTATCAAGACCCGCCGGGGCCGGGGTGAGGGCTGCCGGGTGGACGGCGTCAGCTTTGACAACATCCGCATGGACGGAGTAAAGACCCCCATCGCCGTGAACATGTGGTATAACTGCTGCGATCCCGACCGGTACAGCGAATACGTCTGGTCCCGGGAGGCGCTGCCCGTGGACGGGGGCACGCCCTCCCTGGGCCGCCTCTCCTTCCGGGACATCCTCTGCGAGAACGCCCACGCCGCCGCCTGCTACGTCGACGGGCTGCCCGAGAGCCCGGTGGAGGAGGTGGAGCTGAAGCGGGTGCGCGTTTCCTTCGCGCCGGATGCGCGGCCTGCGGTGCCCGTCATGAAGAACTTTGCCGAGCCCTGCTGCCGCCTGGGCCTGTATTTCGACAACGTGCGCCGGGTCCGCCTGGAGGACGTCGTCCTCCGGGGCGCGGCGGGGGAAGGGCTTACGGCGCATAACTGCGGGGAGATAAGCCGGGACGGGCTCGACGTCCTGCCCTGAAGGAGGGAAAAGGTGCGCTATCCGAAGGTCTGCGAGGCGCGGTTCCTGGACCGGCCCAACCGTTTCGTCGCTCACGTTTCCCTCGCCGGGGAGACCGTCGCCGTCCACGTGAAAAACACCGGGCGCTGCCGGGAGCTGCTGCTCCCCGGCGTTCGCGTCCTTCTGACGCCGGGGGAAACGCCCGGGCGGAAGACCGACTGGGACCTCGTCGGCGTCTATAAGAACGACGAGCGCCTGTTCAACATCGACAGCCAGGCGCCCAACCGGGCGGTGGGGGAGTGGCTGCGCCGTCAGCCCTTTTCGGAGATCCGTCCCGAGGCGGTCTTCGGCTCCTCCCGCATCGATTTCGCCATGGTCCGGGGAGAGGAACGCTGGCTCCTGGAGGTGAAGGGCTGCACCCTGGAGAAGGACGGCGTGGGCTGGTTCCCCGACGCGCCGACGCTCCGGGGCGCGAAGCATCTCCGGGAGCTCACGGCGGCGGCCGGGGAAGGATACCGCTGCGCCGTCGCCTTCGTGATCCAGACGGAGGGGGTGACGCGGGTGCTCCCCAATGGGGAGACGGATCCCGCCTTCGCCGAGGCCCTGGCGGCAGCGGAGCGGGCCGGGGTGCGCATCCTCTCCCTGCCCTGCCGGGTAACGCCGGAGCTGCTGGAGATCCCCGACCGGCCGGAGGATATGCTCTGACGCGGCTCTTGTCAGGCTGGGGAAACCGTGGTAAACTGCATACAGCGTCCATTGATCGGAGGGGTGAACATGAAGGTCGTCAACGTCTACGAGCAGTATTTCAGGGGTGAATGCGTCTTCGGCGGCGCGGAACGCCGGGGCGTCCTCGTCATGCTGATCGCCACCTCTGAGGAGGGGATGATCCGCTACGACGCGGCGGTGACCTTCTTCCCCCATGCCGATCCGGAGGATTTCGCCGTCAGCTACGACGCCTATGCCGCCCGGGAGCTGTATTACGCCAGGGGCCGCCGCTCCAAAAAGCGGGAAGCGCAGCTGCTGGAGGGCTTCCGCGCCGAGGCGGAGGCGCTGGCGGAGGGTCTGGGCGGCCGGATAAGCTGGGACGAGCCTCTGCGGGACGCCCGATACGGCTGAGATAAGCAACAATTGACGATACGGAGGTAAACCATGGACAAAACCGCGTTCTATAAGCTGAGCTACGGGCTCTATCTCCTCACCGCAAGAGCGGGGGAGAAGGAGAACGGATGCATCATCAACACCGCTATCCAGTGCGCTTCGGAGCCGAAGCTGATCTCCATCTGCGTCATCAACAAAAACCTCACCTGCGACATGATCCGGGAAACGGGGAAGTTCAATATCTCCGTCCTCACGGAGGATACGCCCTTCGCCCTCTTCCAGCGCTTCGGCATGCAGTCCGGCCGGGATGTGGACAAGTTCGCCGGGGATGAGGAAATGCCCCTGATGGCCAACGACATCCGCTATCTGCCCTCCGCGGCGGCGGTCTTCGCCTGCCGGGTGGTGTCCTCCACCGATCTGGGCAGCCACACCCTGTTCATCGCCGAGCCGGAGGATGCGATCAGCTTCAGCGACAAGGCCCCCATGACCTACGCCTACTATCAGGCCAACGTGAAGTCGGCCGGAGCGAAGAAGGCTGTCTCCGGCTGGCGCTGCAAGGTCTGCGGCTACGTGTACGAGGGCGAGGAGCTGCCCGCGGATTTCGAGTGCCCCCTCTGCCACCACGGCCCCGAGGATTTCGAGAAGATCGGGCCCGAAGCGCCCGCCGCCCCCAAAAAGTGGATCTGCACCGTCTGCGGCCACATCCACGAGGGTCCGGAGCCTCCCGCGGAGTGCCCCGTCTGCCACGTGGGCCCCGAGCTGTTTGAGGAATACAAAGGCTGAAACCTGTATACGCATCACGCCCCTCCCGGGTTCGGGAGGGGCGTGATGCGTATGAAGCTCATTTCTTGAAGATCTTTTTATACAGGTCCTCGCCGAAGGCGGTCTCCAGCGGCTCGCCCGGCTGGATGGAGAAGGTGCGCCGGCCGTCCTCCAGGCGCTCCGCCCGCAGATACTGCACCTCGTCCCGGCCCTTGAAGGCGGTGGAATAGGCGTGCAGGTGGGTGACGGAGAAGACCTCCACGTTGTTCTGCACCAGGGCCTCCGTCACCTGGCGGCCGATCTCGCTGCCCTCCCGCTCGTTGGTGGCGGCGAAGGCCTCGTTGAGGAAGAGCATGTCCCCGGGCCGGATGTAGTTGGCGATGCGGCTCATGCGCTCCAGCTCCTCGTCCAGCTTGCCGCTTTTCATCCACCGGTCCTCTTCCTTCTTGAAGTGGGTGTAGAGGCAGCCCCGGAGGGGCGCCGTGAAGCCCGAAGCCGCGACGGGCATGCCGCACTGGGCCATGAGCTGCGCCTGGCCCAGGCTGCGGAGGAAGGTGGATTTGCCGCCCTGGTTGGCGCCGGTGATGAGATAGAGCTTCTTGTGCTCCGCCGTCAGCCTGTTGCCGTTCACGGCGCTCTTCTTCGTGAAGACCAGCGCTACGTCGTACATCCCGTCCCAGCTGCGGGAATCGCCGTCCCCGGGCGTCAGGGTGGGGATGCAGGTGGGCATGCCGTAGCCCTTCATCTTTTCCATGAAGTTCAGACAGGCCACGTAGAAGCCCAGCTCCGAGCGCAGCGTGTCGAAGAAAGAGGCCAGGTGCTCGGCGGACTGGGCCAGGGCGTTGGTCATCTGGTTGATGGCCCGGTCCTGGCGGGCTTCGAAGTCCCTGGCGGAATCGTCCTTCTCCGTGTACTTATAGGTCTGCGCCTTTACGAAGTCCAGGTTCAGCAGCTTCTTGCTCCGGCGGTGCAGAACGTAATCCACGCCCTGGAGGTAATCCCCCAGACGGGCGCTCACCAGATACCCGTCCTGATTGCTGAGCTCCGTCAGCTGGGCGCGCACCTTTTCCAGGTAACTGTCGGGCAGCTCCTCCTGCAGGGTCCGGAAGAGGGCGGTGAAGCCCCTGGAGCGGAAGCTGCCGACGTTGGCGTCCGCCTGCTGCCGCAGCTTCTGCAGGGTCTCCGTGAAGTTGATGAGGTATTCGATCGCCCCGGAATAGGTGGAGGAGAGATAGTAGTTCGTCATCCAGTGGACGGTGCTCTTGCGCCGCTTTTCCGCCTCCAGGCAGAGACCGTAGATGCCGCGCACCACGTCGGGATGGGCGATGACGTCCTGCAGCACCTCATGCCGGTAATCCAGCAGGCTCAGATCCTGCAGAGGGGCCATGAGAGCGGCGAGGCAGGCGGCGCGGATGGACTTGTCTCCGTCGGAGATGGCGTCCAGAATGACGTTCAGCTCCAGGTCGGCCTTCAGGGCGTCCCTGGCCAGCACCAGCAGATTGGCGGGCTTTTCGCAGCCCTCGGGAAGCATCAGATTTACCTTCATGCCTTCAGCCTCCTGTCCAGCTGTTCAAAGGTGAGCCCGTGGCGCGCCGCGACCTGCAGGGCGTAGGCCTGACCGTCGGGCGCCTTCCGCAGGATGCGGAAGGTGCGGGCGTGCCGTTCGTCGTCGGAAACCGTGGTCACCATGCTGACGGTCTGGGGACCGTAATCCACCAGCTCCTCCAGGAAGGTGACGACCATCGCCGGAGCGCCCCGCTCCACCAGGGCGTCCAGCATGTGTCCGCCCAGCTGCAGCGCGTCCTTCAGGGTGGTGGAGGCGAAGATCTCGTTGATGATCACCACGGACTTGTTCGTGGCGGCCTCCAGCAGGCTGTGGAGGCGCACCAGATCGTCCTGCAGCTTGCCGCTGAGATTCTGCAGGTCCTCCTCCCGCTCGAAGTGGGTCAGCACCTGGTCGCAGAGGAACACGTCCGCCTCCCGGCCGGGCACCATGAGGCCCAGGGAGGTCAGAAAGTGGATCTGCCCGAAGGAGCGGGCAAAGGTGGTCTTGCCGCCCTGGTTGGGACCGGAGACGATGAAGATCTGCTCCGGCGCCGTGAGCGTAAAGCTGTTCGTCACGATCTTGTCCGCCTTTTCCAGAGCCAGGGCCAGATCGAAGCAGTCCAGGGCTTTGACGTCGTCCAGCTTCTCGTGGATCACCGGGTAGCAGAAGGGGAGACCCGCCTGCTGCAGCGGCTCCAGAAAGTCCAGCCACGCGAAATAGAACTGGGCCTCCGCCACGAAGCGCATGAGAACGTCGTCGTCGAAATGCAGGAATTCCCTGCAGAAGGCGGTGAGATCCTTGAATTCCTGGGGATAGAAATGGGCCAGCATCTCCAGGATCTTGTTCTCCACGATCTCGGATACCGGATCCTCCTTCATTTTCCGGCGGTAATCCAGCACGTCGCCCTGGCGGAAGCGGGCGAAAAGCTCGCCGATCCGGTCGGAATAGTCCTCCTGCCCGTCATAGGGCATGACCCGGACCAGGTTGTCCTTGATATGGAGACAGTAGCGCAGCTTGTCGAAGGAAGCCCGCAGACGGTTGGCCCAGTCCTGAAGGCTGCGGAATTTCTCCGAGGCGCAGTAATCCTTGAGATAGGCCACGAAATTCCGCAGCCCCTCGGAGCGAAAATCCATGTGGCTGACGCCGGCCGCCAGGCCGCTTATGGCCCCGGTGAAGATGGAAACGCTCTGGAGCATACGGCCCATGTCCAGGTATTTCCCGGTGACCTTATCGTCCGTCATGAGCTTTTGCCGCAGCCCGTCCATAAACGCGCGCAGGAAGCTGATCTGCCCCACCAGGTTCTCGATGGCCGAGCGGGTCGGCGCGTCCTGCAGATCCTTCATGACCTCGTGGCGGTAGCGGATGACCGCCGGATCCCGCAGAGGCGTGTAGTAGAATTCCTCCAGCTCCTCCTGTCTGTCCTGCAGCGCCCGCCGGATGATCCTGTCCAGATTCAGGTCGCGGAAGCTCTCCGGGGCCTGTTTCCGGCGGGGGAGCCGGGCGCTTTCCTCCGTGGGAAAAAGAACACTGTAGAACATCATTACCTCCTTTTTATACGGTGGTCCTCCGGCGGGAGAAAGCTCATACCAGGAGCTGCCGCTTCTTCCAGCGACCGGAGAGATAGTAGAAGACGCAAACGACGCCGATCACGTTGCCGGCGATCGCGCCGCCCAGCCAGTAGCCTTCGATGCCCATGTGCATCACTTCGCCGAAGAGCAGGGAGAAACCGATGCGGGCCACGATCCCGTCCAGGATGCTGGCGCCGAAGCTGAGGGAAGCGTAGCCGATGCCGTTGAGAAGGGAGAAGCCCGCGGCGCGGGTGGCGAAGCCCAGCAGGTTGATGATGCAGTATATTGCGTAGCGGTGGGAGAGCTTCAGCACCTCGGGATCCCGGTCGAAGACAGAGAAGATCTGCTCCGGGAAGATGAGAAGCAGGATGCCCAGCAGCAGACAGAAGACCAGGCAGAAGCAGAGGATGCTCAGCAGCGTGGAGGAGACCCGGTCGAATTTCCGGGCCCCGAAATTCTGGGCCACGATGGAGTTGCCCGCCGCCTGCATGGCCTGGGTGCAGATGGTGGCGATCAGGGTGATCTTGTTGCCGACGGCTGTGGCCGCAGCCGCGATGATGCCCAGGCTGTTGATGTGGGAGTTGATGTAGAGCATGGAGCCGGAGATGGCGATGCTCTGGATGGAGATGGGAAGGCCCAGGCGGACGATGGGCTTCAGGGCCTGCCTGTCGATGCGGAAGCTCTGCCGCCGGAAGTCGAAGCCGAAGGAATCCCGGTGCTTATAGAGGAAGATGATGGAAACGACGAAGGATACCGTCTGGCTGATGACGGTGGCCAGGGCCGCGCCGAAGCATTCCATGTGGAAGACGCCCACGAAGAGCAGGTCCAGAACGATGTTCAGCACGGCGGAGATGGCGATGAAGACGAAGGGGTGCTTGCTGTCGCCCATGCCCCGGAGGATGGAGCTGACCATGTTGTAGCCAAAGACGGGGATCATGCCGCAGAAGTATGTAAAGGCATAGTCGTGGGCGTACTTCATGGCCTCCCGGGGGATGTTCACCAGCCGGAGGGCCCGGTCGCAGAGGCAGAGGGAGAGCACCGTGCAGCAGGCCGCCAGGATGAAGCCGAAGGTGAAGAGCGTGCCGATGGTGGTCCGGAGCTTGTCCCGGTTCCCCGCGCCGATGTGCTGGGAGATGATGACCTGCCCGGCGTTGGCGAAGCCCATGCCGATGAAGAGAAAGAACATGGCCAGCTCGCCGCTGTTGGAGGCGGCGGCCAGACCGGCGGAGCCCACGAACTGGCCGATGATGACCATGTCCGCCATGTTGTAGACCTGCTGCAGCAGATTTGCGAAGATGAAGGGGAGGGAGAAGACCAGCAGCTGCTTTGTGGGACTGCCCACGGTCAGGTCCCGGATGATGGCTTTTTCCTTCAAAACGACTTACCCCCTGCAATGGTATTTTATTATTATAAACGAAGCGCCGCAGTTTTTCAATGTAAATCGAAAAGAAATCATGCCGGAATGAGTTTCCCGGCATGAGGTTTTCAATCCGCCGCTTCTCCGTCCCCCAGCTCCGCGCGGAGCTCGTCCAGCAGCTGGCGGTCCCGTTTGTCCGGCGTGAAGCGCTCCAGCATGTCCGGCCGCCGCAGCAGGGTGCGCCGCAGGGCCTCCTTGCGCCGCCAGCGGGCGATGGCGCCGTGATTGCCCGAGAGCAGCACGGGGGGCACGTGCATGTCGTGCCAGTTCTCCGGCCGGGAATACTGGGGGTATTCCAGCAGGCCGCTGTAGTGGCTCTCGTCCCGGAAGCAGCTGGCGTCCGCCAGCACGCCGGGCACCAGGCGGCAGACCGCGTCCGCCACGGTCATGGCCGGGAGCTCGCCCCCGGTGAGGACGAAGTCCCCCACGCTGATCTCCTCGTCCACGCACTCCTCGATGAAGCGCTCGTCCACGCCCTCGTAGTGGCCGCAGACCAGGATGAAGCGCTCGTGCTCGTCCTTCAGCCGGATGGCGTCCGCCTGGGTGAAGCGGCGTCCGGCGGCGGAGAGAAAGACGGTGTGCAGCCGCCGTCCGGCCTGGCGGCACACGTCCGCCCAGCAGTCGTACAGGGGCTGCACCTGCATCAGCATCCCCTGGCCGCCCCCATAGGGATAATCGTCCACCTGCATCTGCCGGTTTTTCGTGTAGCTTCGGATCTGGTGGGCTTCGATGCGGATGATGTCGTTTTTCTGCGCCCTGCCCAGGATGCTCTCGCCCATGACGGCGTTTATGGAATCCGGGAACAGGGTGAGGATGTCGATGTGCATGGCGACCATGGTCACATTCCCTCCGGCAGCTTGACGGTCAGACGGCCCAGGGCAGGATCCAGGGAGGTGAAGAAGCCGCCCTTTTCCGGGATCAGGTGCTCCGTTTCCCCCTTGACCACGAAGATGCGCCCGGCCGGATAATCCATGACCTCCGTGAGGACGCCGAGCTCGGTTCCGTCGTCTTCAAATACGGGCAGGCCGATCATGTCCTGGATAAAGAAACGCCCCTCAGGCAGGGGCAGGTCCGCCCGGTCGGCCCGGAGGATCTTCCCCTTCATGGCCATGGCGTCCTCTACGGTTTCGACGCCCTCCAGCTTCAGGATGAGAAAACGGCCGTGGACGCGGCACTGCTCCAGGGCCGCCGCCCGACCGTCGAAAAACACCCGCTTCAGGGTCTTCAGCTGCTCCGGGGAATCCGCCCAGGGCTCCAGCTTCACTTCTCCCCGCACGCCGTGGGTATTGACGATCCTGCCGATCTCCAGATAAGGGCTCGCTTCCATGCCTGACTCCTTTACGTTTCCCGCAAAACCGGAAAATTGCCGGAGAGCGATCTCCGGCAATGCTTCCCGGCCCGGGGGCGGTTCAATCCACGATATCGACGCTGACGCGCTTGTCCGTGCGCTGGGCCAGCGATTTCACCAGGACGCGGATCTCCTTGGCGATCCGGCCCTGACGGCCGATCACCTTGCCCATGTCGCCGTCGGCGACCCGCAGCTCCAGGATGGTCTCGCCGTCCTCCTCGCGCTCCGTGACCGTCACCTCGTCGGGATGGTCCACCAGGTTCTGCGCGATATACAGTAAGAGCTCTTTCATTAAACTAGCGTTCCTTTCGGCTGGACGGATCCTCAGATCACGCCGGCCTTCTTGAGAAGATTCTTGACGGTATCCGTGGGCTGAGCGCCGTTCTTGATCCAGGCCTGGGCGCGCTCGGCGTCCACCTTGATCTCGCTGGGCTCGGCCAGGGGATTGTAGGTGCCGATCTCTTCGATGAAGCGGCCGTCCCGGGGGAAGTGGGAGTCGGCGACGACGATGCGGTAGTAGGGGGCCTTCTTGGCGCCCATCCTGCGGAGTCTGATCTTGACCATGATGCTACACCTCAAATTAAAAAATGTTTATATGGAAAAGCCGATGACTTTTGCCAGCTGAGAAAACGCGGGGGAGACGTTCAGAGCCCGAAGAGGCCCTTCCTGGGCTTTTTCCCGAAAAGCTTCTTCATGTTCTTGCCGCTGAACTGCTTGGAAAGGGTCTGCATCTGCTCGAACTGCTTCAGGAGCCGGTTCACGTCCACCACCTGGGTCCCGCTGCCCTGGGCGATGCGCTTTTTCCGGGAGCTGTTGAGCAGGGAGGGGTTTTCCCGCTCCGCCGGGGTCATGGAGAGGATGATGGCCTCCGTCCGGCTCATGGCCTTCTCGTCGATGGTGGCCCCGGCCAGGGCCTTGGAGTCCATCCCGGGGATCATCCCCGCCAGGTCCCCCAGGTTGCCCATGCTCTTGAGCTGGGTGAGCTGCTCGTAGAAATCCGCCAGGGTGAAGCGGTTCTTCAT
>JAEEGL017003367.1_pt1 | contig 22764 bp, 21 predicted proteins | sample 9134231 | NCBI WGS metagenome assembly JAEEGL01 (sample SAMN16246548, study PRJNA631951) | gut metagenome | biome: gut microbiome; feature: rumen; material: fiber-attached | host: Bos | place: Iran: Karaj | collected 2018-10 | reverse complement strand
TCAAGAACTTGACCTTTTTCAAGTTTAGAAATGATTTCTTACTTCTGTTCTTCAAGTTCAGCGTCGATAAGAGCTTTGTGAGAAACGACAACGTTTTTGTATTCGTTATTGATTTTCACAACCTTGAATTCCATTGTTTTACCTACGAATACATCGTAGTCGCGAATAGGCTTAACGTCGATTTGAGAACCTGGCAAGAATGCTTCGATGCCGAATACATCTACAATCATACCGCCCTTCGTTCTACATTTAACAAAACCCTTAACGATTTCGCTATTTTCAAGAGCTTCGTTAACTCTATCCCAAGATTTAAGAGCACGAGCTTTTTTGTGAGACAAAATCAATTGACCAGATTTGTCTTCAAGACTTTCGACAAATACTTCGACTTTGTCACCTACTTTCAAATCAGGATTGTAGCGGAACTCACTTGTCGATACAACACCGTCGGATTTTGCACCGATATTAACGACAACTTCGCGTTTAGAAATTGAAACGACAGTACCTTCTGTCACTTCGTTTTCAGCATTTGTCGACAATGTTTGTTCGTACTTTTCTTGCAAAGAATTTCTTTCTGATTGCGAATAGCCGCCTTCTTCTGCTTCATATTTGTCCCAGTCAAATTCGTTTTGTTGAACTTTTGCAGCAGAGACAATTGAATTGATTTCATCATCAGAAGCCGTATCATCTTCGACAGTTTCTTCAACTTCGTCTTTTACAACCGGTTCTTCCAATTCAGCGACGTTTTCGTTTTCGAATTCTTCGCTTTCGTTTTTTGTTTTTTTCACCATTTTATTGGTTCTTAATAGTTAGACATTATGTTAATTAGCAAAAAATTGCGTGCAAAAATAACATTTCTGCTGAATTATCAATCAACTATGACAAAAAAAATGACAAAGTCCCTTGACTTTTTTAAAAAGACACTATATATTTGCACGTTTTTTAAAACGAGGATATGCGACAGTTAAAAATCACAAAACAGGTAACCAACCGAGATACCCCATCGTTAGACAAGTATTTACATGAAATTGGCAAGGTCGACTTGATTTCCGCAGAGGAAGAAGTTGAATTGGCAAAGAAAATCAAAGATGGTGACCAAAGAGCACTTGAAAAACTTATTAAAGCAAACTTGCGTTTCGTTGTTTCTGTATCGAAACAGTATCAAAATCAAGGACTTAGCCTACCCGACCTTATCAACGAAGGCAATTTAGGTTTGATTAAGGCAGCTCAGCGTTTTGACGAGACACGTGGTTTCAAATTCATCTCCTATGCCGTGTGGTGGATTCGCCAATCTATTCTTCAAGCTTTGGCTGAACAAGCACGTATTGTCCGTCTTCCGTTGAACAAAATCGGGAACATCAACAAAATCAACAAGACGCTTTCGACACTCGAACAAGAATTCGAACGCGAACCGACAGCCGAAGAAATTGCTTCGGAAATGGACTGTAGCGCCCGCGACGTGAAGGAATCTATGAAAAATTCAGGTCGCCACATCTCAATGGACGCACCTCTTTCTCAAAGCGAAGAAGGTACATTATATGATGTATTGGACAACAAAGACACCCCGTCACCCGACCAGACTCTTATGTTGGAATCGTTACGGAAAGAAATCGACAGAGCAATTTCCACTTTGACCGAACGCGAAGCAAACATTATTAGAATGTACTTCGGAATTGGTCAAAAGAATCCGTCGACTTTGGAAGAAATCGGGACTGAACTTGGTCTAACACGCGAACGCGTAAGACAGATTAAGGAAAAAGCTGTCAGAAGATTGAAACAAACTGCTCGAAGCAAAATTCTAAAATCATATTTGGGATAAGAATATTGTAGAGACGTGCCATGGTGCGTCTCTATTTTTTTATAGGAATGGATTTTCCTTATCAAAATCTGGTTGATAATAATCGTTGCTGTCTAATTGTTGCGTCCAGCCACGTTCAAACCATAAATCATTCAATTTTTCCAAAACCAAATCATACTCCGTATTAGATAATGTACGATTTATATCCCTAAGTTCCAAAGCCTTATACACTGGGAAATACTGCGACATAAGTGAGACAAACACGTCGGTTGATATTTCTTTGGCTAACAAATTCAACACATTCAAACTATTGTCAACATGATTCGGCAGAACTAAATGACGGATTATAAGTGCCGGATTTTCATCGTTCAGCACCGATTTTTTTTGACGGTACATCTCTCCTATCGCCGCAAGGGCAGTTTCGGTGTAATTCGGAATACCAGACAGACGTTGTGCCAACTCGTCATCAGCATATTTAAAATCAGGCAGATAAATATCCACAATTCCTTCCAACAACCGAAGCGTTTCCACATTTTCGTAACCGTTGGTGTTGTAAATTATTTTTGGAGAAAAGCCATGTTTCTGCACCATATCAATAATCTTCAACATGTGCGGAATGTGACTTGTAGGCGAAACAAAACCGAGAAAATTCACATTCTTCTGCAAAATTGCCACAATCTGATTCACAACCGTTTCGTAATCTGTAATTTCATGTTTCACAACAGATTGCGGTTGACTAATTTGATAATTCTGGCAATACACACAACGCAGATTGCAATGAGAGAAAAACACATTACACACGCCGTTTTCGCTTCCGTCTATCGGTTCCTCGCCCGTATGCAGACTAATATTGGCAATATGCAGTCCAGCATCGAGATGACAAAATCCCAATTGTCCCTGTTCCCTATTCACAGAACAGCGATGCGGACATAGATTGCAATTCGTCAAATCAATCATTTCTTGAAATTTTTCTATGCAAAAATAGAAAAATTACTGTAGAGATGCGATTAATCGCGTCTCTACAAACATAAACATCACAGATTATTCGTTATCATTTTCGCAATAAATCAACTCGCCGTTGATTAAACGATAATATCTATTACCAAATTCGCGAATTTGCATTTTAGAATCCTCATATTCTTCAGAACAAGGATTTTCAACCGTAAACGAAATAGTAATTACATCAGAATACGAAAATTCGCCATTCAAATCAACCTGTTTTAAACGGAAATATGAGAACAAAGATTCGTTAATTGGCATAATCGGTTCTGTACCATACGTATAGCCGTTATCCGACTGCGACGGCACATGTTCCGTACATTCAACCCAGTCCTTCCCATTTTTCGAATATTCAACTACAAAATAATCATTATTTGTCTCGCTGGCAGTGGTCCAAACAAATTCATTATTTGATTTGTCAAAATTGAATGAAACAAGTTCGATGGGGAGAAGAGAACTCACATTTCCTTCCATACATTCGCTAAATGGTACATTAAATCCATACTTAGTACATCCATCGCAAGTAATATCATCTTCAGAAGTAAAATCATCATCATTTACCCATGAATGATTATCTGTATTATGTTGTTTATATACAATCTTTCCTTTTGTTGAACTTGTTCCATTTTTCTTAAAATCTCTCGTATTAGCCCCATTATTAGGATTATAACACAATATTGTTATTGAATTAGCATTTCCGCTTATATGAAGTTTGTTACTATTGGTAACATTCCCTAAAATCAATTTTCCATTTGTTACATTAAATTGTGAACTTGAATAAGTATTCAACGATAAAGAATTAACACCTGTTAATTCTGTTATATTTACAGTAGAAACATTATTTCTCAACGTAAGACTATTAACACTCACTTCTGAACTACCACAATCTGAACCAAAATTCACAGTATTTCCACCATCATTCATGGAAATATCCATTGAATTTGCGGTATACACCCCATTTAAACTCAAGTTATCATTTCCATAACAACTAAAAATAATATCATCTGCAACTATAGAAGAACCACAACTTGAGGTAAATTTCACATATTGACCATATTTTGCTTTGAAATCCTCTGTACAATTAAATAAACCGTGATTGTATATATTAATATTTTTTGAAAGAGATGTATACTGATTTATCTCTTGATTGTAATTTTTACAATGGATTTCTCCATTATTTATAAGAGAAACTCCACTATTAAAACATGTTGAAGCGAAATCAAAATCTGCCGCCGTATGGTCAGCACACGATTTGACAAAATGTATCTTTCCATTATTAACCAATGTAGAATTTGCGTTCATAGTTAAAGCAGTCACATAAATTTCTTCATCAACACCAACGACATAACTGGTATTTGCTGGTATTGTCATAGCACAATTATCAAGATTTGCTGTTGCTTTAACAACTGTATTATTTAAAGTAGATTCATTTCTCTCAAATGATTCTTCGTCTTCTACTCTATCCAATCCTTGTATTGCAGTATATGCTGTTCCGCTCCAATCACCGAAAACATAAAAATCAGGTGCATTCCCATTACCCCATCCACGACCGTTTGATGCAACAAATTCAACATTGGCATCGGAGGTTGATGTAAAATTACCTTCCACTGCTAAATTTGAAAACTTATCCATCTCTACATATACGTAATGATTACTTTCATGATATATAATAAAATCATGTAGCATATCATACGTTGTAAAATTGCCTTTCACATATACCGAGGCACTATTCCCAATAGTAATTTTTGACTTATCACTAATGTCAAAATTTCCTGAAATTATAAGAGTCGAATTATCTGATACTTTAATCGTACTTTCCTCTTTCATATCTAAGTTTCCATTCAAATATACAAGCCCATTAATTGTAATATTTGAATTTGCACTAACAGTAAAAGTACCTGCGGAATACGTTCCAGGTTTACTTCCACCAGTCCACGATGCATCTTCTTCAAATTTATATCCAGGATTAGTGCTACTCTTGGATGTATACGTCGCCCCCATAACGCTTCCACCTACGAAAACGCCCACCAGCAACACCACAATATTTTTCAGAAATTTTCCCATATACACATCCCTTAAACTATACAAATAAAAAGATAAAAAATGATTTTGCAAATTTATAAAGAAGAATCTTTTCAAGATTCCATATTTCTTTTTCCGAAATGCAGAATATGAATACTGAAATGCAATGTTTATAACGATTCCTACAAAAAAATAGGGGCGGATAATTATCCGCCCCTACACAATATAACAAATTAGATTTTTATAAAGTCAATTGTCGTTCTCGCAATAAATCAATTCGCCGTTGATTAAACGGAACCATTTGTTTCCAAATTCGCGAATTTGTATTTTATTGTTGGAGAATTCTTCAGAACAGCAATTCTTATTATAGAGAGGACTTATCTTCTTATCCTTTGGAAGAAATGGGTCATCCGCAATTCCCAAAAGTGTATGTGTATTTGCCGGATCAAGACATTCGTCGTATGAATGGAACGCACCAATAAGTTGTTCTGCACTTATCGGATTTTTCCCTACGATATCAGAGGCAGTCCAATATTCACCAGTGTGGCTACCTGCATTCCACTCATTTATATCACCTTCAGCCTGAGGATTACCTGACCAGCCATGTTCAAGAGCATTATCATTAAAATATACTGTACCGGCACAAAAACCAAGATTATCAACACCAGTTGTAGGATTGTAACACAATGATAAAACTGAACCCGAATAACTAACAATCTTTAACGAAGGGTCGAAATCAGTTTCGCCTACTATGAGCATTCCACCATCCCGAACGTGTATCATATTTCCTTCAATAAGTCTTTCCACAGTCATTTCACCATCAATATATAATTTCATTGCGCCTCCCGAATGTTGGAAATTACCTTCGTATGCACGAATAGTAGCACAGTCTCCTATGGTTATATCCTGTCCTTGACCGTTCGATACAGTCGAAAAACGATTTTGAATATTAAACACACCCTTTATTTCTGGAATTTTACCACGAAATGTAATGTCTTCTGCCACATACACTCCATTACAATCATACGTTATTCCATCTCCTTTGCTTGAAGAAAGTCCTATTTCTCCAACCGCCTGTATTGTCCCTTTATTTATAAACGTTGAATTACTATAATCCGTACTTGAAGTGGAAACATAAAAATTATTACAAACTATCTCCATTCCTTCAGGGACAATATATTGAACCCTCTCACCTGAATTCATTGGAAGACCAATATCACCATTCCCATCTACATACAAAATATGTGGTTCTATAGCTCCACCATTAACACTTTTTTGTATCGTATACGAGTCAGGGAAACTCAACATACTATCGTCAAACACAAGCATAAACGGGGCAGAGTATTCAATAGCACCATTATTTTTTACTATTTTTATTCTAAATTGTTTGTTACCACCAAATGTTTCTGGAGAAGCAGGTGTATATGTAGGTGTATAACTTTTCAAATCTGACTCAGCAGCTGTTGGAGCTATAGAAAGTATTTCCTCTATTTCGCTTGCATTTTCAACCCAATCCTTGTCACCTTCAAGATATTGAATAACATACTGGGCGACATTGCCATTACCTTCGTAAAGCACATCGAAATTAAATAAGATATTTCTTCTTTCTTGAACAGCGTCAATATTTCTAACAACCATATCTGTCGATCCATTGACAGGATGGTCAAAACTACCAGTAGATCCTATAACGTATTTAACACCATTCGCCGTTGTTACTGTGTTTCCCGCATGTTTTCTTGCTTCAGCATTCCTTGTCTTTAATTTATCAACATCTACTAACCAAGAACTCACCATAGAAATTATTGCTGAAGAACTAAAGTTTGGCTGTTTATTTGCATCAGAGCCAAACATTTTAGTAATACTCTTAACATTTCTAAAATCAGCAGTACCAAAATTTACAGACGAAAGAGTCATACATCCCGAAAAGAATTGCTCTAAGGAAGTTGTCTCACTAAAATCCCATCCTGATATATCAATAGATTGTAATTTAAAAACATCCGTACCTATTTGAAACAATTGAAATGCATCACCAACCAATTTTGGTTTTATTCTGTCATCATATTGTGTTGGATCATTATCTACCCCATCATCAACCCAATAACGAACATCGTAACCCGAAGATTGGTCTCCTGTACTATACGCATACACTATATATGGATATTCAGGGACTATGTTATCAGTAGTTGCCTCTTTTGTTGCATTGTTAGGCCAATCTACCCAATCTTTGTTATATGAAACAGAAAGACATGTTCTTCTCACATAATTTCCACTGGCAATGACAGCTTCTCCTTCTGCTTTCGAAACTCTCGCAAAAGAACGCATATATTTGGAATTTGCGTCAGTACCAGCAACAGGACATAAATAGGAGATTTTTCCCTTTAACCATTTAAAATTATAAGAGTTATTTCCCTTCCACTTATCGCCCTCATTTTTAGGGTATAAAAGTCTTGCCTGCCCATTACAAAACAAGAAACAAAAACTCAAAAGAACGGACAACAAAACCTTGCAACAACGCATTGCCATTGTGCCGTCACTTACATGTCCATATCTCTGCAAACTCTTCATTTCCATTGTTTTAAAACACACAAAGAAACAAAGAGGAAATACGTTTTACAAATTCTAAAACCTGTTATTTACCCAAATACACATCAAATTGACTGAAATGATGAAACTGAACGACGAAAAAAAAGAGACGCCACAAATGTGACGTCTCTACAAATATATTTGACCCATTACGTTTAATTCAAATAATAATCAATCGTGGTAACAACACGGATTGTTTTTATGTACGGAGTGTTGTCGTCGCGGTCGGAAATTGAGAACTGACCTTGGTTTGCGAATTTAATACCACCCAAATTTGACTTTGAATCTGTTGCGAATTTTTCTGCAACCACACGGGCATTTTGCGTAGCCTCTTCTATCATTTGAGGTTTCAAGTCATTCAAACCTGTAAACTCAAATTTCGTAGCATTACCTTCCCATGAGTCGCTTACGGCAATTGCAACGCCTTGTTTCAACAATTCCTCCTGCGAAGACAACAGTTTACGAACCAAATCAACCTTATTCGTAGATACAGTAATCACTTTCGAAACCTGATAACGTGTATGAACATAGTCGGAAACATATCGTTCCGCCTGACGGTCGTATACACTTGTAGCAGAAACACTTATTTCAGAGTCTTCTATACCGTTTTTCTTCAAGAAATTCATCACTGTATTCGTTTTCGTGGTCATAGTTTCATACAAACTCGGCAAATCGTTGCCTATATCCTTCAACGTAATTGGCCACGTAACTTTGTCCGCCATAACTTCGCGTTCTGCAAGCCCTTTTACGGACACATAATTGTCTTTTTTCGCAAAGTTGTCAATACCTGTTTTCAAAAGAAAACCCATACCGATTAAACCGCACATAATTAGTACCGCTGAAATAATTTTTGATTTGTCCATAACTACATAATTTTTGGTTAAACAATATTTTTTGTGTAGAGACGCAATTAATCGCGTCTCAACGAATTAACGAAACGAATTTCATCGATAAAAATTGTATTCCTTTTCCAAAACATTATGACAAAGGTCTTCCAATACAATTTTCACGACGTGGTTCTTCCCCATTTCCAAGTGTTTTTCGTCAAACCACAAGAAAACGGCACCGCTTTTTGCATCATAATCAAGGATTTGCCATTCTCCGTCAATATATGCATTATATTTTGCCACGCCTGAATAATTATCGGCCATTTTAAACAGAATATATGGTTTATTGGTCATGTCGGCACTATCCGCCATAGTCATTTTTATGGTTGGAGCAACAGTATCGACAACCACACCGAATGTTCCGCCAGTTTTAATAAACGCATGGGCACAGCCATTGTCATCGAATTTGGTCATGACAGGAGTTTTACGACCGCAGTTTTCTATGATTCCTTTGTCTTTCAACTCATCTGGCAGTGAATACGGAATAATTATTTCCGCCGATTTTTTAAATATAACCTGGTCGGTCTTAATTCTATATGTATGAGAATAATAGCGTTTCTTTGCATTCGAAGAATCCACTTTCACGTCAAACGAAAAATCGGAGAAAAACGTTTTCGGTTTCGCTTTAAATTGAAATTTCTCATACGTATAGGTAAATGTGTCGGCACTATTATATTTTTTGCATTCTTTCCATGTTCTTACGTCAAGACTGTCATTGTATTTTTGTTGCAAATACACTGTGAGCGAGGCTGTATTGCCGACAAAGTCGGTAACTCTAACCTCGCACTGAGCAAGTTCTTCGTCTGTCGTTTTATAAATCCCCTGATTTTCGAGTTTTGTATAAATTTCGAGTTCGTTGTTTTGTTCCTTGAACATACGTTCGTAGTTGCGTTTCGAGGCAAGCCGTTCTTCATAATCAATCAGGCTGTTAATGTCGGCCGTCGTACCAAAATCAATTTCATCGATTTTGCGGGAATACAAAACCTGATTGTTGCACGTGAGCGTGGTTGTATAAAAACCATACACATTCGACATTTCCGGCATATAATCATATCCCTGCACCGAAAAGCCGATGTTTCCCCACACCGTAACAGGTTCTTTAAGCACAAACACACCATTGCCCTTGGAAACAGTTTCGAACAATTGTTTTTTCTGTTTATGATTTACAAAACTATTGGAATCCATCGGATAAACGCCGAAACGAAGAATTTTCGGAGCGACGTTGTCTTTCAAATTATAGAACAACATGGGATTTAACGCATGCTGATTTTCAGTTTTTCTAACCTCGAAATGCAGATGCGGACCGCCCGAACTACCCGTATTTCCCGAAAGTGCAATCTGTTGACCACGAGAGACAGGCAAATCTTCGGGTTTTAAATTTATATTGACAGTGTTTGTCTTTTTTTCATATTGATACGCCTTGAGCACCGAATCAATCCGTGGTTCAAAAGATTTTAAATGTGCATAAACCGTCGTATATCCGCTTGGATGGTCGACATATAGCACATGACCGTAGCCCGTTGGCGTTATCTGTATACGTGACACAAAGCCCGTATCAACAGCACGGACCACTTTCCCCTCCACTTTTTCCGTCTTCATGTCAAGTCCCGAATGAAAATGATTCGGTCGGAGTTCTCCAAAATTTGCCGACAAATACACTGGTCGCAAGTCCATAGGATATATAAAATCCTGTGCTACACTAATTTGTGTCAAAAAAAGCAAACCAAATATCAACAATAACCTCTGTATCATATTCAAAAATAATCCAATGCGAATTTATCTTGAAAATCTGTCGTTTACAAACAAAGATATAAACGAATTACAAACAAAATTTTGTGGAATTATAGAATCGTCGTACCTTTGCACAAATTTTATTTTCATGAACGACTTCGGGAAACTGTGGAAATATTTGTCTAACTACAAGAAAAATCTTGTATTAGTATTCATTTTCAACTTGTTAGGTGCAATTTTTTCTTTTGGAATGATAGCACTGATTATTCCATTTTTCAACGTATTATTCGACCACACCCAACAGGTACACGAACTGCCAGAAGTTTTTGTCCTGTCGAAAGACACACTATTATTATATTGTAACTATTATTTAACATTGATCATAGAACGATGGAACGAATCGGTTGCTCTTGTATTCATCTGCCTTGTTTTAATCGGTGTGACGTTCCTAAAAGACGGATTTGAATATCTTGGAAAATATTTCAACATTCCCATTGTAAATGGTGTTCCTCGAGACATTTACAACATTGCATACTTCAAAATTTTGGATTTGCCAGTATTCTTTTTCACCAACGAGCGAAAAGGCGACATCATGTCTCGAATGTCATCGGACATCACCGTTGTCCGCAACAGTATGAGTTCGTTTATTGATTTGATTAAGAATCCGTTATACATTCTTGTGTATTTTATTGGTATCATTATCATTAGTTATAAAATGACACTTGTTGTCTTACTTTTACTGCCGTTCATGGGTATTATAACCGGGCGTATCGGTAAAAGTCTGAAAAAAGCGACAAACCGAACACAGGAACTGCAAGGCGACATTTTAGTCTATCTTGACGAAACATTGTCGGGATTGAAGGTCGTGAAAATCTTCAACGGTGCAAAACAAATGCGTAACAAATTCGATGAACGGAATTATGCGTATTATAGAGAAATGAACCGTGCCAACAGAAAGAGCAGTCTCGCCCATCCGTTGACGGACTTTTTAATCGTTACAATATTATCTGTAGCCATTTACATTGGCGGTAATCTTGTCCTTGCCAAAGATGGCGGAATGTCTGCCGAAGCGTTTATTGCATTCATTTTGGCATTTACCCAAATTGCAAGCCCGGCAAAATCGTTTACATCGGCATTCTACAATATAAAACAAGGTGCAGCTGGAATTGACCGTATTGAAAGAATAATCAACGCCGAAGCAAAAATAGAGGAAAAAGACGATGCAAAATCTATTGAATCATTCAACGAGGCAATCACATTCAACAATGTGACATTCGGTTATAATTCTGAAAAAACGGTTCTTAAAAATATAAACTTGACTATTCCGAAAGGGAAATCGATTGCTCTTGTCGGACAGTCCGGTTCTGGAAAAACAACAATTGCGAACCTAATACCTCGTTTCTACGAACCGACCGAAGGACAAATCCTTATAGACGGAATAGCTCTCCCCGATTACAAACTTACAGATTTACGAAGCCTTATTGGTATCGTCACTCAGGAATCTCTTTTGTTTAACGACACGGTTTTCAACAACATTGCATTCGGTATAGAAAATCCTGACAGAGAAAAAGTTATAGAAGCGGCAAAACTTGCTAATGCCCACAACTTCATAATGGAAATGGAAAACGGCTACGAGACAAACATCGGCGACCAAGGAGCGAAACTCTCTGGCGGACAACGGCAACGTCTCTGCATTGCCCGAGCAATTATGAAGAACCCTCAAATCCTCATTCTCGACGAAGCGACTTCCGCACTCGACACCGAATCGGAACGTCTCGTTCAAGAAGCATTGTCAAATTTGATGAAAGACAGAACTTCGCTCGTCATTGCCCACCGACTTTCCACAATCAAAAACTCCGACAATATCGTAGTCCTTAACGAAGGAAGAATCGTGGAATCGGGCAAGCACGACGAACTCATTGAACTCAACGGAGCGTACAAAAGATTGCACGATTTACAGTTGATATAATATGTTCAATGCACAATTCATAATGCACAATGCATATTTCACAATTCTTTTTGTATTTTTGGACAAACTAAATTTTTAAAACTATGGGTTTAATATTATCATTATTGATTGGTGCTTTGGCAGGATTTCTTGGAAGTAAAATCTTCAGTGGAGCTGGTAAAGGTCTGTTATTGAACTTGATAATCGGTATTGTCGGCAGTATGCTCGGCAGTTGGTTATTTAGCCTTGTCGGAATTGGCGGCAACGGACTTGTATGGCAGTTAGTATGTGCAACTGTCGGTGCAATTGTCTTGTTGTGGATAATTTCACTTATCAAAAAATAATTTTTTTCATTTATGTAGAGACGCGCCCTGGCACGTCTCTACAATTTTATTTTTGAAGAATTTTCTTTTCATACTATCAACTTTGCTCGTATTCGGCTGTAAACACGAAAATCCCGAATACGACAGCATTCCATTTGTGGAATTTCACTCTGCTCCCACCGCCACAGACTCATCTGACAGACACATTTACTTTAATTTCATGTTATACGACGGTGACGGGAATTTTGGCCTGGAAACATTCGATACCGCATCGCCGTTTGTTGACGAATTTCAGCAGAATTTCCATTCTGTGCCGTTCTACATCGAAAATAAGGAGACTCTCCAACTTCCTTATGCCATAAATTATCGTATTCCACGGCTTCGCGATGAAGGAAACAATAAATTCATAAAAGCAAAAGTGACAATAGACATTGTTCTTGCAAAAGCCTCATTTCCATACGATAGCGTGCTATTTACCTATTTTGTATACGACAGAGATTTGCAGAAAAGCAACGTAGATACGTCACAAATAATCACTTTTAAATAATTACAATCTTCGGCCTATATGTTTCTTTTTAGGAACAATGCAGGTTAACGATTGTTTCTGTATTTTGAACGTAATGTCGGTATTTATCATTCGTGGTTCGCCGTCGAGATGTAGTAGACGTGGTACATTGTTCAAAACAGTAAATTCTTCTAAATGATACGTTTCCACATGACGAGAATTATTGAACTGGTTCACAAACAAACGGATTGTAACAGGAATCACGTCGAATACCGGCAATTCTTTTACCAACACAAGTTCAAATTTTCCGTCCGTCACGTCGGCTTCGGGAGCAATTACCGCATTCAAGCCATATTGATTGGCATTTGCGACCGACGCGACGAAAAACGTCTTCTCTACTTCCTTACCATCAACCAAAAAGCGACATTTCTGAGGAGGATAACTGAAATACTCCTCAATGACTAATTTCACATAATTCAAGCCACCTCGTTCCTCCGAACAACTTTTATCGTAAATGTCGCCAATTTGGGCATCGAAGCCAAAACCAGCCACATTCACGAAATATTCGCTATTACACAAAACCGTGTCTATTGTCTTCTCCTCGCCTTCTGCAATCATCTGGATTGCTTTTTTAACAGACGATGAAATGCCAAAGAATCTAGCAAAACCGTTTCCCGATCCCATCGGAATAATCGCCATTGTAGACTTTGAATGAATCAATGACTGCGAAACTTCGTGAATCGTACCGTCACCACCCACGGCGACAATTATATCATACCCCTTTTCAACGCCCATGCGTGACAATTCAAGAGCATGACCGGCAAAACGAGTATACACAAAGTCAACCGAAAACTTGTCGGGTGTAAGAATCTCATTTGCAACAGTTTCGATGTTTTTACTCCGATTTTTTCCCGAATGAGGATTTACAATAAATAATACGCTTTTCATACTAATCTTGATCTATTGTCCTTCCTGGATATACTTTCAAAGCCTGTTTCAAGCATTCTACGGCACGTTTCAGTTTATCCATTTCGAGGATATAGGCAATACGAGCCTGATGAATACCCATTTTCTTACCTGTATAGAATCCAGTTCCTGGAGCAAGCATGACCGTAGCCCCTTCATATTCAAACTCTTCGAGTAACCAACGGCTGAATTTATCAACATCGTCAACAGGCAGTTCCACCATTGAATAAAAAGCCCCGTCGGGCATTGGCGTATGCACACCTTTGATTTGGTTCAACGCAGGAATAATATAATCACGACGAGCCTTATATTCTTCTGCAGATTTATTAAGAAACGCCTGTGGCGTTTCGAGCAAAGCCTCGGCTATCAACTGTCCCATCGAAGGAGGACTCAATCGTGCCTGAGCAAATTTCATTGAAGAAGCTATAACATCTTTGTTTCTCGTAATCATAGCTCCAATGCGAATTCCGCATACATTGTAGCGTTTCGAGAACGAATCAATCAAAATCGTATTTTCCTCGATTCCTTTCAGATTCATAACCGAATAATGCTGACTGTCATAACAGAAATCGCGGTACACTTCGTCACACACAAGGAACAAATCATATTTTCTGACAAGATTCCGAATATGCGACAATTCTTTCTGCGAATAAACGTGTCCCGTCGGATTATTTGGATTACAAAGCATGATTGCCTTCGTCTGCGGTGTAAGAGCATCTTCGAAATCCTCAATCGAAGGCAAGGCGAAATTATTTTCAATAGAAGAACGGACCGGAATCATTCTCGCTCCTGTTTCCGTCGTAAATCCATAATAATTAGCATAATACGGTTCAGGAACAATTACCTCGTCAGCATAATTCAAGATGCTGTAATATGCGAAACAAATTGCTTCGGAACCACCAGTTGTAATTAAAATATCATCACTTGAAATATCAATGCCGATACTTTTATAATATTCCGCCAATTTTGTTCGTAGAGACAAATTTCCAGCAGAATGAGAATACGGAATATATTTGCCAGTATATGCGTGCATGGCTTTCTCTGCCAAATCTGGCGTCAGCAAATCTGGCTGACCGATATTGAGATGCAGGACTTCAACCCCACGGCGTTTTGCTTCGTCGGCATACGGAACTAAACGACGTATTGGCGACGCTGGCATCAACAAACCTCTTTCTGAAATACTTGGCATAGATTATTCGTTTTTATGTTCAACTTCACTATTTTTCTGGACAGATGTAGAATCTGAATCCTTTTTTCCTCCAATTATAAATTTATTCGGATTCGATGTTACTTTCCCCCTGATTACCAACAACATGGCGCTATTATCGGCATTTGAGAAGACCGTAATTCCTTTCTCAAATTCGCCACTTCGCCGAGAATCGTATGAAACGCGAATCGCACCTTTCCCTTTAGGCGGAACGGGTTCTTGCGACCATTGAGGGATGGTACAGCCACACGTTGTCTGCACCTCATTTATAATCAACGTATCGGCACCTGTATTGACGAATGAAAATTCACATTCGGCAGGATCGCCCCAAATAATTGTACCGAAGTCGTGCTGACCTTTATTAAATTCAATATGAGCCTTTGTTGCATGCTTCTGCAACTGTTTCGTCCGCGAACACGACACGCAGAGCAACGTAAAAATCATTATTGCAAATATCCCCTTTTTCATTTTTACATCAATAAGAAACGGGCAATCGAGAAGTATAATAGACAGCATACTATATCGTTCGTTGTCGTAACAAACGGCCCTGTAGCAATTGCAGGGTCAATCTTGCATTTTTCCAACATGAGCGGGACAAACGTACCGAACAACGAAGCGAAAACGATTATCGAACAAAGCGAAATACTTACGACAAACGTAAGATTCAAATCTTCGCCCGAAATTAAATTATACAAAAACAGTACAAGTGAACATACAGCGCCAATCAGCAGACCGCCCAGCAATTCGCGAAGAATTTTTTTCCACATCGAAGTAAGTTTGAGGGTACCGCCAGCAATACTCTGCACCATGATTGACGACGACTGGACGCCGACGTTTCCACCCATTGCAGCCAACAAAGGAAGAAACAAGGTCAAACTTGCATTTTCAGCAATATCGCCTTCGAAAATACCGATTACCCGCGAACTTAAAATTCCGCCTACAAGACCGACAAACAACCACGGCAGACGAGCCATGGTCTGATGTATGATTGTATCTTTATCATCAACATCCTGCGTCAAACCAGCCTGCATCTGATAATCCTTCTCCGCCTCTTCACGAATAACATCGACAACGTCGTCAATTGTAATTCTACCTTTCAATCGGTTCAGTGAATCGACAACAGGAACGACAAACAAACCATATTTGTCCATCAAATTGGCAACTTCTTCCGACGGCATGCTCGTTGGAACCGAATGAACAGTTTCATCGAAAATATCGCCGACCACGGCACTTTCTCCAGCCAAGACCAATCGTGCGATAGGCAAAATTCCGACTAAAACATCCTCATCGTCAACGACATAGACGTTCATTAAATTTTCAACCTCGTCGGATTGCTTACGAATTTCGAGAATACATTTTTGAACGTTCCAATTCTTATTCACCCGCACCAACTCAGTCGCCATAAGACCACCGGCGGTGTTTTCGTCATAATCCAACAAATCGGCAATGTCGCTTGCCTGTTCCTTATCGGACATTTTTGCCAAAACCTCGGTTTTTATCCGTTCCGGCAACATTTGCAGGATATCCGTCGCATCGTCGGAATCCATCTTTTCAATAAGGTCGGTTGCAATAATTTCGGCAGGAATTACCGCCAACAAACGGTCAAGCTGTTCGTCCTCAAGTTCAACAAGAATATTTGCCTCCATTGTCGGCTGGAACTGTAAAAAGACGTAATTGGCTTCCTCGTTGGTTAATTGTTCAAGTACATCGGCGATGTCGGCAGGGTGCGCGTCCGAAAAACAATCCAAAATTTTCTCCACGTCTTGAACCTCTATAAGAGATTTCAAGTAGTCGATAAAATCTTTTGTCAATTCGAACTGCATATACTAACCTCCTTCCACTGTTGTACCTATATAATTTGTCAATTCAATAAAATCGTGAACCGTTAATTGTTCCGGACGCAAAAGTCCGACTTTTTCTTCTAATTTTTTCTCTTTGAGCAATTTTTTTAACGAATTATTTAAAGTTTTTCTTCTTTGGTTGAAACTCGTCTTTACAATTTCGAAGAAAAGTTTTTCGTCACACGGCAAAGTAAAATTTTCCTTCCGCACCATGGAAATCACGCCAGACTTAACCTTGGGTGGCGGATTAAATTCATTTTCATCTACCGTAAAATGATATGTCGTGTCATAAAATGCTTGAACAAGAACAGACAAAATTCCATATTCTTTAGAACCGGCAGGAGAACAAATCCGACGGGCAACTTCGCGTTGGAACATTCCCGCCAACGCAGGCACATATTCACGGTTTTCAATCACCTTGAACATAATTTGACTGGAAATATTGTACGGGAAATTCCCCATAACCATAAAAGGCTTTCCACCGAAAAATTCCTTCATCGGCAATTTAAGGAAATCTCCTTTTATACATTGTGCAGGCGAAATCACCTGATTTATAAGCAAATAATCTATTGATTCTCCGTCAATTTCAATAACCTTGAGATTAATATTTTTGCCGAGCAAATGATTAGTCAAAATTCCCATACCTGGACCGATTTCCAGACAATTTTCGCAAACCGACGGAAGCGTGTCGGCAATGTCCTTTGCCGTGGCACTACTCCGCAGAAAATGCTGACCAAGATTTTTCTTTGCTCTGACTGGAGTTCCCATCTACTTTCTTTTTGAGAATACCATACGTTGGCGATTAAGTACCTCGCCTTCAGCATTACGAATTTCGAAAACCGACTCATTTTCCGAAATATCTTCGCGATACAGCGAAACAGTTTCGCCATAGCGACATTCTTTTATAAAATTTATTTCGGCTTCGGTAATCGCTTTTTCCTTGTATTCGTCTAATGAAATTGTGTCCATAACCCACAACACGTAATGGAAACTTGTGACATGCATATTGCAGTCCAAATCGCTATAAAGCACCTTGTGCGTACCGACGCAGACAGGATTTGTCGGCGGGAATACTTTTTCGGGTTGACGGATAACCGACGGCTCATTAAAAACATATTCAGGAAATTCAGGAAGTTGCTCCAAAATATTCGTTGGACGACGCGTATTAAAATCCAGCAACGACCACATGGAAGTAATGTCAACAAGGCTATTTCCCTGAGCATCACGCATAGTGCAATTTCTTTGCGTAGCAAGTCGTGAACAAGATTCCACCCATGTCTCGACGGTAATATCTTCCTCGTTGTGGGGAAATCTGTTTACTTTAATGTAAATTCTCAGCGACACCCATGTCAATCCACGTTTAAGAAGCGTTTCCACGTCCATTTTCTTGCTCCGCGAGTCAACCATTGCCGCCTGCATAAATATATTTCCAATTGAAAAAACCGTCGTATCGATAGAAAAATCTATTTCCGACGGTTCAATTGTTTTTGATAAAATTGTCTTCATTTTTCTCAATACCAAATTTATGCCCCAAAAGTACGAAAAAAAAGGCAAACGACACGAAAAACAGACTAAAATCTCATTTCTTCACATCTTGTACAAGACGGACAGACAAACCATAATATTTGGGACAACGTTCCGTGCCTGGTTCACAAACGACATCAAAGTCAAAAGCAAGAGCCATAACACCATCTCCCATAGTGGTTTTCGACCAATAGAAACCATCATTGGTGACATTCACAATTTTACCCTCGGCTCTACATCCCGCCGCAGGGAAAAACACGGCTCCTTTTGATTCCATTTCAAGCCATTCATCAACAGAATAAACATTTTCCGCATACGAACCATGATATATAAATTTGGGAGATTCCAACATTGACCAATTATCAGGTAAAACTATCAATCCTTTTACATCATTGACCGTTCCGAGTGCATACAAATAATAGAAGCGCGGACGTTCATAAAACAAATAGTCCCATTCTTCATGGGTAAGAGTCCTCCATTTGTTTTCATCCACGCCGTTGCTTATTTTATTATAAACGCCCCAGTCAAAGTTCATTTCAGCATTATCATCGTCTCCATAGTCATTCGCCACCACACTTGTCATATACGGTTTTTTGCCTTTGTAACCACTTGTTCCCCAACCGAACAAATCTATCCAACCATCATATCGTTTTGAAGCATTTACATTGTCACTTCCAACGACATTTCCACCAAAATTACCCATATCATCGTGTTCTTGCGTTCCCACAAAGTCCCATTGATGCTCAGCAAACCGCCACGTTTTCGTGCTTGCCCGATATTGCAGATTCCCATGCGAGAAATATACTTTTCGGGAATCGCTTACGGAAAATTCGGCAAGAATAGCTCCGTCTTGTATCTGCAGACTCTGTGCTGTAACTGCCAATGGCAGAAGGAATAATAGTAATAAGGAATGAAAGAAATTCATGTTTTTTTATTTTTTTGACTTTCAAAGATACATAAATTTATTTATTTCCAATTTCTTTCGACGGCTGTCGAAACCAATCTCCACAAAATGAACCCAAACAAAAAATAATCCCCCGCCGATCTCGTTTAACAATCATTGAAAAATTATATCTTTGTGCTCGGAAAAATTCGTTAGTATCAATGAAACGTATATTCTCTGTTATATTTCTCAACATATTCCTCATTTTCAGTGCATTGGCACAAAAATACACTATTGAGACAATAGCACCTGAAATTGTTGTGTTTGGAGAAACATTTCAAGTAACATATTATGTTGTCAACTACCTTCCATACACAAGTTCACGCAATTTCTTCACTATAGATACCAGTGCAGGAATACAACTCACAAGTAAAACTCCTACTTATCACACTTCTTCTATACAAACTGCAAATGAAATAGTATATACCTATGCCGAAACATACAAATTCTCTGCGAGAAAAGAAGGAAAAGTAGACATCCCTACAGCCAGTGCGACAATAAACAATGCAACATACAAAAGCAAACCTCAAAAGATTAAAGTTGTTGACAAACCAACTCCAGAAATGTTAGAGCAGCGGCAACGACAAAAAGAACAAAACGAGGCTTGGAAAAAAAGATTTCAAACAATAAACGAAATGGTGGAAAAAAATCATTAGTATCAATGAAACGTATATTCTCTGTTATATTTCTCAACTTATTCTTCATTATCAGTGCTTTGGCACAAAATATATCCATTTCGGCAAAGGCGCCAAAAGTTGTCGAAGTCGGCGAAATATTCCATGTGGAATATACCATAAACACTTCTATGGGCAATCGATTTTCCATAGAGACGTGCAATGAAATTCAGGCGGCAGGAACACCACAAACCCAAACGAATACGAAAATTAATTTCATAAACGGGAATATGACAAAAGTTGTATCCTACACAGAGATTCGTCCATTTCGTGCGACAAAAAAAGGCACATTCCCGATTCCTATCGCAAGTGTAAAAATAGACAATAAAACATACAGCAGTAAAAAAAACAATATTGAAGTTGTTGAAAATACCACGGCATCAACAAGAACGCAAGCCCAAAGAAACCAGACAAACAACGGCAATAGTAACAACTATTTCAACGACACACAAACGGAGTTAGGCAACGATGAGATTTTCGCAAAAATTCTCGTCAATAAAACATCGGCATACATAGGCGAACCGATACTTGCGACAGTAAAATTATACACTCTATTGGATTTCCACTATAAAGACAACACCATGCCCGATTACAATGGATTTTTCAAACGTGTTTTGGAACAACCACAGAACATGGAATTCAACAAAGAAACCATAAATGGAAAATTATACTATTCTACTCTATTTCAAAGCGTTGTACTATACCCTCAAAAATCAGGAAAACTAACGATTTCTCCATTCAAACTCGACTGCGACGTAATTACAATCTATGGTGCAGGAATTTTTGGTCCTCGACAAAGAGTTGAACAAAAACACATAGAAAGCAATCCTGTCACAATCAATGTTAAAGCACTTCCTAATGGACAAACATCAGATTTTACAGGCGCGGTTGGTTCTTTCTCAATAAAAGCAGAAACGGACAAAACGACCATTCCAACTAACGAAGCTTTCTCACTTAAAATAACAATTAAAGGTTCTGGAAACTTCTCGTTGCTGACCAAGCCCAACATTACGTTTCCACAGGACTTTGAGGTTTACGACCCCAAAGTAACTGACAATTTTTCACTTACAGCAACAGGCGAAAAAGGCTCAAAAACATTCGAATACGTAATAATTCCTCGACACGAAGGTACCTTTTCCATTCCTTCTGTATCAATGCAATATTTCAATATTGAAAGTAATAGTTACAAAACTATCTCGACCGACGAAATCCCAATCACCGTCACCAAAGGCACGAACAACGGCGGCGTGGTGTCAAACTATACCCCAACAACCAAAGAAGACGTACAGTTTGGCAACGACATACATTTTATAAAAACGGGCGATTTGAACATTCAAAAGAAAAAATCGTTTTTCTTCCGTTCTACAGCGTATTGGATTGTAAATCTGCTGATTGCACTTGGCATGATTGGATTTATTCTTGTCCGTCGCAAACAAATCGAACTTCGTAGCGACGTGTCGGGAATGAAAATGCGCGGCGCAAACAAGGAATCACAAAAACGACTGAAAACGGCTCGAAAATACCTTGAATCAAACGAAGACGCACTGTATTACGACGAAGTTGCCAAAGCACTGTGGGGCTACGTTGCCGACAAGTTCACCATAGAACAAGTGGATTTGACAACCGACAAAATAAAGGAACGCCTGCTCGAAAAACACATTGACGAATCACTCATAGACAAACTCATACAAGTTCTGCAACGTTGTGAATTCGCTCGCTTCGCCCCCGCTGCCGACGTGAAAGGCAAAGAAGATTTGTTTGCCGAAGCAGGAAATGTCATTCAAGAATTTGAACAAAAAAAGAAATAAGCATGAAACGATTATTTGTAGTTTTATTCTCTATATCAGTATTTTGCAGTTCATTTGCACAAAGCGACACAATTTCCATCTCGGAAGTGATTCCTGAATTGTACAAAACTCAAGATTATCAATCAGTTATAGACCTGTGCGAACAAACGTTGGCTAACGGTTCGGAAAGTGCGGAATTATATTACAATTTGGGCAATGCCTATTTCAAAATGAACGAATTGCCAAAAGCTATCTTGAACTACGAAAAAGCACTTCTGCTCTCGCCTAACGACAAAGACATTCAATACAACCTTGCCTTTGCATACAGTCACCAACCCGACAACATAGAGCACCTTTCGTTGGGTTTTCTTCCACGAATGTATCAAACACTATATCGCCTCTTCCCTGTTGACGCATGGGCAATCATCGGCATTGTATTTGGATTATTGTTTTGCGTATCGGTGTGCATATTCCTATTTTCACAAATTCTCACCCGAAAGAAAATCGCCCTTGCAACATTACTATGTGGTTTAGTAATAGGAATTATGGCATTTTGCTGTGCGGAATCCCGTTACACGGAACTCACCGCGCACGAATATGCCATAGTCGTTGAACCAACCACGACCATTAAAACCGAGCCGACAATACAGTCGATGGATTTGGCGACAATTCACGGCGGCATCAAAGTGAAAATCATAGAAGAAGCCTTCGGCTGGCTCAAGGTTGAGTTGGGCAACGGAAAAGAAGGTTGGATTGTGGCAAGCAACGTGGAGAAAATATAGTGTAATAATCAATGCGTAATGCTCAATTATGTAGAGCCATCCAACTCTCAACCCTCAACTCTCAACTCTCAACTCTCAACTCTATTACGTGTTTCTCGCATTTTGCACATTCGAAACTGAATTTTCATTCTTCACATTTTGATTTACAATGAATAATTGTAATTTTGCCAGACTTAAAAGTTATAGGAATGAACAAGATTATAGACAAGAAAATGCTTTCCGAGAATGTGGCGCAGCTTATCGTTGA
>JAEEGL015592039.1_pt1 | contig 22764 bp, 15 predicted proteins | sample 9134231 | NCBI WGS metagenome assembly JAEEGL01 (sample SAMN16246548, study PRJNA631951) | gut metagenome | biome: gut microbiome; feature: rumen; material: fiber-attached | host: Bos | place: Iran: Karaj | collected 2018-10 | reverse complement strand
GACGAGACTCACAGATTCGCCACAAGCCGAAACCAGAACCTGCGCACAAAGGAAAACACGGTCTCCCCTTTCACAGAACTTCCGGGAGTTGGAAAGGAAAGGGACAGGCTCTTGATGAAAAAATATGGAACGCTCGCAGCCCTTGCGGAATCAAGTGAGGCGGATATTGCACAGCTTCTCCACATCAGGGCGGACGGGGCAACTAAAATTCTTATGGCGGCAAAAATTGCGGTCAAAAATCAAAAGGAAAAACAGGACCGCCAGATGCTGTCGCTTGACGAGGCTGGAACAACATGGCAGAAGGCCGCCAGATACAAAATGGTCTCGGACATGGCAAAGCTCGCAGCCGACGATGACGACGGTTCTGAAATGGTCGCAGCATTTGATGACGGGGACAACGGTGAATAGCCCAAGCTATCTGCACGCCTTCTCGAACGCATACTGCAGAATGTCAACGCTCCTGCACTTTGAGACGGTCTGTATATAGTCAAACTTTATGTCCTGCCACAGCGGCGAATGTTTTTCGTTCCTGCTCCAGATATGGTTGAGCGATTTTTTTCCATACTCGGACAAAGAAAAATCATCGGTGGAAAAATCGGTCGAAAGAAAAACGAGAAGCATTTTGTCCACATCAAGATTTTCATCCGACTCCTGGTGCAGAAGCCAGTCCAGACAGATTTTCAAGATGGACGCACGGTATTCGCCATCCACCTTCTCATTTTTGCGGCAGATTTTTTCGACCAGAGAAAAACAGACTGACCTTGAGACATTGTTCCCGAATCCGCAGACTTTCAGAAGACAGTCCCGCGCCACGCTCTCCTCCATTCCACCGAAAATAAATTTCACAAGGATTTCGCCAACACCTTCGTCCCCGGATGAGACCTTTGAAAGAAGATAGTCCACGCTGTCCTTGAGGACCGTTTTCTGGGAATCATTGAAACTCCCGGCCATCTCAACCGTCGCATAGCAGATGTGGCACAAAAAAGCGGACGAGCCTTCATCATCGCGGAGGTCCTCCAGAATCTCCCGGTTGAACTGGATTTTTTTTGCGCTGTCATCGCCGAATGTCGAATAAAACTGGTCGTAGATTTTTTCCTTTAACACGGAATTTTTGCACGACTTCATGCAGAGGAAATTTTTAATCGTGTTCAAAATTTCAAGCGGGTCCGATTCATAATTCTCTTTCAGAAAGTCAACACATTTTTGCCTTGAGGCATCAAGTCCGTCGTCCGCACCGTCGGTTCCATCGAGACTCAAAATTTTTCCGGCAATTGAAACGGATGCACGGCTGTATTTTCCAGTAAAAACTTTCGGAACAATATTGTCCCTTATCCACGGAACAAGGGTCAGAAGATCGTCCCTGGCCAAATCAAAGTAGCGAGTGAAGGCTTCGGTCCGTACCCTCTCGTCACGTGATGAATCCGCCACAACCTGCGTCACAAGTTTTTCGACTTTTGGTTTTTCCTCAGACCGCTCGTGCGCCACCTCGAAAACAACGTCCAGACATTTTTTGTTGATGTCCCATCCGCTGTCGCTCTTGCACAGAATGTCGCTGATGATTTCAAACGGGAAATAAATCATCGTGTTGTTTTTTTCCTTGGCATATTTTTCAATCATCTGGTACTGGATTCCAGGATTGCTTGAATACTCCCCAAGGATTCTGAATGCCTCGTTCAGTTTCCAGTTTGATATTGGAACAAAGTCCCCCTCCTCGCCAAGTTTTTTTATCCGCGTCACGCTCACGTAGTAGTTGATGAACTGCAAAAGAAATTCCTCGTAGGAAATGTTGAGCGATTTTTTTTCATCCAGACCGCGTCCAAAATTTTTGCGGGCCTCGTCAATCAAAACAAAAAGCTCCTCGATTGCTAACGGCGAAACCCTGTCATAAAAATCGGTCCAGACATTTTCGGTGCAGCTGAAGACAATGCGGCCAAGCGACTCAAAAACTTTTGACGCTGACTTTTCAAAAGCGGAAAGAGCGGTCTCCCTTTCTGTGTCGGAAATCTTCTTTTTGAAAGGACCGAATCCCTTTGGTGTCAACGCTGATTTTGTTTTCGCAACACGGGTCTTCAAAAGTGCCGTGCATGATTCCAATGACTTTGGAGAGCTGTTGAATTCCGCCACATCGAGCATACGCGAAAAAAGTTCATCGGAAATATTTGTGGAAGGATTTTTTCCGTCCATGCAGCATTTTATTATGATGTCATCGACACGTTCCTTGCGAAGAAGATATTTTTCTTCCATTGAACCAAGCCTGGCTGCCTCAAAGAAACGGCTTTTTCCGAGAGCAAGTTTTTCGGGCTTCTGGTAGATTTTTTCAAGAAGCGTGTCGGAGAATGCGAGAATTGGACAGTGGTCCTCCCCCATGAAATCCTCAAAAATAAATTTGTCCAGACCCTCCTGAAAAAAATCCTCGGACATCTGGTAAAGCTGGTCGGCGGAAAGATTGTATCCAGACTTCCCAATCGCCGCGAGAACCCTTGCCTCATTTTTTTTAAGGGCGCGCCTGTAGCTGTCCTTTGCCATATCGTCGGGCAGAATATTTTTTTCCGCAACAATTTCGTTTTCCATTTTACGTTCCTCTTATTTTTCGGACTTCTGTGGAGCCGGAAGAGCCTTCACAAATTTTTCCATCTCGTCCCTGTCCGAGACCAAAGCTATTTTTTTGAGCTCATTTTTTTCACCACATATTTCCTTCACTGCCCTCTCCTTCAAATCAAGACGGTCGCATGAAGAAAAGTCTTTTCCGTTAAGCACATAGTTTTCCAGAATCTCCTCGCAGCGGTTTTCAATGTTCGCCTCGCACGACTTGTTGAGCCAAAAAACAAATCCAGTAAAAATCATCAGCGCGGAAAACTGGGCCGCAGTGTAGAGCATTCCCGGGTTGACCAGATACTCTCCAGTCGAAAGGAGTTTTTTCAAAAGCGGCTCCACAACTTTCATTATGTCGTTAAAAAATTTGTCGAACGCGAATATTCCGATTCCAAAAATCAGAAGCCCCGCCACAACAAGAATCACAATGCCGACCCATCCGGAAAAAATCGAAAGCACAAATGTGACGGTCTTTTTTACAGCGGAACCTACAGCCTTGCATCCGGCGAGAAAAAAGTTTTTCGCATCAAATTTTTTGCCGGAACTTTTTGTTGCCTCAATCTCAAGATTCGCCTTTCCAATTTTCGAGACATGGCGCACTATCGAAAGGGCCGCAAAAATCGACAGGCCAAAAACCACATAGCGCAGGGTATTGTTTCCCTCGGCAAACTGGTTGTAAATATTTTCGTCCACAAGATAAAAAACAAAGAGCTTCAAAATAAAAAGCACGAATCCAAAAATCAAAGTGCGCGCGGGACTTGCACCGGTGAATCTGACTTTTTTTGTCCGCATACCTTGGGCAAAAGTGCTTCCAAGAAGATACATCAGCATGACGACAATTTCCATAAATCCAATGCCGGACAGAGGAAAAAGGACCACGTTAAAAAATCCGCAGCTGAAAAAAGTGTACGCAAAAAATTCAATCAAATCACAAAACGAAAAATTTTTTCTTCCACCTGAGCAGGCATGGACGTACTCGTAAATGTTGAATGCGTTCAGAATTGCGATGACAAAAAAAAGCATCAGCGAAAAATAATTGTTGATTGCAAGACGCACATACCCCGCCCTGGACTGGTAGATTACTGACAGAAGAAAACATAGCATACCGATTCCAAGAAGCAGAATCTTTTTTGAATACTCGCTGAAAACTGTGTTCCTAATTTTTTTTGCACTCATACCCGCCACCTATTTTTTTTCAATTGGAATTGTGTACCAGGGAAAGGAACCCAGAAAAAGGTCCCGAAGAAAATGCCTGTTGATTTTTTCCACACACCACCAGTGCATTTTTTCAAGAGCGTCCCTTTGTCTCACGCATGTCCCGTTTTCGCCAAGCTGCGCGTGGTAGTCGCTCTGGATTTTTTCAATCTCCTTTTGAATCTGCGTGACCTCGACATCAGAGTTTCCGGAACTTTTTTTCTTTGCGGAAATGTACAGGCAGATTATGTCCGCCTCTGTCGATGTGATTGTCACCGCGCCCGACTCGATAAAAGTCGCGATGTATTTTTCATAAAGTTCCAGATTTGATGCATTGTTTTTTTTCTGGTTGCTTCCCTTGCCCTGCTCAAAATATTTTATGCAGAAATACGGAATCACCTCAAGATAGTGGATTATGTTCTGGACTTTGTTTTTTTCAAAAAACTCTTTCAAATCAACGGAGCGGAGAACAAAATAAAGTGTGCTGAGTGACTCAATTTTTTTCGCATCCTTTGTCTTTGCGGTCTGCCTGAGATAATAGTTTTTGAAATTCCCAAGATACTCAAGAACAGCTGCGTCCGAAAAATTTTTGTCGAGCGCATCAATTTTTTCAACAGCAGAATCTCCGTCGCCATTCTCAATGTCCATTATGATTTTCTGCACGGAAAGCACATCGGGATTCTGCGAGTCGGCCTTTGTCACCGCCTGAATCTCCATAACTGTCGATGAGGTCGCGACATACTGGACAATGACGGTCGAACAGAACACCACAAGAAAAAGCCCAAGCACGGTGCGAAGAATATTTGCAAAAGTCTGTTTCCTTCGGTCGATTCTTCTACTCAATTTTTTCTCCTGAAAAATTTCTTCTATATATAATCACTACAATTATAAGACAAGACCAGCGTATTTTCAAGAATAATATTAAATGTTATCCTGTTGGGGAGGAAAATATGCGAATAACTTTACTCTGCAAGGTCGTTGACAACTACGGCGACATCGGTTTTGTGTACAGGCTTTCAAGGAACCTTGCCGAAAGAAATCCGGCGCTGGAAATAACTCTGGTCGTGAGCAATCTGGAATCATTCTCCGCAATGGCACCCGGAATCAAAAATGTTCCTGTCCAAAAATTTCGTGGCTGGGACATTCTGGACTGGAACGCAAAAAACGACTGCATGGACTTTTTCAAAGAAAATCCTTCCACGGTGATTCTTGAATGTTTCCAGTGCGGCAGACCCGAGTGGCTTGATGAAATCCTGTTTGACAAAGGTCGGACCCAGACCGTGCAGATTGTGAATGTCGAGTACCTCACCGCAGAAAAATGGGCGGACGATTTCCATCTTCTGAAAAGCGGAACACGCTCGTCTCTTGTAAAAAAAATAAATTTCATGCCGGGCTTCACAAAAAAAACAGGGGGCCTTGTTCTTGACATGGATTTTATGGAAAGCCTTTCGGACAGAAAATCCGCCATAAAAAAACTTGTGTCCTGTGTTGAAGAAAAAAGCGGAAGCAGTCCTGCAAAAATGATTGCGGAAATGTTTGGTGACGGAAGAGAAAAAAAGTTTTTCAATGTGACGGTCTTCGCCTATCAAAAAAATCTTGACCCGGTGGTTTTCGCGCTCGCAGAATTCCAGAGGCAACAAAAAAAACTGGACCCGGATTTTACGCTGAACGTTTTTGCGGCTCCGGGACTCAGCTTTGAGTGTTTTGAAAAATCATGGAACAAATTTGACCGTCCATTTTCCATGGTTCCACTTCCGTATCTAAGCCAGACAGCATGGGACGCGCTGCTTGTTCTGTGCGACTTCAATTTCATTCGCGGGGAGGACTCATTTTCCCGTGCATGTCTTTCCGGAAAAGCATTTATGTGGAACGCATACAGACAGGATGAGGAGTTCCAGCTTGTGAAGGTCCGCGCGTTTGTGGATTTGACCGAAAAGTTTTTTATGGAAGAAAACTGTTCCGAGGCATTTGAGGTCTACCGTGACGCTATGATGGTCTACAACAAAAGTCCAGACGCAGCTCCATGTTCGGATGCAATCGACGCGGCAACAGGATGTGACATGGAAAAGGATGAGGGAAAAGCAATTCTGCATGTTCTGGAAAATTTTTCACGGCAACGCAAAACATTCCAGAACTTCAGCAAGTCGCTGATTTCCAACGGCAACCTGAGTGAAAATCTGGAGCATCTCATTTTTAGCAAGGACCAGAACCTAGGGTTTTAAGAGCCTTGGAAGTCCGTTTGAAAATGCAAGTGGAATCTCTCCCTGAATCAACGGGCGGATGTAACCAACAATTTTGTCAGTAACATATCCGTCGCATATCCATTCGGTCGGGACTTTTTTTTCTATGTTCGCAATCTCGCCCACATCGCAGGTTTTGATTTCACAATTGTATGGATTTTCGCTGGTCCTCTCAAAATATGTGACCCTTCCCGTCTCACCGTTGACCGCAGATTTTACAGCCTCATAGCCGACTCTGAAAGCCTCGTCAATATCGGTGAGGCTCGCAATATGGGAAGCGCATCTCTGCAATGTCGAAAGCTCTATGGCACGGCACTTGATTCCAGAAAGCCCGGTCTTGATTCTGTTCTCCAGATATTTTCCCGCGCCACTCAAAAGCCTGTGTCCAAACACATCCTCACCACCTTCACCGGCGGCAAGCTCGCAGACAAATCTTCCGTCGGCAAGTTTTATTCCCTCGCTCACGGCAACAACAACCGAACCCTTTTTGCGCGCAAGATTTTCAACTTTTCCAAGGAAGTCATCGACATCAAAAACGGTTTCGGGAAGATAGATAAAATCAGCACCCTCGCAGTCATCCGATTTTGCAAGTGCGGCACTGGCAGCAAGCCAACCAGCGTTTCTTCCCATGATTTCAATAATCGTAACGGCGGGGACATCGTAGATTCGGCAGTCGCACACAAGTTCCCTCACGGCAGTCGCAATGAATTTTGCTGCGCTTCCAAATCCCGGGGAATGGTCTGTAACGGCAAGGTCGTTATCAATGGTCTTTGGGACACCCATGAACCTGATTTCGGAGCCAAGCTTTTTTCCGTAGTCCGAAAGTTTTTTGATTGTGTCCATTGAATCATTTCCGCCGATGTACAAAAAATATTTCACATCAAGTTTCGCAAGTTTATCAAAAATCTGTCCATAAACTTCAGAATCAGCAGACGCGTCTGGAAGTTTATATCGGCACGAACCAAGATAGGATGCCGGAGTCTGTTTCAGAAGATTGATTTTCTCGTCGGAATCAAAGACGGATGACAAATCAATATTATCATCACGGAGAAAACCTTTTATTCCATTTTTCATTCCATAAATCTTCTGCACACCAAGTTTTCTGGCTGCAGAAAAGACACCGGCCAGACTGGAATTTATCACAGCCGTAGGTCCACCGGACTGTCCAACAATCAGATTCGCCATGAGAGAACTCCCAAAAATTTTTTATAAACTCGGAAAATATACTAACACAACGCATAAAAAATTTAAAGTGAAACATCGGAATCCACGCACCATATGACATCATAGAGGATGAATCTAGATGCTGAATCAAGTTCTGCATGATAATATTTTTTTGTAGAGCCCCGCCTCACAGCAGACCGCTTGTACTTATGCACATGCCCGGGAAGATGCCTTCATGCCATTGCCGTGCACCGACACGGCAATCTCTTTTCAATAGGGATTATCGGGTCACGCCCGATAATGACACAAACAGCCCGATACTGATGCACGCTGACTTAAAAACCGTTCAGCAGCACGATTGCAGGAACAATTCCTACAGTATCATTAGTAACTGGCGTTGTTGCTATTACAGCATCGCCACCCACAAAATTTGCTTTAGAACTGTTTGAATCCGGAGAGCGGAGCCACCAGTTGCTTTCATATTTTCCGTCAGTCCATTTACTTTGGAACACATGTTTTGCCTTTGCATAATCCGTAGTTCTTACCATGCGTAAACCATAGTGAGCCCAGTTTGGATCAGCGTTAAAGCCATAACTTTCAGTTGTCGCTTCTCCCTTACTAAGGACAAAAACCTTGTCATTTTCAGGTCCTGCTGCAAGAAGGCTGGACTGGGCACTAGATGTAAAAGCCCTTTGTAAGAAACCGTTATTCAGATAAGTTTTGGACTGAGGGTCTCCGTTTTCATATTTTCCGTTTAAGAATGCCCTTAATGCCGAATATTTATAAATATTTGGATAAACTGTACTTCCGTTAATTGTTCTATTGGATGTCGAGCTATAGTACACACAACGGTCAAGATTTTTTCTAGGCCATAAAAGTTTTCCTCCGTTATAACTGTTACTAAGAACTTGCCATTCAATCGGCTGGACCTTAAAACAATACTGCGTGTTATTTGCCATGTGCTGACCATTAGACATCATGTTACCATTACCTTCCTGAGTCGCTACCCATGAAGTACATAGTTCGTAGAAATAACCGTCGCTTCCCATAAACCACCCGTTATAAACAGGATTTGTTGTATAACTTGAAATCGAAGACACATTCTGCGGATAGTCACCGAATTGGTAATTTCCGTTGCTAAGTGCAATCGGAACCTGCGTGAGAGCGTCACTTGCAGCAATATAATAAGAGCCGCTTAAGGTGCAAATCTTTGATCTGTTTCCCTCCTCAAACGACAAGAGGACATTTCCTGCCGTAAGACCTCGTGTAGAAGAAGCAACGACAGCAGAATCACTTACAGTCTTTGAGCTTCCGTCATAATACGTCGCTGTCACTGTAAGACCATAACTGCTCGCCCTATCACTTTTGAGCAGAGCGTCACTACTTGGCACTCCCGTCACTTCCAGCCCAGTCATAAATGGAGGAACAGTCTTTTCAATTTCATTTCCAGCGTAGTCAGTGAATTTTACTTTCACATCATAAGCCTTGCCAGATCTAATGTCCGTTATGTCTCCCGACTCAGTTCCCTTCGCAATCGGTTCAGAGACGGTCATCGTGGAGCCTGTCTCACCGTAAATGATTTCCGTATTTTTCAAATCAATATAGTCGGACCAGGCGAGAGTGTATGTGGTGCTGTTCGAACTGCTTACTGTCGGTATGCTGATTTCGGGAACCTTTGTGTCCACGGCGAAATAAAAATTTCCGCCACTCGGGTATGTCATGGAATTGTTGCTTCTGTCCTTGAAGTCGAAATTCATTTCATATACTCCATCGCCAAGGCTCAGTTTCTCCTCCGCAAAATCTATGGTCCCCTTGAAAGTTCCTTCCTCCGATGTGACATTCTGGAAATCAATTTTCAGGCTATGCTCCGTCTGATTGGCAGCCTCCAGTTCCGCATAGTTTTCTCCGTAGATTTTCTTTATATTTAGCATGAAGAAAGAGTTTGGTCCCGATCCACCAATCTGATCCTGCACACGGATGTCGAGATTTAGCTTTCCGTTTTTCAAAAATTTCAAAGTGTCAAATCCAGTTCCGCCTGTGCCGATTGTGTGGGATGCCTCTTTTGAAAGCTGCACCGTGCCGTCGATTTTTGCAGAGAACAAATCATTGTCACCGGATTTTGAAACCACAAGGGGCTGTGTGTCGGTCTCACTGTTGACCTGGTACATCCACATTTTGCTTCCCGCCATCTCGACAGGCTTTCCCTGCACCGTGTAGAAAAATCCCTTCTCCAGTCGGACAAGAACCTGCGTGTAGTCGTCAATGACATGCCCTCCGTTTTTGCTGGCCACGATTGAAAGTGTGCTTGCGTCATCAAAGAACGGACCCTCGAAGCAGTCGTTGATGTTCTGGCCTGTCTTTTTATTTGTGATTGATATGTTCTTGAAATAGGTTTTGCCGTCCTTGATGTGTCCGTATTTTTTTGCGCCATTAGTTGGCAGAAAGGTTCTAACACCTTCATCCTCCAGAGAAGAAATCTCGTTGTCGGTATAATAGATGGAAGACGGATCCATGTCGCGGTTGAACAAAACCTGGATTGTAGTGTCCTTAAGCATTCCCGTCGTGATTGGCGTGTACGAGATAATCTGCGGACGCTCCATAACCACGCTCCTGATACCAAGCGGCACATCCTGGGGCGGCTCCTTCAAAAGTTTTATGGATGCCTTGTCGCTGTATGGGTCGGAAATCTCGATGTATTCGGTGGAGTCTATGGTCCCGCCTGTTTTTGTGTTGAAAACCTCCCAGCGGATAAACTGGAAGTCAAGGTCGCTCTCAAAGGAGATGTCCATGCTCTGTGTCACCTTCAGCTGGTGCTGTCCCTTTGGCGGTGAAAATTTTCCTCTGGAACCATCAAGAAGAATCTGGAAGTATGGGGCGTTTGCAAGCGCGACCTGGTCCTCAATCTGTTTTCTAAGGTCCGCGCCGTTAAAAAAGTTTTCGCAGGATAGAATCAGAAACAGGGAAAGCAATACCCCTCCCCGTACCAAGTTTTTCAAGCACACAAATTTTTTTTCATGCCAAGCTCCTTCCAGATTTTTTTCAATTATATCACTTTGCGCATGTTTTGTAAGCACGGACAGGCTACTTCTACCAATTTAAATTTTGTGCTAGCATGTCCGTATGAAAATCGTAATCGTTGGGGCGGGGTTTACCGGGACGCAGCTGGCCAAGAGGCTTCTGAACGATGCCGGAAACAAAGTCACCCTCATAGACAATAATATTGAGAACGTCAACAGTCTTAGGGACACTCTGGACTGTACCATCACATACGCGGACGGCAACGACCTACAGACTCTGGAGGACGCTGGCATTTCCACAGCAGATGCACTGGTTGCCGTTACCGAGGACGACGAGGTGAACATGATTACCTGCTCCCTTGTCGATGCAATCTATCCCGATGTCCTAAAAATTGCGAGGGTCCGGAACTACGCATACTACATGAACACAAACAAGACTCTCGCCCACCATGCGGAGACTTTCAAGAAAAACCACAGGCCTCTTTATGGAATCGACTACATGATAAATCCTGATGTCGAGGCGGCGCAGGCAATAGTCAATGCGGTGGAGCATGGCGTGTCGGATGTCATGCCGCTTGGGGACGGTTCCTACGAGCTTACCACAATAAAAATCAATGCGGGCAGCAAGGTTGACGGCATTGCCCTGAAGGACATGAGGAAGCTCACGGACAAGCAGGTGATTGTGGTCTTTGTTGAAAAGGACGACTCATCTTCGCTTCCTGTCGGCGACACAATTCTTAATGCCGGGGACTCAATCGGGGTACTTTCCCACAGGGACAATCTTGACGAAATCAGGCAGATGTGCGGCGAGGGCGAGAGAAAAATCAAGAAGACCGTTCTTGTCGGTGTCGGTCGCATTGGAACCCTTGTGGCGGAGATGCTTTTGGGAAACAGCACCAAGCAGAAAAAGATTCCGATGCTTGCAAAGATTCTGGGCAAAAAAAAGACAACGAAAAAAACTTTCCAGCGCTTTCTGATTGTTGACAGCGACAAGGAAATGTGCGACATGGCGGTGAACAAATTCCCAGACGCGGATATTTTCCAGGAGGACATCACCGACGAAAACTTTATCCACGAGGAGGAGCTGGACAAGTCGGACCTCTGCATCTGCGCTACACACAACCATGAACTGAATCTTGTCGTCGCTTCGTACTTCGAGGCACTTGGTGTAAAGAACACTGTCGCGTTGATTACAAACTCCGCCTACTCGTCGATTGCGGAAAAGATGGGCGTGAATGTTGCGGTTCCAATCAGGGACACGGTTGTTGACAGCATAATGAGCCATCTGCGTGGAGAAAATGTCAGGGAGGTGCACACAGTTTCGACAGGTGGATTCGAGATTATAGAATGTGACGTTCCTTCAAAGAGCCATGTTCTTGGGAAGACGCTAAAGGAAATTGCCAAGCCAGGAAAATTCCTCATGCTGCTGATTCAGAAACCAGGGTCCGATGGATATGCCCTTGTGAACGGAAACACCACCCTGAATGTCGGGGACCATGTTGTCTTGATTCAGGAGTCTGGAAGCAAAGAGATACTGGAGCTTATAAGTGGAAAAGACTAAGACAGCCGGAATGGCATTCACGGTCGCGCGTGTGGTTTTTCTTATTGTGGCCATCGTGGGTCTGACCTTCATTCTTCCAATAATCTGCGCTCTGGTCTATGGCGAAAAAGGAGTGCTGCCGTATTTTGTCGTGCCAATGGCAATAAGTTTTGTCGTTGGCGTGGTGTTCTATCTTGCCGGGCGGAAAAAGAAATACAGAATCAGCACGAGGGCAAGTTTTGTTGTTGTGGCACTTGCATGGCTTGCGTCCGCCCTGTTCGGGTCCATTCCCTATTTTGCAAGCGGGGCGATTCCAAATTTCACGGACGCTTTTTTTGAGAGCATATCCGGATTCACGACTACGGGAGCTACAATTCTTTCGGAGATAGAGGGTCTTCCCTTTGCCTACTCGATAAACCTGTGGCGATGCACTACGCACTGGTTGGGGGGTATGGGTATTGTTGCCCTGACCGTAGCCCTTCTTCCGCTTCTGGGTGTGGGTGGATTCCAGCTCATACGCGCCGAAACGACAGGCCCCGAAAAAGGCAAGCTCACGTCAAAAATCACCACGACCGCAAAGATACTCTGGTTCATGTACTTCGGTCTGACAGCAATGGAAGCCATTTTGCTGAAAGTGGCCGGAATGAGTGTTTACGAGGCTCTTTGCCATGCACTCTCAACTCTTGGGACCGGTGGATTTTCAACAAGGAACGCAAGCATAGGTGGATTCAGGTCTCCCGCGGTGGACTGGATTATCACAACATTCATGTTCCTTGCGGGAATCAACTTTTCACTTTACTACAGCCTTATCCGGAGGGACTTCAAGACTCTAAGGGACAACTCGGAGCTTAAGGCCTACCTGGGTATAGTATTTGGTTCAAGCATCCTGATTGCACTTTTCGAGATGGGGCGCTACGGTGGATTTTTCCAGTCGCTCAGATATTCTTCGTTCCAGTCGCTCACGATAATCAGTACCGCTGGATTCGCAACGGACGACTACACCACATGGACTGCGGCGAGCCAGGCGATTATCTTCATTCTGTTTTTCATCGGTGGATGCGCGGGGTCCACGGCCGGTGGTGTCAAGGTGATACGCTGGATTGTTCTTTCAAAGCTGGCGCACAACGAGATTCTGAAGCTGCTGCATCCGAGGGGTGTTTTCGCATTGAGGATTGACAGGCAGCCACGTCGGAACGAGATTGGGGTGACGGTCACGGCCTTCTTCTTCTTGTATCTGATTTTGGTTCTCGCGACCACCCTTGTCGCATGTATTTTTGGGGTGGACATACTGACTTCATTCACCGGGGCGATAAGCATGATAGGAAACGTGGGTCCAGCGTTCGGCAAGCTTGGTCCTTCCTGCAACTACGGATGGCTTCCCGATGCCGTAAAATGGCTCTACTCATTTGCCATGCTCGCAGGCCGCCTTGAGTTTTTCACAATGATGGTATTCTTCTCACCGTCGTTCTGGAAAAAATAGTATGGAAGAAAACAAAGACGCAAAATACCATCTCGAAGATTGCTGGGAAAATGGACACCATATCCGATATTGGGCCAACGAGTCAGGAGAAAAAATCTCTGATGCCTATGAATCATGCAAAATCTCGCAGGAAGAAAGCAGACTGAGGAATGCCTGTCGCAAGGATTTTTTGTCGGCGGTAGCTGGAATGTTCGGAACCGTATTCACAAATACCAAGAATGGATTCAAAGCAAGATTTTCGAAAAATACCGCCAACAAAATATCTTCTGACAAAGCCATAACAAAGTCGGTTGTAAATGGATTTTCAGTAGAAAACCATTTTGAGGCGGCCAAAAATATTAAAAACATTTTCGAGAACTCCGATTTTATAGGATCCTTTCCCGACAGAAAAAATGATCCAAACGTACTTGCTGTACATAGATTTCAAAAGGACATTGAATTTTCAGATGGAAAAGAAGGTGTTGTTTCCTTGATGTTGAAAGAAGTGAAGCAAAACGGTATGCGGGTTTATACGCTGGAACTCATGGTAAATAAATATCCCCTACAGAAGCAGGGGATTTAAGAGCCGCGGCTTTTTCAAGCGAAACAACTGCATAGAAATGCAGCCCACGAACTAAATAAATAATATCACATCATATAAAAAAGTCAATGCAATTTCTTTATATAAAAAATTATGTCCGACTTTTTTCTACCGTTTGCCACTGGCGCGTGGATTTTCTGCTACATAGACCCTAAGAAGTGATCCGGATGGGATTTCCATGGACGTGTAGATTACGGCGGGATGTCCGTCGCAGCACCAGCGGTAGACTTCGCCCGTGTTTGGATTGACAAGCACGTAGTCTTCCCTCTTCACTTCCCGCGAGCAGATGTCCGGGGCCACAAGTTCCAGCTTTGTGTCCGCGTCAATCATGTTCAGTGCTTTGATTGGATACATTTTCCACCCATCTTTTTTGGCAACGCCCGGAAGGTATCTGTCCGGCAGATTCTTCACGCGCTGGTCGTAGGCTTCCTTTGCCTGGGGAACAAGGGACGCATATTCCTCGGCACGGCGTTTTTCAAGTGCGGAACCCTTTTCCAAAATCTTTTCCATATCCAGACATGGAAGAGGCTCCCCAATCTCCGCGCACAAGTCCCATGTGCTTTCGCTCGCACCGGACACAGTAACGTCGGCATCCGTCCTGCTGAAATAGAATCCAGTCGCATACGGCCTGTGGCTTACCTTGTAAAGCTCCTCGACAAAGGGTCCAGCCTCCGCGTTGGATATTTTTCCGTCAAGCGCGTCCAGTGCCTTTCTGTATGCCCGGGTAATCATCGCCACATAGTAGACGCTCTTCATGCGGCCCTCAATCTTCAGTGAATCGACACCGGCCTTTTTCAGCTCCGCAAGATGGTCAATCATGCAGAGGTCCTTCGATGAAAGCACCGCGGTAAAATTCTCTCCCTCGTACACAGGAAAATATTCGTCCGGCCTTTTGTGTTCCCGCAAAACAAGTTCCCCGCTCTGGGCAATGGACTTGGCCACAGGGGAATACGGACCGGAATCAGCATTGGAACCGGGAAGCATGACATCGTAATCCCAGCGGCATGTGTGCGAACAGAAACCCTCCTGCGCCGAACGTCCATTCAGGTAAGCGCTCATAAGACAGCGGCCAGCGTATGCAATGCACATGGCTCCGTGGACGAAGCACTCAATCTCCATGTCCGGGACGGCATCCTTGATTTCCGCAATCTCCTTTAGCGATGCCTCACGACCCATGACCACACGGCTGAAACCAAGGGACCTGTACATCTTGACGGCCTCACGGTTCATGCAGCTTGCCTGTGTCGAAAGATGGAGCTGGGCATCTGGAAAGTTTTTCTGGAGGATTGGAACTATGCCAAGGTCCTGCACAATGAAAGCGTCTATCGGATATTCCCTGAAATATGGGAGGTCGGACATAAGCCTGTCGATTTCCGAATTGTGGAAGCTGATGTTCAGCGCGCAATGCAGACGGCGACCGGGATACAGCTCCTTCAGTTTGCGAACACGCAGAAACCCGTCGGCGTAGAAATTGTCCGCCTTTACCCTGAGCGAAAAGTTTTTTAGCCCGATATATGCGGCATCGGCACCATAGGCGTAGCAGTATCTCAGCTTGTCAACGTTTCCAGCCGGAGAAAGAAGCTCCATGTCACTCCCCTTTTTTCAGGACTCGACCTGAAATATATTGTTCCTGCGGATTATCCTCTGTCTTTCCTCAATCTCTTCGGCAGACTCACCCTCCCTTTTGCTGATGAAGTCACCGACCCTGTTGACCGCAAGATGTGAGTCCGGCAAAAATTCGTCCGCCATCTGGAACATGTACATCATGCCCGGCCAAAGGTCCATGGTACACTCGACATCAACCTGCGAGAGTATGTTTTTCAGTTCTATGGCCTGCCTTACAAGAATCTCGTCCTGGCCCATCTGGATGTACACCGGCGGGAAAGCCTCAAAATCTTCAACCGGGGCCTTCAGCGGAGAGACCAGCGGATTTGAAATGTTTGCGGCGTACGTGTATTTGTCAACGGCAGCATGGAGAGCCTCACCGCTCATAACACCGTCGCTCACTTTTTTTCCGGCGGCCACAAGCGGATTGTCCGAACTCATATCAAGCCACGGGGAAAACAGGACAAGATTCTGTATGTTGGACCTGTACTTTTTGTTGATTTTAAAAATCAATGCCATGGCAAGGCTCGCACCGCTTCCGTCAGCAGCAATTATTATGTGCCCCGACGAATTCGACTTGCTGAGACCCGATGCCGCAATCTCAAGGTTCCTGACCACATTTTCCTCTTCATAGACCGAGCGGAACACGTTGACCAAATCATCAATCGACGCGGGAAAAGGATATGTCGGAGGAAGACGGAATTCGGGAACAATGATTCTGCATGACGACGCATGTGCAAAGGACGAGCAGAAATTTCTGTATGCCGCGCACGAGCCACCGACAAAGGACCCGCCGTGTATGTAGATTATGACCCTCTTTGACGAGTAGACCAGAGGCGAAATCACGTCGCACTTTATTCCGCCATACTCACGCGAAACGCACTCCACATTGTTCGGAAGAAACACCGTCGAAAATGTCCTGTCAAAATTGGAACGGAAATGCTCCGGCTCCTGTCTTGCCGAGAAAACCATTTCCCTAAGTTTCTTTACTGCCGATTTTTTATCCGCCTTCATAAAATCACCCTAATTAAACCTGTCCGGAAACTTCAGTTTCAGATTCTTTTTTCTTCTTTATCGTTCCATAATAGCAAATATGTTTTTTTTATGCTATAATTATATCCACAAAAACGCAATCACAAAAAAAACGGACCCATCCAAACGGAGGAACGACTGATGCCAATAAAAATAGATGAAAATCTCCCAGCCAGATCGGTGCTTGAAAAGGAAAACATATTCGTTATGACCGAGGGAAGGGCATCCACACAGGAAATCCGTCCGCTCGACATAGCCATAATCAACCTGATGCCGACGAAGATTGCGACCGAGACCCAGCTTCTGAGGCTGCTTGGAAACACTCCGCTCCAGATAAACATCCACCTTGTGCAGATGGAAACCCACGTCTCAAAGAACACAAGCATGGACCATCTTTCGCGCTTCTACATTCCGTCCAGCGAGATTTTCAAAAACAAGTACGACGGCATGATTATCACAGGAGCGCCGGTGGAGCAGATGCCGTTTGAGGATGTGGACTACTGGGCGGACCTCTGCAGGATAATGGACTACGCAAAAAACAATGTCTACTCCACCCTGTACATCTGCTGGGGTGCGATGGCAGGACTCTACCACCACTATGGAATCCCGAAGTACTCCGTGTCAAAAAAGTTTTCTGGAATCTACAAGAGCACGCTGGTTGACCCATCCGAACCTCTGCTCAGGGGATTCGACGACTATTTTCCGGTCCCGACATCCCGCTACACGCTAATAAAGACAGAGGACATCCTTAAGACAAGGAACCTGAAGCTTTTGGCCATGAACGAAGAGACCGGGCTGACAATCGCCAAGTCCACCGACAACCGCTCAATCTTTATGACAGGGCATCTTGAGTACGACTCAGACACCCTTGAAAACGAGTACCGCCGCGACCTTGACAGGGGGATTGAGATTCAGATTCCCAAGAACTATTTCCCGGACGACAACCCACGGAACAAGGCCCCGTCCACATGGAGAAGTACGGCCCACCTTTTCTACTCCAACTGGCTGAACTACTATGTCTACCAGGAGACCCCCTTCAATCTGGAGGACCTTGGAAAAATGGAGTCGCTTGACTGCAGCTGTCTCTAGGGAAATGCGGCTTGAAAAGACTGATTTTGCAACGAAAATTTACGGAAACAAGGAGATATATAATGGAAAAGAAAAAGATTTTTTTTATCGCCGCTGTCCTGGTGGCAATGACAGTACTCTCATCGTGCGGGAAAAAGAACAGCATTGCCGGGAAATGGAAATTCGACGACGGCTCCACAATCAGGTTCAACACAAAAAACGGAACCTATGTCGCAAAGGGGGACTCAAATTCCACTGAGGGAGACTTTGAACTTATGAAGTGCGGAACCCTGACAACGATTGGGACCAACGAAGTGCCCGAGGATTACAGAATCAGCCTCACGGATTCGGGATTCGACATAGATTTCCGGGGCGCGTACATTTCCTTCAAGGGGAAAAAGGTCACGGAGATTGGCGATCTGAACGGAAAATACAGCGGAAAGCTTGGCGAAAACAACATAATCTTCAGCTTCACAAAAAAAACATCCACCCTGGAGGTCGGAATAGACACGGGGGATGGAATCAAGAGCGAAAAATTTTCGTACTCGATTGCGGCGGAGGACAGAATCTACTTCACAAGCGGAATGTATGCAACCGGGGACTCCTATCTGATTGAGTACATCGGTCCAAAGCAGATAAGCATAGACGGAAGCCTGCTCACAAAATAGAATGTGCCAGATTTCAAACATTTTCAATTATTTTCGTACAAATGCAGGATTTTTTGCGCAAACCTATTGCCTAAACGCTTTAAAACAATTAAACTACCTCAACTTTTAACTAGTAAGCATGACAGTTTGCGCCCGCCTGTGGAATAATCTGGTAAAACATGGCAACCTTTGAAAAATCACTGAAAAGGGCTTTCGGGAGATTCTAGCACCTGTTGATTTTGGGGACATACGGGACGTCTCCATCTGGGGGACCGGGGATTACAAAGATTCCCTTGCGCGGGTAGAGCTGCTACATGTGGCGCAGAGAGTGCGCAAGGGATGAAAATGGAAGAAACAATTTCTCAGAACGAAGAGGCACAGGATAGCTCTGTCCTCGCAGGTGTGGATGCCGGTTTGACTGAAAACGAGGGCCAGGCAGTTGTAGATTCAGAAGCTCTTGAAGGCGAAACAAAAACAGAAGAGCCAAAGGAAGAGGCTCCAGTTTCCGATGAAGCGGAGACGGACGGTGAAGAAGCCGAAGCAGAGACTGATTCAGACGAAATCTCATTCGCGGACCTTGGCCTTGACGATGCAGTCCTGGCCGCAATTGAAAAAAAGGGATTCGTACATCCTTCCCCAATCCAGGTCCTGGCGATTCCAAGACTTTTGAACGGCGAGGCAAACGTAATAGCCCGCGCAAGAACCGGTACAGGAAAGACCGCCGCATTTGGCCTTCCGCTTGTACAGAGACTCAACGAGGACAAGGGACATGTACGCGCAATCATACTTGAGCCTACACGCGAACTTGCAATGCAGACACAGACGGAGATGTCCTCATTCTCCACAGGAAAATTCCCAAGAACATGCGTCGTTTACGGTGGAGCATCCTACAACGACCAGATTCGCTCGCTCCGCCGTGGAGTTGAGATTGTCGTTGGAACCCCGGGACGTGTGCAGGACCTCATAGACAGGGGCGCCCTAGACATCAGCAAGATTGAATACTTCATCCTTGACGAGGGTGACGAGATGCTGGACATGGGTTTCGTTGACGACATTGAGGAAATCTTCTCATGCGCAAACCCGGAATGCCGTGTGCTTTTGTTCAGCGCGACAGTTCCTGCTCCAATTCTCCGCATAGCCTCTCAGTTCATGGGCGACTATGAGATTGTCGAGGAGGAAGGTCACGAGGAGGAGCCACTTCTGATTGACCAGAAATACTGGGTCGTCCGCGAGGGTGAAAAACTTGAGGCCCTTGTCCGCCTGATTGACATATCGCCGGATTTCTTTGGACTTGTGTTCGTCCAGAAAAAATCAGACGCAGACTATATCTGCAAGGCCCTTGATGAAAAGGGATACCAGGTTGCCGCACTCCATGGAGACATTCCACAGAGCCAGCGCGAAAAGATTCTGGCCCGCTTCCGCTCAAAGAAGACAAGGGTCCTTGTTGCTACGGATGTTGCCGCACGTGGAATTGACATCGAGGGACTCACACATGTAGTGAACTACGAGCTTCCGTTCGATGGTCCAACCTATGTCCACCGCATCGGTCGTACAGGTCGCGCAGGTGCTGCCGGTATGGCGGTAACTCTTGTGCGCCCGGAGGAGACACGCAGAAAGCTCGGATTCCTGAAGAGCGCGGTCAAGCGTTCGGCAAAGGGCGAAATGGTCGAGGGAGACATTCCTTCAATCGACGAGGTTATCGAGGCAAAGAAGACCAGGCTTTTTGACCAGATTAAAGAAAAACTTGGACTCAACAATGCCGTGGAAAATGAAAGCGGCGATGAAAATACGGAGCCGCAGCTTGATTCAGAGAACATGGACGAAGCATCAGACGAAATCCAGAAGCCGGTTCCACATCTCCGCAAAGGGGACCCGATGTTCGACACTCTTGCCGACGAGCTTTGCGAGGGACAGGAGCCAAAGGAGGTTGTCGCTTCCCTTCTGGCCATGACCTACGGAAAGGAGCTTGCACGCAACCGCTATGGAAAAATCAATTCCGTCGGTGGAAAGCGCGAGCGCGACAGGGATGGACGTTCAAGGGACAGGGACGATTCCCCAAGGGGAATGGGAGAAAACCAGACCCGCCTCTATGTCCAGATGGGTTGGTTCGATGGCTACAGTCCAAGGGCAATCGCCGAGTACTTCTCCGACCTTCTCCATATCCGCGGAAAAGATGTTGATGCAATCGACATGGCCGACAAATTCTGTCTGCTGAGCCTGCCAAAGGATGCAGCCGAGAGGGCGCTTGAAATGTCAAAGCAGGACGAGACAATCCCGCACATGCACGTTGACACCAGGGGTCCATCGGAATCTGAAGGTGGACGTAGCAGAGGACGTGGAGGCCGCCGCGGTGGACGTGACAGAGGTTTCGGACGCGACCGTGGATTTGGAAGAGACCGCGACTTTGGCGACAGGGACAGAGGTTTCGGACGTGACCACGACTTTGGTGGAGACCGTTTTGGTGGACACGGAAGGGACAGGGGAAGAAGCTCCAGACCGAACTTCCACACCCCCACCCAGCGCAATTCAAGGGCATCCATCTACAGAAGGTCAAGGGACGAAGAGTTTTAATCCATCGGACCCCAACCAATAGCTAAAATACAGGCCATGGGAGCAAATGTTCCTGTGGCTTTTTTATTTGATTCGTGCGGAAGGTTTAATACCCTGCCCCTCATCTTGAAACTGCGTTGCTAATAGGGGCGAAACAAGGGGTATTAAATCCGACTGCAATACCTTATGAGAACACCATACCGTGCCACAAGATGGCGTATTGCTCTGCGGCGGGGTTGGTGATTTGATTTGAAACACAAAAAACTGGTCTGGCGGGAAAAGGACAACAAACTTTATTTACATGAAAATCAGCGGCGGGCATAAAAAAACCACCTCCAAATGGAAGTGGAATACACACGGTCCCTACGGGAGTTGAACCCATCTTTAAAGATTGAGAATCTTTCGTCCTAGCCGATAGACGAAGGGACCATCTATTCCCCAAGGAGGATTCGAACCCCCACAGTCAGAACCAGAATCTGACGTGCTACCATTACACAATCGGGGAATGCAATGTAGGTTAATAGTATAATTTTTCTGGATTAGTGTCAATAGGAACCAGCAAATTTTTTAATTTTTTTTCAAAATTTTTGGCAAAAAATTTGGGCCACCTTTTTCAAGGCAGCCCATAAAACCGATGTGATTAGACCAAACGGCCTCAATCATTTATCACCAGGCATCGTCCATGTCGTCTGGATCGCGGTTCTCAACATCGTACAGGTCTGTAACGGCGCGGAGGTCGTCCATGTAGATGTAGTATGAACCCTGTGCGTCCATTGGGCTGCAATCCACGCGGAATCCAACAATGCGGAGTCCTGGCTTGTTTCCATAGTAGACGCTTGACTGGATGATTCCATGCTCTCCATCTGGTGACGGAGGGATGGCTGTTGTAATCTTCTTCCATCCGGAGAACTCAAGGTTGCCCATCCAGATTTCAAAGTTGTTTCCATTGTAGTCCTGCACCAAAAGCCACAGGTCGTGAGGCATGTTGCGTCCGCAGACCCACACTGATACAGTCTTTGTGATTCCCTCAATTGCGATTGGGCGTGCAGCCTTGATGAAGAAAGAGTTCACTCCACGGCGGAAGAATTCAACCTTGGCACCAAATACCTTGGTATCCTCCATTTCCTGGTTGCCGGCATCCTCAAGAGGCTCCTTTGCAGCAGGACCACCATCAAAAAGACGGCCAGACATAACACCGTAGTCCGGGGAAATATGTACCGTCCATGAACCCTCGCGCTCAAAGCGGTCAACGCTGACTTCACGGAGGGCCTGGCGAGCGCTGTCGTTTCCGATGTTTGAAGCATCAGGATCTGAAAGGCTCTGTGCAAACGCACCGGCAGCAACAACTGCGAGTGCCATAATAGCTACGCTTAATTTTTTCATTTTGTACCGCCTCTCTTCTTATTATTCTTTGTCACCGAAATCCGCGTCCTTCAGGTCATAGCCGTCATAGACGTTGGACAGGGTGTTGGTTGTATACTTCAACTGGTCGAAATAGATTACATAATCATCGACAGCCTCGCTTGTGTCCGTGCGGACTCTGAATCCAACGAACGTCAGGTTTGGACGACCCGAGCGGAGACGTGAGTGCTGGCGGCTGTATGTTGGAACCTTGATTACAATGTTTCTCCATCACTGGAACATCAGGCTTCCCGCAGGAAGAACATGGACACGTCCATCAGCATCGCGAATAAGGACTTCCAGTCTGTAGTTGTAGTTGGCTCCCCAAACCCAGAAATCAACCTGGGTCACAGTGCCTACGAATGGAATCTCATATTCATTTCCTTCTGAATCCTGTGGATAAACCTCGAACCAGTTGTCTCCCTTGCGATCGAAAGCAACTTTTGAACCCAAAACCTGTGCGGCAGGATCCGAATCCTTGTGATATGGACGAAGAGAATTTGGAATTCCCTCAAATGACTTTACGATAGGATATCCCTCAGCAACAAAGCGACTGGCACGAACACCCCAAGTCCAATCCATCTCATCCGGTGTATCGAAGTTATCGATAACGATTGTCTCTACGGCCTTCGCACTTGGCTGTGCTACTGCTGG
>JAEEGL011490744.1_pt1 | contig 22766 bp, 22 predicted proteins | sample 9134231 | NCBI WGS metagenome assembly JAEEGL01 (sample SAMN16246548, study PRJNA631951) | gut metagenome | biome: gut microbiome; feature: rumen; material: fiber-attached | host: Bos | place: Iran: Karaj | collected 2018-10 | reverse complement strand
TTTCTGATGACAATGCTGCAGAACAAACATCGATTGCTCGAAATCGCCAATTGTCTAAGGAGGACAGGCAAATGCTTAAAGACTCACTCGAAATTAGGAGAAGAAGACTGATTCTTGAAAAAAATGCAGAAAAAGAATTTTGGAAGAACGAAAGGAAAAAAAGTAAGATTATGCCAGTAACCGATGAAGATGTTATCTATCTTTTCGGTGTTGGGACCAATTTTAATGATTCTACTGTCTATCTTACTGAAGTAACACCCGTTAACGGATTAAGACTTGACCCTAAAACGAAATTCTTGCCTGCAAGGTCTGATTTTAGTTTGCAGTTCCGTGAATATCTTGAAGGACAGTTGGGACTTGTGTATGAAACGACGTGTGTGTTTTTTAGTGAAAAAAGGAGTAAGGCGCTTAAATATGCTTATAAACTCAGAAAAAGATACCTTGACCAAGGGTACCAAAATCTTATTGTCGTCGACGCTCAGAAATTCTCATTCAGACTTCCAGATTATCTGAAAAATCAAGTAACACAGAATCAACAACAGTAACATGGTTAAGCAATATAAGGTAGGGGGACACGCATACAGGGTAACTTTTACTGAAAATGATGTCAACGATGACAGACTGCTTCAGTCAAGCAAACCGTTTGAAACACCTCTTGATGACTCTGAACTTCTGTTCCATATGTTTGTGGACGACTCTTTCAGACCAAAAGAAACAGGGAAAGAAATCGGGCAGTTCGATTCGGGGGGTAACAACAACGGAGTTTACATACGAAATGACGGGTCTTATGAAATCAGACTCAGCGATTTCTTACAGAGGCAATGTTGCCTCATGGATGCTTCACCTGATTTCAAGACTGTCAGAATCGCCCTCAACGGAGATTTAACTATGAGGCGATTCGGTATTAATAATGCTCTTATGATGACCCTGGCGTTTGCCGCGGCGGACAAGGACACATTGCTCATTCATGCGTCGGTTGTCAGGGAAAACGGTTACGGATACCCTTTTCTCGGTGTCAGTGGGACAGGAAAAAGCACGCACACATCCAATTGGCTTAAGTATATACCTGGAACAGACCTCATGAATGACGATAACCCGGTTATCAGAATCGTTGATGACGTTCCTGTTATTTTCGGTTCTCCTTGGAGTGGAAAAACACCATGCTATAGGAATGTTCAGGCGCCTATCGGTGCTATCACTCAACTAAAACAGGCACCCTACAACAAAATAAGAAAAGAAACTGTCATTGAGGCTTTTGCTTCCATTCTGCCAAGCTGCTCTATAATGAAATGGGATAAAAGAATCTATTCGGGCATTTGTGACACGGTTACAAAAATTATTGAGACTGTGCCAACTTATATTTTAGAGAACCTTCCCGACGAGCAGGCGGTTAGACTGTCTTTCAATACGATTCGCAGATAAATCTTTCTTGGTTGTTTCCCTTTTTTCCTTTCAGTTTTCTTGCGTACTATCAATATGATAATTTTTTTTGTCATAATCCTTTGCATTATTTTGGCTTTCGTTTTTCTTTTCTTCTTAAGAAAAAAACAACTGAGAAAAGAAAAAGAAAGAATTAGGGATAATATGGCCAGTGCCAAACAATATCCCAATGAAATCTATATTCCACTCATGTGTGAGTACCTCAGCGAGACAAAAACTGTTAAACTCAACCTCAAGGGGGATAGCATGAGACCTTTTCTGGAAAGCGACAGGGACCAGGGGTTTCTTCTTAAGGTTTATGAGTTCAAAAAAGGAGATGTCGTGTTGGCTGAAATTGGAGACAAGCATTTTGTACTGCATCGGATAGACTGCATCTCTGTGAATGGAAATAGGGTGAATGGTACTTGCAACGACCTGGAGGCTGACATCACCCTCAGAGGAGATGGAAATCCGAAAGGTACGGAAAAATGTAAACTGAAGGACATTAGAGCCTTGTGCGTCAAGGTCAATAGAAACGGAAAAATCTATGACCTGAGAAATTCTAAGGTGTGGAAATGCTATTCATGGTGGTGGACTCATACCTTGCCTATTAGAAGATATCAACTGGCTATCTACAGACTATTCTGGAGACATCAACTTCCAAGAAGATGGAAACGATAGGCTTATACGTTAAATAGGATAATTACAAATACAAATTACTATATTTTAAATATGAGAATAAAACCTGGATTTGAATTAAGGAGCATTTGTGATGAGCACATCATCATTGCACATGGACTTGATAATATCGATTTCACGAAGGTTATTAGCCTCAACGAGTCTGCGGCGGATGTTTGGTATGCTGTTGTCGACAAGGACTTCACTATCGAAGACATGACCAACACGTTGCTTGACATGTATGAGGTGGATGAGCTGCAGGCAAGACATGACGCTGAAGAATTGCTCAAGCAATGGCAGGATGCGGGATTTATCGCTTGAGAAACATAAGCGTTATACTGTATAAAAGGATTGTTTCTCAAGTAGAGACGTCCATATGTGCCGTCTAAATCTGAAGCTTTTGCTATAGCTTGAACTTGCCCAGGATTTTGTCCATCACCCAGTTCACGGAAGTTGCACTCACATTGTCACACTCACAAAGACTCTTGCCTTGAAGATGACGGATGACATCGCTTATCAGTGGAAGTTGAACGTAAGAAGGATTCACTACTACGATTTCTTTGTGCCCATCCTGATTGTCTAAGGCGATCGGAGTGTAGTCGTAAACAGAAAAGCCTATCGTGCCCTTGTCTCCCACAATCTCTATTCGGTCAGAACGGGCAGATTCATAGGCTACAAAACACCAACTGGCGGAGCCTGTCACACCGTTGTCAAATTTGAAACAAGCATTGATAGTGTCTTCAACGCTATATAGGCCGGCCATGTTGCTGCGGAAACCCTCTGCTTCTATAATGTTTGAACTTAGAATGTACTGGAGCAAATCTATCTGGTGAGGGGCAAGATCATAGAAATAACCACCGCCACCCCCAATGTCTGGCTGAAGGCGCCAAGGTAAGTTCGTGATGTTGTAGTCCAATTCACGAGGAGGAACCGCAAAACGAAGTTGAACAGACAAAACCCTTCCTATATCACCACATTCCACAATCTCTTTCACTCGTGTGAAATAAGGAAGATAACGACGGTAGTAGGCCACAAAGCAAGGAACACCCGTCAATTTTGATATGCGGTTGATGCGAAGACACTCCTCATAGCTCGCTGCCATCGGTTTCTCTATGTAGACTGGTTTGCCAGAGCGCATTGCCATAATGGCGAATGTGGCATGAGAAGAGGGAGGAGTGGCTATGTAAACGGCATTCACCTGAGGGTCTGACACCAACGATTGGGCATCACTGTAGTAACGGTCTATGCCATGGCGACGTGCATAGGAATGTGCCTTGTCGGCATTTCGGCTCATCACAGCTACAACGCGACTGCCTTCCACTGACGAAAAGGCCGGGCCGCTTTTCTTCTCCGTGGCTTCACCGCAACCTATAAAACCCCAACGGATTGTTTCGGATGGATTCATGTATCAGATGATTTGATCTGGACGCTATTCTGTGAGCTGATGCTTATTCTGGTATATCAGCTTTTTCTTTTGCAAAGTTACGATTATGTAATCATATTTCAAAATTGTCTACTGTAAAAAAGTCTACTTTTTGTTGCTATTTTTTCTACCTTTTGCTAAATTTGCATTTTGTTTATATCTTTAATGTGGGAATAGGTTATCAAATACATATTTATTCTTCTTTTTTTGAATTTTAGTTTATATCTGTTATGGATAATAATGATAATAACAAATCAGTATGGAATGAGCCTTTTTATAAGGAGCGTAACATCGGAAAATGCCTTTCTGCGGGTGTTAGTCTCATATCGAACAGATTTATTAAAATCATCAAACTGGCATCACCTGTCATTGCGGTGACTGCTGTTGTATTCACTCTCGTAACTTTGGCTTTTTGCAATGCTGGATTTGAATATCAGCTCGAGGATTCATTAATTTTTAAAGGTGTGGCTGTTGTGATATCACTGGCGGCTGTATCTTCATTGGCTGCTTTTGCGTACAGATGTGCGGATGTCAATATCGAAGGACTCAATATCTATAGTATTGGATATAAATATACTTATAGCAAGGAGTTCTGGAGAAAATTACTTGTAGCATTCATTGTTTGTGCTATTGCGTTAATTGTTTTTGAGGCAATAATGCTTTTAGCAAATCTGGCTGTGAACTTCTTTGACGACAACCAAGATGTTGAGAAAACACAGAATGGATTTTCTATGATTGCCATCATCGCCTATGGTATTGGACTGGTTCTCGTTACACTGCTAATTACGCCACTTTATATGGCGCTGAGTTCTATGATGATAAGCAAAAACAATCTATACAAGGATTTTAAGGAGGGGTATTTGCTGGGATGGAAAAAATGGGGCAGAATTTTCGCTCTTGATGTGTTTATCAATGTGATTATGACGGTAATGGCTGTTTTTCTCCTCTCTCCGGCCTACGTCACGTCTCTCATGATGCATTCGGCTACTCTTAGCAGGATGCAGGGGGACGCTGTGGATATTCCTTCTTATTTCACTGCCCTCACGGTCGTTGTACTTTTTCTGTCCTCCGTCATTTCTGCCATCATCATCATTACCAGATTCATTCCGCATGCTTATTTCTACGCCAATGTAATGACGGAAGATAAGGATAACGAAAATAACACTAACAAGAAATGAGAAAGAAAAAAGAACTGCCTGTATTTGAGAACATCACAATAGAGGCTGTCGCTGCTGAAGGTAAGGCGGTAACAAGGATTGACGATAAAGTGGTGTTTGTGCCGTTTGTTGCGCCAGGTGATGTTGTCGACTTGAAAGTAAAAAAGAAGAAACACAACTATATGGAGGCTGTTGCCGTCAATTTTCATCATCTCTCCGAAATGAGGCAAGAACCTATATGCCAACATTTTGGAATTTGCGGAGGGTGTAAGTGGCAGCACCTTGTATATCAGGAACAAATCAAGGCTAAGCAGCAACAGGTCGTTGATGCACTTACCAGAATCGGTAAGATACAGTTGCCGGAGATTGCTCCTATCTTAGGGAGTGAGAAAATATATGAATATAGGAACAAGCTTGAGTTCGGCTTCTCTGACAAACGGTGGCTTACCGATGAGGAAATTTCACAGGACGTGCAATTTGATTCCATGGACGCACTTGGATTTCATATCACTGGAGCTTTCGACAAGATTCTCGATATTCAGGAATGTCATTTGATGGACCCGGTCAACAACAGAATTAGAAACGATATTAGGGATTACGCTATTGACCATAATCTTTCTTTCTATGATCTTAGAGCCAACCAAGGACTTCTCAGAAGCATCATGATAAGAAATTCTAATTCAGGAGAACTGATGTTGCTCGTACAGTTCAGAATTGAGGCTGAGAAGGATAGGGAAGAAGCCATGAAACTCATGCGGCATTTAGCTGAGAAGTTTCCGGAGATTACTTCACTCCTTTATGTTGACAATCATAAGTGCAACGACACCTTTGCTGACCAGACTGTTAATGTTTTCAAAGGCAATGAGTTTATATATGAAATCATGGAGGACCTGAAATTCAAGGTGGGACCGAAGTCGTTCTATCAAACCAACACGGACCAAGCTCTTAATTTATATAAGGTGGCCAGGGAATTTGCACAACTCTCGGGCAATGAACTTGTATATGATCTCTATACTGGAACTGGTACTATTGCGAATTTCGTGGCTAAAAATGCTTGGAAAGTAATCGGAATCGAGTATGTTGAGGAGGCAATTCTCGATGCGAAGGTGAACTCGGAAATCAATGGAATCGACAATACTCTTTTCTTTGCTGGAGATATGAAAGACATTCTTAACCAGGAATTCATTCAGAATCATGGAAAACCGGATGTCATCATCACTGACCCCCCTCGTGCGGGAATGCATAAGGATGTGGTGGATACCATTCTTTTTGCCCACCCTAAGAGAATTGTTTACGTAAGTTGCAACCCTGCAACACAGGCCAGAGACCTCCAACTTTTAGATCCTCTTTATAAGGTGACCAAAGTACAACCTGTCGATATGTTCCCTCATACACAGCATGTGGAAAACGTTGTGCTCCTGGAAATCAGATAATTATTAGAATTCCTCTTTAATGATATGTTTTGAATATGAATGAACAATATAAATCTAAAATTGCACTGAAATTTAATGACTATACTGTCAAGAGGGAATGTACTCTGCTTGAGTTCTTGATGAATGACATACCGGGAAATTCCAGGACGAAGGCAAAAAAACTTCTCTCTCTTAAGATGGTTTTTGTGGATAAAGTCATCACAACACAGTTTGACACTCCTCTCAAACCAGGACAACTTGTGCAAATCGCGCAAAAGGGAAATCCTCATGAACTAAGAAACAAATTCGTGGAGATCGTTTATGAGGATGCTTTTATCATTGTTGTGAAAAAGGCACCGGGTATTGTGTCTGTTCCAATCCCCGGAACAAGAGAGACCTCTGTCAAATCTATTCTCGATGAGTATGTTAAGAGAAGAAACAATAGATTCAGCGTACACACAATTCATCGACTCGATAGGGGTACTTCTGGGTTGATGATTTTTGCCAAGAGAAGGGAAATTCAGCAGACCATCATCCAACATTGGCACGAGGCTGTGGTCGACAGAAGGTATGTGGCGGTTGTTGAAGGGAAAATGGACAAGGACAAAGGAACCGTCACTTCATGGCTTTCTTCCGACAAAACCTACGTGGTGTTCTCAAGTCCTGTTAACAATGGAGGAAAATATGCTGTCACGCATTACAAGACTCTGAAGAAAAATGAACAGTGCTCACTTATGGAACTCATGCTTGAGACTGGAAGAACGAATCAAATTAGGGTACACATGAAAGAACTTGGACATCCGGTACTTGGAGATGAAAAATATGGCAGTCCATCCGACAGAACCAACAGGTTGTGCCTGCATGCTTTTAAACTCTTTTTCGTACATCCTGTTACCGGTGAACTGCTAAAATTTGAAACGGATATTCCAGAGGAATTCAAAAAACTCGTCAATTAAGACATTTTCTCTGCCTATAATGCGTTTTTCTTCTTTTTATTTCGTAACTTTGCAAAAGTTTTGAAGCGTAAGCTTTGGACGGAACTTTTTCTCAATAATATTAATTTTTCTCTGTATCATGAGTCAAATGAGACCTTTTAAGGTGTTTTCTGGCACCAAGTCCAGGTATCTCGCGGACAGAATCTGTCAACATCTTGACTGCCCGCTCGGGAATATGATTATCACGCATTTTGCTGACGGTGAGTTTACGGTGAGCTTCGAAGAGTCTATTAGAGGTAATGATGTTTACCTCATTCAGTCTACATTCCCTAATAGCGACAACCTCATGGAACTGCTGCTTATGGTGGATGCTGCTAAAAGAGCATCTGCGAGAAGTATCATTGCGGTTATTCCTTATTTCGGATGGGCCAGACAGGATAGAAAAGATAAACCGAGAACGGCTATCGGAGCAAAGCTTGTTGCGGATATGCTTGGAGTTGCGGGAATTGACAGACTTATGACCATGGATTTGCATGCTGACCAGATACAAGGCTTTTTCGATGTCCCGGTTGACCACCTTTACGGTTCTCTTGTACTGATTCAGTATATTAAATCGCTTAACCTCGATAACCTCGTAATAGCATCGCCTGACGCTGGCGGATCAAAGAGAGCTGCACTCTATTCTAAGAAACTCGACTGCCCGTTAGTGCTTTGTCATAAGACAAGGGCGAGGGCTAATGTAGTTAGTTCTATTCAGATTATCGGTGACGTGAAAGGAAAAAATGTTGTCCTTGTTGATGATATCGTGGACACTGCTGGAACCATCACTAAAGCGGCCGATGAAATGATTAAGGCAGGTGCGGCAAGCGTAAGAGCCGTTGCCAGCCATTGTGTCATGAGCGACCCGGCCAGCGACAGGGTACAAAACAGCGCGCTTGAGGAAATTATATTCACAGATTCAATTCCATACTCTCAGAAATGTGCTAAGGTTAAACAAATAACCATTTCCCAGATGTTTGCTACGGCTATCCGTTGCGTACAGGCTAACGCATCCGTAAGCGAATCTCTTGAATTCTGATTTGTAACGATTCTATCATAAAGAACGCAAGGAAACGAGAAAGAATCCGTTTCCTTGCGTTTTTCGTTGTTTTACTTGTCTGCTCAATGCTATTTACGGATACGCTTGATTGCTTTACCTTTATCATCCATCTCTATATAGATGCTGTTTTTGGGCAATGATAGGGGAGAATCATGACGAATGCCTCGGAGGTCATAATAGTGATGATGGCTTGACGGGGAGGCTGCCACGCTCTCAATGCTTGTAGGTATATAGCCATTGATTGATTTGATGTCAAAGTCCGGATTATCATATATCACTACCATTGAGTCGGTAAACAAGTCTACGTCTGCATACATTTTTATATGAAATTTTTCTCCCTGAGGTACTGTGTTGAAGCGGGTTCGCTGGAATTTGTATGTCTGAACTTCCCCGGTTCCTATTGATACACCTACCTGGCCGCACATATAAACTACGTCGGGATTGTCTTCTTGGTAAAGGGCGAAGAATACGCGGCCAGAGAACTCGGCACCGTCGTTTGTCAGGGTGTAACTGTATGTGGGCATATCCATGCGGTACAAGTCCTGGGGGAAATCTACAGACAGTACGCGTAATGAACTGCGGGCTTCCTCTGGTGAGCAAACCAGCATGCCATTTGGACTTACTTCTATGGATAGGTAGTTGGGAGTGCCTACCATCGTTCGAGCTTCAACATACATTCCATTCTCTTCGTAAACGGGAACCAGCTTGTATTTTCCTTCATCTAAAGACTGAGGCAGCTGAAGCTGCAGTGTGTCGCTGAATGTGGTGTCCTCAATCTCTTCCAATGGGAAATGGTGGTCATAGGTGTAAAGCAGACGGGTAGAGGAGATGGGAGTTTTCTTCGAGGAACCTTGTTTTTTCAGGGCGATGCCCACACGGCCATAATGTTCGTTCCATCCGATGTTGCCCAATGAATAGATGCCGATTGTGAATGAATCGCCTGGTTGTAATGGCTGATTATTGTCCAATAACGGATCTATATGGGAAAAACCGTATATATAATGTTGGGGGCTTGGACCTTGTTCTGTTTTCGGCTTTATACCAACAAGAATTGTCTGAAGTAAATTGAATCCACGCTCGGCTTGGTTGATATCGTACCACTCTGGCTGAAGGGGAGTCGACCATGTGAAATAATAATAGCCATTAGCGTCTTCTAATGGGTTGCCGAAACGGAGATGAAAGTAGCCGTTGCTGTCATAGCCGTCGCATAGATAACTGTGAGCACGAACAGGGTTCCAACCGCCTATAAGCATCGGACGGCCTTCATTCAGCTCGTTGAACATAATTGAGTCCCATTCGCATTGATCAAAAAAATTGCGGAAATAAAGTTGCATCCCCTCGTCATAACCGAAATAGTTTGTCAGGGCCATTGGCTGACGAATCACCTTTGCACCGCTTGAACCACTGGAGTATTTCATCTCTACGCTCAGACCACAATCCGAAGCCAACAATGCTACTGCGTTCCCTTCTTCCTCTGTGTAGCTCACACTTCCTTCATAGCCGTAGTCATCTAACATGTGCTCCCAATCATATACATGCGTGGAAAAGTCCATAGAAAGAATCTGTCCGCATCCGGTTGAGTCGTTATAACTGATATTGCCTGTGCCACAGTAAGGGTGCTTGTAGTAATACATCACTTCCGACATTGAAGTTGCTACACAGCCTACTACGCAATGAGAACCGTCTACCTCGGGGGTCATGTTCTTAAAGGGTGTCTGTTGATGCCATGTGTCATGGCATAATGGCTCTACAAATTCGGCTACATTGGATGGTTTGTATATACGGAAATTAGGATTGTAATCTGCCGCAATATGTTGAATCAGGCTGCGGAAACATTCACTTTTCATCGCCTTGCTGAACGAACATCCATCAGAATAGCCAAGAATGGGAGGCATGTTCTGATCGCCAGAGGCCAGAACAAAGCGACCGTCAACATCGTAGGCATACAGGCGTGGACTGCTATAGCGCAGCACAGGTGATAAATTGTCATTTGAATTGCGTGACTTGGTAAATGAACATTCTGTTTTTGACGATAAGAAGTTCACTACATTCTCTCGGGCTTCGCTCTCACTGAGGGGCTGACCTTTGGAGGTTAGGACTGCCAAAATGAGAAATAATGGGAGGAAAAGTCGCTTTTTCATTTTAATTTGCTTTGCTTCTAAGTAATTTGAAATAATTAATCACGCCCTTGTAGGACGAAGACAAGTGATAGTCGAATCGTTTCCAGATATCTCCGAAAATCACTACACCACCAAAACCATATTCACGAACTGTGTCAAGACGGTCTATCGAAATGCCGCCGAAAGCCATCACCTTACTGGCGAGTACTCCACGTTTTTGGGCTTCCGTCAACTCTTCTGGGCTGAAGGTGCCTTCCAAGTCCGGACGAGTGATTCCCTGGAATATTTGGCTTAAAAAAACATAGTCACATTTCGGTTTGCGGCGCTCAACATCTTCAAGGTTGTAGCAGGAACAACTAACATGGCCACGGTATTTTGATGGAGGCTCTGGATTTCGGGGGCTTAAATGTATACCTCCGAGTTTGAACTCGGATTTTAAATAAAAATGTTCGTGAGTCACGATTTTTTTGTGCCATTGCTTGTCTATCAGTTTTAATAGCCGCTCGCAGTATACTGGCTCACTATTGGGCTTTAAGATGTGCAGCATGTCCAGTCCCTCCGAAAACAAGGCATTTATTATCGTATTTTCCTGTACGAAAAAGTCTGGCGTTGTCAGTAGTATCAATTTCATCTCTTTTCGATTTTTCTTTCCTTTTTTCTTAAGGGGATGTTCTCAAATAATATGTGGAATGATTTTTTCTTATGCAGGTGCATCCCAATATCAGAATATCAGAATTTTTAGAACACCCCTTAAATCTTACAAAGTTACGAATAATACTACAATTATGCAAATATTATCTCTCTCTTTCTTCTTTCTATTCGATTTACATCCTTTTTATGACACTTTTCTCTATTGTCAGCCAATTTTCTCGATTTTTTTTCGTAAATTTGCTTTTTATTTGACGTGTACATACTTTATTTTTTGGAAATTTATTCATTATGAACAATATACGTAATTTTTGCATCATAGCACACATCGACCATGGTAAGTCTACGCTGGCGGACAGATTGCTTGAATTTACCAATACAATTAAGGTTACTGAGGGTCAGATGCTTGATGATATGGACCTTGAAAGGGAAAGGGGTATCACCATCAAGAGTCATGCAATTCAGATGGAATATAGCAAGGATGGGCAAAAATTCATTCTCAATCTCATTGACACTCCGGGACACGTCGATTTCTCGTATGAAGTTTCACGATCTATTGCTGCCTGTGAGGGGGCATTGCTTGTGGTAGATGCGACACAGGGAGTTCAGGCCCAGACCATTTCTAACCTTTATATGGCTATTGATAATGACCTTACGATTATTCCTGTCATCAATAAGTGTGATATGCCTAACGCCATGCCTGAGGAGGTGACTGATGAAATCGTTGACCTCATCGGTTGTGATCCTGACGAAATCATTCTTGCATCGGGAAAAACAGGACAAGGGGTACAGGATATTCTTGATGCTGTTGTCGACAGAATTCCTCATCCCGTCGGAGATGAGCAGGCTCCTCTTCAAGCACTCATTTTCGACTCCGTTTTCAACAGCTTCAGAGGTATCATTGCCTATTTCAAAATTGTTAATGGTGTTATGAAACCAGGACAGAAAGTCAGGTTCATTAATACAAAAAAGGAATATCAAGCTGAGGAAATTGGGGTACTGAAAATGGACATGATTCCTAAAAAGGAACTCAGGACGGGGGATGTGGGATATATCGTCTCTGGTATCAAGAATGCTGCTGAAGTCAAAGTCGGTGACACCATCACTACGGTCGCAAATCCGGCTACAAAGGCAATTGAGGGATTCCAGGAAGTTAAACCTATGGTTTTTGCGGGAGTTTATCCTATTGAGGCTGAGGATTATGAAAATCTGAGAACTTCTCTTGAGAAACTACAACTCAACGACGCGTCGCTTTCCTTCCAGCATGAAAGCTCTGCTGCATTAGGATTCGGATTCAGATGTGGGTTCCTTGGATTGCTGCACATGGAAATCGTTCAAGAAAGGCTCGACCGTGAATTCAATATGGATGTCATTACCACCGTTCCCAATGTGTCATATATGATCTACGATAAACAAGGCAATTGTCAAGAGGTGCATAACCCGTCTGGCATGCCTGAGCCCACCCTCATCGACCACGTTGAGGAACCATATATCAATGCCACCATCATTACTACGTCTACATATATCGGACCTATCATGACTCTTTGCCTCTCAAAAAGAGGTGAACTCGTCAAGCAGGAGTTTATTGCAGGAAACCGGGTGGAAATTCAGTTCCTCATGCCCCTTGGAGAGATTGTCATCGATTTCTATGACAAACTCAAGTCCATTAGTCGCGGATACGCTTCCTTCGATTATTATGCGGCTGGATTCAGACCTTCAAAACTGGTTAAACTTGATATTCTTCTCAATGGAGAAAGTGTCGACGCACTGTCTACTCTTACTCATGTCGATAACAGTGTCTTCCTTGGAAGAAAGATGTGTGAACGGCTCAAGGAACTGCTTCCTCGACAGCAGTTTGACATCGCTATTCAGGCGGCTATCGGAGGAAAAATCATTGCAAGGGAAACGGTCAAACAGGTCAGGAAGGATGTGACTGCCAAGTGTTATGGAGGTGATGTCAGCAGAAAGCGTAAGCTGCTCGAAAAGCAAAAAAGAGGTAAAAAAAGAATGAAGCAAATCGGCAATGTGCAGGTACCGCAGAAGGCTTTCTTGGCAGTCCTCAAGCTCGATGATTAATTATCGATGATTTCATTCCTTAATTCTCACTTTTTTTTCGTAACTTTGCAGTTCAATTGTGATTAAAGATATTTGAATAGATGAATCAGATTTACTCTTCTGCCTTGCTTGAAAGAGCTGTCGATGAATTCGCTAAACTTCCTGGGATTGGACGTAAAACGGCACTGAGGCTTGTGTTGCATCTGCTCAAAAGAGAAGTTAATGAGGTCGACGCTATGGCGGACAGCATTGTCAGACTCAGACATGACGTAAAGCATTGTAAAATTTGCCATAACATCAGCGACGACGAGATCTGCTCCATCTGCGCAAATAAAATGAGGGATGACTCTGTCATCTGTGTGGTTGAGAATTTTCAGGATGTATTGGCGGTTGAGGCTACTACACAGTTCCATGGACTTTACCATGTGCTGGGAGGAGTAATATCTCCTATGGATGGGGTTTCTGCGGCGGACCTCGAGATTCAGAGTCTTGTAGACAGAATTCGCGATAACAGCCAAATCAATGAGGTTATTCTTGCCCTAAGTTCTACAATGGAGGGGGATACCACAAATTTCGTCATCTCTAAAAAACTGGAGGTTTTTAGCAATCTGCTTGTCACGGTACTTGCCCGGGGAATGTCCATAAACGATGAACTTCAATATACAGATGAGGTTACCCTTGGTCGTTCTATTGTAAACCGGGTGCCGTTCAAGACTGGCAGGTAAGGATATGAAGATTTTTTTAGGCATTTTTTTATAACTGAATGGAACAGTATATCAACAAATTACTTATCAAACTAAGAGTCGAATTCGCTTTCTTTTTTGTGATGACCATTGTGGTTGCGGCCTTGGGATTCTATGGTGTGATTCCTAACGGAATATGTGCCAATAAGGAAAATGCGCAGAGCTCTTATCTCATTAATGTAGTGCTTATTGCTGCTGCTTTCATCTTTTCTGCGGCGGCTCTCAAACTCTTTAAACTCAACACTGAGCAAAGTCTTAAACGATACACGCTCGACGATGCGGCTAATGCATATCATAAATGGAGTCTTATCAGACTGGTGCTTTTGTTTGTCGTCGTCAACGGTGGACTCATTGCATATTTCATCACATGTGACGATACAGGGCTTTTTGTTGGAGCCATCGTCATGCTTTTGGCTGTAATTTATTGCATCCCCTCAATTAGTAAAATTAAACAATATTTAGAGAAGTCTCAACAACAGTAATTACTGTTCTTTCCACGTTTGTCGACTGACATATACTGTTATTACAAGTAAACTGTGTCAGAGAAGTAAACACGTGATGAGGCGTATTTTATTATATCGGAAAAATGGTTCTCTCTGTCATTATCGTCAACTATAAGGTACCGTACTATCTACACCAATGCCTTTGCTCACTGGAGAAGGCAACGGAAATGATTGATACGGAAATTTTTGTGGTTGACAACGACAGTAAGGACGGCTCTGTTGATTTTCTCAGAAAAAAACACCCGCATGTTTTTTTTATTGAAAACCATGAGAATGTGGGCTTTTCTAAAGCCAACAACATGGCAATTAAAAGGGCTAAAGGAGATTTCGTTCTGCTCATTAATCCTGATACGATAGTCTCTGAGGATACCATTTTGCGTTGCATTTCTTTCATGAACGAAAACCAGAATGCGGGAGCTGTTGGAGTCAAGCAGAATTATGCGTATGGAATGTTCGCACCGGAATCGAAAAGGGCTGTGCCTAAACCATTGACAGCTTTATTTAAATTCACGGGGCTTTGTAAGAGATTCCCTAAGAACAAGGTACTTGGAAAGTATTATCTGGGATTTCTTGACAATAATCAAATCAACGAGATTGAAATTCTCAGTGGAGCGTTTATGTTTATCAGACATGAAGCACTCAACAAGGCTGGTATGTTCGACGAGGACTATTTTATGTATGGAGAAGATATAGATCTGTCTTACAGAATACTCAAGGCGGGATACAAGAATTTCTATATTCCTTCTAATATTATTCATTATAAAGGAGAAAGCACTCATAAGCAGACTTTCACTTATGTGAATAATTTCAATAAGTCCATGACCATTTTCTTCAGAAAGCATTTCAAGGCTTATTCATGGTTTCTGGAATTGCCTATTCTTGCGGCGGTATATCTAAAAACCATCTGGGGATTCCTAAAGGTGTCTGTCTTAAGGTTGTTCTGGAAGAATATCTCTGACGAACAGGTCTTTAAAGAATATAAATTTTTAGTTCTTACCGACAACATGAAGGAGACTGGAGCTCTTGCATTGCTTAGGGATAAAGGGTATGAGCCTCGAGTTGAGTATATAACTGAGAAAGTAAAAGAGTTGGGACACTCAGAACTTGTGTCTAAAGAATGGAAAAACTATGACTTTATAGTTTATGACACCAAGGACTTCTCTTATAAGCAGATGATTGAGGCATTCGTCAGGCAGTTTGACATTAAGAAATGCAAAAAACCATCTCTTGCTGTATATCATCATGATAGTGATATAATTGTTACTTTCTCATATATCGTGCAAAGGTAACTTTTTATGATTGTTTCAAATTTTCTATTGTACTGAAATTTTAAATATAAAAAATTATGATAAGAATCGCTGTTCAATCGAAAGGACGTCTCTATGAGGATACTATGGAATTACTCAAGGAGGCGGGTATCAAGGTGAATCCATCAAAAAGAACATTGCTTGTGCAGGCCGCCAACTTCCCTCTTGAAGTACTCTATCTAAGAGACGATGATATTCCACAGACTGTGGCAAGCGGAGTGGCGGACCTGGGTATTGTGGGAGAAAACGAGTTTGTGGAAAAACAGGAGAAAGCAGACATCGTCAAGCGACTTGGGTTCAGCAAATGCAGACTTTCTCTTGCTATACCTAAAGCAATTGAATATAAAGATGTTACATGGTTTGAAGGTAAGAAAATCGCAACTTCCTATCCGGTTATTCTGGATAATTTTATGAAAAAAAACAATATCAACATTGATATTCATGTTATTCAGGGGTCGGTTGAAATTGCACCGGGAATTTGCCTTGCGGATGGTATTTTCGATATTGTAAGTTCGGGGTCCACACTTGTCAGCAATAATCTCAAGGAAGTGGAGGTTGTGATGAAAAGTGAGGCACTTCTTATTGCCAACCAACAACTTTCTGAGGAGAAGAAAGAAATATTAAATGAACTTTTGTTCAGAATTGAGGCAGTCATGGCTGCTGACGATAAGAAGTATGTGCTCATGAATGCCCCTACATCTCAGGTTCAGAAAATCATTGAGGTGCTTCCGGGCATTAAAAGCCCTACAGTTATGCCACTTGCCACTGAAGGATGGAGCAGTATTCATACGGTACTCGACGAGAAACGGTTTTGGGAAATCATCGGACAACTCAAGGCTCTTGGAGCGGAGGGAATTCTCGTGCTTCCTATTGAGAAGATGATTCTCTGATTTTTTCCTCATTCCAATTGATTCTTATTTAAATATCATTCAAACTTACAATCATGACTATTTTTGAATACCCTTCAACGAATGAATGGGGTAAAATCATAAGCCGACCCCAGAAAAAACGGGAAGACCTTAACGCTGTCGTTAAAGAGGTGCTGGACAAGGTGAAGATGGATGGTGACGAGGCGGTCAAGGCATACGAACTCAAGTTCGACAAGGTAAATCTTGAACAACTCGCTGTCTCCGAGAGTGAAATGGAGGAAGCTGATTCTTTGCTTGACAGTGAACTCAAAGAGGCAATAAGAATTGCGCATCAGAATATCAAGACCTTCCATCAGGCTCAGGTCTTCCAAAGTAAGAAAGTGCAGACTGCGGATGGGGTGGTTTGTTGGCAGAAGGCATCCCCAATTCAAAAAGTCGGATTGTATATTCCTGGTGGAACGGCGCCGCTTTTCTCTACTGTTCTTATGCTTGCTACTCCTGCTAAAATTGCAGGATGCAAAGAAATTGTCTTATGCACGCCACCTGCAAAAGATGGTAAAGTCAATCCGGCTATTCTTTTTGCCGCTAAGGTGGCGGGAGTGAGTGCCATATTCAAGATTGGAGGTGTACAGGCCATTGGAGCCATGGCGTATGGAACTCAGTCTGTGCCAAAAGTCTATAAGATTTTTGGACCGGGTAATCAGTTCGTAATGGCTGCTAAGCAAATGGTGTCACTATTTGATGTGGCTATTGATATGCCTGCTGGACCTTCTGAGGTTGCTGTGCTTGCCGATAAGTCTTCCAATCCGGTTTTTGTCGCGGCAGACCTCCTCTCTCAGGCTGAGCATGGATTCGATAGTCAGGTGTTGCTCGTTACGGATGACAAAGATATGCTCTGCGCTATCAAGAATGAGACACTCAGACAATTGGATGTCCTTCCAAGAAAGGATATGGCGCAGGCATCGCTTGATAACAGTAAGTTTGTTCTCGTCAGCAATCTGGATGAGGCCATGGACATTATTAATGAGTATGCTCCGGAACACCTTATTCTTGCTGTCGACAACTTCGAACCACTGCAGGAGAAAGTCGTCAATGCAGGTTCTGTTTTTCTCGGAAGATATTCTTGCGAAAGTGCTGGCGATTATGCTTCCGGCACAAATCACACACTTCCTACAAATGGTTATGCAAAAGCATACGGTGGTGTTTCACTCGACAGTTTCATCCGGAAAATTACCTTCCAACACTTGTCATCTCAGGGAATCCGTTCTATCGGCAAAGCGGTTGAGGTCATGGCCCACAACGAGCACCTAAATGCGCATGAGAATGCAATGACGCTCAGAGTCAATGAGGTGAATAAACAACTCGTGCAATAGAGCATCTTAAATATTTCTTTTCATTTTTAACCGATTCTTCATTTTCATTATGTTGCTTGAACTATTAGTTAGAAAAAATATTTGGAATCTCAAGCCTTATAGCTCGGCGAGAGATGAATACAAGGGGGTGAATGCGGAGGTTTTTCTCGATGCAAATGAGAACCCTTATAATGCGCCTTATAACAGGTATCCTGACCCGCTACAGGAAGAACTCAAACAGGTGATTGCTCCTGTGAAAAATGTTCCTGCGGAGAATATTTTTCTCGGTAATGGATCCGATGAACCTATTGATTTGGTATTTAGGATTTTCTGCAGACCTCAAATCGACAATGTCGTGGCAATCGCACCGACCTACGGAATGTATGAGGTTTGCGCTGATATCAACGATGTTGAATATAGGAAGGTTCGTCTTGGAGATGATTTTTCACTCAATGCACAGAATTTACTTGATGCAACTGATGCAAACACAAAACTCATTTTCATATGCTCACCGAATAACCCTACTGGAAACGCGTTTTCAAGAGACGAAATTGAAAAGGTAATCAGAGGATTTGAGGGAATTGTCATTATTGATGAGGCTTATTCTGATTTCTGTGAGAGCAGACCTTTCAGGTTTGACCTCCCTAAATATCCTAATCTGATTGTGCTCAACACCTTCTCTAAAGCTTATGGGGGAGCGGCTATCAGACTCGGAATGGCATTCGCTTCTAAGCAAATTATCCAGCTCTTCAATAAAGTGAAATATCCTTATAATGTTAATCTGCTTACGCAGAATGCTGCAAAGCAAATTCTTGCCGACAAGGATGCACTTCATCAGAGAATCATTCTCATCAAGAAGGAAAGGGAAATGATTATAGATGCGGTTGGAGAACTGCCTATTACGATAAAGCTTTATCCTACAGATGCCAATTTCTTCCTCGTGAAGGTTACCGACGCGGTGGCAATTTATAAGTATCTTGTTTCAAAAGGCATTATTGTAAGAAACAGAAATCAAGTTGAACTCTGCGACAACTGCCTTAGAATCACAATCGGTACAAAAGAGGAAAATTCCAGACTATTGGCGGCACTGAGAACCTATCCAAGATAAACCATTAGGCAATACAAAATTGCTAATGGCTTTGTGCTTATTATTGTATACTTCATAATACTGAATACTTCATTATGAAAAGAGTACTCTTTATAGATCGCGACGGAACAATTCTCGTTGAACCTGATGATGAGCAAATTGACTCTTTCGATAAATTCAAGTTTGTTGATGGGGTTATAAGAAACCTCTATTTCATACGGAAACACCTCGATTTCGAATTTGTTATGGTATCAAATCAGGACGGATTGGGAACGGAGGCTTACCCTGAGAAAGACTTCTGGCCTACTCATAACTTAATGTTGCAGACATTGAAAGGGGAGGGCATTGTTTTCGACGATATTCTTATCGACCGCTCTTTCCCGGAAGATAATTTGCCTACCAGAAAACCTGGTACTGCTATGCTTTCTAAATATATGACGGACGATTACGACCTCAAGAACTCATTCGTTATTGGGGACAGACCAACTGATGCCCAATTGGCGAAAAACCTTGGTTGTAAGGCTCTCATCATTGGAGAGGAACTTGGGTGGGACAAAATCTCGGAAATCCTTTTCGCGGGAGAGAGAACCGCGGCAGTCAGAAGAACTACAAAGGAAACGGATATCGATATATCACTCAATCTGGACGGTAATGGAAAGGCTGACATCGAAACGGGAATCGGTTTCTTTGACCACATGCTTGAACAAATCGCCAAACATGGAAATATAGACCTTAATATTCATGTTAAGGGAGACCTGTATGTCGATGAACACCATACTATTGAGGATACCGGTATTGCACTTGGAGAATGTATCGCATCTGCGCTCGGAGATAAAAGAGGCATCGAACGATATGGATATACTCTCCCAATGGATGATTGTCTCTGTCAGGTAGCTCTTGACTTTGGTGGAAGACCATGGCTTGTCTGGGACGCGGATTTCACAAGGGAAAAAATTGGCGAGATGCCTACAGAGATGTTTCTACATTTTTTCAAGAGTTTCAGCGATGCGGCGAAGATGAATCTCAATATCAAGGCTGAGGGACAAAATGAGCATCACAAAATCGAAGGCATTTTCAAAGCGCTCGCCAGAGCTTTAAAGATGGCTGTCAAAAGAGATATCTACAACTATCAGTTGCCGTCAACCAAAGGTCTGCTCTGACACTATGAGCAAAAAAAACACCAACAACAGCATTTTTCATCACGCTTTATTTTTTATTCTTCTTTTTAATTCGTAACTTTGCATAATTATTGAATAAAAATGCTATTTAATTTCTAAAAATAAACAAAGTATGAAAATCTCACGTATCGACCATCTGGGCATCGCTGTCCAGAGTATTGATGAGGTGCTCCCGTATTTTGAGAACACACTCGGACTTAAGTGTTATGCTATCGAAGAGGTGGCAGACCAAAAAGTGAAAACTGCTTTCTTGAAAGTCGGAGAGGTGAAGCTTGAACTGCTTGAACCGACAAGCCCTGAGAGCGCTGTTGCTAAATTCCTGGAAAAAGGTGGAAAAGGTGTGCACCATGTCGCTTTTGCCATCGAAGATGGAGTGGCTAACGCTTTAGCTCAATGTGATGAACAAGGAATCAGACTTATTGATAAGGCTCCACGTCCAGGTGCTGAGAAAATGAGCATCGCTTTCCTGCACCCGAAATCTACTGCGGGTATACTTACTGAACTTTGTGAACCTCAAAAGTAATTAATAAGATGAAACTCGGAACTGTATCTGCTAACAACGAACGGTTTCGGTTTCATTTTTTTTGTTTCTAACGATTTCTTTATTTTTTATTCTATATATTCTTACTTCTAACTGAATATGAGCAAACAAACAGAAAGAATACAGGAGTTAATCGAACTCCGAAGTAAAGCTCGTCTCGGTGGCGGAGAAAAAGCTATCGACAAACAGCATGCCAGAGGAAAATTCACAGCCAGAGAACGTATACAGATGCTGCTTGATGAGGGCAGTTTTGAGGAATTCGACATGTTCAAACTCCATAGATGCTATAATTTCGGAATGGAGAAAAAACAGTTCCTCGGTGATGGTGTCGTTGTCGGTTCAGGTACTGTCAACGGAAGACTTGTATACATCTTCGCACAAGACTTCACTGTCAATGGTGGTTCTCTTTCTGAAACCATGGCACAGAAAATTTGTAAGGTCATGGATATGGCCATGAAGATGGGGGCTCCTGTCATCGGTATCAACGACTCAGGCGGAGCACGTATTCAGGAGGGTATTAATGCGCTTGCTGGATATGCTGAAATTTTCCAGAGAAATATCCTTGCATCGGGGGTCATTCCACAGATTTCTGGTATCTTTGGACCTTGTGCTGGTGGCGCAGTTTATTCACCTGCTCTTACCGATTTCACGCTTATGATGGAGAACACATCTTACATGTTCCTCACCGGACCGGCTGTTGTGAAGACTGTGACTGGAGAAAACGTTGACCAGGAAAGCCTTGGTGGTGCAAGCGTGCACTCTACCAAGTCTGGTGTGACTCACTTCACTGCTTCTACTGAGGAAGAGGCTATTGCCATGATTCAGCAGCTTCTTTCTTACATCCCTCAGAATAATCAGGAGACTACACCGCTCGTGGAATGTACTGACCCGGTAGACAGACTTGAGGATTCTCTTAACGAGATTATACCGGACAACCCTAACCAGGCTTACGATATGTACCAGGTTATCGGTGCTATTACTGATAATGGAGAGTTTTTTGAAGTTCAGCCCAACTTTGCACAGAACATCATTATCGGTTTCGCAAGATTTAATGGAAGGTCTGTAGGTATTGTGGCAAACCAGCCAAGTAAGTTCGCAGGAGTACTCGACTGCAATGCCAGCCGAAAAGGTGCGCGATTCGTTCGTTTCTGCGATGCTTTCAATATTCCTATTGTCTCTTTAGTCGACGTGCCAGGATTCTTGCCGGGGACAGGACAGGAGTACAATGCTGTCATTCTTCATGGTGCGAAACTTCTTTACGCCTACGGAGAGGCTACTGTGCCTAAGGTGACTATCACGCTCAGAAAATCATACGGCGGTAGCCATATCGTTATGAGCTGTAAGCAGCTTAGAGGTGACCTTAACTACGCTTGGCCATCTGCTGAAATCGCCGTTATGGGTGCTTCTGGTGCCGTTGCTGTTCTTTATGCTAAGGAGGCTAAGGCAAAGAAAGAAGCTGGTGAGGATGCTAAGGCTTTCATTCAGGAAAAGGAGGATGAGTACACAAAACTCTTTGCTAATCCTTACAATGCAGCTAAGTATGGATACATTGATGATGTCATTGAACCGAGAAACACTCGTTTCCGCATCATCAGAGCACTTGAACAGCTTGCTGGTAAGAGCCTCTCTAACCCGCCTAAGAAACACGGAAATATTCCACTCTAAAAACAATTGCATAGAATGAAAAGAATATTAATTTTGTCTCTTCTTGTTTGTGCTTACGTCACTGCATTTGCGCAGGGGGCTCACGACTTCTTTATTACGGAAGTCTATATTGCACAGGAAGGAGAAAACAATGGACTACTCGACGAGTATGGTGATGCAGTAAGTTGGATCGAAATTGAGAATACTTCTTATACCACTCACGACATACGTAATTGTTTTCTCACAACTAACAAGGAGGTGCTCAACAAGCAACTTTCTGCACCTGAAAGAGAAAAACTCATGTCTGTCATCCATTCGGGAGATGAGAGAACTTGTCTGAAAGGGAAGCAGAGAATCACATTCTTTGCAGATGGAAAGACTAACAAGAGCATTCTCCATACCAATTTCAAACTTCAGCCTACTGGCGAACCAGTTTTCATTGCTCTCTATGATGGAAATGCTGTCGACTTGCTTGATAGTATCACCATTCCTGCAAATCTTAAGGCTGGATCCTCGTATGCACTCATTGACGGAGTGTGGAAAGAAGTGCCGCATGACCAAATCACTCCAAACTCGCCGAATGTCTTTGTAGGAAA
>JAEEGL011686040.1_pt1 | contig 22770 bp, 20 predicted proteins | sample 9134231 | NCBI WGS metagenome assembly JAEEGL01 (sample SAMN16246548, study PRJNA631951) | gut metagenome | biome: gut microbiome; feature: rumen; material: fiber-attached | host: Bos | place: Iran: Karaj | collected 2018-10 | reverse complement strand
TTTGAATAAGTGATAGAAGTCATAGGACTGCATAATCATGTAGTTGAATTCTAAGAATGACAAGCCTTTTTCCATTCTTTGCTTATAGCATTCAGCGGTTAACATTTTGTTAACGGAGAAACAGGCACCGACTTCTCTTAATAAATCAATGTAATTGAGATTCATTAACCAATCAGCATTGTTGACCATCATGGCTTTGCCTTCACCAAATTCGATAAATCTTTCCATTTGCTTTTTAAAGCAAGCGGCGTTATGTCTAATGTCTTCAATGGTGAGCATTTTGCGCATGTCACTTCTGCCTGATGGATCACCAATCATAGTGGTGCCTCCACCGATAAGGGCGATTGGTCTATTGCCAGCGAGTTGTAATCGCTTCATTAAGACCAAAGTCATAAAATGACCAGCGGTTAAAGAATCAGCTGTGCAGTCAAAACCGATATAGAATGTGGCTTTGCCAGAGTTGATTAATTCTCTAATTTCTTTTTCATCAGTGACTTGCGCTAGCAAGCCTCTTTCTTGTAATTCTTCATAGATTCCCATAAAAAATCCCCCTATTTAATTAGTTTTGCAATAATTCAAAATATAATAAAGATTATTAAGTGTTCCACTAGTTGTGCTCAATACAATGTCATCAATACACAATCTACCTTTGTTTCTATCTCCAACTGCTGAAGCAGTCACTTCGAACCTAATGCCATATATTCCTTCATTATGGATAAATGGAATTCTTAGTGGAATCGATGTTCTTGTTGGAAGAGTGTAATCCGTTAAAAGATTAGCGTCAGTATTCCAAACACCATATGATGCTTTTGTTTTAATTAAGCAGGTTCCATCTATATTTTCATTATCACTCCATAAAGAAACACAAGCACTAAGACAAAATAATATAAATTTATCACAAAACATAATCTAAACCTCTCGAAAAGCATGGGATGAACTGATCACAAAGTTCGGTTTTTTCTTCATTAGATACCGGATAATTGTTTTTGGATGTAAAATAGCAAGCACACACGAAAACATCACCAAGATAGAACACGCCATCACCGGAAGATGTTAGATTGTAGTGAACATCAGAAGTTATATCAACTTGTTTCTTCGCTAAATTATATAACTCTAATCTTGCAGAATAATTGGAGTAGTACAAAATTACGTTAACACTTACAAATAATTCATCATAAATAATATCACCTTTGTTTTGCTCAAATTCTTCTTTTTCAGCAAATAAAGAATCAATACTATAGATAATATTCGCTTGATCTCCGACAAAACACATATATCTATGGGGATTTCTCTTTTTAAGTGGTTCATAAAAATTGGTGTAATAATCATTAAAATTTGTGTATGTTAAGCTAAAAGAAGAACCGGGAGGATTCTTTCTACTAGAGTAGCAAGAAGTAAAAACAATTAATACGTAAGACAAACAAACTATTTTTGAAAAAATAGAAATTAATATTTTATTAATAGTCATCACGAATCCTCCTTATAAAACCTCTAAAAATTTTTAAAGCATTTTGATTTCTTCTCAATTGGCTGAATTGGCTGTAGAAATCTATGACAATATTTGTATTTTTATGGTATTGGAACGACAAAGTCATTGACTTTTAAACTAAGTTTTAATCCTGAATCGTCATCATAACGATCAGTACCAGTTAATGTAATTGTGGCGTTTTCTGGTGAGAACAATTCATCAATCTTAGCGTTGATGATATTCATAACTGCTTCTCCATACATTCCGTATTTAGTTTCAGCAGAAGCTTTCATGGCTGTTTTGGCTTCATCAATAATATTTGTGAAGTGCATGGTTATTGTTCTCTTTCCTTCTTCAGTTGTGGCTGCACTGATGGTGGAATCACCATTATTTAATGCAGCGGTAATAATATTGAAGAAAGATTCAGTTAATTCATTAGTGGCGACTTCGCCATATTTGACACCGTCATCTTTGATGGTGAAGACAATTGAGTCATTACCGACATCTGCGGTTGAAACAAATGTTAGTGATGTGGGATAGCCATTGATATTAATCTTACAAACAAATTCTGCGATTTGTTCATCACCATCGTGATAGATGTTGGAATAGAAGTTATCGACAGTCATGTAGTTAATCTTGTATGACTCTTCGGTTTGTCTATGCATGAGCGTGGTGAAACCGATAACGTTTCTGCCCGCAATATAATTGTTCAAGTCTTTTTCGTTTAAGATAGTGACTTCTGTTTTCTTATCTTCTAAATCGTCAAAGGTTAGTAAACCTTCTTTCATTTTGTCGTTAAGATAAGAGTCACTATTATTGAGGCCAAATCCATCATAGGCTTCTTTATCTGTAATGCCCACTGTGGAGAAGTCGATACTATCGATTAAGGCTTTTGAGTCTTCACTTAATTTGGCATAGCCGCCAGAGAACAAATAACCGAAGACAATCTTCAGATTGTTTCCAAATGCTTTTTGATCGCTTTGGTCGAATTGGTTTTCGTTAACTAGTTGAACTAGTTTGTCACGACACTGCGTTCCGACATCATCATGTTGAACTTTAATGTGTTCAGCGTCATCAGTGACATATTCATTAGTCTTTAAGGACTTAAGGTCCATGGTGATATCAAGGAAGTTTGGTGAATCGATATTGAAATCCGCCATATCTTTGTCGACAAGTGTTTGTACAACATTTAGGAATAATCCCATGTTGTTATTTCCACCCATCGCGTTAATATCAGACATGATATCCGCTTTTTTGTATTTGAGAACATAGTTCTCTCTATCAAATGTGATACTTAATCCAGCTTGTTTAAAGACACTGTTAACCATTTGTTCGTTGACGAAACGTTGAACAATGGCTTTCGTAGGTTTTACTAAACCGGTAATCATGCCAATAGACATATCTTTGATACGGAAGACAAATGTGGATTTATCTTCAGATTCTTCTAAGTTTGTGACGAATTTGATTCTTGATCTCATTGCATACATGTCTAAGTCAATGTAGAAAGTGTATTTTCTGCCTTGGATGTTCACATATGCTTTTTTAACAAAACCACTTTTGACACCGGTGGTGTTTAAAGCGGATTCTAAAATATTGTCCATGTCGTTTTCAGTAATGACCATGGAAATGTTTTCACTTTCAGTCACGTTATCTAAGGAATCGACACCGATTCTTTTGCCCATTTCTGCCATAGTGAAATTGGGTTGAATTTCTACACGTTTTGTTCCGCTATCTTGAAGGAGAATATAGCCCGCCGCTAGTGGAGCAACCGTAAACAAAAGAAAGCTGATGAGTAATACCCATGGCCAGATGATTCTTCTTCTAGGTGGATTTTTTAATATTGCAACTTTCATTGGTACGGTCTATTTATTATTCTTGCATTTAATGCAATCATTTTAAAACAAAATACAATGTTTTAACAATAGTGTGTCCGCGTTCATAACGATGAGAAAATAAAATATTGCTTTGATGTTTTGAGAGTGTAATTATAATAATTACGATGAGAACTTTATTGAAAAATGCTCGCATATTAAAAATGACTGGAGAAGATATCTTTTTTTCCAGTATCGTGATTGAGAATGACCGCATAACTTATATCGGAGAAGCATATGATAAATATGGTCCATTCGATATCGTTAGAGATTGTAAGGGTAATTTATTAATGCCTGGATTCAAGAACGCTCACACCCACAGTGCGATGACTTTCTTGAGAAGCAAGGCTGATGATTTGAAATTACAAGAATGGCTTTTTGGTGTAGTTTTACCACGTGAAGAGAAGTTCCATAAAAACGATGTTTATGAGCTCGCCAAACTAGCCTATTTGGAATACCTAACTTCTGGTATTACTGCTTGTTTCGATCAATACTACTTCCCACTTGAAAGTGGAAGAGCAGCGGAAGAGATGGGCATGAGAATTGTCCTTCTTGGAACATATAATAAAAACAATGTCGATTTGCCTGGTCTTTTTAATAGAATTAACAGTCAAGATGGCTTAGTGAGATACTGCTTTGGTGTTCACGCTGAATACACATTAGAAAAAGGTGAATTAGAAAAAGTGATGGAAGCCACTCATGAAATGAGATCACCATTCTTTGCTCATATCTGTGAAACAGAAAAAGAAGTGAAAGAGTGCTATGAAAGAAGAGGCATGTCACCTGTCGCATTCTTTGAAAAAATGGGTGCTTATGATTATGGTGGTGGAGGTTATCATTGCATTTACTTCTCCGATGAAGATATCGAGATTTTTAAACGCCATAACTGCTCAGTTGTCACTTGTCCTGGCAGCAACACCAAATTAGCGAGTGGTATTGCACCAATCTGCAAATACCTTGAGAGAGGGTTAAATGTTGCTATAGGCACTGACGGTCCTGCTAGCAACAACTCTTTGGACATGTTCAAAGAGATGACTTTGTTATATTCACTACAAAAGATTTCTATGAAAGATGCTTCTGCCTTACCAGCTTATGAAGTTTTAAAAATGGCCACAGTTAATGGTGCGAAAGCCATGGGCTTAGTAGATTCTGACGTTTTAGAAGTTGGCAAGAAAGCCGACATCATTGAAATTGATTTATCAAGACCAAATATGCAACCAATTAACAATATTGTTACCAACATTGTTTATAGTGGTAGCAAAGAAAATGTCAAAATGACCATGATTAATGGTAGGATTTTATATAAAGATGGGAAATTCTTTACAAAAGAAAAGCCATCTACCATCTATCGCAAATGCCAAAAGATTTGCGAAAGAATTGAAAAGGCGGTCAATAAGTAATTATGGCAATGAAGAAAGGATTTTGCTTAAGCACTGTTTGTAATAAGCGTGAAGAAGTACGCCGTATTTTTGATGTGAACAGTGAAGCTCAATTCTGTTATTGCCCTTATTGTGGCAAAAAGTATCGTCCTAAAGTTGCTATTTTCAATTATGAAAAGAGAATCACAAGATACGATAAGAAGGCTAAATTCTTTTTAAAGAATGTTGGCCAGCCATTATATGCTTATAACTTATTTGCCTATGTTTTAGAATTAGAACCCACGAATGTTACTGCAAAACTCGGACGTTTATTATCTTTAGCCTATCTTTCGACTTTGAGAAGAAATAGATTCAGCGAAGTAAAAGCTCTTTTAGAGATGGTTAAAGATGAGGTTAGAGATCAAAAAGGAACTAGATATTCTAATTTCCTTGGGTTGCTCAATATTTGTGCGAATGATTATTTAGATAAATCTAGAAAAAAACTCACATTCCGTGGTTATTTCTTTGATACCGAATGCTTAAAGTTGTATTACAAAAACCTCAGAGATGTGATCGATTTCAAGAGATATTTAGCCTCTGAGATTTCACACACAAGTGATAAAAAAGGTGCGGAAAAAGTATTCACCGAGATTAAGAATTTTGAACTTCTTTACAATGAAGTTGCCTTTACTGCAAATGGTGTCGATCACACCTTTACTAATTTCACAAAAACTGGGGAACCACTTATCACTGAAGGTAGAAAAAAGGTAGATACTAAACTTCAAAAATATCGCCTTTCAACATTAAATAAAAACGATAAAAAATTAATCTACATTAAAGATCCAGTGTTCTCACATGCCTACATTGGTTTGTATCGTATTTATGAGAATTCTTATATCTATTCAATTATCAATGCAGTTATCGCAATCGGTTTATTAATTACTTGGATTGTTTTGATAAATAAGCCTATTGCTTTATTATTCCTCATTCTTTGGATTGCCTTCTTATTCTTTGCGGTTTCGTTCTTAGCGCTCAGAATCATCATTGGTTCTGTATTAAAAAAGCCAAGATCTTAATCACTTGGCTTTGCCATTTATCTTCAAATAAGTTAATAATTTCTTTAAGGCCTTTCCTCTGTGACTGACCTTATTTTTTTCTTCTTCAGTCATCTCGGCATATGTTTTATTGAGTTCATCTGCAACGAATATTGGATCGTAACCGAAGCCACCTTTACCAAACGGTTCTTCAGCAATATGGCCATCTACAATTCCCTCGAATAATAGTGGTTTTTCATCTTCATTCACTAAGATAATATCACACACAAATCTCGCTTTTCTATTATCCTTCTTTTTGAGTTCTTGTAATATGGCTTGTATGGCATTTGCGTGGCCACCGTGTTGATCCGCGAATCTCGCTGAATGAAGTCCTGGCTGATTATCCAATGCTTCTATTTCCATTCCTGAATCATCAGCGATAATTGGCATGGTGGTAAGCTTTTGAATTGACTGTGCTTTAATCAAAGCATTACCTGCGTATGTATCAGCGTTTTCATCAACTTCTTTTGGATGCAAGTTTAAATCATTCAATCCATAAACTGTAATTTTGTGAGGAGACAAGATTTCTCTCACTTCTTTAAGTTTATGGGCGTTATTTGTGGCGAGTATTAATTCGTAATTCATCCTCCATATTTTTGCACATTTTCAAAAAGTTTACTAACAAAACAATGCATATGCGCGCATTTGGGTATAAAATAAAAGACAAGTTGCGAGGGAAAAGGTATGAAATGTCAGAATTGTGGTTTTATTTCTAGCCGCGAATTCTATCGTTGTCCTTATTGTGGTCATGTTCATGAAAATGAAAGTGATGTCTTAAAGACAACATTAAAATTTGGTGGCGGTTTTGCTGTGCGTATTCGCACGATTATTTATGGTATGTTGGTCAACTTATTCAGTCTATCAGTGATGATTGACTGGTTCTTTGATTTCAAATATTCCATTACTTTATGGTCTTTCATCCTTTGCTTTGGCTTCGCGGTTGTATTTAACATCATTACTACCAAGAGAAGAACGTTGATGTCAGCAGCGGAAAAATTTGACCTATATTTCCTCTCTATACTTATCTTGGCACCTGGCCTTTGCCGTATTGCGGGTTTATTTGATTATCGTGCATTATCTGCGGGAATCATCATGCCAGCGTATTTAATTTTAGCGACATTTGTGTCAGTTGTTCTATTATTACGTAGTAAAGCGAATTCATTGCGTCCGTTATTAACGGAAGTATTATTAATATTCCATGCGATTATTGCGACACTTTTATTTGTTTTCTTATTAGTTAACAAATACTCTGTCGCTGCTGGAAGCGAAAATCCTCCATTCCATTTCTTACAATTTGGCATGACTGCGGGTAACTTAACGCCTATGTATATTGTGTGCGAAGTTCTCATCTTTGTCGCATTTGGATTATCCTGGGCTTATTTGATTAACTACAATATCATGCTTGTTGGCTTTATCTATAGAAAGGTTGTTCACCTTTATGGCGGAGACGGAGATTAAAAAAATCGCAATCGTTTTATCTGGTGGTGTCTCTCGTGGTGCGGCGCACATCGCCCTTGTTAATGAAATCATTAAGAAGGTCGGTCGCGAGAGAATTTGTGTTGTCTCTGGTTCATCTATAGGCGCGATTAATGCTTACGCAGTAAGCGTGGGCCATGAAGAAAACCTCATCGAAGCCTATCGAAATATTGACTGTGACTCCACACGTCATTTCATCAAAACCATTAAAGCCGGTTTATTTAACGATACATTCAATCTCATCGAAGATGATATTACGATTCCGACATATGTTACAGCGACCAGAATTGCTGGTTTTGACTGTGGATATTTCTGCTTGAATCACATGCCTCGTAAAGATTTAAAAACATGCATCAACGCTTCCATGGGATTCCCAATCTTAAATGGACCGATTAGATTTAATGGCCATTTCTATCTCGATGGTGGTGCGACTGATAACGTTCCTGTGTGGCCAGTGACATATTTTGATCCTGATATGGTCATTATTCTTCACTGCTATTCTAGATATTTTCCACCCGAATATTTGTTTGAAAAATTAAGAAAAGACTGCATTGTCATCGATATTGATGTCACACTGCATTTCCCTGAAGGCTTTAGACCATTTAACTTTGCGAAGACAGACTTCGAAATGATGACTGATTGCGGTAAAGCAGATGGTAAAGAATTCGCAGAGAAAGTTTTCTCTGATTTCTACACTGATAATGTGAGGCAAAGATGTTATCAATATATCTCTGACAAGATGGAAGAAAGAAGAAAGAAGAGCTTTAACGGTTATATGGAACTCGTGGAAATGCTCAATGCTTTATATTATATAAAAGAAGGAAGATTTTAGTTATGGTTCAACAAAAGATCCCAAGAGAATCCATGGTGTGTGATACCACGCGTGGTGATGGAAACATCTATTTTTACGATGAATATTTTGAATGGATTAATCGTAGTTCCGGAAATGGTTTTAGACTCCGTTATGAAAGCATTGATGATATAAAAGTCATCAGAACCGGAAAGAACGAAGTTATCATTACCACAAAACAACAAAAGAGAATTTCTTTATTCATTTATAAAGTTGACACATTATTGTCTCTTCTTTATGAAAGAATTAACGCAGTTAATGGAAATGAAAGCATCATTGATGCAGATGTGAGTCCTGCTAAGAACGACAAGGATGAATTGTTAAATCAGTTAGAAAGACTCGCTAAGCTCCATGAATCAGGCGCGTTAAGCGATGAAGAATTCAAATTAGCGAAAGATAAATTATTAAAATAATTTCCCATTTTTAAATATCGATAAGGAGGCAAAAAGATGAAACTAGTAGTTAGATTATTTAATTTTCTAATTATGGCGATTTCTTTAGCGGCTGCGGTATTGCTCTTTGCGATGCCAGCGTTTTCTTTTAATTCCAACATTGCCTTAGATGTTGCAAAGTTCGCTGGCTTTGTTCCAAAAACCCAATACACCAGCCAGTTGAATGTCGCAGATGCGTTAGGCACTGATGAAATTCATGTCGCTATTAAATTCAGTATGAATTTGGGTGGTGTTGCTAAATCTATGGGAGGCAACCGACAAGTGATTAACGATAGCATTGTTTCAAACAATGTGAATGATATTGTTACCACATTACACGAACCAGTTGATTTGATTACTGATTACTCAATTCGTGCGATTATTAAGAGTACGATTAAAGATGAAATCACCAAACAAATTGACGCTGCCAAAACTGGTAGTGGAAGTACCGCTCAAGAAATCATGGATGAGTCCGGTATTGATGATAAGTATTTCACGAACTTTGCCTTTGAATTATATAACTCCACAAATGAAGATGGCGCGACTACTGAATCAGTAAGTAACGTTTTATATTGGCAAATCGATGAAGCTATTAATAAAGCACAACAAGCTGGTCAACCAATCGATGGTACAAAATACAAAGATAAATTAAATGACATCAGCTCAAACTTAACAAAGGTTTTAAGTGATTTAAAACTTGTTAAAGAAGATGGCACATTAGTGAAATTAAGTGAAGTTTCATACTTCTATTTATCCAACTATTTAAGAGATGAACTTGTTAAACAAGGACAAGATGCTGCTCCTTTAGCACAAAGCGCAGATGAAACATTACCTACATACGCTGATAGGTTAATCACAACATACGTTTTAGTGATGATGCCTGATGCTTTCTATAAGACTGTCGGTGGTGTCTGTATTGGCCTATTTGTTGGTATATTCTTATTCACTGCGATATGGTTATTCCTTTTTGGATGGACTGTTTATAAAAACTTCTTCTCGAAGAAACCATTTACATTCTTTGGTCCGATCTTCTGGGTTGTGGGTTCATTGCAGATTGTTCTTGGATTATTCTTAACCATATTTGGAAAATATATATTCCCGACAATTAAATTGAATATGGGACAAATTCCTTTGAAATCAATTATTTTGGCCCCACGTACATACGCCTTAGTGCCATCAATTATTTTCTTGGCATGTGTTCCAGTTGCGATTGCGTATTTGATTGTTAAACTCATCGCCAAACCAAAATTTAACCAACAGGAGGAACAAAAATGAAAAAGAATAAACTATTAACAACGTTATTGTTTGTTACTGCCACATTATCTTTGTCGGCCTGTGGGTTATTTAACGATGATGATATCGCTATCAAGAATAGCTATAATCCAGTGGTCTCTGAGCCAGAAAAAGACCCCGATGCTTTAGAAGTTGAAGAAGGCATTGAGGGACATCGTGTTGATGCTGTTCCTGATGCATATTGTTTTAAAAACATTGGTTATGCAAAGAACGGCACAATTGTGAATAGTTATAAAGCCAGCGGAGCTCGTCCAAATGCCTTTAACCCCAATGGTGGCAAAGACTATGCAGGCGATAAGACATCAAACAACTATGACTTATATGTTCCCGATGCAACGCCTAGAAACGCTAAGCACACAATTATCTTATTCATTCATGGTGGTGCTTGGGTTAGTGGCTTTAAAACCGATGTGAATCCATATGTTCATGAATTTGCGAAAAAAGGCTATGTTACAGCCACAATTAAGTACACCTTATTAAGTAGAAGTATGGACAATCCTGAATTATCCATCTTCCGTAATTTAGATGAGATCGATGCTTGCATCGCTTCTATTAAAGAAGTCTTAGCGAAACCTGCTTTAGGATTTGATACTACTAAATCAGAATTAGTTATTGGTGGAGCTTCCAGTGGATCCCATTTAGCTATGCTATATGCCTATTCTAGAGGCGAAGATTCCCCAATCAATATCAAGTTTGTCGTGGATGCGGTTGGGCCGGTCGATATCAAACCAGATTGTTGGAAGAGCTTTAAATCTGACCAAGAAGAAGCGGAAGTTGAATCTGGAATTCAGAAAGGCCAAATCGACAATGAACATTTAGCTCCTTTATCAATTGCTGGTGAAAAAGATGAAAATGGCAATAGTCTTTATTGGGATAAGTATCAAACTATGCGTATCGCAAATGGTATGTGCGGTTTACCAAATTCCAAAGAATCTATTGAAAATAGCGCGATTAAAAATGGCGAAGGTGTTATCACCGGTGTTAATGAAGAATCTGATGCTGCGAAGAGCATGCTTTCCGCCAATGGTGGCGAAGATCAAATGTCCGTCACTTATTGGATGAAGAAAGGTGTTAATAAATACCCAATGGTTGCCGCTTATGCCGGCAAAGACACAATTGTTGGCGTCAATCAATTTGCGACTTTACAAGCGACATTAGACACTCAAGGTATTGATTATGATTATACCTATTTCAAGAACTGCGGTCACACGCAAATATCTGATGAAGCTGATCATGCAGCTTACACCGAATTCGTCAAAAACGTTGACGATAGATGTAAAGCATAATTGGTAAAGATAAAAAAAGAACAGTGCTTTGCACTGTTTTTTTGTTGTTTATTTTGAATTAATAACCTTTTGTGATAGAGGCAATTGAGATGATGGTGTGGGAATCATCAACCAATCTAATCTCTAGAGTTTCACTCTTTAATTCGATTTCCACTGTATCCCAAGTGACATTACCTTCTAATAGCATTGGGGCGGCAAAGAATTGGAAACCATGGAACACATCAGCGTTATCTTTTGTATATGTGAATGTGCCATCATCATATGTCCAATCATTTTCTTGATCGATGAGATTAGATAATGATGTAAGTGTTGGATAATAGACGCCAACCTTTTGACCAGCAAATGACCAGTCATCTGTGATATCGGTGAAATATCCTTTTGCTACTTCTTTGTTGTATTTGAAATGTTGAATGCCATCTCCGCTATTGCGATAACCGGAGTTAATGTGTTCAAATGAACCATTATAATCTCCCATTAACAAAGCGGTTTCTTCGGCATTATAATAAGTCGCTCTTTGAGAACCATTGCAGCCAGCATGGAACCATTCTTCATGAGCGGCACAGAATTCAGCATTAATAGTGGTTTTCTTGGTGTAGCCATCGACATTTTGACCTGTTAACAATGATTTTAAATCTGGGTCTGGTAATCTTGATGGAGCTTCCGCGATAATTGGAGCTTCTTCAGGAAGTTCTTGGGCCTTCACTTCTATGTGATTGTGTGAGCAGCCCGCTAATCCGACTGTGGCTAATAAAAGATAAATGAATTTCTTGTTCATAACTTTACCTCCTAGAAACAATTTAAATTAATAAATTTATAAATACAAGATACATATTGGAGATAAAAAAAGAACAGTGCGAGCACTGTTTTTATTTGTTTGGAGCAGATGACGGGAATCGGACCCGCATAATCAGCTTGGAAGGCTGATGTTCTACCACTGAACTACATCTGCAGTTAGCGCAAGTTATTATATAACAGCGCCTTATAAACATTCAATTTATTATTTTAAGAAATTTAATAATTGAGGTTTTGGCATATAGCCAAGAGTGGACTTTTTGGCTTGTCCGTCTTCAAATAAAATTAATGTGGGAATGGATTGAATTCCGTATTTAGCAGCGACCACACCAACTTCATCAACATCAACCTTAACGATTAATAAATCGCCTGCTTCATTTCTTTCATCGATTTCTTCTAAGATTGGGGCGAGCATTTTGCATGGACCACACCAGGTAGCAAAGAAATCTACTAAGACTCTGCCTTTGGCAATCTTTTCATTAAATTCTTCTAAACTGTTAACATGAACGATCATAATGATTCTCCTTTATAGACTTAATAACGCTCCGATTCCGAAGATGAGGAGTAAGTGTAAGGGGTAATACAAATAGCAACCATATTGGAACCATTTAGCATTATATCCGCGCTTTCCGTTATAAAGCAAAATAAATGCTCCGGCAATTATCGCAGCGTTTTGCATTTCTGGTTGCCAAAAGACGTATGGGGCAGGTAGAACAAATGTTAATAGGTAGAAACCTATTGTCATAAATACTGTCATCGCAAAAGCAAAGAGATTATAGGCGAATTGTTCGGTGGTGGTGCCTCTTAAAGATTCCACTGGAATACCGGAATTCTTGCTGTATTGTTGAATGAACAAATCTTTTAATAAGTGAGCGACATAATAGAGAATGATTAAACCCACAGAGAAGAACTGATATTGTGGTCTTAAGAAGAATGGGAACCAGTGTATAAGCATGTTGTTGCTGGCTTCCATGCCCATAACGATAAACGCAAGTATACTTATTCCTAAAGGAATGATAGCGAGTATTTTGAAATACCATTCTTTTTGTTTGAGCGCATATATCGCTAAGGCGCCTAGTAGCAAATCAATGAAAATATTACCTTCACTTCTTAAGGACATACCTTCGAATAGTGGAACATATTCAACAAAGATTAAAACACCTGCGATGAGGGTCGCCATGATGCCTAAGCGCAAGAAATAGTTGCCCGCTTTCTTTGTGTGCATCATACCTTCCGCAATCATGAAACAGAATAACGGGAGAGCGATACGGCCAATCAAGCGGCAGACAAAAACAACCCAATAGTTATAGCCAATCATATCAGATAAAAGCCAACCAACATGATCAACAGTCATGGTAACGATAGCAATTATCTTGATGATAAAACTTGAAAATATTAATGCTGATTTGCGTTCTTTTTCCATATTATTTGATTGAGAGTAATAGTATTGAAGGTAGGACAGAAATTAAGTTATTTACAAAGTGGGCTGACCAGCTTGCAGATAACCCCATCAAATCATAAAGCACACATAGCGCAGCACCTGAAACAACATATACAGGTAAGTGCACTAATTCATTAACCATATCCGCACCTGTGGCAAAGAAATCAAAGTGAATTAATGCAAAGATTACTATAGTAAGTGCATACGCTAAGATTTTATTAATTCGAGATAAGAATGAGAACAAACCCACTCGATATGTGAACTCTTCAACTGCTGGACCAATAAACACTAATATCAATATTGATAGCAATGGATAGTTCTTTACCATTGCGTTTGCGAGTGTTTGATTTTCATTAGTAGTGGTTTCAATAAATAGGTTAATAACCATTGAGTAGGCCATGTTAAATCCGATGAGCAAGAATCCCGCGGAAATACCAACGACATAGGGAAGCCATTTATTGAATGAGTTGGCTAACTTCTTATAACTGCCAATTAGCATACAAGCTATCGCAATAGCGACAACGCCATATCTCACCCCATTGATTAAAGTAACGAAAGCTACTTGATCAGTGAATTTATCTCTTAATAAAAGAGCCATCACTTCTGAGATAATGTTGAGAAGAATTATGCCAAAGGCAAAAATAATTAATTCTTTATAGATGGGAAGCCAAACATGTTGCTTAGGAACTTTCCGGGTGTCAAACTCTTCGTTATGCGCACCACAAAACGCACAAGTATCTTCTACTATGTCGTAACTACTGTCGCATTTTGAACATTTTTTATTCGCTAGTAACATTTTTGTTTCTTTCTTATAGAAAAAACTATACACTAAATAAGGATGTTTTGATAGTCATAACTTAATGTTATCGGTCTAGGTTTTTATGGCAATTAATGAGAGATATCAATGTACAACAGAAGTGATGAAAAGCAAGTTCATCGCTATCTTATTGCCGATTGATAATCCCGATAATTTCAAAAAAGAATTAGCGAAAATTCAAAAAGAACACTCTAAAGCTCGTCATGTTGTTTACGCTTATCGCATTGATGGAAAAACTAAATCATGTGATGATCGTGAACCAAAGGGCACAGCAGGGAGACCATTACTTGAGTTATTGATGAAGAAAGACCTTAATAGAGTTGCCTTAATTGTCGTTAGATATTTCGGTGGAACTTTATTAGGAGCAGGAAGACTTTTAAGAACTTATGTCCAATCTGGAGTTAATGTCTTGAAAGTGGCTGGTATTGAATAGGAGAATTTTTATGGCAGATTGTAATCATGATTGCAGTAATTGCGCGGAAGCGAATTGCTCAGATAGAATCGAAAAAGCAAAACTTAATGATAGAAGTCACATCAAAAAGATAGTGGGTGTCCTTTCTGGTAAGGGTGGTGTTGGTAAATCCTACATCACATCTTTACTCGCGGTTTATCTAAACCGTCAAGGCTATAAAGTCGGTATTATGGATGCGGATATTACTGGTCCAAGTATTCCTAAAGCCTTTGGCGTTAAAGATAAAGCCTATGGTGAAGATGGCCTTATCTATCCTTTGGAGAGTAAAGGCGGGATTAAACTTATTTCCAGTAACTGCTTATTAGAAGATGATTCCGATCCAATCGTTTGGAGAGGACCTTTGTTAGGTGGTTTGATTAAACAGTTCTATGAAGATGTTTTGTGGGAAGAGTTAGATTACTTACTTATCGATATGCCTCCAGGAACCGGAGATGTTGCTTTAACAGTCTTCCAACAAATTCCTGTGGATGATTTAATCATAGTCACATCCCCACAAGATTTGGTCAGCCTTATTGTCACAAAAGCCATTAAAATGGCTAACATGATGAATATCAAAGTGTTGGGTGTCATTGAGAACATGTCTTTCTTAAGATGCCCAGATTGTGGCAAAGAAATTAAATTGTTTGGTGAATCTCACTTAGAAGAATTTGCTTCTAAGATGGGATTTAGAGTATTAGCAAAATTACCTTTAGTAAGCGATAACACCACATTAGTAGATAATGGTGAAGTTGAAAAAGTTTCCTTAGATGAAATCTTACCAGCGGTAAAAGCGGTGACGGGGGAATAATATATGCAAGAATTTGATGTAAGAAGAGAAAAACTATTTTCATTAATGAAAGACAACTCGGTTGCCGTGATTTTCTCTGGTGTGAGTAAGGTCGCAACTGAAGACGAATTATATCCCTTCGTGGTTAACAATTCTTTCTTCTACTTAAGCGGTATCACCCAAGAGCACAGTGCGCTTCTCATGATTAAAGGTTTAGGTGAGAAGAAGTGCTATTTATTCATTGATGAATATAACGAGCTTAAAGAGAAATGGACAGGTCGTCGTTTAACCTTTGATGAAGCCGAGACTTTATCGGGATTACAAAATATCTATTCTATGGATAATTTTGAAAACATGTTAAATCTCGCTTTAACTAAAGAAAATAACCAATATGGTTTAATTGAAACCATTTATTTGGATTTAACCCCTGAGTTAAAAATCGATGACAGCAAATCCACAAACAATTTCCGTGATGAATTAGAAGCGAAATATAATGGCTTATCATGTTTAGATGTTAAACCATTAATCACATCCTTAAGAATGGTGAAGAGCCAATACGAAATTGAACAATTAAAAGATGCGATTGAGATGACCAATCTCGGAATCAATAAAATGATTCTTGAATTACGCCCAGGCATGCTTGAATACGAGCTTGCGGATGCGTTCGAATTCTTTGGTCGTGGACATAATCGCAGCAAACTTGCGTTCCCCACAATCGTGGCATCGGGCAAAAACGCAACATGCTTGCATTATCCAACCCAAAATTGCACAGTGAAGCAAGACGACATGATCCTCTTCGACCTCGGTTATAAGAGCAATGGTTATTGCGCAGATATTTCTAGAACCTTCCCTGTTAATGGTAAGTTCACTGGCAATGGTAAAAAGATTTATGAAGCCGTTTTAAACTGCAATAAAGCAGTTATCGAATACGCACATGCTGGTTTATTAATCGCAGACTTACAAGCCTTTGCAAAAGAGTTCTTAAAGAACGAATGTGTTAGATTAGGACTTCTTAAAGAAGAAGATGATATCCAAAAGGTTTATTATCACAACGTTTCACATCACCTTGGTTTAGACACTCACGATGCTTCTAATAGAGAAAAACCTCTTGAAGAGGGCAACGTTATTACAGTCGAACCAGGATTATACTTTGCTGATTTAGGCATTGGTGTGAGAATTGAAGATGATGTTCTCATTCATGAGAAAAATGCCGAATCATTATCAGTTGTGATTCCAAAAGAAATTGAAGATATTGAAAAATTGTTTTCAACAAAAGGGAGATAAAAGATGAAGAAATATATTCTTTCCGTTGATCAAGGCACAACTTCCTCAAGAGCCATTTTATTCGACCATGCAGGTCATGTTTGTTCTATGGCCCAAAGAGAAGTGGAATGTTTATTCCCTAAACCAGGATGGGTGGAAGCGGATGCGATTGGCATTTGGGTTTCCGTTATTGACGTTGTCAACGAAGTATTAGTTAAAGCCAACATCACCATGGATGAAATCCACGCGATTGGTATTACCAATCAAAGAGAAACTTCAATTGTTTGGGATAAAGCAACAGGTATGCCTGTATATCATGCGGTCGTGTGGCAATCTCGTCAATCTAGCGATATTTGCGATGGCTTCGCTAAAAAGAAAGATTATATCCACGAAAGAACTGGTTTATTAATAAACCCATATTTCTCAGCGAGCAAAATTCGCTTTATCTTGGACCACATTCAAAATGGTCAAAAGAGAGCGGAGAATGGTGAACTTATGTTCGGCACAGTTGACTCATGGTTAATATATAAGATGACTAAAGGTCAAGTTCATGCGACCGATGTCTCTAACGCTAGTAGAACAATGCTATATAACATCTTCGATAATAAATGGGATGAAGAGTTATTAAAACTCTTTAACATTCCAGCTTGCATGTTACCAAAAGTGTTACCATCTTCATTCGATTATGGTGCAGCATCATTCTTCAGCAATGAGGTCCATATCTGTGGTGTCGCTGGTGACCAACAAGCCGCTTTGTTTGGACAAACTTGCTTCGATATTGGCGAAAGTAAAAATACCTATGGTACTGGTTGCTTTATGTTACTAAATACTGGTAGTCAACCAGTCTTATCGAAAAATGGTTTATTAACCACAGTAGCATGGCAAATTGGTAACAAAGTTACCTATGCCTTAGAAGGCTCTGTCTTCGTTGGTGGTGCGGTCGTGCAATGGCTCAGAGATCAAATGAGATTATTACATGACGCTGCGGAAAGTGAAAAATATGCTTTAGAAGTAAAAGACACTAATGGTATGTACTTTGTTCCAGCATTCGTTGGTTTAGGCACACCATATTGGGATGATGATGCGAGAGGTTCTGCCTTTGGCATGACAAGAGGCACAAACAAAAATCATTTCATTAGAGCATGTCTAGAAGCTATTGCTTATCAATGTAAAGACGTCTTTGAAGTGATGAAGAATGAAACCCATCATGAATTAAAGAATCTGAAAGTTGATGGTGGTGCGACCAAGAATAAATTCTTAATGCAATTTCAAAGCGATATCTTACATACAGAGATTAAACTCCCAATGTGTTTAGAAACAACCGCGTTAGGCGCAGCTTATTTAGCGGGCTTAGCTAGTGGATTTTACAAAGACATTGACGAGATTAAATCTATCCATTCATATCAAGCCATCTATAAGCCAATGATGGATAAAGAAAATGTGGAAGAAAAATATAGTGGTTGGAAACACGCGATAGAGGCTACCAGAACCTTTAAATGATCTCATAAATGCACATATATAAAACAAATAGGTACAGTGTACCTATTTGATTTTTTTATCGAGAAAACCTATAATTAAGGCGATGAGAAAAATAGTCATTGCGCCTTACCAAATGCACGCGAATCTTTTGAAAAAATACCGCGAAAAAGATCCTTTTAGTGATGTCAAAATTATTTCTAAAGAAGGTCTAATGAGTGAGTATTATGGACTCGTTGATGAAAAGGCTACTGCCTATTTGATGAAGAAATATCATTATTCCTATGACAATGTTTCTATTGTTCTTTCATTTATTCCTTTTATCAATAAACCTATTAATAATTTATTAAAAATAAAAGAAGACTTAATTGAAAACCATTTAATATCTAAAAACATATACTTATTTCAATTCTTCAAAGGTAACTTAGTGTTCGTTCATGGCTATTCCGATTCCGATAAAGAAATTAAGAATATCCTTAATGATTTAAAAGTTAATTATCAATTTGTGAAGAACGAGAAAAAAGAACTCGCCTATTTTGTTGATACTTACGAAACACAATTTGATGAGGTGTTTTATGTATTAAACGCAATAGCGGAGTTATTAGATAAGGGTGAAGATATAAATAGAATTTATGTTTATTCAGTGGATACTGAATATTTATATCCATTTTCTGAGTTTTCTCAAAGCTTTGGATTCAAAGTGGATGATGGGAAAGCAAATTCATTATATGTAACTCCATTAGCCTCCCGCTTTTTAAAACAATATATTGAAACAAAAGATATTGATGCTGCGAAAGAAACTATCAGTGATTGTGAGAACAAAGAGTTACTTGAAGATTTACTCTCTGTTATTGATAGATGCTTTGACCCAGAGATGGAATTTGAAAGTCAACTTGACTATCTCATTGGGGAGTTGAAATCCATAAAAGTGGGCAAACAGCAGTTCAAAGATGTTGTGAAGATTATTAATAAACCAATATTTGAAACAGGCGCACATATTTTTGTGGTTGGCTTTGCTCAAGGTTTTTATCCCGAAAGCAAAAAGGACTGCGAGCTTCTAAGTGATTTGGAAAAGACATCTATTGGTTTGAATACATCATTAGAAGAAACAGAGAATAATCAAGATGTTCTCCTTGATTTCTTTAATAGTGATAATCATTTCCATTTCTCATTTTCTGAGAGATCCATTAGCAATAAGAAATATCTTTCACCTTTGGTGAAAATGCTTGGATTTAAGGAAAGAAAACCAGACTTACCAAAAATTATCTATTCTCAGGATATGGTTAATTATTTCTATGCGAGAATGAGAGACTTAAAGGAATTCTATAAGCAATCTGATTATTATTACCAAGCGATCGAAAAGATTGCGAATATCCACTATGGAGAATATGACAATTCATTCACTGGTGTCGATGCGATGAATGAAGATATGGAAATAAAACATTCTTATTCAAAGATAAATGAATATTATCAATGTCCATTTAAATACTATGTTTCTAATATTTTGAGCATCGATCCCTTTGAAGGAAACTTCGCGACAAAATTTGGAACTGTCGCTCATAAGATATTTGAATTGCACAATGACGAAGGTTTTGATTTTGATAAAGTCTTTGATGAAGAAGTAAAGAAACAAGGATTCAGTGATGAAGAATTACCGCTTGTTGAGAATTTGCGAATGCAAATAAAAAGAGCGAGCGAGGCGATTCGTTTGCATCAACACTATATGAATAATCCGAGAATCATTACTGAAAAGAGACTTAAAATGCAAGTCGGAAAGAAATCGTTCTTATCTGGTGTAATTGATAAGTCTATCATCTTTGATGATAAATACCTTGTTTTAGTGGATTATAAAACCGGTAGTGATTCTTTTGACTCCAAATATATAAATGAAGGCGTTTCTTTACAACTTCCGACATATTGTTTGCTTGCAATCAATGATGATGAGTTTAAAAACTACGAGATTATTGGAACATTCATCAATAACGTTGTTGATAGCAAGTTATCTTACGGAAATGAATCAGAAGCTTTAATTGATCCTTTCTTTAAACTCCATGGAAAGGTCGCGACTGATTTGGAATTAATTAGTCAAATCGATAAAACCATTTGCGATGGAAAATCCGAATTCATTAAATCGGTATCTTTGTCAAAAGACGGCGGCTTTAGAAAAAGCGATTCCTTGGTTTCAAAAGATGAATTCAATAATTATGCAGAAGTCGCTTTAAGGAAATATTTGGAAGCTGACGCGAACATCAGAAAGAACAATTTTTCTATTAACCCACTCTTTAAGAGTAAGAGTGATAACGCATGCAAATATTGCGAATATAAAGATCTTTGTTTTGTTAAGAAAGCGCAAAGACGTTATTTATATAATCCAGTAGAGGATGAAAAGGAGGAAGAAGACAATGAGTGATTTCGTTTGGTCAAAAGAACAAGAACATGCCATTACTAGCACTTCCTCGAATGTATTATTATCTGCTGGTGCCGGTTCAGGAAAGACCGCTGTTTTAACTGAAAGAATATATCGTTTAGTGAAGAATGGTGCAGATTTATCAAGATTCTTGATACTTACTTTTACTAATGCCGCTAGTGCAGAAATGAAGATTCGTATCAGAGAAAAACTCATGAGTGATGAAAAATTGGCTAACCAATTAGCAAAAATTGAAACCGCTCATATAGAAACTTTTGATTCATTTGCTTTATTCTTAGTTAAGAAATATGCCTTTAGATTAGGTGTATCACCAAATATTGGTATTTTAGATAAAACATTACTTGATATTGAACGTAACAATATCCGTGATAGTTTGATAACCTACCTATACCAAGAACATAATAGTGATTTCTTGAAATTGATTTCCAAGTATTGTGTTAAAAATGATAATCAAATTCGCAGCTATATTACCGACTTATGTTTAAAGGCAGAATCGCAAATTAATAAGAAAGAATATTTAGATTCATTTATTGACACATATTTCAATGAGAAGCGCCTCAATCAAATCGTTGATTCGAAATATAACATCATGGTTGATTCTATTAATCAGGCAATTAAAGATGTTTCTTCACTAGAAGACGTTGATGATGCCAGTCAAATTATTGAAGCTCTAGAATCACTATTAGAAAAAGGAAAAGATTTTGATTCTTTGACTATGGCTTATAACGAATTCAAATTCCCGACAAAGAAAAAGAGCGCGGCTACTGACGGCGATTATAGGAATTCTATAAAAGCTAATTTACAAAAAGTCCTTATTCGAGAAATTGATTTTGGCACTAGAGAAGAAATTATCGAACAATACATGTCCACTAAAGAAGATATGAAGACTTTAATGGGTATAGTTAAAGAAATCGAAGATAAATTAGATAAATACAAAAAAGAAAAATCCAGTTATTCATTTGGAGACATTGCGGCTTTAGCCCTAAAAGCCTTAGATATGGAAGACATTAGAAAACAGATATCTGAATTCTTTGAATATATTTTGGTTGATGAATATCAAGATACTTCCATGATTCAAGAACTAGTTATTAATAAACTCGAAAGAAATAATGTTTGCATGGTTGGAGATATTAAACAATCAATTTATCGTTTTAGAAAAGCTGATTGTACATTATTCCAGGAAAAATATATTAAATATAAAGATGGTTTAGGCGGCCAACTTATTAGTCTTAATACTTCTTATAGAAGTAGACGAGAAATTGTCGATGTTGTTAATGAGATGTTCACACAGTTAATGAAACCAGTAATTAATCCTATCAACTACGCTGACGGGCATAATTTTGAATTTGGATTTACTGCATATGATTCCTTAATTGACGATAAAGAAAATTATAAACTCAAGGTTGAGAAGTATTCATTAGCAGAGAATGAAAATGCGATAGAAAAAGAAACACTTAAGATAGCAGAAGATATTACTCATAAGATTAGAAACAAATATCAAGTCTATGATAAGGATGCAAAAGGTTTAAGAGATTGTTCTTTTAAAGACTTTGCAATAATCATCGATAGAGGCAGAGATTTTGATCAAATTAAGGCACAGTTATCAGATTACGGTATTCCTGCGAAAGTCATTTATAATGAACCGGTTAAAGAATCGGAAATAATACTAGTGCTTAAAAACTTATTAATTCTTTTCAACGCGTGTTTAAAGAAGGAATTTGATGATAAATATAGGCACGCTTTTGTTTCTATTTCTCGTAGTTTCATAAGTGAAACGAGTGACCAAGTTATTTATAACTATTTAAAGGAAAACAATATTAGCGATTCCTTGATAATGAGAAAGATGATGAAAGTGGTAGATTCTTGTCAGCACTTACCGGTTTCAAAAATATTAATTTCAATCATTAACGAATTTGCAATATATCAAAAGATTAATAAGCTGAAACATTTCTCTAACAATGCGAATAAGATTGAACTATTTGTTCGATTGGCAGAGAACATGGATGATCTAGGTATGTCACTTGATGGCTTGATATCCTATTTAGAAGATTTAAACAAATATGATTTAGAAATTGACTACTCAGATAAAGATGTTGGTGACAACGCAGTAACCATTATTACAATTCACCGTTCTAAAGGCCTAGAATACCCAATAGTTTATATGCCAGGTTTAACCTCCAGATTTAAT
>JAEEGL016678925.1_pt1 | contig 22772 bp, 21 predicted proteins | sample 9134231 | NCBI WGS metagenome assembly JAEEGL01 (sample SAMN16246548, study PRJNA631951) | gut metagenome | biome: gut microbiome; feature: rumen; material: fiber-attached | host: Bos | place: Iran: Karaj | collected 2018-10 | reverse complement strand
CACTGCAAACACTATGGCCTGTTTAACAGAAACTCTTGGTATGAGTTTACCTGGATGTGCAACAGCTCATGCTGTAAGTGATAAAAAAGTTGACATAGCAAGAAAATCAGCAAAAGCTATTTTTACACTTATTGAAAAAGATATTAAACCATCAGATGTCATGACTCAAGAGTCATTTGAAAATGCTATTGTAGTTGATTTAGCATTAGGTGGATCTACTAATACAACATTACACATACCAGCTATAGCACATGAAGTTGATGGATTGGATGTAAGTATTGATTTATTTGATAAATTAAGTCATGAAGTTCCATATATCTGCAGTATCAGACCTGGTGGTAACAACAGAATGATTGATGTGGATAATGCTGGCGGAATACCAGCTGTAATGAAAAACTTAGAACCATTATTACACACTGATTGTGTAACATGTACTTCAAAAACAGTTGAAGAAAACTTAACAGAAGTAACTGATATTGATTATGATGTAATTCATACTATTGACAGTCCTGTAAGAACTGAAGGTGGAATAGCAGTATTATATGGTAACATTGCACCAAATGGTTCTGTAATTAAACAAGGAGCTGTTAACGAAGATATGTTAGTTCATTCAGGTCCATGTAAAGTATATAATTCTGAAGAGGAATGTGTAACTGCTATTGAAAATGATGAAATTGTTGATGGGGATGTTGTTGTAATCAGATATGAAGGACCTAAAGGTGGACCTGGAATGCGTGAAATGCTTAACCCTACAGCAGCAATTATGGGAAGAGAATTATTCCATGTAGCACTCATTACTGATGGTAGATTTTCTGGTGGAAGTAGAGGTCCATGTATAGGACATATTTCTCCTGAAGCAGCAGCTGGTGGACCAATTGCAGCTATTGAAAATGGAGATATTGTATCCATTAATGTTAAAGAAAGAAGCATTAAATTAGAATTAACAGATGATGAAATTCAGGAAAGATTATCCAAAGTAAAACCTGTTGAAAGAAATCTTAAAGGATGGTTAAGACAATATCAACAATTAGCTACTTCAGCTGATAAAGGTGGAATATTAAAATAGGTATATTATTTAAATATTAATAATTAAGGGGGTGAATTCTTGTCTAAGAAACGTAAAAATCGAGATAAAAAGAAAAAACAAGAACAACAAGTGAATAAACAAAAATCTAATGTAAACTTATATAAAGAAATACTCAGTTATGCAGTTATATTAATACTTGCAGTTTTATTGTCTGCACATCTTAGTGTTGTAGTATCTGGAAGTATGGAACCGTCATTTTATAGGGGAGATATAGTTGCTACAGAAAATGTTGACACATATGGTATCCAAGAATTTAACCCATACACTGACGTGAATGTTAATGATGTTGTAGTCTATAATGCTAAGTGGTACTCTGAGCCTGTAATTCATAGGGTTATAGATATTCAACAAATTAATGGTTCCAAGTATTATATTATCAAGGGAGATAATAATGAGGTACAAGATCCATATCCTGTCTCACCAGATCAGATTAAGTCTAAGGTTATAAAAATAGGTAATTCGTTACTTATTATTCCTAAGTTGGGTTACATAACTTTATTGTTTAGAGGATTGTAAGGAGGAGAATAATGTATTCAAAATTAAAGAACGAAATTAGAGAATGTATAGATGAAGCTTTGACAAAATTAAGAGTAAAATTAGATGAAGAAATAACACTTGAAGAACCACCAAATCCAGAAATGGGTGATATTTCAAGTAATATTGCTTTTTCTTTAGCAGGTAAATTAAAAAAATCACCTGTTGAAATAGCAGAGGATATAAAAAATAATATTAAATTACCTTTGTATTTTGAAAAAGTAGAAACAAAAGGTCCATATATAAATTTCTTTATAAATTACAAACTATTTTCAACAAAAATGGTTAACTATATTGATAAAAGATATGGTGAACTACCAGAGAAAGAGGAAACAATTTTATTAGAACATACATCTGCAAATCCAAATGGTCCTTTACATGTTGGACATTTAAGAAATGCAATTTTAGGAGATTCCTTAAAAAGAGTTCTTCAACATGCAGGTTATAAAGTTGAATCACAATATTATGTAAATGATATGGGTCGTCAAATTGCAATTATTGTATGGGGTATGAATAAGTATGGATTTGAGTTTGATGAAGATAAAAAAATTGACCATGCTGTTGGAGAAGTTTACTTCCAATGTAATCAAAAATTAGAGAAGAAACCAGAATACAATGAAGAAATTGATGATATTTTACACAGATATGAAGAAGGTAATGATCAAAAATTAATAGATTCCTTTGAATTGGTAGTAGAAAATTGTCTTGATGGTATTAAACAAACATTAAAAGATTTAAACATTAAAATGAACCTATATAAATGGGAAAGTACTTTCTTAAGAAATGGTTCAGTAGATGATGTACTTGAAAAATTACAGCCATTTACAATAAAAAGAGATATATTATACTTGCCTTTGGAAAAATATGATGTAGATAAAGAGTTAGTCCTTAGAAGATCAAATGGAACTAGTTTATATGCTACAAGAGATTTAGCATACCATCAATATAAAACAAAAAATAGTGATATCTCATTAGATATTTTAGGTGCAGATCATAAATTGGCTGCAAAACAATTAAGTTTAGCACTTGAATTATCTGGTAACAGAGCTCCTGAAGTAGTATTCTATGAATTTATAAACTTACCTGAAGGTTCAATGTCCACTAGAAAAGGAGTATTTATATCTGTAGATGAATTCATTGAACAGGCAACTCAGCATGCAAAAGATGAATTAATTAGTCGTGATTTAGACTTATCTCATAAGGAAATGGATGATGTAGCTAGAATAATTGGTGTAGGTTCTGTAAGATTCTTTATTAATCAAATTTCTCCAGAAAAACCAATTACATTTAAATGGGAAGAAGCACTTAACTTTGAAAGAGGTTGTGCATCAATACAATATGCACATGCCAGAGCATGTAAATTATTATCAAAATCAGAATTCGATGAATATGTTGATGTTAAATGTGATTATGAATTAGAAGATGAAGAAAAAATCTTAATTAAAGAATTGTCAAGATTCACAGAAATTATAAGACAATCTGCATCAGAAAGAAGAGTTCATCATTTAACAGAATATACTTCAAGTCTTTCAAAAGCATTTAATAAATTTTATAAATCTCAACAGGTTATTGGTTCTGAACATGAAGAATTTAGATTAAAATTAGTTGATGCTTCAAGAATCACCCTTAAAAACTCATTAAAACTTTTAGGTATCAAAGCACCTGAATTCATGTAATTTCTCTATAATTACATATCCTTCTTTTTTTTATATTATTTTTAAATAAACCATTTGATTAAAATTCTATTTCTTTTTATAATAATTTTAATATAATATGAATAATATAAATATAAATGAATTAAGAGTTATAAAAATCTTTTATTATTTTAATAGATTCATTTTTTATTAATGAGTATTAATAACCATTTTTATTGGAGGAATAATTTAAAATGCGAACGTTAATGATACATTCAGATTATTTACGTTATAAAACCAGAAGTAAAACTAAATTAGCTGAAGATATTGAAGATGAAAAAAGAGCTAGTGGTGTAGATAATGCATTAGTTGCTTTTATTGCAGTTGAAAAAGAAGATGAAGAAAATCCTGAGTTAATTATTAAAAAAGCAGTTAAAGAAATTTTAAGTGTTCAAAATAAGGTTAACGCTGATAATATTGTTGTATATCCATATGCACATTTAAGTTCTTCACTTTCAAATCCTAGTGTTGCTACACAGATATTAAAAGGCATTGAAGTTGAACTGGTAGATAATAATGAAGCAGTTCTAAGAGTACCATTTGGTTGGTATAAATCATTTGAACTATCATGTAAAGGACATCCTTTATCAGAATTATCCAGAACTATAACTACAGAAGCTGATGAAGAAGAAACTGAAGAAGAAGTTGAAGAATCTGAACCATCACAATTCTTTATATTGGAAGAAGACGGGGAAAAATATGATGTTGATGATTACAATTATGAAAATAAAACATTAAAACAATTGGTTAATCATGAACAAGGTGTTTCTCATGAAGATTCAGGTAAACAACCTCCTCATGTAAAATTAATGAAAGAAAAGGAATTAGCAAGTAATGAACCATCAGCAGATGTAGGTCACATCAGATGGTATCCTAAAGGAAAATTAGTTAAAGATTTACTTGGTGATTACGTATATGATCTTGTTACCGAAAGAGGTGCAATGCCTGTAGATACACCAGTTATGTATGATTTAGCTGATCCAGCTATCAGAGAACATGCAGCTAAATTTGGTGAAAGACAATACAGATTAAAAACAAAACACAGAGAATTAATGTTAAGATTCGCTTGTTGTTTCGGTGCATTCAGAATAATGGCTGATTCTTTCTTAACATGGAAAAACATGCCAGTTGGTATTTATGAGTTATCACAATTAAGTTTCAGATTTGAAAGACAAGGGGAAGTTGTAGGACTTAAAAGATTAAGAGCATTCACAATGCCTGATTTCCACAGTGTATGTTTGGATGATGAACACGCTAAAGAAATATTTGCAAGTCAAGTTGACATGTGTGCTCAAACAGAAAGTGACCTTGATGTACATTATGAAGTTGCATTCCGTGTAACAAAAGATTTCCTGGCTGAAAATGAAGACTGGGTAAAAGAAGTTGTAAGAGACCATATTAAAAAGCCAGTATTGCTTGAAGTAATTCCAAAAATGAAACATTACTGGAATGCTAAAGTTGACTTTGCAGCTATAGATGATCTTGGAAGACCAATTGAAAATCCTACAGTACAAATGGATATTCAAAGTGCCAGAAGATTTGGTATTACATACTTAGATGAAAATGAAGAACAACAGTATCCAACAATTTTACACTGTAGTCCAACAGGAAGTTTAGAAAGAGTAATTTGTAGTTTACTTGAAAAAACTTCAACAGACAAAGGTTCTAAACCATCATTACCATTATGGTTATCTCCAACACAAGTAAGAATTATACCTGTAACAGACAATCATTTAGACTATGCTGAAAAAGTATATGAACAAATTAAAGCATTGAATGTAAGGGTAGATATTGATGATACTCCTGAACGTGTAGGTAAAAAAATCAGAAATGCAGGTAAAGAATGGATTCCATACACAATTGTTGTAGGAGACAATGAAGTTGAAAACGATTCTATTACAATTAATAGACGTATGGATGATACTAAAGAAGAAGTTACTGTTGAACAGTTAGCAGATGAAATCCATGAATTATCTAAAGGATTACCATTTAGAAAATTACCTTTACCATACAAAGTATCTAAACGTGTTAAATTTTAATTAATGAATGTTTTCATTAATTATTCCTCTTTTTATTATTTTTTTTTCATTTTAATCAATTTTTATTATAATATTTATTTAATTATAACTTATAACTTATTACTTTTACTATTATAACTTATAAATATTACTTAGTATAAACATTTTATTATAAGATTGATATTTATTAAAATAGGAGTAATTTAATGACAGAAATCATAACAATATTAAACCAGAAGGGTGGATGTGGAAAAACCACCACAGCTGTAAATTTAAGTGCAGCTTTAGCAACTTTGGGAAAAACAGTATTGATAATTGATATGGATCCACAAGGAAATGCAACAACAAGTTTAGGTATTCAAAAGAGTGAAATTGAAAATACCATCTACTCATTACTGACAGGAAAATGTACTTTCCAGGAATCAGTTTTAGAAACAGAAATACCTAATTTATACGCAATTGCAAGTAATATTTCATTGAGTGGAGCAGAAATAGAATTAAGTAAAGAGATAGGTTATCCTTATATTTTAAATGAAAAATTACATGAATATGAATTAGGATTTGATTATATTATTATAGATGCACCACCATCTTTAGGTATTTTAACATTAAATGCATTAGTTTCTACTGATTCAGTAATAATTCCAATTCAATCAGAATTCTATGCTTTGGAAGGTATGATGGATTTATTAGAAACAATTAACTTAGTAGAATCAAGATTAAAAAGTCCTTGTCCTATAAAAGGTATATTAATAACATTATATGATGGAAGAACAAGGTTATCTAAAGATGTATCTAAAAATGTTAAAGAATACTTTAAAGACACAGAATACATATTTAAACAAAAAATACCTAGAAATGTTAAATTAGCAGAAGCTCCAAGCTATGGAAAACCGTGTATAACTTATGATCCTGATTGTTCTGGTACAAAAGCGTATATGAAACTAGCAAAGGAAATAATTAATTTGGAAGGTGAATAATATGGCCGACAATGCATTAGGTAGAGGATTAGATGCATTAATTAAGAAACCATCAAAACCTAAAAAAGCTGAAAAAAAAGAAGTTAAGGATAAAAAACCTAAAATTGAAACAAATACTTCATTTTCATTATCTGATGATAAAATAGAACAGATTAAAGAGGAAGTAGGAAAAAATCCCAGAATCAGTTTATGGTCTGCAAAAAGTGCAGCCTGTTTACGTTATCTTAAAAAAACAACACCAGAATTCAGTATAAGCAATGAAGCATCATTAATCCTGGAAGAAGCAATAAAAGAAAAATATCCTGAAATATGGAAATTATTTGAAGAATAATTATAAGGATTATATCTTTAACTTTTTTTATTCAATTAAAGAAGGTAATGTTATTGAAAAAAATAAACTTTTTTATAATTCTTGTATTTTTTGTACTATTATTTTTAGGAGTAGTATATTCACAAGAAATTAACGAAACGGATGGAGTGAATTATCAAACAATAATTAATGATGAATCACATTCCAACACAGATAATACTATAATAGAAAAAGACAATACAGTTTCAAACAATAAAAAAGAAACTTCCGAATACGAAGAAGAAGATTCCAGGGGTGAAGGATGTTGTACTACAATTATACAGGGATATAATAATGATAGTGCAATTTCTTTCAGAAGAGATGCAACAAATGTTCTTACATTGAATGTAAAACATAATTCAACATTTATAAAACAATACAAAGAAAGCGGTTCTTACTTCTTTCACGTTTTAATAAGTAAGGATGGTTGGTTGGTTGGAAATGGTGGTGCAGATAATGCAAATGTCAACAAAGCTTTGGAAACTAATGCACTTAGAATGATTAATAATAATTACATATCAAAAACTACAATGAATAATGTGTATAATTTAGAATCAAAGTTATCTGTAGGACATTTTGTTATAAAATCACCAAACGGCACATATAGTTTAATAGTGAAAAATCAAAATAGAATCTATAAAGATTCAGGAATATTAAAAGAAGGACAATATTTGGTTGTTCCAAACAGTCCCAAATATTTTTCCAAAGGATCATTTAATAAAGCATTGGATAAAAATTCCATGATTTTATCTTCCAGAATGTTAGCAGCTCGTGATAGATATGGAATTAACAGACGAGAAATTATAACTTATTATTATAAAAACAATGTTATAAACTCAACAATAAGCATCAGTGCAACTAATGATAACGGAAAATATGTAAATAGCAGAACTGCTAATTTAATTGACAGTATTCAAACAAATACCAAGTATTTTTCATCAAAAATAATTCCAATCATTGATAAATCAATTGACATAGATTTTGTGAATTTCTTTATCAGAAAAGCAAAAACAGTAGTAAAATCTGAAAATGTTACTATAAATAAGGATAAGGTTGAATTAAAAGCATTTATTAATGATGAATTTGGTCAAAAGGTTAATAAAGGATTTGTTTCATTTATTTTCAATGACAGAACAATTAAAAATGCCAACAATACAGTTTATGTTAATGTTACAAATGGTATAGCATCATACAAATACACAATACCTGATATTTGGAAAAGATTAAATTACTCATATTATGTTAGATATTATCAAAATTCAGTTTATGAAGAAAGTTTGGGAAATAAGGCTGTTATCTTAGTGGATAATTTGGTAAATTTAAATACAGATCATGCGAATGATACATTTTACAATGGAAATCTAAGTATTACTACCAGAATTAAGGATATTGAAAACAAATCAATAAATGGTGGTAAAGTTTTCTATAAAATTAATGGAAAAGCCGTTAAAAATTCACTCAACAATACAATTATAATCAATGTAAATAAAGGATTAGTGAATTTTAATTGTTATTTTGATACAAAATACAGTGCAAAAACATTTAAATTAACAACAATCTATGTTAATGGAGTTTATAGGAAGGAAATAGATACCTATTTCACTATTAAAAAAATTCCTACAAAAATAGTGTTGCCTAAAGTAAGTGTTAATAATAACAGAGTTACATTTACTGGTAAGTTTGTTGATTATAATGATAAAAATATCAGGTATAACTCATATGCATGTATAAAAATTAATGGAAAAACATTAAAAGATACAAATAATAACACAAGACTGTTTAACATATCTAATGGTATAATTAACTTTAATTTTAATCTGCCAGGAAAATTAAAATCTGGAAATCATATTCTCAGTATAGTTATACCAGAACTTCGTGAAACATTAAGTTTAAGAATGAATTATACGATGACTATAATTTAACATTCCTTATTTTTTTTTATAAAATTTTAGAAACTTTCCAAAGTACTTTGATATGACCCACCAACTTTAACAAAGATTTTACACTTTTTAATATTGGCACCTAATTCCTGCAGTTGTTTTAGGCTTGTTATTTTTTTTCCTTGACTTTGCATATGTCTTATTCTTCTGGCAGATTTTAATCCAATACCTGGAACTCGTATTAATTCTTTATATTTGGCAGTGTTGACATCAATAGGATATTCATCCATATTTTCCAATGCAATAGTATATTTTGGATCATTATTGGTATCTAAAAATCCATTATCATCCAGTACAATATCATCCAATGTGTAGTTATACTGATTAAATAAGTATTCTGTCTGGTATAATCTGCCAGTTCTTTTCGGATTGTTTGCTTCATGTGTTTCTAATGGAGTTCCCTTAACCGGTGTGAAACTACTGAAGTAATTATATAGCACATCATATTTCTTGGTTAAGTTATAAACCTGTTTTAGAATATCTTCATCACTTTCATCATTAGCACCAACAATTATTTGGGTGGTATGTCCGCTACTTGCAAGACTATGGTCTCTTCTATGTAAATTATCTATCCAGTCCAATCGTTTAAGAATATCCTTGTCATAATTTTTCGTACTTGATAAATCACTAAGTCCATCCTTAGTAGCAGCTTCAATGTTAATGCTTACCCTGTCTGCCAGTTGCATTGCATGTTTAATATGATCTTTACTGCTTCCAGGAATAATTTTAAGATGAATATAACCCTTATAAGAATATTTATTTCTTAAAATATGTGCTGCTTCAATCATTTCTTCCATTGTCGTATCAGCATCTTTTATAATACCTGAACTTAAAAATAATCCCTCAACCATATTACTTTCATAATATTTCATGTATATTCTTGCAAGTGCTTCAGGGCTTAGTCTGGCTCTCTGGTATTTGTGTTCTATACAGTTTGTACAATATGCACAGTCGTTGTTACATTGGTTGGTCATTAAAATTTTAAACAATGGTACATCCCGACTTCCAGCTTTTGCATGATAGATTCCATCTTTTATTTTATCAGTTTCCTCTAAAACATTATCAACATTGTAATTAACATAATTACATCTGTCATAATAAGCAGCATCTGACAATAACTGTAAATCTTTAAATGTACTCATTGATTTAACCCCGATTATTCAATAACTAATTATAATCTAAATAAGTATATATATTTTTTAATTTAATAATATAAATTAATTGGTAAAAATTGAAATAACAGGAGGTAAACTTATGAATATGCTGTTAATTATAATACTTGTAATAATCATTGTAATAGCATTTTTATTGGTCAAATATTATAATGATTTAGTAAATGGTAGAAATCATGTGGAAAATGCTTGGAGTCAAATTGATGTACAATTACAAAGACGTAACGATTTAATTCCAAATATAGTGGAAACAGTTAAAGGTTATGCAGGTCATGAAAAAGATACATTTAATCAAGTAACACAGGCAAGAGCTAATATGGCAAATGCAACTACTGTACAGGAAGTAGCAGAAGCTGATACCATGCTTACAAGCGCATTAAAATCATTGTTTGCTGTCAGTGAAGCATACCCTGAGTTAAAAGCTAATCAAAACTTCATTGAATTACAACAAGAATTATCAGAAACAGAAGATAAAATATCTTATGCAAGACAATTCTACAACGATTCAGTTCTTAAATATAATAATTTATGCCAACAATTCCCTAGCAGTATTGTAGCAAGCTTATTCCACTTTGACAAAGCAGAATTCTTCGAAGCACAAGAAGGAACAAGAGCAGCACCTAAAGTACAATTTTAATTATTTTTATTTTTTATTTTTTTTTAAATTAATCATTAAATACTCTAATTCTAAAATATTTTTATATTTTATTTTAGAATGAGGAGGTATAATTATGAACATAAAGAAGATAATTATTCTCTCTTTGTTATTGACATTATTCTTAGCACCTATTTCATTAGCAGATGATGGAGATTATTATATTCCAACTGCAAATAAAGATATTTTAGTAAATGATGACGGGTCTACACAAATAACGGAAATAATAGATTATGAAATAGAAGGGAGTGTAAACGGTGTTTATAGGGACATACCACATGCTAGTGACCAGTCAATAACTAACGTTTCGGTTGAAACACCAGGTTATTATAATACATTGGAAGTTATTGAAGAAAAGGGGAGAACCAGATTAAAAGTATGGCTCTATACAGATAAAAATAAGCAACATAAAACATATGATGCAAACGTTAAAGTTATTTATAAATACACTTTCAATAAAGGAGTGAAAATTTATAATGACATTGCCGAACTTCAGTATATGTCCTGGGGTAACGAATGGGACAGTGGAGTAGGTAACTTGGTTACAACCATTCACATACCTGGAAGTCATGAAGGAACAGAATATTGGAACAATCCTGATGATTATGTAGTTTCAAGTAGCTGGACAGATGACAATACACTTTCTACACAGGTAGAAGGTATTGGTTCACGTACAACATTTGAACAGCGTATACTAATGCCTAAATCATATTTCAAAAGTTATGAAAATGCAAAAGTAATTAATATGGATGCAAAGGCAAAGATAGAAGCTGATCAACAGAAATATAAGGAAGACAGGGAATTCAAAAATACACTATTGGGAATTGTTTCCGGATTATTGGGAATTCTGATGATTATTCCGGCAGGAATTTATGGATTGTTTGGAAGAGAACCGAAAATTGATTATCAAGCAGATTATGAATACGATTTACCGACTGATTCATCACCCGTTGAAGTAAATTCCATAGTTAACGGTGATGTAGGTAGTATAACTGATGATGCCATGTATGCCACACTCCTTGATTTAATTGATAGAAAATTCTTCAAGGTAATTTCAAGCAGTGATGACGATACAGTACTTCGATTAGTTAATTCAGATACAAGCAACCTTAAAACATTTGAGAGATTATTAATAAATTTCATATCCAAATTTGAAATAAATGGTGACATCTCCTTAAAGTCAATAGCAGATAATGGAGATCCATATGAGTTCAAGGATTTTAAAAGTTCATGGATTGATGAAACTTCAAAAGAAGTACCGGACTCATTAATTAACAGATACTTTATAGACAAAGGATCAACTTTATTTAGTATATTTGCTTTTGTATTATTGTTTTTAAGTATACTTGTATTCTTTGGAATTATATTCATTGAATTTGGTAATTATTACTGGATATTGCTTATATTATCATTAGCAATGTTTGCAGAATCAATGATTATGCTTTTTATACCAAATTATGTTCCTGGTAGATGGACACCTGAAGGTAAAGAATATCATGATAAATGGGAAAATTTCCAAAACTATATAACCGATTTCAGTTTAATTAAGGAAAGACCTCCTGCTTCAATTCAGGTCTGGGGAAAATATTTGGTTTATGCTGCAGCATTGGGTTGTGCAGACGAAGTATCAGAAAACATGAAAAAATACTTTGATATCGCAGGCGTACCTGAAGAATATTTCAACAGTTCTGATGCGGTAATGTTTGGATATTACGGTGGATTTACTCATCTAAACACTACATTCACAGCATTAACACCATCATCCGATTCCAGTTCAAGTGGAATAGGTAGTGTTGGTGGTGGAGGATTTGGTGGAGGTGGAGGTGGAACCTTCTAAAACTTTCACCATCCTTACTTTTTTTTAGAAAAAAGATTAGAAATAAGAAGTAGTTGATAATATTTATTATTTTAAGCATCCTATTGGAATAACTTTAACTCCATCTGATCTAGTATATGCTATTTCACCGCCGGTAATAACTGCTAAAAAACTAGGTTCTTCCAAGTCATTTTTTTGTTTTTTATAATAGTTTTAAGTAAGACTTTCCGTTAATTGGATGTTGTTATTCTATTAAACTTTTACAATGTTGTTTGGATGTTGTTGTTTTACCACACCATTTTGGACCAGTTATTAGTACAGCACCTATATATTCTAATGATTCTTCTAGTTCTTTGTCCATATATCGTGGTAAATATTTTTTCATTATCATCATTTTATGTTTTTCATTATTTTTATTTTATGTTTTTCATAAGAGATTTTTTATATTAAAAAAGTATATTATAAGAAAAATTTATTATTCACTATTTTTAAATATTTTAATCAATTATAAACTCTTTATTGGAGTGATTAAAACATGAATTTTAATAACAGTAGAATGAAATTATTTATTTCAATAATTTTATTGTTAATGTTTTTGATAACATCCTTGTCATTTGCAGCTACTGGAAGTTATTCTTTGCCTGATGCAAAAGAAAGTATAGTTGTTCTTGATGATGCAACAACAGTAGTTACTGATGAAATAACGTATTCTATTAGTGGAACAGTAAATGGTGTAACAAAGATAATTCCTTTGAGTGGTCAGCAATCAATAACAAATATTTCAGTGGAAACACCAGGATATTATAATACACTGGAAGTTGAAAATTCAAGCAATCAGATTACTTTTAAGGTTTGGCTTTATAAAGATGAACAGAAAACTCAGAAAGTGTCAGATGAAGATGTAAAGGTTATTTATCATTATAATTTCATAAAAGGAGTGAAAATTTATAATGACATTGCTGAACTGCAGTATATGTCCTGGGGAAATGGATGGAATCAACCAATTAATTCTTTAACAACAGATATACAGATTCCAGGTACAAATAAGGAAACAGAGTATTGGAACAATCCGGACACCTATGTTGAAAGCAGTTCCTGGGCTAATGATAACACATTAACTACTACATATAAGAATATTCCGGCTGGAACTACAGCAGAACAAAGAATATTAATGCCTAAATCATACTTTAAAAGTACTGAAAATGCGGATGTAATTAATAAGGATGCAAAGGCTCAAATAGAACAGGATCAATTGAAATATCAGAGTGAAGTAGCATTTAATAATAACATACCTTTAATTCCGGCTATACTGTCTGTATTATTGATGATACTGCCTGTGGGAATGTTCTTGAAATGGGGAAGAAATCCTAAAATATCATACAATGCAGATTATGAAAGTCAAATTCCTACAGATGATTCACCAGTATTTATCAATGCAATGATACCAGGAATCATTGAAGAATTAAATGAAAATGCATTCACAGCTACACTTCTTGATTTAATAGATAGAAAATATTATAAGATGGTCATAAGCAATGAAGAAGATACAATAATAAGACGTTTGAACAAGGAAACATCTAATTTAAAACTTCATGAAAGTGATATTATTGAATTCTTGAAACGTTTTGAAAATGAAAAGCAACAAATTTCATTAAAATCTATTGGTGAAGATTCATATACCGTTCAGAAATTTGTTCACGCATGGAAAATAGATGCCATGAGAGATGTTCCGGTAACAAAAGTAAGTCAATACTATAATAAAAGCAGGGAAAACCTGATGAGCGGATACAATATTCTGGCAATATTTTTAGCAGTAGTATTCATATTTGGATTATTAATGTTTGCTAAAGGACCACTGGTATTTGTTGGAATTATATTATCAATATTGGTTATCATTGAACAAATAGTGATATTCTTGTTTATTGACACACCATTAGGTACTTGGACACCTGAAGGAAAGGAATTTCATGACAGATGGAAAAACTTTGAAAAATATATCAAAGACTTTAGTTTAATCAAGGAACATCCGCCTGCCTCAATACAGGTATGGGGAAAATTTCTGGTATATGCTACAGCACTTGGTTGTGCAGATGAAGTATCTAAAAACATGAAAAAGTATATTGAATTTAAAAACTTACCAGAAAACATAATATATGACTCAGATATAGTATATCTAGGTTACTTCTGGGGATTCCATCACATCAGAACTACATTTATTCCAATGGGAATTAACAATACAGACTTCGGAAATTCAGGATTTGATACCGGATCCTTTGGAGACATTGGTGGACCAGGTTCCGGAGGATTTGGTGGAGGAGGAGGTGGAGTATTCTGAGGAATACTTTCATCTTTATTATTTTAATTGATTTTCATACATTAAATAGTTCAAAATACACTATTTTTATAATAAAATACTAGAATATTAGGCTCTGTAGAAATCCCTATTTTTGTACACTGAATTGATATATAAATATTATAACATATGTTTTTGAGTTTTGTTTCTTTTATTTATAGATTTGTGCTTCTACTGTTGTTTATTCCACTGAATTTTCTTTTTTCTACACTATTTACTCCTTCTACCTAGTTTCTGAATCGATATACTTGCTGTCTAAATATTGTTCTACATTTTGACCTGTATACTCCACTTTTTTGTCTTGTTTTTACAGGTATCTGAGGTAGAGCAGTAGTTTCTTCAACAATTGTTTGTTTTATTAGTTCAGTATCATATGCTTTATCTGCTAATATGTATATTGGTTTATATGATTGAATAGCTCTTGTCGCACTTATTGCAAATTTTGTATCATATTTTGGACCCTTTGTAGCATTGTAGTGTCTTATTAACATATATTCCGAGTCTACTGTTATGTGATTTTTAATGTAGCTATGTCGTGTTTTTTTTAGTTCTGTTGTTGTAATAGATGTCATAATAAGAATTAGTGAATCCTGTTCCGTCTAAACTAAAATAACATTCAGAAACTGGGAAATGTTGTAATAATAATGTGTTAATTTCTTTTAATTTTTCAACAGATAACTTTTTAAAGAATTTTTGAATAGTAGTGTAATGTGGAATTGTTTTAAGCTTTAAAGTTTTCTGTAATTTGTTAGATACTGATAAATTATTTATTGTGTTCCTATAATCATATTTATTATATATTTTATATGCTAAAATTACAAATAACTGAGGTATAGTATATTTTTGTTTAGAATAAATTGATGAATACTTATTAAATTTTAGTTTTGCATAGTTATATGCTGTTAAAACAAAATCTAACATCATATTACTGGTTAAATCTAATTTTTCAATTTTAGATAATTGAAGTAAAGAAGGAGTTCTATCTTTTGATACTCCAAAATCGAAAAGTTTAAGTTGTCTAGAATTCAAATAGTTATTTATAGAATAGATATTTCTGGTTTGCATAATAATATCTATTCTATTTCTATTATAAATACTTATCCTTGCTTGTATTACTTTTTTATAAATTATTATTTTGTAAATTTAAATTGTATGTTTTAAATCGCTTTTATATTACTCTATTTCTCTAACAAATTAAATTTTTATAAAAATAAGAATTTTGGTCTAGATTTTTTTTGTGCGAAATGAAAAAAATTATAGGTTTTCTACAGAGCCATTATTTTTATTTTCCACTGAAAAAACTATAGATCTTTATAATAATAAATAAGATGATTATATAGATTATATGATTTAAAAAGGTTTTAATGAATTATCATTAAAAAAAATGAGATGCAAATGTAGTGTGTTCCAGTTTTTCACTTACTTGTTTTAATGTATTATCATTAAAAAAAATCAATAATACAATTTTTTTTAATCATCAAATAGTTCTTCCTTAAAAATATAATAATAACATGTTTCAACTATTGATCCAATTACTATTATATATATTCCAATAATAATAGAAGATATGAGAAGGTAACCTACAAATATATAATGAACTAAACCAGTTACTGTTTGCCCCGTTACTCCAAAACCACTTACAAACTCTAATAATCTTGATTTTAAAAAAATATAATAAAAGATTATATTAAAAAAAGTGATAAAATAGAACAATTTTCTTATAAATTTTTTTTTATTCATATTATTACTCTTCTTTTATATTATTTTACTCTACCACTGATATACTATTTACAATATTATTGATTTCAGTTGTGTATAAATCAGTTTTTGGATTATCAGTTATTATTGTTAATCCATAAATTACTGAACTGTTTCCCTGCCTATAGAATACTCTCCTATAATGATCGGATTTAATATTTTCACCATTATCATATGTTAAGTTAACAGGTGCATATTCCTTCAAACCATGAGAAGTATTATATGTTAAAACTTCTACTTTATCAGTAATTACTGCAAATTGGTAAACTTTAAACTCATTTATGTTATCTACAGATACATTGGTATACCCTGAATTATTACTTGATTGGACAGCTTTATAATAATCTCCAAATGATGGAAGAGAATTTAACATTCCGGAAAATCTTATTTCTACATCCCCATCAGTTGCTATACCCTTTTTTTCATCCACTTCATAAGTACTTGGAAGTGTTATTTCCATGTTATCATTTTTAATAGTCAAATTATTATTGTCTTGTATTGAATTATTTCCTGTATGTTCTAATATGAATAATAAACCAAATGCATTGATTGAAACTATTATTAATACAAAAATTAATATTATGGAAATAGCAATTACTTTTTTTATCATAATACAATTTATATGATTTATTTAATTTATATTTAATTTTTTTAAAATATATAATCTTATGAAATTAATTTTAAAATAATCATATAAAATATGAATGTTTTAAATATAAAAAAACTATTTAACTTTTGTTATAAAAATAATATATTAATATAAAGTTTTTTAATTAATTTTAGATATTATATGTTAGGATGAATAGTATGAAATTAAAAATTTTATTTATAATATTTATTTTTTTAATATCTTCATCTTGTTGTTTTGCATCAGAAGATGTTAATGAAATAGTTGAACAGAATCTGGGTATAAATTCACTTTCAAGTTCTTCAAATAATGATAACTTAATTGATACACAACAAGAATATTTGGATACACATTTAGAAAGAAATGTAGTAGATTATTTTAATTCTAATATAACTGAAAAAAAATTCTGTGAAGTTAATGAAGAAGGATTTCAAGCATATTAAATGTAACTTGGGAACGAAATAATTTTACAATTATTTTATCAGGTGAATCAAATAACACAGTATATATACATACTGTGAACTCAACTATGGGTATGGATATTCAAGGAGAAACAGATAATAAGTTATTATTCAGATTTTTAACAACATACTTATTATCTTTTTGGGAAGAAAAATCAATTACAAGATATGTTAGTGCTGAATGTGCATTAACAAAGATTATGAATGCATTAGAAGATAATTCTTATAGAATATTTGAAGAAAATAATACAATTATCTTTGTTGTTAATGATGATACAAATACTACTATTGTTATTGATGGAGAAACAGGTATTGTAAGTGATTTTTTACAATATGATGGAAATGTTTACCATGGAACCGTATCAGATGATCAACATAATCTTGTAGGATTTGAAGTTGATTCACCAGAAGCAGAGTTAGAAAGGCTAGTTGGTTCAACAATCATGGCTTCAAGTGGATATTTATTAGCAGTTCCATTTATTGGATCAGAATTAGCATTAGCTGTTGGTTTTTGTGGAGCAGTTATATGTGCTGATGGATGTGGTTTAACTAATTTTAGTCAATGGGGTAATAACAGTCGTTGGGCTAATTTTGGTTGGGATGTTGCAACATCAATTCCTTATTGTCATGTTTTAGGAGCTATGAATAAAATTCAGAAGTTGAGTGGTGTTGTAAGTAAACTGGAAGATATTGATAGAACATTGGTTAATATAGAAAGAAGTATTAAAAATTCAGATAGTATCTTAATTCAGAAAATATATGAACAATCTCTTTATATTAAAGAGATTATTTGTGATGAACTTTTTGCTGATGGTATAAATGTTCTTACGCAAGATATAATTATGAAATATTATGAATTTTTACATTTAAATATCCCAACAAAAAAATTTACTGAATATTTTAATTTTTTATTTGAAATGGATAAGGATCTTTTGTTTGAGGGTTCTCATTTAAGTCAAGCTAATATTGAGATTTTTTGTAAAAGAATTAATCAGTTACCTAGTGGTGTGACAAAAGTTTTGTATATGGGGTATGGATTTAGTAAGACAATAGCAGAGAAATCTACACAGTTTATTATTATAAAGATTTCTGGTCGAAATGAGATAGTAGATGAAATGTTTTCTAGTATTGATTCTGTTAAATATTCTAATATTAATACTAAGCGTTTGAAATATTTTGAAACTAAAAACAAAGAGTATTTTTATGTTGAGGAAAGCTCATATGATAGGATTTTGGGGTGTAAGTTATGAAGTATTGTAAAAATTGTGGTTATGAGAATTTGGATGAACAGTTTGAATGTAGGCATTGTGGTTGTGAGTTTGAGGCTTTTGATTGGGATAGTGTTGAACGTGAAAATGTAACTAGAGACGCTGATTATTTAATTACTCGTGAATATGAATATAATTTTATAATGAAAAAACTTAATGGTTCTGTTGTGAAAGATTGGATTTTTTTATTAATAAGTTCCTTTATTTGTATTGAGATAATATATTATGGTTTTTATCATTCATGGTTTTGGTATTGGTTGTTTGTTATTATTTATGGATGTATACTTGCTTATGAGATTCCTTTGTTTTTAAAGTTATTTAAGGTTAAGTTGACAGTTAATGTACATGGTAAGGATTTTTTTAATTATAAATATCCTGGATTACGGTATATTCTTTCAGGTTTAACAGTTCTTGCATTGTTTTATCCTTTTACTTTATATAATAAATTTATTGGAGTGGTTTATATGGGCATGCCTTGGATGATTGTTCCATTATCTTGTGGTATATGTTATTTTTTAAGACCTAATACTTTTAATGAATATACAGACTATTCTTTATTGAATGGTCCTATATTACTCTGGGTTGTGATAGAAAATATGATCTTTGGTTTATTTTTCTTAGGTAATATTCAAAATTTTCCAATTGAAATAAATATAATTTTTGGAGTACTTTATTTAATAATTTTATTCACGCAGTTGTTTCCAGATGTGGTGAATAAGTATAATAAATATGATATTAGGGGGCCTAATTCTTTATATATCTTAGTTATCTTATTTGGTGTGTTAATATTATTCATCCTGGAATATATTCTTGCTTATTTCTTTGGTCTCCTCTTTTCATGAAAAAATAAGCTACAAAATAATAAAATACAATGTGTAAGTATAGTGAGAATATTTAGAGTTTAAGAAGTAAAATCCTGTTTATGTCCACATTTTGGACATTTATTGTCTGAAGTAATGTTATTTATTACTTTATAATATTCTCTTTTTACAAGGATTTCATTACAGTTATTGCAGTATGTGTTATCTTTAAGTGAGGGATAAGTATTTCCAGGATAAACATATTTTAATCCATTATTTTTGGCAATATCACATGCATTTATCACTGTTTCATCAGGTGTTGGTGGGATGTGCATTAATTTAAATTGTGGATAAAATGCTGAAAAATGAAGAACTATCTTTTTAGATATACCTTTAATAATGTCTACAACATTATTGATGGAAGATAAATCATCATTATAACCTGGAATAAGCAGTGTTGTTACCTCTGTGTGAATCTGATTTTCACAATTACTTCTAATACTGTTTAACACAGGTTCTATTTTTCCACTACAAACTTCTCTATAAAATGTATCATCACTACTTTTTAAATCTATATTGACAGCATCAACATAATTGATTAAATCATCTAAAGTTTTCTGGGAAGTATAACCATTACTTACCAATATGGTTTTAATATTATAATCCTGGGCTATTTTTGCAGTATTAATAATCCATTCCGGATAAATTGTAGGTTCATTGTATGTCCATGAAATACTTTCTAAATTATTTTCAACAGCAACGTTAACTATTGATTCTGGAGTTACTTTTTTGGTAGGAACCGATAAGGGATTTGTAGGTTGGGCTATACTGTGATTTTGACAGTTTAGGCATTTCAAATTACATCCTAGGGTACCTATTGACAATGTTTTACTGCCTGGTAAGAAATGATATAATGGTTTTTTTTCTATAGGATCTACTGCAATTGCCGTAGTTTCAACAACATTTTCATTAATATCCGGTTTTCTTCCACATATTGTATTTCGTTCTAATATACAATTGTTTGGGCATATCTGACATCTGTTCATCTAATCATCTTTTAAGTGTTCATAACCTTTAACTGGTATTATTTCTTTTAAACCATCTTTAATCAACGTAATTTTACCTGAAGAGTTTGTTCTACCAATAATATGTATGTTGTTAAGTTTATCTTGGTGTTTATAATATTCATTCTCATTTAAAGTAACTAATAGTTCAAATTCCTCACCAAAATGTAATAAGTAATCTTTTAAATCTTTATTATTTATTTTTGCTACTTTTTCAATATTTTTATTATAAGGAATTTTATCAAAGAATATTTCAAAACCTATGTCTTTATTTTTGTCATTTAAATGTCCTAATTCAATGGCTAATCCATCAGTTATATCTGTAATACTGGAAGTTAATGAAGGATATTGTTTTAGCTTCTGTGATTCTTCCATAGGTAATGTTGGCTCATATAATGTATTCAATATATCATTTTTATCTTTTTCAGGAATATCATTATTTCCATATATTAAGTCCAGTGCTGCTGCCGGACCGCCTAATTCACCAGTCACAGCAATTAAATCATCTGGTTTAATATCAGTTTGGAGTTTAAATTCATCATTTACTTTTCCAATACTTGTTCCACAAAGTATGATTTCAGTATTTTGATTTATGTCTCCCCCAATCAAAGTTATGTCATATTCTTCACATTTATCCAGAATTCCATCTGTTAATTCTTCATATTCGTTCACGGTCAATTCAGGGGGAAGTCCCATTGAAATTAGAATAGAATCAGGAATAGCGTTCATAGCTAGGATATCACTTACATTAACTGTTACAACTTTTTCTCCCATTTGATAGTAAGTCATGTTTTTTGGAAAATGGGAATGTTGAATTAACAAATCCGTTGATATAACAGTATATTTTGAAGAATTGTTTATTAAAGCGGCATCATCATGATAACTTTCTTTAATTATTTTATCAGTACTCTTAAGTTTATAATCTCGTTTATCTAAGAGTAATTTGATTAATTTTTTTTCTCCAAGTTCTGATATTATTTTTTTATTCATGGTATCATATTTATTAAAAAAAGTATATTAAAAAAAAGGTTTTGGGAGGTTAACAAATAATTGTTTATAAATATAGATTAACTCTATCAGCTGTGATTTTTAGTATAGTGTCATCAGCACAGATAGGTTCTGTATATATTGTTTCACCATCAAATTCGACTTTTTCTTCTTCATCATGGTGGTGGTGTATGTTCGCCTATATACTTTTCTACATCAGGTGAAGGTTCTAACCCAAGAATGGTAGGAATTCACGTTTTTTATGTAATCAATGCTAAATACAGAAGTTACAATAATTCTTTTTACACCGGCAGCTGCTAATTTATTAAAAGCTGTTGGTATGTTAGGTTCTGTCTATTCCATAGAACCTACTTCAATATCGTAATCCTGATTTGTTCTGAATATTTATCTGTACAACTTCTTTATTTTAATGTAATTTACTTCCGTGACCTATGATAGTATTCAAGTATCATTCCTTGAGTTTGAATTTGAATCCGTAGGAGATTACTCCTTCTTTTCCTTCTTCACGTATTTTTCTAAATACTACTTCTACTTCGTCTCCTATGTTTAATTCATCTAAATCACAGTCAACGATTTGTGCAGTTACTTTTGCACCTTCGTCTAATTCAATTATTCCAACAGCATATGGTGAGTTGTTTTTGAATTCATCTGTTGCTGCATGAATAATAGAGTAAGTGTAAATTTTTCCAGTTCCTTTAAATTGGAGGTCTTCTATATCACCATGGCTTCTACAATTTGGGCAAACTACTTTTTTTGGGAAAAATGTTTCGTTACAGTTGTTACATTTTGTTCCTATTAAATTATATCTTTGGTCGTTATGACGCCATCCTTTGATAATGTCGCTCATATAATTTCCTCCGTAATAATAAATATTAATTATAAAATTATTCTTAATTAATATATTTATTTAACCTCTATTTATTATTAATCATTTGAAACTTTGAATTCAATGATATGTTTATAAATTATTAAAATTATTTAATACTTTTTTATTAATAAATTAATATACTGGTATTCTTCAGTATTATGAATAATAAAGAATAACTGGCTCTGTAGAAAACCTTGCTTTGAGGGAAATATGAGTAATAACCCAAATATAGTTTTTTTACAGAGGGAAATATTTTATTTCAATATTTTTCCTTTCTTCATCATAATACAATTCTCACTCATATTGAGTAATTGTATTT
>JAEEGL015045763.1_pt1 | contig 22772 bp, 16 predicted proteins | sample 9134231 | NCBI WGS metagenome assembly JAEEGL01 (sample SAMN16246548, study PRJNA631951) | gut metagenome | biome: gut microbiome; feature: rumen; material: fiber-attached | host: Bos | place: Iran: Karaj | collected 2018-10 | reverse complement strand
GGCGAGCGCGTGCTGAAGATGACCGGCCGCAACTCCGTAGTCGATGTCAACGCGGATGTCTTCCTCACCGCCGCCGATATCGAGAGGATAACTTTGTACACATCGCCCTATCTCGTGGCTGGCAACACAGGTTACACCAAGCACTATTACGCCGGCACCGAGCGTGTGTGCGCCCGTGTCGGTAACGGCGGCCTCGACCGCCTAGGTGACTTCATTGGCAGCGATCAGGACCTTTCCGCTATGGCGAAAGGCCTTTTCAACCAGTGCCTGGAGTCCATGTCTTACAGGTATCTTGCGCCGAACGAGTCCAACGAAATCACCACACCCTGCAGCACTGTGTGCAACAAACTGTCCAAGGAGCTCCCCGAGACGCCGTACTCTTTCAACGTCACCACGGACATTAAGACCGGCTTGTTCGAGGAATCCATGCTTATCAAGGCCTCTGTGGGGCAGGATTACGAGGACATCTACTTTTACCACTCCGACCATCTTGGAAGCGCCAGTTGGATAACAGACGGTCTAGGAACCCCTGTGCAACACCTCCAATATCTCCCATTCGGAGAGCCTTTCGTTGACCAGCGCGCAGCAGGCTCCACCTACAACGAGCGCTTCACCTTCACCGGCAAGGAACGCGACCGTGAAACGGGCTTCTCATACTTCGGGGCAAGGTACTACGACAGCGACCTGTCGGGGCTGTTCTTGAGTGTAGACCCGATGAGTGATAAATATCCTAGCATCTCACCCTATGCGTATTGCGCTTGGAATCCGATCATATTTGTTGACCCCAACGGGATGATCATCGATAGTACAAGTTTAACGGATAAAATAAAGGCAACAATTCAGTCAAATCCTACTTTTGCAAATGCATGTGATGCTTTAGCCAAAGATCCAGAAAATACCTATTCATTCAATAAATGGGATAAACCAAAGATAGAAAATGATAGGCAGATAAATGGGGAAGTGACTTTTGACGGGGAGAAAGTTTTTATTAATTACATTGAAACCTCAGATAATTTTGCTCTATTTGAGGAGGTTGGACATGCTCAACAAGTTGTAAGTGGAGATATTGGATTTGCTGAAGTTACAAAAGATGGCATTTTACAATGGGGTACGATTGGCCTCGATTGCCAGGATGAAATTAATGCAAAGCAGTGGGCCGCCACTGCTGCAGGAAGAAAGAAAACTATTTTTTCAATAGATGATCTTATAAATGATGGATACAATGTTGATAAACTTGGATCAACCTCTAGAACCGCATATCAAGATTATAAGGCCTATCTTAATAGATATCCAGGGCTCACAGAGGCAGAGTTTAATAACAATGGTATGATACAACATAAACATTTCCATTTCATAAAGAAAGAAAAATGAAAACCATTTATTTTTTTACAATAGTTAGTGCCTTTTTTTTCGGCCAAAAATGTATAGCCCAGCAAATAACCAGTGAACCAAAGTGTACAAAAGCATATAGGCATATTTTTTTCAAAGAGAGTGAGAAGTATCTTGGCAATTTAGATTTAAATGTAGATACGTTTCAATACTTATACAGACCAGATTTTCGATGCAGATACTTGGATGAAGATTATTTGTTGTGCCATATTGTTCAAATTAATGATACAATTGACTTGGCTGAATTACCATTCTCAGTAGAATTCTGCAAGAAAGACGATGTGAAAGTTCTGGATATCAATGTGCAAATAATAGATTGTTATAAATCAAGAGACAATCCTCTTATTAATACGTTTTTTGACGAACAATTATTTAGGGAAGAATACTTAGGAGAGAGAAACTATGGTTTGTTCGATTATGTGGCTTATATTGATTCTTGTGCTCAAGATACAACGAATAGTTTTAAGAGACTTCTTCTTTTGGTGACAAATGAAGAAATTCCAATTATTTTTTCTTATCAAGGAGAAAACGATTCTGTACTGTGTAACATTAACCGAATTATTGAAAATCAGGTTTATTACTCAGATATTATATACTTTCAATCGGATTATAATACAAAGTTATTTTTCTCTCTTTCTGAATGGAACTCGTTTCTGCATCAAAGAATTGATAAAATTGTTCGCACACGTAAAAAAAAGGATTAATATCATCCCTTAGTTCTAACGAACAAGAAAATCATACTATAGACAAAAGGTAGAATACATGATAAAAAGATGGGACAAAGAAACTGGTACCTGTCACAACAGAAGATTGACAAAAAAAAACAACTAATTGAACCTCCCAGCACATAAAACCGAAAGGGTAAACCGCGCTCAAAAAGTGCGGTTTTACCCCTTCACTTTCACCGGCAAGGAACGGGACCGCGAGACGGGCTTCTCCTACTTCGGAGCAAGGTACTACGACAGCGACCTGTCGGGGCTGTTCCTGAGTGTCGACCCGATGGCGGACAAGTACCCGAACATTTCGCCGTATGCGTATTGTGCTTGGAGTCCGGTGAAGTTGGTGGATCCAGATGGTTTGGACACAACATATTATAATGTACATGGTGCTGAACTATTTAAAAGAGAAGGGGGAGAAACTAAAAAAATGATGGTAATAACTGACATAAAAAAACTAGACTATGATACCTACAAGAAAAAAGGATTTCACACATTAGATATTGCAAGTATAAACCTTAATGACTGGTATGACGCATATCACTATTCTGATATAACAGATAATGAAAATTATTTTTACATATCATCAAATACAGGGAATGAAAAGAGAGGTTATAAAACAGGTGATAATCATGGCGTCAGTGAAGCTGAATTTCCAGAGTCGGCATCTTACAATGTACATACACATTGTAAAAAACAATTTGATAAGAATGGTAATTTAAAATATGGCGTGACAGGGATTCCAATAGCCAGCAAAGAAAAAGACCAAAAATATATTGGGGGAAAATTTGGTGTTATTCTTGGATACTTATATGATGATTATAACGGAACCACTGGGAGAACATTTGGTTATGCTGATAACAGGGAACCTGTTAGAGTCGTGAATTTTTTTGATAAAAAAAACAGACAAATATTACCAATCTCTATAAGATATGAGAAATTCGTGGAAACAATAAAAAAACTTCAAAAATAATAAAGATGAAATCTATTAACTTTTTTTGTATAGTTATTTCATTAATTTTGAATATTATTTCGGCGCACAGCCAAAATGATTGTGAAACAATAGAATATCAAAATAATGACACGGTGATCTTCATTTCAAAACAAAAGGATAGCCTAATATACAATCCTTGGTCATGGCATAGAGGACAACCAATAACAGAACCTCACATTACATTTATTTCACCTGATTACAAATTAATCGCTATTTCAAAAGTTGGTAATTTAGAAAATGGTTTTCTTAATTACGGTTTTCTTTTCGACAATGATCAATTTTTGTTCATTTTTACTGATAGATGGGCATCAGATTCTAATTTTGTGCTTGAAAAATTTCCTGCAGATTCTGTTTTATTTTGCTTTTTTGAAAATCATAAACCGATTCCTTTTGATACCTATTATTATCCTGAATACAAAGATAATTATTTGACAAAATATTTACATTCAGATTTAATGTTTGAAAAAAAAAGAAAGACCATTTCTTTTAAAAAAAATTATTGTATAATTATATTGTATAACATATTAGAAGATAGCGTCGAACGTTTTATTAATTCAGTAGAATCAATTATGATTTATGAATTTAAAAGAGTATACCCCGATGTGTCAGATTTTCCTTACGATGCAGATTAGGCTAGTTGCTGTGGATTTACAATCCAACACGATACACTGTTTAAAAAGTAAGTGAACAAATCATACAAACATAATCAGGAATACAGCCGAAACTGAACAAAACCAACCAATTGACTAATTCAAAAACATATTATGATGTCATTCATGCACTTGGGTCAGTGCAGAAAATGTTTTTTTCGTCTTTTGAAAACATTGATTATCAATTTCGATGTTCCTGCGAAACCACCTTCCCCTTCACCGGCAAGGAACGGGACCGCGAGACGGGCTTCTCCTACTTCGGAGCGAGGTACTATGATAGCAATTTGAGCGGATTGTTTTTGAGCGTCGACCCAATAAACGACAAGTATCCGAGCGTAAGTCCTTACGCTTACTGCATGTGGAATCCAGTGAAGTTGGTTGACCCGGATGGAAGAGAAGTTGCAAACTTTTATAATCTGAAAGGAGAATGGATTGGAACGGATGGAATAGAGGATGGCAGAATATTTCTTGTGACTAATGAGTCTGATGTTTCAATGATATTGACAAATGGCGAAAACTGCGGTATACAGACAACGAAAGTATCTGACGTAAAATCTGCCATTGAACTGCCATCTGTTAAATTGAGAGAAGCTATGCTTTCTACACTTATAGAAAATGACAATTCCAATCCTTATAGAGAATATGGTGGTCTCGTTATTGGTGAAACAAATCCAATAATTGCATGGGCAAAACCTGGATCAGAGTTTCAATATGGAGAATTAGCACATATAAACCCTTTCGATCTGCAGGATCGAGACATCCTTATACAATACTCTGATGATTGTGCTCAAAAATGGAGATTCCATTCTCATCCAAGTGGAATAAGATGGAAAGGGAATAATTACTCTCAAATTATTCAAGTGCCAGATGATTATGATGTTGCAAATATGAATATTAGTAAACCTACTTCTGGTTATGCATTTCAGTTTGGGATGAGAAGTAGAGTGGTTAATATATATAATGATAAAGGACCTCAAGCCTCCATTTCATTCGTTTTATTTAATAATATAGGAAGATGATTTTCAAAAAACTTTTTTTATTATGCCTTATGGTGGCAATAATCCCGTCTTTTGCCAATTCTCAAGTGTCAGAAAAAGATATGTTTCACTTTGCCTTAGAACAATACATTAAATCACAATATGACACCACTTCCAGACAAGTTGTATATTTTGAAGTGATAGGTGAAAAAGTACCGCATTATTTGAAATACGGGGATATTATGGTTTCCATCTGGGGAATCTCAAAGGAAAAGAAATTGTTACACAAAGCAACAAAAAAAACTAATGGCTATTATCACACGATGACAATAAAACGTTTTGGGAATGACACTGTTGATATCCTTTTTTGTGAGTGTCAAGTGAGTAAGAGTGGTCGGAATTATAAAATACTCATGGAATCAGGTGGAGATGCAGGATATATACCTTTTATTCGATTTGTTTATAATGACATTGATAAAAAATGGAATTATTACTTTGCGCAAGAACTAATGAGAGAGAAATACTTAAATAAGAGTAAACAAAATAAGGTGAGATGATGTCTTTTTAGGGCGGTCTCCGAAACGCATTATTCAGTTGACTTATAGTACCACACGTTGTTTGCGAGATTATTTTGTCTCCGGCACATCATTGTTACATTTTTATTAATAGTCGCTTGATTGCATGATTGTTTTAGAAGGCAATAATACTACATTTTCTAATACAAACCATTAGTGTGATGTTTTGATTATTAATAACAACACTTATGACGAATTGACATGATTAACTATATATTATTATGAACAAAAAACTCGTTACAAAAACTTAAGAGCATTGATTGTGGGTAAATTAGCATTAAATGAATCGGATTATTCTAAAAAATGACATTGTATCATTTTAGTGATATACTATACAGACTTGTAACTTGTTATTATTAAAAAAGACGATGTTTTACCACCAAAAATATACTCTAGTTTTTTGCTTCCCCTTCACCGGCAAGGAACGGGACCGTGAGACGGGCTTCTCCTACTTCGGGGCGAGGTACTACGACAGCGATTTGAGTGGGCTGTTCTTGAGCGTGGACCCGATGGCGGACAAGTACCCGAGCCTTTCGCCGTATGCGTATTGTGCTTGGAATCCGACGAAGTTGGTGGATGTAGATGGATTATATCCCCGTGCTATTTTAAAATATGATGCACAAGCATTCCCTCATGGCGGTGGATATAGATTGACGACCCCGGCCAGCCATTTGCTTTCTTTAGTATCTGGGGTAAAGGAATCATACATAGCCAATGCCATAATAGTCAAACGAGGTTTGGGACATTATGTTCCATGGTATTCTTCCAGGAAGGGAGGTGGGGCAATAACATTAGGATATAGTTCGAATAAATCGAATATCATTCTTACACAAAATTATTTTGAGGACGATGCTTCTGCATACAACAACAATGGCTATGGGCAAAATATTTCCGAATGGTTGGATATTTTATCTCACGAAGTAGGTCATATTCCTCAAATAGACAAAAATGGTGGTATGATGAGGTATGTTTCAAATGCTTCGATGGAGTATATTAAATCTTCAGGACACGATGAGGCTCCAAGCGAGAAAGAGGCAGACATTGGACAAACTCAGTATCGGAGATTTAATGCGTTTATTTCAAATAAATACGGAGAAAAGGCCATTCCTGAGTTGTTCTCATCGCGTTGTTCTGACAAACAAAAGATTCAAACTATAGATAAATGGTGGAATGAATATAAAAATAGTTGTAATGAGACTAAATAAATTTATTTGTTGTATGATATGTTTTTTTTATATGTCATGTGGAAGTAATGATTTTTATATTGACAATGAGCAATTAATTGTTCGAGGTAAAGATGGACCGATACGATGTTTGGAAATAAAAAACACGACAAGTGACTCTCTCGAGTATTACGAAATAATAAACAACAATAATTCGAACAAAAGGGTGGAAATTAGTTTTGTCAATCCTCCTGATGGGTATGTGATTACTAATTGGTATGGAGATACTTTGCCGTATATTACTCTAAAAGTAGGGAATCGGTATGCAATTACAAACAGAAGTGTTTATGACGCATCTGCAATTACAAAGATGATAACCGTCGCAGAAGATAGTATTCCGTGATATTGCGGCGGAAATGCAATCCGATGCTGGTTTATATAAGGATATGCAAATCCGCAAAAATAATAATTCGAAAATTGCTACTGCTTAGGGTAAAATAAGAATATGTCTTTTACCCCCATGGAGAGGACATCACTGACTGATGGGGCTAAGAGGCGAATTGAGGTTGTTTGGATTTCACTATCAAAGCAAATAAAGTGTGCTAATTATGTGGAATTTGAAGTGACAAGTCTATGGAATTTGAAGTGACAAGTCTATGGAATTGCGAAACATTATGTATCTTTGCACTTGAATTCAAAGACCCAATGACGGCACATAATAACATAGCAAAGTCACATTTCCCAGATGTTATTTTCTCAAAAAAAACTGATGGGGATTGCTTGTCAAATACCGATCTTTGTGCAAGACATAAAAGAAAAACCACCTTCCCCTTCACCGGCAAGGAACGGGACCGTGAGACGGGGTTTTCATACTTCGGAGCGAGGTACTACGACTGCGACCTGACGGGGCTGTTCTTGAGTGTCGACCCGATGGCGGACAAGTATCCATCAATTAGCCCTTACGCCTACTGCATGTGGAATCCGATAAAACTGACAGATCCAAATGGTATGGATACAATCTTTTCATTTGCCACAAGACTTATTGATGATGAGCAAAATAAAATCAATCTTGATATTTTAATATGGTTAAGAGAAGAGGGTGATACTCCAGGAATCGTCACACTCGGCATGCATGGGAGTTCCCAGAAAGTTGCTATTCCTAGTTGTGAAGGACTAGTAGAACAGTTTTATTCTGCATCTGATTTTGGACGCATGATTAAAAACTCTAACCTGCCTGACTATATTAATAACTGTGAATCGAATAGACCTACCATATTTTTGCTTTATTGTTGTTCTACAGGACAAGGAGACAACTCCTTCGCAGAACAATTATCATGGGAAATTGGCGGCATAACCATTGCACCACAAGGAAAACTATATGTCAAAAATAAAGGTCATTCGATTAGAAATTCCACTGATAATACTGACAATAAAGGTCAACCATGGAATGTCTATTATCGAGGTAGAAAAGTCTTGAGTTTTGATGATGTTCTACCAAAAGAATGGATTAACAAAATGGGAGGAATCGAAAAAACCACTGATATAATTATTGAAAAGGATGCAAAAGCTCATCCATGGGAATAAATGGTATTGATATGAATAAGAAAAACGAAAAAGATTATTACTTTTCTTGGCTACTATTTAGCATATTGTTATTGGCTCCGTGTTGTACATCAACTAATATCATTAGCACTAGTACAAAGGATTCAATAATCTCCCAAGAGAATAATGGTAATCAAATATACAACAACGAGTATTATGTCGATTCTGTATCAATGATTAATAATGCTATGTCTATTATTGATGGTAATCATGACGAATACATACGTTTCCATAGTGCGTATGTCAATGCTATAATGAACGGAGAAATAACACAAAAAATGTTGCATGATGGATTGTTATATTCTTTTATTATGGCAGAAAGGTATCATGATACGTTGGCTGCATACGATTTTGTTAGTATATTGGAATATTCAGGATGTCATATAGACTCAAGTATTTCATCATTAATCGTGATTTTTTTAGAAATGGTGGCAAAATTTAAACCAGATCCAATTTCCTTTTTGGCAACAAAAAAATTATATGATATATATTATGATGGGAAATATGGAATTGAGCGAAATGAACAAAAAGCCAAATATTATAATGAATTATGTGATTCAATTGCCCAAAGCATTCATCGCTAACTAACCAGAGTACCAAATCTGTAGAAAAAAGTTAGGGAAGTGAAAAATGTAATGATACAAGTTCAGGTGGACCAACAACAATCATTCGAATCCTGTAAAGACACTACAGTATATGGACATCCAGACTTCATTGTTGACATTTCTGTATTCAATCATGGTAATTGCATAAGTGATATTATTATTTGGAATGATATGGAATGTGAATTTCCAGACTGTTTTAATATTTTAACCACAATCTTGAATCAGATAAAAGATAATAACGAACTAATTTTTAATGAAGAAATAAAGAACTAAATTTTTCTGTTGTGTCAGATTTGTAATCCGGTGCAATCGAAAATATCAATCTGCAATCTTAAATAATCAGTAGAGACAATAGTTGGCCAAGTCTTAAAATGCCAAGCGATCAGATGATAATAACACTTAATCCGGGTCTGAATAAAGCCTCGAATAATCTGTCAGTATTTAGCAACGACCCAAATTATAAAGGTTTTTTGTTTTATCAAACAATGTCGAGTAGCAAAACCTATAAACCAAGTCAAATCCACAGAATATTTGGACATACTTATTGCGCTACTAGAATGTTAAACTAACTATTTGAAAAATACATTTTTATAAGTTTGACGATAACTCAGGAGTTTATGAATCTGGTATGTGGGCCAAATATATAATCATAAACAAAGACACGATTTATTGGACTGATGTAAACACAGATACAATTTATAACAAGCATAGCTCAAAAAAAGACTACAAGATACTGCAATATCCTTTCCCGACCAGTATCAAATATAATGACAGCATAGACTCTGTTGAGGTTTTTATACCCCCTAACGCAGTAATCAAATATAAAAAGAGCAATCCACAAAGCAATGTAATAGACTTATTTTTTCAATTCGATGGAATAGACCTTAGTGAAAAATACATGTCAAACGACGTGTTGCATGTTGATGATTTACAATGTTTTGTTTATAAAAATAAGTTTTTTTGCAAATGGCCTGATTCGGATAGTGTATTTACAATTATGCAAAAAAAATAATAAGGGGGAAATAATGACAAACTTATTGAATTAATGCAGATAACCAATAAAAAGTTGACCACTTTGTTCATTAAAAAGTTGACCACTAAAACCAAATGCAAAGACATCTAGGACTAAAAAAGCTAACTCGGGGAAGGGGTCAACTTTTTTTAGTCCAAGACAATAAGCACAATACGACTATGGACTCGTAACTCTATATTTAGAAAACACCATAGATATTCCTTCAGAGTAGCATTGTTAACATTCTGAAAAAAAAGCAAGCTATAATACCGATATCCACAATTTGCGGAAGGAGACGAAAAGGCTTTATGAGCCTAGATCTGTGCATGACTCTTGTCTAACCATAGACCACTCTACTAAAACATATCATCCTAAAAACAATCTCTCTACATTAAAAAGAAAACGTATCTTTGCATTTTATAATACAATTATAATAACATTGCAAAGAATTGTAAACATGACACTTATACATAAATCAAAATTGTTTCTCCCCTTATTAGTATTTTTATTATCGTGCCTGTTTAACGCTTCGGCTCAATATATTATACCTCATTCAGGAGACACAACAATAACAATCAGCAACTATAGCACCCACTCTTTACGTAATCCTAACTGGCCTAACAATGATGTGGGAAGCAACAGCACTATCACTTTTAATTCCAACGACGGCCGACCTTTCTCTATAATCGGATCCTATGTCATGCACAATAGCGACCATCTTATCTTTTATGACGGTCCCAGCACCGACTACCCTGTTGTAGGCATCTACTACAACGGTCGCCCTGATGTCAACATATACTGCCACAGCGGCTCTATCACCATCAAACACTTTAGCTCTACCGGTGGAACAGGTTCAAGATTCAACCTGACGATTGGCTTTTCCTCTATACATGACGTAAGAGTGGAAGGCACCACCACAGAAACAACAACAATAAGATGGAATGATTTTATCAACCACAACAACTACTGTGTGGATGTTATTGAATACGAAGGTAACACACGACAAACTTACCGCAACAGAACCTATAGCCAAAGATATTTAGACTATTATGTGTCTGGTGGCGTTAAATATCCATACTACATCAGGGCCAACTACAGTAACAACGATACCGGAACTTACAATTCTCCCATACATTACTTCAGAACCCCCAGAATACAAGACTGCAGCCACTGCGACCACAATAGAAATTGTATCGACTACACCGCTTTAAACGCTGATATGTCGTATGTCTATTCCTATCGCGGCACCAACACCAATCCGGAATTGGAACTCTGCAACGAGAACGGGGATTTCACCTCCGAAACTGCCCGTCACGCTGTACATACCGCTCGTAGCCGCAAGGACAGCAGGACTGGCAACCAGCTAAAAGAAGTACCCTCCGGCGATACCGCTTCAGTGCGACTCGGCAACTGGAACGGCAACCACGAAGGCGAAAGCATTATGTATGAGATTCATGTCGACACCAACGACTACAACCTCATGATGCTACGATATGCTGTGGTTTTTCTTAAAGCGGACGGCACTGAACACCAACAACCTCGTTTCTCAATACGTCTCACCGACGAAAACTGCATCCCGCTAGAACCTCTATGCTACAACCGCGACTACTTTGCCAACACTACAGCAAGTGGATGGAACACTCGAAATCAAGGCACTCATCACTATGTATGGCACGACTGGATGGCTATGGCTATCGACTTGTCTCCCTACCATGGCAAGGTCCTGTACCTTAGCCTTACAACATGCGACGGCACTCTGTCGGGCTCTGCTTACGCCTACTACACACTTCACTGCGACAGAAAACAAATCTCCGGTCAAGAACAATGCGGCAACAATATTGAGAATACATTGTATGCCCCCGAAGGATTCAACTACCGATGGTTCAAAGCCGACAACCCTGACTCTACTTTGTCAACCTCTCAGTCTCTTCATGTGGTCGACTCTGGCCTTTATCAATGCATGGTCACCGCTGTCGATTGCCCTGATAGCAGCTGCGGCTACATTATCAACGCCTTAGCTTGCCCACGCTATCCTCATGCCGATTTCGACACCGTCATTTCTAATGGTATTTGTAATTTCAAAGTCCGATTCCCTAACAGAAGCAAGGTCGTTGACCAATATGGTGTTCCCCTTTGGACCAACGAGGAATGCGAAAAAGACCCCGACAAAGTATTCTGGGACTTCGGTAACGGCGAAACCTCTAATTCCTACGACGGCGAAACAACTTACGACAGCGCGGGCATTTACACCGTAACCCTCGTCTCTTGTATCGCCGATTGTTGCGACACTATGCAAATGCAACTGAATCTGCAATGGAAATACCCAACGCCTATCATTTTAGGTGATAGCAGTCTCTGCCCGCACGACACAACGCAAATAATAGTTTACAACGCTAAATCTTTCTCTTGGAACTACGCTTCAGCTCCCGACGGCGTGATTTCTGGCCATGCTGCCGCCGACCTTAACCTCCGCGGATTGATGGTATCCGACACCGCCTACTGCACCGCCGAAGACTCCAACGGGTGTCATTACCTGATGAAATACCCCATCACTGTCCACGACACCTTTAATCTCCACTTCAACGAAACTATTTGCCAGGCTCAACTGGATTCAACATGGACTTGGCGAGGCCACGATTTCACATCTTGGTATACCACTGGCAGCTACCAATTTAATGAATACTCTCAATATGGCTGCGACAGCGCTGTCACTCTCCACCTCACCGTTCACCCTACCTACAACGAATACCCTGTCTATGTGTTCTGCGACAACTCAACCTCCTATCCTTACCCCCCCAATTGGCAAACTCCTCTCATAACTTACGACACCATAGGACCTCATGTCTATGTCTTCCACAACAATGTCACTGGATGCGATAGCATTATTCACATGACTCTTCGAGAACATGTCGTGGCTCACGACACTGTGGTGGCGGAAATATGCCGTGACTTCGCCTTCGACACGTTCGACTTCCACTACACGCCCTCTCAAACCCACTCTCTTGGCCTCATCTCTGAAACTCACACCGCAACGGAACAAATAAGGGAATGGAACCAGGTTCAGCTGTGCGACAGCACTATGACTCTCCTGCTCACCGTGAGCCCCCAAACCGACACCACCATCTTCGTCATTCGCAACGAAAACCAACTGCCTTTCTGGTTCAACGGAGTACCATTCTCACATAACGTTATCGACACCGTTTTCCACCTCAACAACCATTATGGCTGCGACAGCTCTATCCACTTCTCTTTCCTTATCAACTTCAACACTCAAACTAACCTTTACAAAACTATTTGCGACAACGATCTACCCTACTCTTGGGACGGATTCTCTTTCTCTCAGGCCGGAACCCAGACTCAACACTTGCACCGCACCAACGGCGCCGACAGCTTGGTTTATCGTCACCTCACCGTTCACCCCACTTTCAACAACACTACCCTCGACACTATATGCGACAACGGCTCTACAACATTCTGCGGCACCTCTTACTCTTCATCAGGAATATACCCTCACAATCTCTCTTCAATTCATAACTGCGACAGCATCGAAACTCTTAATCTCACTGTCAATCCAACCAATAGCACTACGGTATCTGAAACCGTCTGCGTCAACCATCCTTATACCTTTGCCGGTCAAAGCCTATCAACATCAAACACTTACTCCCACACCTTCGAAAACTCTTACCACTGCGACAGCGTGGTGACTCTTAACCTTACCGTAAACCCCGTTTCGGAAACAACTATTTATGACACCGTTTTGGAAAACGACTTGCCTCGTTTCTTCAACGGCAACAGCTACAACAGCGACACCGAAAACAGTATCATTGTCCTTACCAACAGTCTCGGCTGCGACAGCACTATTCACTACTACCTCAAGGTGCGATGGAATCAGACCAACACCGTGGAACGCACCATCTGCGATGACGCTCTGCCCTACAACTGGGACGGAACAATTTTCACCATTAACGACTTGCCTCAACAGGGCAGAACAATTGTCAAGACTGTGACACTCTCTGACAATCATGGCGCCGACAGCGTGGTGACCCGCCGGCTGACAGTGAACCCCACTTACAATCAAAATTTCAACGCCACAATCTGCAACAACACCTCTTTCTCCTTTGCTGGCTCTTCCTATAACTCTTCTGGCATTTACACTCACAACCTCTCTTCTATCTACCATTGCGACAGTACAGTGACTCTTTCTCTCACAGTCAACGCAGTGACTTACAGCTCTGTGGACACTACTATACTCGAAAACGACCTCTCCTCTTTCGTTTTCAACGGCCACCACTTCCAAGGCGAGGTTTCTGGTCATTCTATTACTATAACCAACAACGCCGGATGTGACAGCGTCATATCCTTCTCTCTCCATATCATCCCCAACGTGAGCACTGGCGACACTCACACTATCTGCCAGTCGCAACTGCCTCACACCTGGAACGGCGTAACTTTCACCAATGCCGGCATCCAAAACGCTACTCTGCACACCACCAACGGCGCCGACAGCATCGTGCGCATGGTCCTATATGTCAACCCGACATTCTTTATACCTCAAACGGTGACCATCTGCGACAACCAGCAAACATCTTTCAACAACAACTCTTACAATACCCCGGGAACTTATGTCGACACGCTTCTTACTATTCATCAATGCGACAGCGTGACGCAACTCACTCTCATCGTCAACCCTACTTATATTGGCGAATTCTTCGACACCTCATGCAACAACATCCCCTACTATTTCGCCGGTTCGCTTCGCGACAACGAGGGCGACTATACCCACTCTTTTAACAGCATACATGGCTGCGACAGCGTGGTGACTCTCCACCTGCATATTGACAGCGTCACTCATAGTACCATCTACGACACTATCGTTGAAAACGACTTGCCTTACTCTTTCCTCGACACCACCTTTACTCAAAACTTGCTTAACGACAACAACTCTACATTCAACTATCTGCTTACAACAACAAACGTTAGGGGCTGCGACAGCCTGATCAACTATTTCTTGACCATCAACCGCAACCAACATACCACAGTTTATCAATCCATATGCGACAACGAGTTCCCCTTCAACTGGGACGGAACTACATTCTCAGCTAACGACACTAGAATCGGCGACTCTGTGATTGTTAAGAATGACTATCTTTTCGACATCACTGGCGCCGACAGCGTGGTGACTCGTCGCCTGCACATCTTCCCCTCTTTCATCATCAACTTCAACGACACTATCTGCAACAACTCTTCCTACATCTGGGAGGGCGACACTTACTCGGCAACAGGAGTCTATACCAAAACGCTATCCTCGGTACACCAATGTGACAGCGTTGTCTCTCTTCTTCTGAAAGTCAACAGTGTAACCTTCAGCACCATCATTGACACTATTGTGGAGAACGACTTGCCTTACTCCTTCCTCGACAGCTCTTTCAACATGAGCGCCCAAACTCAAGGCAATTTCATCACTCAAAACACTATCTTCACTATCCTCAACCACGAACGTTGCGACAGCATAATAAACTACTCGTTGTTCGTCCACTGGAATGTCTTCGACACCGTCGACTCTACTGTATGCCAAAGTGTGCTCCCTATGCTATGGAACAACGCCTCTTTTACTTGCGACAGCGCCATCTTCAATCCTCAACTCAACGCTTTCATCCTCAACGACACTCTCCTAGCTTACACTGGCGCAGACAGCATCCTGACTATGCGGCTTCATGTCAACCCTATTTTCGACAATCACCACTTTGACACTATATGCAGCAACGAGCATGTTGCTTTCAACGACAGCGTCTACAACCTGCCGGGCATCTATCTTCACTCGTTCCAAACTATCCACCATTGCGACAGCCTCGAATCTCTCCACCTCACCGTGTTTGGTACCTCTGCCGCCTCTATCGCCGACACCATCGTCGAAAACACCTTACGCGCCACATACTCCTTCAACGGCACTCTTTTCGACACTAATCTCTTCGGCCCTGAAACCTTTACTTCTCCTCGTTTCTCTCAACTCGACAGCACCATAACTATCGTCAACAGCTGGGGTTGCGACAGCTCTATCCACTACTCTCTTAATGTGCACTGGAACGTTTACGCTACCGCCGACAGCACTATATGCGAAAACTTCTTGCCTCTGCAGTGGAACAACGTCTCTTTCTCCGGCGACAGCAACACTTACAACTCTCAACAACTGTCATTCAACCTCAACGACACTCTGCTGGCATTTACCGGAGCCGACAGCGTACTGACTATGAGGGTCCATGTCGACACTAACAGCCATAGCTGGATCGCCGACACCATCGTCGAAAACGACCTCCCCTGGCCTTTCCTCGACAGCACCTTTACTGAAACGGCAAGCGATTCACACGACATCTTCAACTTCCGCAATGCCTCTTTCACCATCAGCAACTCTAACGGCTGCGACAGCATCATCGCCTATAGTCTCTATGTGCACTGGAACAAAACAACCAACTTGTATGACACCATTTGCGAAAACGCGCTTCCTCTCTCTTGGCAGGGCACCATCTTCAACCGCGACTCTCTGTTGCTTACCAACACCGCCTTTAACCTATGTGACACCGTTATCTATCCCGCAGCTTCAGGCCAAGACAGCTTGGTGGTCATGCACCTGCACATCAAACGCAACAGCAACTCTACCATCTACGACACCATCGTCGAAAATAACATCCCCTACACATGGAACGGCATTACTTTCGATAGCAGCTTTATGAGTACCCAGACAGTACTTACTATAAACGGCTCGCTAGCAAAAGAACTCCAAAACACTGGCATCATCACCAACGCCGTCGGCTGCGACAGCGCCGCCAACATGAATCTCCTTGTTTGGCTAAACCGCCGGGCAACTGCCGACACCAATGTGTGCGAGAATTTCTTCGACTTCTCTTGGAACAACGTCGTATTCCCCGACACCGCCATGTTTCAATGCGACAGCGTATTGCTTCTTACCACTCATGGCGCCGATAGCCTTCTCACTATGAGGGTCTCCAAACTGTTGAACAGCTACTCTCAATGGAGCGACACTATCGTCGAAAATCAGCTGGCTTACTCCTTCAACGACTACAGCTTCACCCACTCGCTATTCGGCGACTCTTCGGCTCTCCACGTGGCTCCTTCTAGAATGACCTACTTCGACAGCATTGTCATCATCGCCAACAATTCTGGCTGCGACAGTCTTATCTCTTACCGCCTCAACGTTTATTGGAACGTCTATAGCGCCGACAATGACACTCTTTGCTCCGCCGAGTTGCCTCTGCAATGGAACGCGCGCACTTTCACTCAGGACATTGTCGCCGCGTCTCCCTTGGAAGGCCGTTGGCAACTGGCAACTCTCTACGACACTCTGCCCGCTTGGACCGGCGCCGACAGCATCCTCGCTATGAGACTGCACGTCATGCCTTCTTACAACATTCCTTTCTACGACACCGTTTGCGAAAGCCAGTCTTTCGTATGGTATGGCGACACTCTTACCATTAGCGGCACCTACACTCAACATTTCACCACCATCGACGGCTGCGACAGTATCGAAACGCTCAATTTCAGCAACTTCCCCAACTATAACTTCACCTACTACGACACTATTTGCGACTACTCGGGGACTATGAGACTCGGCGTGGAATATCTCGGCGTCGCTCACCTCAACACAATCCACATGTGCGACAGCAACGAGACCTACCACCTTTGGGGTATGCCTGTCTCCTACAGCACCATCGACACCATTATCAGCGACCATCAGCTGCCTTTCGAATACAACAACCTGTGGTTCGCCGACAGCGGCATCTCTCAGGCTCAATTCATCCTTACCAACCGATATGGCTGCGACAGCATTATCAATTTCACCGTCACTGTTATGCCTACAGTTAGAATCGCTGTCGACTCTAGCATCTGCGACGCTCTCCTGCCTCTGGATTGGGATGGAACTCTCTTCTCCGGCGACAGCTCATGCTATATCTCCGATTTGACAGCCTTTGTCCTGATCGACACTCTCCACTCTCGCTATGGCGCCGACAGCATTGTTACTCGACGCCTGCATGTCTCTCCCTCTTACAACCTCACCTATTACGACACCACATGCAACGGCGCTCCCTACCTCTTCGGCGACTCTACCTATACCGCCTCCGGCAATTACATCCATAACTACCTCACCACTATTGTCAACCCGACGTTCGGCCGCCAATGCGACAGTATTGAGTCTCTACACCTCGTCGTCAACGCCATGAGCTATGCCTCCGTTAGCGACACCATCGTCGAAAACCAGCTTCCCTGGACTTTCGGCGGTGTCACATTCTCCACCACCGACCACATTGTCGACAGCACTATAATAATACTCAACACGGTGGCTTGCGACAGCGTAATCTCCTACTCTCTGCTGGTATACCCCAACACTTATGTCAACTACGACACTACGGTTTGCGACAACGAGTTGCCTTTCTCTTGGAATGGTTTGACAATAAGCCATGCTGGACTCGACAGCATTGTCGTCCTCCTCCCCGACGGCACCGACAGTGTGTCACGTCTCATGACTTTCGTCAACCCCACCTACAACAACACCGACACTGTTAGGGTATGCGACAGCTACGAGTGGATTGACGGCAACACCTACACCGAAAGCACCAGAGTCAACGGATTCCATCTTAGCAGCGTCAACACTTGCGACAGCGTGAAAAATCTTATGCTCACCATCGACCTCTCTGTAACTCACCACGACAGCATCACCAGCTGCGACCCATACCTTTGGATCGATGGCGAAACCTACAGCGTGAGCATTAGCGGCCCCTCCTTCTTATTGCAAACCTCCCACCAGTGCGACAGCATCGTTGTGCTCGAATTCACTAAAGTGGAACACAAGTCAACAGAGCTTTTCGACACCATTTGCAAGGGCGTTTCATTCGAATTTGGCGGCAATCTTTACAATAGTACGGGAACATACACCGACAGCCTGCTGACCGAATCATCATGCGACAGTGTTGTCATTCTCAATCTGCATGTCCTTGAGCCTCCCTATGTCAACATTAAAAGGGAATACGATTGTGAGAGCCGTATCTACACCCTCGCCGCCGAAACCGACGTTCCTTGGTTCGAATGGTCCTCTTTCCCCGACGACCCCGCTCTCACTGGTCATCTTCACGACCGCGTGATCCAGGTAAAACCAACAACACACGAAACATACCAACTCTTTGTCGATTACAAAGATGTGCCTACCTGTCCCAACAGCGACACTATCAACCTCTCTCCTCTCCTCCAACCTCATGCCTTGATAGAGTACACCCCCGATTTTCTTACCCTCGACCAAATGCACCTGTCTCTCATCAACCGCAGCACCAACGAGTTGACCCACCGCTGGACTATCAATGGCGACGACTATGGCGACATGACAAGGGTTAGCTACTATGCCAATCCCGAGGATGACGACTCCGTGGTGGTAATTCTGGCGGCTCATCATGGCATCTGCCACGACACCGACATGGTAGTGGTTCCGTTCCGCAAAGCAACAATTTGGGCTCCTAATGTTTTCACTCCCGGCGAAAGCAGCAACAACAGGTTCTATGTCCGCTATATGGGCATCACCGACTACCAGATAGACCTATACACCCGTGAAGGCGCTTTGGTATGGCACAGCGAGGACATGAATGAAGGATGGGATGGAACCTATAAAGGCAAGCCTATGCCTCAAGCTGCCTACGTGTGGATAATCCATTACCGCGACATAACAGCACCAAAAAACCTCCTTTCCAAGAAAGGCACCGTGACATTGCTGAGATAACGAATAGCGTTAACGTTAAGGTTAAGGTTAACGTTAAGGTTAGAATTAACATTGTGCCGGCGTGCTTTCTTGCTTCGTTCTTTCGCACGAGCGAAAGAATGATGACCCGTCCATGAAAACCAGCAAAGAATGAAAAGTGAGCGACCGATGACAATACACCAGTCGCTCACCATTCCCGTATCTTTCGTTTTTACTTGAGATTCTTCAGAATCTGCAAAGTAAGATCCCAGAACATCTGCACAGTCTTTATTTCTATTCGCTCATCGGGACTATGCACCCCCCTCAAGGTCGGTCCATAGCTTATCATATCCATCTTGGGATATTTCTCTCCGATAAGGCCGCATTCCAATCCCGCATGGATAGCGCGGACAATCGGATCGTGACCAAACATCTTCTTATATGTCTCCACGCCCACTTTAAGCACTCGTGATGTGGGATTAGGTGTCCATCCAGGATATCCGTCTCCGTGGCTCACATGGGCACCTATCATGCGGAATGTGGCCTCAACCTTCTGCGCCGCTGCCATCTTCGCACTTTCAACACTGCTACGCTGACTTGTGGCAATATGTATTTGCTTGTCGTCCATCTTTATGGAAGCAAGATTGGTGGATGTCTCGACGAAATTAGGTATTTCACGGCTCATAGCAAGGACGCCATGTGGACAGGCGTAAAGTGCATTCAGCAGGTTGTGTTGTGTGTCGCTGTCTATTAGCAACTGCGGCATATCGACAAGGGTCAAATCAACCTTGAGGTCTGGCTCTGTTGTGCGAAACTCAAAAGTTAGGCAATCACGAAATGTTGAGACCATCTTCTTGAACTCGTCATCATATTCTTTCGCCACAACAATATCGGCCCATGCCTCACGGGCAATGGCGTTGCGCAAATTGCCACCATCTATTTTTGCTATCCCTATTTTGCATTTCTCTGTGGCATTCCACAGTATGCGAGTCAGCATTTTGTTGGCACAACCAAGACCTTTGTTTATGTCGTCTCCGCTATGACCTCCCTTCAATCCACTGATTTTGACTCTGTAGGCAACTTCACCATTGGGACAATAACGGGTGTTGTAGTCGATAGCGACAGTGGTGTCGATACCACCGGCACATCCTATGCAGAACTCTCCCTCGTCTTCGTCATCAAAATTGAGAAGGATATCGCTTTTGAGCCATTCTGTAGATAGGCCTGCGGCACCTGTAAGACCTGTTTCCTCGTCAACAGTGAAGAGCGCCTCAAGAGGACCATGCTCAATACTGTCATCATCAAGTATGGCAAGGATTGCAGCAACTCCTATGCCGTCGTCAGCGCCAAGTGTGGTTCCGTCGGCAGTCAGCCATTCTCCATCGAGCACGGGCTCAATAGAATCTTTCAAAAAGTCAAAAATCTTGTCCCCATTCTTCTCGCAAACCATATCCATGTGGGCCTGCAGACAAACACCCTGCGACTGCTCAAAACCTTTGGTGGCTGGTTTGCGAATAAGGACATTACCCAAAGTGTCATGAAGGGTCTCAAAACCATGATCCTCTCCAAATTTTTGTAAATAGGCAGATATTTTCTCCTCATGTTTCGAGGGTCGGGGTATCTGCATTATCTCCCCGAAGTAGCGCCATACCGACGCCGGCTTAAGATTTGAAAGCATATATCTAATTTTTAAACTTTTTATCTATTGTCTTTATTTATTAAATAATTTGCAAAATTAAGTTTTTTTTTGAATTCAACAAAATATTATCTTGTCAAATTCGTTCTCTTTCAATAAAGAAACCTCATTCGACAGTGTTTAAATCAGACCATTATCTATTCTTTATCCAACCATATCATTCTTCCACAATTGGCCATAATAATAATATTAAGTAACACACTATTCACCGAAAAACTGCTAGTATCACTGCAATGATGATAGCTGAAGAATGTAATAATATAGGATGTACATCGTAATCGTCTCGCATAAAACAATTTGTTGATAACCAGATAAAGATTTAACTATATGAGAAAAGTCTTATTATTTACTTTTGCAAGTCTTATTTCATTTATCGCTTTCGCCCAGCATGTGGAATACTACCCCACCTCGCAGCGGTATTATATGGTACCATACCACAAACCAAATGTATTGAATTTTTATGATTCTAATATGTCTTACTATCCTTTCATGAACGGTCATTTCTACGATGATAGTCATTATGATGAAAGTGATTTCATTTATTGGAGGTCTATTTATAATTATAATTTTGGAACTTATTACGGACATTACAGAATTGCAAATAAATGTATAGTCGCCAACATGAGTGGACGAGCCATATATGGAATAGCGGTGCCCATCATTTTATGGACTGTTCCTAGGAATTATGCAGGAATTCTTTATCCAGAGCGTTTTGCTTTGATATCCGACAGCGTTTCGGAAGATACAGAAAGAGCTTTTGACAGTGCTTGGAATAATATGATAGACATTATTCAGCAACGCACCGAGTTGTACCCATGGTATCGTTTGAATATGTGGTTGCTGAGACCTACAGGAAGCGAAACTAACCAGTCCTGGCTTATAGACTCTGTCTCCGCCATACCCGAGTGGAACATGATCACCGACAGCAAGTTCCGCTTTCCAAACCTATGGATTGACGACTCTATTCATGAGTACTTAGGCAATGAACCATATCTTACATTCCCAACAGTCGAGGTCTATTTCGAACAACCCTATATCGTCAGCGACTCTTTTATTGTCGCCAGTGATTTCTATGGTGGTTTAATGTATTCCTGCAATGACACATTTTGCAGTGGACTCAGAACTTTGCATATTAGAACATCCTATGCTGAAAACCATTTTAGGGGTGAAATTTCCCTGGTAGACAATTATGGTTACCCTCATTATACTGATCATTACATAACCAATCCTTATGATAGTGTGTATACTTCTCTAACGTGGAAGGGGATTTTTCCCATTCTTGTTCCTCCTTCAGGGTGCTACAAGCCCTACGATGTGAGGGCCTCTGTCATCGGCTACGACTCCGCCGTGGTGGAGTGGATGTCGCGCTTCTGGCTGCCTGAGAGCCGTGTCGAGTACGGCCCCGCAGGGTTCGCCCCGGACAGCGGCACTGTGATAGAGGGTGTCACCGGCAACAAAATCACCCTCCACGGCCTCTCCGAGGACACCGACTACGAGGTCAGGGTCAGCAACTGGTGCAGCGACGACAGCGCCTACTCCGAACAGTCGGTGACCACATTCCGGACTGCCCCGCGATGCGAGCCCCCAGGCGAGGTCTCCCTCTTCGTGGCTACCGACACCACCATCCAGCTGGCCTGGTCCTTGCCCGACTCGGCGG
>JAEEGL015565101.1_pt1 | contig 22773 bp, 22 predicted proteins | sample 9134231 | NCBI WGS metagenome assembly JAEEGL01 (sample SAMN16246548, study PRJNA631951) | gut metagenome | biome: gut microbiome; feature: rumen; material: fiber-attached | host: Bos | place: Iran: Karaj | collected 2018-10 | reverse complement strand
GCCGACGAACTTTTTGCGATTCGTACGGTTGATGCGAAACCACTGCCAGCCATTTCGAAGATTTTCTTTTCCTCGTTTTTCTCAATTTCCTGAACCGTCAAACTCAATGCGTAGGCAATCACGTGCGTAAGGTGCGACACGTAGGCAATGTGTTTGTCGTGGTCTTCGGCCGACATATACAATACGCTCATTCCTAATAATTTGTATAGCATTAAGGCACGTTTCAAGGCAAAATCGCTGCTCAATTCCTTTTCGCAAATAATTGCTTTTTTGTCTTTGAACAAACCGACCAGAGCCGCTGTAGGTCCCGAAAATTCCGTACCCGCCATAGGGTGCGAAGCCACGAAGTTTCCTCGGCGAGGGTGATTGCGTACTTTGCCACAAATGCCTGCTTTTGTCGAACCAGTGTCGATTACGACAGCGTCGTCGCGGATGTCGTCGAGAATTGACGGAAGCATTTCACGAGCAGCGTCGACAGGTATTGAGATTATGATTAAATCGGCAATCTGAACGGCCTGTTCCAAAGGCATTGCCATATCGATAATGCCAAGCTCCATTGCTTTTTTCAGGTTTTCCTCGCTGGCATCAACGCCAATGATTTTGGTCTCGAAGCCACGGGCGGAAAGCGCCATAGAGCCGCCAATCAAACCTGTTCCAATAACTACAATATTCATATTAGTTCAAAATTTCGTAATTGAATTTTTCATCACGTTTATATTCTCCCAAGACCGAAAGATTTGAAACCACCTTGAGCACTGCAGCCAAAGCGGCGTCGAACTTGTTTTTGTCCTTCCATTCCAAATCAACGTAGAACGTGTATTGGTAAGGACTTCCCAAAATAGGAAGTGATTGGATTTTGGTAAGATTTATTTCGTGTTGCTTGAATGCCGCCAACACATCGACCAACGAGCCCGGCTGATGCGTAAGTTCAAAGCAAATCGATGCCTTGTTGTTTTCCTCGCTATCAACAGGAATGCGGCTCAGGGCAAGGAAACGCGTGTAGTTTTTCTTATGCGTCTGAATGTTTCTTGCCAAAATCTCAAGACCGTATAAATCGGCAGCATATTCACTTGCGATTGCTGCAGCGTTGGTAAGTTTCTCTTCCTTGATTTTCTGTGCGCTCGAAGCCGTGTCGGACCAGTTGATGATTTTCATATCAGGATAGTTGTCGAGAAAATCCTTGCTTTGCTGGATTGCGATGGGATGAGAATACACCTCGTGAATGTCTTCGATTTTCGTGCCCGGCAATACCATAAGATTTTGTGTGATGTGCAGTGAAATCTCACCAATGATTTTCAGCTTTGAACGTTTGAGCAACAAATAATTTTCGAGAATGCTGCCCGCTATTGTATTTTCTATGGCACAAATGCCGTAATCTGCCGTGCCATGCTCCACAGCCGAGAACAAATCCTTGAACTGGTTGCAGTTGAGCGTTGTAATGTCGTCGCCGAAATATTCTTTGGCGGCTATTTCGTGGAATGCTCCGTTCACACCTTGAATTGCAATTTTCATATTTCTATTATTCAAAAAAAAAGCCCCGATTTTCATCGAGGCTTTGTTTATACAATCTTATTTATTCAATTACATACACACAGCCTCGCTTTTACTGCTAAAGTAAAAGTAAAAGTAGAAGAAGTATGCGTATGCACTGTTAATCATTGGAATTCTTATTTATTAGTGAATTTAATTGCTGCATAAGCTACGAAACGTTCAGTAGCAGGGTTCAATGTCACACCACCTTTGATTGGAAGAGAGAAGTTGTCGTTGATTTTGATAGCAGTTTCTTTTTCCAAACCGATGTTACAGATTGCGAAGTCGCCACCGTTACCCCATACAGGGCTTGTAGTGTAAATACCTTCGCCGGCACCAAGAGTTACTTTGAAAATATCGAAGTCGTATGCAAGGTGACCGTAGAAGTCAACTTTCTTATCTTCCATGAAGTTCAATGCAACGAAGAATTGCAATTTACCATAATCGTAACGGATAGCTGGTTCAATTGTGTGAGTTTTTGCGATGTTGTCGAAGTTTACACCCAACCAGTTACCGCCCTTATAGTAGTCAGTCAATTCAATTGACAAATCAAATGGGAAACGATATTTTGCATAGATATTGCTTTCGAAACCTAATTCTTCGCCTGTACACATTGTACCTTCTGCACCGATTGCGAATCCACCAGCAGCTATTTCGAATGTAGGTTTGAATGCTGGTCCTGAACCAACTTGAATACCACGCCAAACTTCAGATGATTTAATTTCTAATCCAACGTTGCATTTTGTATTGCAACTGCTTTTTGCTTCTTGTGCTGAAACGCTCATTGTACCGAATACAGCGGTAGCAATTAGAGCAAGGTTCAATAAAATTTTTCTCATTGTCGTATAACCTTTAAAATTTTTTTGCAAATCTATAACTTTTACGAAAAAAAAAAGTATTTCCGTGAAAATTTTCGATAAATTACTCATTTATTTATATTTGCTCAAATTTTAACCTTTTTTGATTATGAAAAAAATAATACTTCTTTTGGTTGGTTTAAGTGTTTCGGTTTTTGCCGCAAATGCTCAAGGTAAATTATTGAACAAGGCTCTCAATGCTGCTGGGCAAGGCGTTACGAATGCCATTACGAAAAAAGTGGAATCGGTGGCCGAAAAACAAATGGAGGTCTATTTGAATAAGAAGCTGAGTGCGTACGAACAACATCTTACCGAAGAAAACAAAAAATACCAGGCAGCGATGGGTGCTTGGCAGGATTCGCTCGTGGCAATGACATCGGTGCCATTCGAAGACGAATATGTGTTCAACACGTTGGTGAACAGCGAGGTTGTGATGGTTAATGAGCAGGGCGAGAAAGAAACGCTTGCTTGCACATATTATATGAATAAAGATGCCGAATATTTTGGTTACGGTGTTGAAAACATGATAACCGTGATGGACTACAAAAACAACGTGATGGTTTGTTTTTCGTCTGACGAAAAGGGCAAAGTTTATTTTGCGTATAAGAATGCCGCTACGCAAACTGTCGTTGCCGACGATGCTGTAGAAAAACTTTCGGGAAGCAAAACAATTTGTGGATATAGCTGTTCGGGCTACAAAACAATAAACCCAATGTACAACGGAACATGCTGGGCTTCGACAAGCGACGATTTTGCCATGAATTACACAAATCTGTATATGCCCAAAACGAGCTATGGCTTTCCGCTCTATATGGAAGTAACCGTTTACGGCGACAATGGCCAGAAGTTAGATTACACGGCCGAAGCCAAAAGTGTTAAAAAGAACGAGAAATTCACTATTCGCAAAGCAGATTACAAGAATATGTTCGAGTAGTAAATTCAACAAGTTATAAGAATCGAAAAATATACAGTAGTATTTATTATATGCTTATTGAATAATTTTATGAAATAGAAAACAAAGTAGAAATTAACCATAGTATTTGAGCTTTGTGCTCTTATTCTCTCTGCTGAAAACTGGACACTTTCAAACTGGATGAGGGTAGAACATGAAAGTTCACGTCAAGCGTGGACATTGTCATATCTATCCAGTTGGTAGTCCAGAATCCACAGCAGAAGGTATAACAACGTGTTCCACGCTTTTAGTTTACCGAGGGATGAGACCGAAGCCTTAAAAGTGCCGAAGTCAATGAAACCGACGGAATCTATAAATATTGGCAAAATTATATGCAATGAATTGAAAAATCAAGGTCGTACCGTCACTTGGTTTGCAAAGACATTGGGCATAAACCGAATACAATGTTATCGAATTTTTAAATCCTACAGCATTGACACCATTACATTGTTAAAGATTTCGGCAGTGCTTAAAGTAGACTTCTTTAAATTGTATTCCAATCTTTTAAAATAGCAGACATTGTTGTATCAATATTGTTACATAGCTGTATCAATAATGGAACACGCCGATATATTTAAATTAAAAGTAATATCCGTTCTTTGTAAAAAATTTTTAATTTTAATTTATAAAAACTATGAGTTGCTTAGAATTATTTTTTAAGAACAATCTTCCTGACGATTTTGATGTCGCAAGAAGTCCCGAACAAATCGAAATCATTAAATATTTCCATCCAGCAGGTGGTTGCATTGGAAAATTGTTCAAAACCATGTCAGATACTGTGTATAGACAAAAGGTTGCAGAAGCTGTTGCTAAAATTACCAAAGAAAAAGCATTGGAAAAAATTGGTCTGGACGAAAGTCAGGTTAGCGAAATTGAACCAGTTCATTTTGAGAACTTCTATTGGGATGAGAAAAGTGGTAGAAACTATTCAAAATGGATTAAAAAAGACCATGAATTTGTTAGTTCTGCATATCAAGTTACTTGGATATTCTTTGGCGATACACAAATGTATGTTTATCAATATCTGTTAAATATGGACAGAAACGAGAAGAAAGAATCAACAGAAGAATATTTCTATAAAGATGTCACAAACTTCTCGACATCGTCAGATACGGTAGAACAAGATACTTTGTACGAAGAAGGCGGATGCTTGAGCGGAGACACTTACAAACGTCAGAATGTAAATATGGACCGTTTCCAAATCAGTGCAATGGGAGATAAATTCTGGTGCTCAATGAGGCAAAATGAATACTCGGAAAGAGCAATTCAAGGTATGAAGGCGAAACTTCGTGAAAAGAAAAACCAGTAATACTGACCTAAGGGCTATCAGCAAAGACGAGCAAGAGATAGTTCGGGGCTACGTTCTCTTTCGTCCTTTGTATAGACCTAATATTACTATAGCAAAAACAATTCCTTTTATTGGAGCATATTTGTGCATCGTAGGAGGAATTGTTTTTTGGAAAGGATGGATGATTGGAATCATTGGTGGTTTAATTATCCTACTCGTTTTAGCACGGGTTATTTTAATAAAACTTATTGAACTATATCAACATTATGCCCCAGAAAATGTCAGAAGGAATTGCTTATTAAAGCCGACATGTTCGGAATATGCAATATTGGCAATTAAACAATATGGAGCATTAATCGGCATGATAAAAACTATTCATAGATTGTTCCACACATGTCGAGGATATACGTATCATATTGACGAACCTTAATTTTTATAAATATGGGACTGTTTAATAATCGGAATGAAAATGAGTCGGCATTCATCGGCGGTGAAAAACATTGGAGTGACGTCATAAAAAACTCTGGACCAGGAGAATTACTTATTTGGCGTCAACCTGAAGAAGACTTCAACACAAACTCAACTGTGATTGTAATGCCAGGCGAGCAAGCAATATTCATAAACAAGGGAAATATTGAACAAGTTTTCTCAAGTGGCACATATAAACTTGATACTCAGAATTATCCGTTTATTAGTAGACTTCGAAATGCCTTTACGGGAGGGATAAGCACATTCAATTGCGTGGTATATTTTGTTCGCGAAGCTGACAGCCAGGAAATTGAATGGGGAACACGGCAACCAATCAGATACGGAGATCCTATGCTTGGACCTGTAAATATAAAAGCTGGTGGAGCATATAAAATAGCAATCTCGAATCCACAAAAATTTCTTACAAAATTATTGGGAAACAATGTGGACTTTGAAACACAAGATGGTTTGAATGCATATTTTGGGAATGAGTTTTCCATGCATATCGCAACATCTATAAATCAAACTTTACAACGCTTACAATCGGAGCAATATAAAGAAATATATCACTATGTAGGTGATTTACTTTCATTTGCTAATCAAGTGAAGCCATTTTTACAAGAGATTCTTGACGATTATGGTATAAAACTTAAAACATTCTCTATTTCAAGATGTAAAGACGAATACGATGATCCGGAAATTCAGAAGATGATTACGGACAAAAAACGTATGCAATATTTAGGTTCAAACTGGGGTGCGCAACAACAAGTAGATATTTTGAAAAATATTTCTACGAATCCAGGTTCAGGAGGAATAGCGGGAGCAGGAGCAGGATTAGGTATGGGGATGGCAATGGGAGGAATGTTCGGAGGTATGGCACAACAACAATTCAATCAAAACCCTTTCCAACAACAGCAGATGCAGCAACAATCACCTCAGCAAACGCCACAACAAACAGGAAATCCTGTTATGGAAAAGTTGAAACAATTGAAGGAATTGGCAGATATGAATCTTATTACTGCCGAGGAATTTGAAAATAAAAAGAAAGAACTTTTAAGTCAACTATAATTATGAAAAGACTAATTTCAAATACGTGGAGCATTGTCGCCGTTATATTGATACTCCTATTTAATGTGTGCTTTTTCCTCTTGACAACAGATGATGTTGACATGGGACGAAGCATAACGACATGGGTTAGCTACGGTTTTATCCATGTTGCTTTCTTATTCTTATTGTTGGCTCCTGCTTTTGTGACAAAAGGTGCGTCAACTCGCGATACGGCACCGTCTGTTTTTTATGTATGTATTACCTATTGGTGGATAGAACTGATAGTTGGCGTTTTTTTCATTCTTATGACATCTCCTGCAACAATACGAACAGTCATAAATCCATTAATAGATATCTTGTCGGGGAATGTTATTATTGATTTTTTTGCAAATTGGATTTTCGATGTTTTACATTCCGACCCGAACAAATTTGGAATTATTAGTCAAACAATTATTTTCGGATTGTTTATAGTAGTTTTAGTTATAGTCAGAGCTGTAGATAAAGATACCGAAGAGCAAGAGTTACGTCGCGAGCATGAATTACAATATGTTAAGACAGCCGAAGCCCAATTAAAGTTTAAACTTGCTGAAATAACTGAAAAAAACACTGCTCGGAAAGTTGAACAATTGTATGACTATATTCGAACAAGTCCATTAAAATCTCATAATAGTGTGAGAGATATAGAAAATACAATCCTAAATAAGGTACTTTCCATAGTATCGGAAAACGATAATGAAACAATTTTTACCCAAGCAGAAGAAACTCTTCGCTTGGCTGAACAACGAAATAAAATATTACTAATAAACAACAATAAATTATGATGCAAGCACAAATAGTAGAATGTCCAAGTTGTGGACGCAGTTTGTCGCCCGAGATGAAGAATTGTCCTGCTTGTGGCAATGCAATTATTATTTCTTCTTTTACAAGTGTCGCTTCAATGCCATTGCCTACAATAAATAAATATGCAAATGCGTATCGAAACGCATTACAAAATAATCCTGACGACAAGACTCTTAATAACGCTGTAGGTATGTGTTATCTCAAATTGAAATTGTATGACAAGGCAATTCCTGCTTTTGAGAAAGCAATCGAAGATAATTTTGACAACGCGGAGACTTTTTTCTATGCCGCAGTTTGTCTGTTAAAAGGAAAGAAGGCGTTTTTGGCACAACGTCCAGAAATCAATAAAATCGAAAATTATCTTAATGCGGCTTGCATGATAGAACCGAAAGGAGTTTATTATTTATTCTGGGCATATATTAAGAAAGATTATTATGAACGGAAATTTCTGAATTCATCTCCCAAATCTAGTGAACTTTTGCAACAGGCTATAGATTGTGGTTGCTCCAACTTCGACAAGGAACAACTTTTTTCACTATTGACGGTTGAAAGTCCGTTTTGAATTTATTCTTCAAACTCTTCCCAGTAAATGGTGTTGTCCCATTCGGCTTTTACACTTACCGAAGTTTTGAAGAAATAGATTTTTTCTGGCTGGCGTTTAATCTCTATGCAGCCTGTATCCCATTTATTGTTGTTGTTTTCGTCAACATAGCAGCGAAGGGAGTATGACCCCATGGGAATATTGTCGAAACGATAGCCGTTGTCGGTTTTTGAGGCATAAAATGTTTCTGGTTCTTTGGCCTCGCTTTCTACGTAGAACACAAGATTTTGTGACGGAAGCCCTTTTGTGTTTTTAACGATGAGGTTTCCCACGTTGTCCATTTTCGGACATTGGAACGAAATCGACAACGAATCGTTTGCGTCTCCGAACACGTCGTGGAATGTGCTGTCGGGAATGACAAGGTAATACGACGTGTTTCCTTCCCATTCCGCCGTGAGGGCATATTTTCTACCGTTTTTGTCGGTCGGAGTTAATGAGAAGTTTTTCTTTTGAACAAACTGTATGTCCGAAGGCTCCGTCTGCAATTCTGCGACAAAATCTTTCGAAGCAGATTTGAATGTATCGACAAGAGCACCTTTTTTGAGTTCTAATGAATATGTCTCGCCCGCTTTAGCAGTGTGATTTATCACAATAATTCTCGACGATTTTGGCGATATTGTTACGCTTGTTATGATTGATGTTTCGGTGGAATCATTTGTATTGACAAGCGAAAACAGACTGTCTGTCAACGATGCAATTGGATTGTTGCAAATGATTTCGAGAGGCTCGTAGGCTTTGAACTTGTCTTTTTGTTGATTGCGTAATTGTACAAGAAGTCGCTTGTTCGAACTTGGTTTCTTATACATTTTCTGCACAGGAACGTCTTTCTTATCGTTGAAATTCAGTTTTTGCACCGTTCCATTTTCATCAGTAAATTCTACCGTTATGGCCTGATTTTTTAGTTTGAGCGCGTCAGATTCTGGTTTTATCCAAAACAACAGTGCGTTCGATTTTTCATCGCGTTCGCAATAGTACCAATCGGTAAGGTTGGGAAGACCGTCAAGAGTGACTTTTACATCTTGAGGAATTGTCGGTTTACTGAAAAACAATGCAAATCGGTCGTTGGTTTCTTTATGCCGCAGGATTTCTTGACGGGCATAGTGTTTTTTCGGGCGGAATTTGGCATCGGAGAACGAGAAGAGTTCCTCGCATGTTGTTTTTGACGTATCGCAGGATTGGTAGAGAGCAATTTTGTCTAACAATGATTTGTCGACTGGACGTGAGAGAGTCAGAAAAACCGTGTCCTTCGGGAAAATCTTTGGATTTTTTGTAAGATTCGAAGTTATGTCAAGTCTGTCGGGCAAATCTTTCAGAGCCTCAATCTTGAGTGTGTCGCTCTGCATTTTCTGCGAATTTTTATTTTCCTGATACGTAACAATCGCCACGAGTGAATCGCAATTTTGTAAGGTTGTGTCTGTCAGCCAAATAATAAGACTATCGGGAGCGGTAAGTTCCTGCACAAATTCTTTTTCGGGAATCAATTTCACCGTAATTTCGCCTTGAACGTCGGTGGCGAACTTACAGCCATACGCATATTTGGAAATGCGTTTCCCCGAAAGGACGCTTTGTTTCCACACTTCGTTTTCAAAGATGCTGAGTTTTATGTCTCGAGGCGCCCAACGTGTTTTTTCCGCTAATTTGAAGGAATCTTTTACTTGTGTAATGAGAATGCTGTCTTCGAATTCTTCGAAACGAGTGGTGTCGTTGTGCGAATACCAAACGGTGTCTATATATCGTTCGGCGGTAGGTGTGAACACGCTGTCGAGAAAACCGATGCTTTCCGAAGGTTGATTGAATGTAAAATCCTTGTCGGAATCAACGAGAGCATAGATTCTGTATGGTTTTGCCTCGATGTTCGAAAACGAGAAATCTCCCCGTTTCGAAGCCTGGGTAATGTAGCGTGGTTTCTGCGTTTGAAAAGCGGAATCGCTCAAATCGTCATACAGTAGCACGTATGTTTTTTCAGGAATGGTTTTATTTCGTGCCGATGTAATGGTTCCCGATACTTTCATGCTGTCAATTCCCGCACCGGTCGAAAAGGCGTAAAGATATTGTTCCGTAACATTGTCTTCAGTCAAATCTTTAATTGCGTTGTTAAAGTTGAAACTGTAGGTTGTTCCCGATTGCAACTTTTGTTTCGATAAGTCTATGGTAAGTTTTTTCTTTTTCACCGTGATTGACGGCGTTTCTTCCATTACTGGCGAAATCATGCAATTATCTTCAATGTTTTCGAGAGCGATAAATTCATTGAATTTGACAACAATTTTCTTTGGATTGATGTTCTGCGAATTGTTCATTGGTTTTTCGAGAACGGCATAAGGTTCTATGGTATCGACGGGACCGCCTAACGGAGCCGATTCCCGAGCGCAGTTCATAAGAGTGAACGGAAACGGGAGAGCCAACAACAGCGGGAAAAGAAGTCGAATGAATATTGTATTTTGTTGTTTGTCCATAGAATCTAAATTCAGCCAAAAGTACTAAAATTTGTCGTATTTATCTATCTTTGTCAATAAATTAGGAATATGGCAGATAATAAATACAAATTACAAGTGTCGGATATCCGCGATTTGGTCAAACCGATGGGATATTGCATTGCGTCGGACAGAATTACTGTCGATGGCGCAAAGGTAGGTTTTATGTACCGCGAGGAACGCGAAGACGAAGACGACAGCGGCTGGCGTTTTCTTGCTGGCGACGAAACCGACGAATATCTTGACGACCAGCAACATTTTATGATGTTCGATGTGAATTATATTGCCAATTTAGATGAAGCAATCATCCCGTATTTGAAGTACAGAAAAGGCTCGGAATTGGAACGAGTAGACGGTTCCGATAAATTCACAAGATATTGTGAATGAAAATGTTGGCTGAATTTGTAGAAATAAGGGGTAAATAACTATTTTGTTTCCCGCCATTCAAATGAGCTAATCATCTCAATAATGTCTTCGCGGACAAAATCAATCACAGGAGCCAAAGAATCTTTATTCGGCGGGACATTGAAGTACAATGCTCCTCTCACAAAGTTTTTGGTGCTGTCGGTTACGCAGAATTGCATCGACGATGCTGCATCGCCTTTTATGTCGAACAGCAAACCGTGCACGTGTTTGTCGTCGTAGTGGAATTCTTTCATGTTGATTGCATCGGCACGGACTTCGTGTTTGAATGCAAGTTGATGGGCGTCTTCCACAATTTCATCTAAATTGTTTTTGAGAGGGTGGTAGCTTACGTGAATTGTTGCCCTCATCGAAGGATACTGAACATTAACCCAATACGGCTCTGCCCCTGCGTCGGTATCTTGTTCAACCGTTGCATATTTCGGCACCACGAAAGAGTAGGGGAATCCTGTTTTTTCAAATTGTGTGTACTCACGTTCAGGGAAGTCAATACGAAAATATCCCCGTTGTTTCGGCACACGTATGTCGCGTTCCTGACAGCCTAACAAGGAACAGACGACAAGTATGGAAAAAATGATTCGTTTCATGGTGTAAAAGTAAAAAAATAATCGCATACTACGAACGATATGCGATTATTGATTCTCAATTAGAACGGAAGTTCTTCTTCGGGAGCGTCCTGCGAAGGATATTCCGCTTGAACTTCGGCAACAATTTGTGCCGCCGTCGGTTGAGGTTGGGCTGCTTGTTGGTTGTTCTCAAGCAAACTGCCCGAATCGCTTTTTCGGCCTAATTTGCGAAGTTCGTCTACAACAATTTCCGTGCTGTAGCGTGTTTCGTTCGTGTTTTTGTCCTGATACTGAGAATAATGTATACGGCCTTCGACGTACACTTGATCTCCTTTTCTGACAAAATTTTCGCAGAATTTGGCCGTTCTGCCCCATACTGTAAGACGATGCCAGTCGGTACGTTCGGGAACTTCCGTTCCGTTTTGCCGAGTGAAGCCGCCTTCTGATGTGGCAACTCTAAGATGAGCAACTGGTTGGTCTTCCTTGATGTACTGTACATCAGGGTCGGCACCAACATTTCCGATTAAGATTACTTTGTTAATCATGATGGAATAATATTAATTGGTTAGTAAATCAGGTCAAAAATACACATTTTTTAATTATGACAAACACTTTTTCACAATTACTGTATCAATTCTTCCCGATTTACGTCGAGTTTTAGGAAAATGAACAGCAACAGAGTGAATCCCCACAACGATGAACCGCCGTAGCTAAAGAACGGCAGCGGGATTCCAATGACAGGCATGAGACCTATTGTCATTCCTATGTTTATCATAACGTGCATGAATAATATGCTTGCAACGCAGTACCCATAAATTCGGCTAAATCGGGTTCGCTGTCGTTCGGCGACTTTCATAATTCTGATTATCAAGTAGATAAACAGGCCCAAAATAACCACCGCTCCGGCAAATCCCCATTCTTCGCCGATTGTACAGAAAATGAAGTCGGTACTTTGTTCCGGCACGAAGTTGTTCTTTGTCTGTGTTCCATTAAGAAATCCTTTTCCCGTCAAATCGCCGGAGCCGATTGCAATTTTCGATTGAATTACGTTAAATTCACTACCGCGCGGGTCCGATTTCAACCCGAAAAATACTTCAATACGTGTCCGTTGGTGTTCTTCCAAGATGTTGTAGAACACGTATTCCACCGATTCTGAAATGACAACGGTTGATAGACCGATTCCGAATAAAAGAATTATGAAAAAGTTTTTCTTTTTATATGAAAACCACAAGGTCGGAACTAACAATATTCCGAATCCTGCCAAAAAACAGAAGAATTCATTTATTTGTAAATCAAATATGTGGTAGATAAGTATAGGAGTTAGGAAAATGATTGGGACTGCAATTAAAACTATTGGCTGAAGTTTGTGATTTTTCTGTAGTCCGTATGCAACGAATGAGATAAGGCAGGCGCAAATCGCAAATAGCGAGATACTTGTCCCGCCCCAAATAATCGACAGCGAGAAGACCAATATAAAATAAATGCCGACAAGCAAAACACCCAGTGGCATTCCTTCACGGTAAAAAACTAAGAAAAATGCTGCAAAAACGAGTGCGGTACCTGCATCGCCTTGCCATACGATTAAAGCGGCAGGAATCAGTAAAATGAAGCAAGCAACGAACAAATCTTTCCATTTTTTGCCCGAAATGTGAATCCCATAACTTCCGAGATATTTTGCCACAGTCAGACTTGTGGCTAATTTTGCGAACTCCGACGGCTGAATCCGCAAAGGCCCAATTTCAATCCACGAACGGCCGCCGTTTACTTCTACGCCGAGAAAATATACCACAATGAGCGAGAGTATGATAAATCCGTAGAAGAAGTATGCAAATGAGAAATACATTCGGCTGTCGATGATGAGCACCGTCACGGCAACCAAAAATGCTGCAATAATCCAAATCAACTGTTTTCCGTATTTTTGAGAGACATCGAAAATCGACGCTGCCGTTTCGTCAAACACGGCGGAATAAATGTTTATCCAACCGGCAAAAACCAGAAATATGTAGATTATTACAATCTGCCAATCCAAATTTTTAACAATATTTCCTACCTGTCGTGCCATTAGTGAATAAAATCTTTATCGAGAATCTGTTTTTCCCGCCATGTATTTGTTATCGTTCCTTTTAAATATTTTTCTATCATCAAACTTGCAATTGGTGCAGCCCAGGTCGCTCCGAAACCAGCATTCTCAACATATACCGAAATTGCGATTTTAGGGTCTTCGCGAGGCGCAAAAGCCATAAAAATCGAGTGGTCGTCGCCGTGGGGGTTTTGTGCCGTACCAGTTTTTCCGCAAATGGAGATGTCTTTCAGTGCGACAAACCAAGCCGTTGCACCAGAGTATGGTTCGCCCTGTACGACTTGATACATTCCTTCTTGAACAATGTCGTAGTATTTCTCGGCAATTTTGGTCTGATGTTTTTTGATGAAACTTTTGTCGAAAACGGTATCGTCAATTTCCTTCACTACGTGAGGGGTGTAGTAGTAGCCTTTATTTGCAATTGTAGCGGCCACGTTTGCCATTTGGAGCGGTGTCATGGTAATTTCTCCCTGACCAATTGATAAGGAAATAAGTGTCAGCGATTTCCAACGATTTTTACCGTATACTTTATCGTAGTATTCCGCACGAGGAACTATGCCCGGACGTTCGCTCGGCAAGTCTATGCCAAGTTTGTCACCTAAGCCGAAGCTTTTTATGTGCGATTGCCATGTCAAAAATCCTTCGCGGACAGATTTATATTTCGGCGCGTCGAGAATTGCCCTGAATACGTTGCAATAGTAGGCGTTACAAGACATTTTTATTGATTCAATCAAGTTTATCGGCGAATAGTGATTGTGACAGCCTACGTGCAATCCTCCCGAGTAGTATCCTGCCTGACAGCCGTACATGGTATTTGGTGTGATGATTCCCTCTTGAAGACCAATCAATGCGTTCAATGTTTTGAATGTTGAGCCGGGAGGATAACGGTCGCCTTGTATTGGTCTGTTATACAATGGTTTGAGCGGGTCGCTCTCTAATTTTTTGTAGTTTTCGTTCACCAATCGACCGACCATGATGTTTGGGTCGAAGGTTGGGGCAGACACAAGGGCAAGAATTTCGCCAGTTTTCGGGTCAAGAGCTACGATACTGCCTTTTTTGTTTCTCATCAGTTCCTCGCCGTATTTTTGCAATTCTATGTCGAGTGTGGTCGTGATATTTTTTCCGAGAGTGACAGGTTTATCGTATTTTCCGTCTTCGAAGGAGCCTTTCACGCGACCTTTCACGTCAACTTGATAGTATTTGCCGCCTTTCACTCCTCTTAAATATGGTTCATACCGTTTTTCTATACCAATTTTTCCGATGTAATCGCCTTGTTCGTAGTACGGATTTTCGTCAATTTCTCTTTTATTTACTTCGCTGATGTACCCAAGCACCAACGCTCCGCAGTGATACGGATAATTTCGAACCGTACGTGTCTGGACATAAAAGCCTTGAAAATTAAATAACTGCTCTTGGAGTTTTGCGTAGGTTTCAGCACTAATTTGCTTAACAATAGGATAGGGGCGGAAACTACTTTTCTTTGCTTTTTTGAGTTCCGTGACGAACGTTTCTTTTGGTACATTGATAATGGAAAGCAGTTTCAATGTGTCAAGATTTTTGATTTGTCCCGTGACGACCATTAAATCATAAGCCACTTCGTTTGCCACAATCAATTTCCCGTTTCTGTCATAAATCAGTCCTCGAGCAGGGTGCCGCACTTCGTAGCGACGACTATTATTCTCAGCATCAAGTTTATAGGAGTCGTCAATAACTTGAATATAAAACAACCGAGCAATGTAGAGTAGGGCGACTGCTATATAAATCGCCGACAAAACAATTCTTCGATTGGAAAGATTCATAGTCTACTTTTTTATTACAAACTTCTCCGTGATGAGAATAATCAATACAGTTAAAATAATGTTAATCAACACTTTTACAAACATGAACGAGATGTTCTCCACGGTAAACGTAAAACAAAAATAGAGCATAATGTGATGTATGGCAACGCAAGCCAATGTGTAGCGTGCCGCCCAACCAAAACCGAATACCGACATGAGCGGTTCGTTGTTGGCTTCGTAACCGATACGCGGAGCCATAATATCCAAAATTTTTGGACGGAACACAGCCATCATTGTCATAGCACTTGCGTGTACACCCAATGAATTGATAGACAAGTCTATAATAAAACCCGTCGCAAATGCCATAAGCAGAACCAGCGACGGCGACATGCTAACGGGAAGCAACAAAATAAACGCAACGTACAAATACGGAGAAATCATGCCGATAGCGGGAATATTGTTGAAGACCAATATCTGCAACAACATCAGCACCACAAAACGGATAATATATTTACCGACAAATTCCATTATTCTGCTCCTTCGAGATTTTGACGTTCTTTTTTAAATAAATCTTTTACAACGTACACGTAGTCAAGTCTTTTGAAATCGGTCGACAGCAGTACGTCTGCCGAAAAGAAGTTGTCGTTCTGATAAAACGACTCCACCGTTCCGACCATAATTCCGCTTGGGAATAAGTTTGAATATGAATTTGTGACTAACGTGTCGCCGTTTTTAATCACCGCATGAAGTGGAATTTCTTCCAAAGTTGCTAATTTGTAATTCTGCCCCGACCAACTTAATGAACCATAAAATCCTGAATTTTTGAATCGTGTGCTTACTTTGAAGTTCGTATTCAAAACCGTCATAATGAGCGAATAATGTTGTGATGTACGGACGACGACGCCGACAATTCCCGTCGGGCAAATCACCGCCATGTTTTTTTGTATTCCCTGCTTCCAGCCTTTGTTTATAACAATGAAATTCTGAATTTTATTGATTGAATTATTGAGAACTTTTGCAGGAATATATTCGTATTGCTGTTCATACTCCGTGTCTTCTACAACAGAAGAATTTACCGCATTGTCGTATTGCGAAAACTCTTGATTTTCATAAAGTTTTGCATTTTCTTCGACTAATCTGCGGTTTGCAAATTCAAGATAGAAGTATTGTGTGATTTTATGTGTGACGGAGTGTAATTTACCTTGAAACGCCGTAGAAACAGCTCCGTATTGACTTTTTTGTGGTTCGTTGAAGTTTACGATAAGAATAAAAGAAATTATCTGCAATACAAAGAAGAGCAATATAAAACTATGCTTCTCTATGAAGGCAAATAATTCTTTCATTCGTATACGTCATTAGCGAATCAGGAACTGATATTTATCAATATTCTTCAGTGCAATACCTGTACCGCGTGCAACTGAGTGTAGCGGGTCTTCTGCAATCTTGAATTTGATACCTGTTTTGCGTTGTAATCTTTCTGCCAAGCCTTTCAACAATGCACCACCGCCTGTCAGCCAAATACCATCGCGGGAAATGTCGGAATACAATTCAGGAGGAGTTGCCTCCAATGCTGCGACAACGGCATTTTCAATTTGTGTCAGTGGTTCGTCGAGCCACGCTGCGATTTCTCTGTGGGAAATAGGAATTTCCAACGGAGCTGCCGTAACTTGGTGAGGACCTCTTACGAGATATTCTGTAGGAGGATTTTCGAGATCGGAAAGTGCTGAGCCGACACTCATCTTGATTTCTTCGGCAGTACGTTCACCCACTTTTATGCTGTGGTTTGCACGCAACGCTTCTTGAATTTTAGACGTAAATACGTCGCCGGCAACTTTTATAGACTTGTCGCATACGATACCGCCTAAGGCTATAACGGCGATTTCGGTTGTACCACCACCTATGTCCACAATCATATTTCCTTGTGGTTCTTCAACGTCCAATCCAATACCGATTGCAGCAGCCATCGGTTCGTGAATCATGTACACTTCACGACCGCCGGCATTTTCGGCAGAGTCACGAACGGCACGAAGTTCCACTTCGGTACAGCCCGACGGAATACAAATCACAATTTTCAACGATGGAGTAAACAAATGCGATTTGTTGTGTTCCATCATCTTAATCATACCGCGAATCATTATTTCGGCACATTTAAAGTCGGCAATCACACCGTCTTTCATCGGTCGAACAACTTTCAATCCTTCGTGAGCCTTACCCATCATCTGGCGAGCTTTCGTTCCGATTGCCACCGCCTGCTGGGTTTGAGTATCCAATGTTACGATACTCGGTTCGTCGACAACAACTTTATCATCTTGAATGATGATTGTGTTTGCCGTTCCTAAGTCTATTGCAATTTCTTGCGAGAGAAATGAAAATAATCCCATTGTTTTCTATATTTTAATGTTTGAAATGTCTTCTACCTGTAAACACCATTGCTATGCCGAACTCGTTGCATGCGTCGATTACTTCCTCGTCGCGGATGCTGCCGCCTGGCTGAACAATGTATTTAATGCCAAATTCGTTGCATGCTTCCACGCTGTCTTTGAATGGGAAGAACGCATCGGAAATCAATACAGAATCCTCTATTTTGCATCCTTGTTTCAAGTTGAAACGTGGAATTGTCAAACGTTGCAAACTGTCGATACGGTTTGGCTGGCCCATTCCCGCACCTGTCAACCAATACGAGCCGTCTTCCGCTTGCGACACGAGCGACATCGAGTTGCTTTTCAAGTATTTGCATGCTTGTGTGCCGAATTTTGCCAAATCAATTTGTTTTTCGCTAAACGTTTTGTTCGTAACTGGCTTGTATTCCGTATCCATACCTTCGTCTTCGTCTTGTACCAACAGACCGCCGTTTACCGAACGATACAATTTCTCGCCTGTGATAGCAGGTTTAACTGGCGTTACCAAAACACGAAGATTTTTCTTCTTTGCCAAAATTTCTTTTGCTTCTGCTGTGTATGACGGAGCAATCATAATTTCGATGAATTTGCCCGTGAACCAGTTTGCAATTTCGGCATCAACTTCGCTTGTGAAGCAAACTATGCCGCCGTATGCGCTCACGGGGTCGCCTGCCCAAGCCAATTCCAACGCACGCATTGGTGTGCTTGCAACAGCCAAACCGCAAGGATTCAAGTGTTTAACAACCGAAACGGCAACTTTGTTTGGAACATTTTCCACCGAATTGTATGCATCGCTCGCCGATTTCCAAGCGGCATCGGCATCAAGCATATTGTTGTACGAAATTTCCTTTCCTTGCAGACAAGGAGAATTTGCCAACGTGTGTTCCAATTTCGTATTTGCGAATTGATAGAACACAGCCTTTTGGTGTGGATTTTCGCCATAGCGGAGAACCTTTCCGTTTGTCAGGCTGATTTTTTCGGAACCTTCGTTGCCTTGATTGAAGTAATTGAAAATTGCCGAATCGTAGTGCGAAGAAACATTGAATGCGTCGCAGGCGAAACTTTTTCTATCTTCGATTGAGCTAATGCCCTGTTTTTCAGCCAACAAAGCATCGAGTTTTCCGTATTGTTGTTTTGAAGCGACAATAATCACGTCTTTGAAATTCTTTGCCGCTGCACGAATCAAAGAAATGCCGCCAATGTCGATTTTTTCAATAATGTCTTGTTCCGCAGCCCCCGAAGCAACCGTTTGTTCAAATGGATACAAGTCAACTATCACTAAATCAATTTCTGGGATTTGGTACTGAGCCATTTGTGCTTGGTCGCCTTCGTTGTCGCGACGAGCCAAAATTCCTCCAAAAACTTTCGGATGAAGGGTTTTCACACGACCGCCGAGAATTGACGGATATGAAGTTAAACTTTCCACGGGAGTGACTTTACAGCCCAAGCTTTCCAAGAACGTTTGTGTTCCGCCCGTCGAATAAAAAGTTATACCTAATTCTTTCAATTTCAGCACGATACTATCCAAACCATCCTTGTGATAGACTGAAATTAACGCCGATTTGATTTTTTTATCTGAACTCATTCTGTAAATTTTTACCGCAACAAAAGTATAATTTTATATTCATTTATTCTGCTTGAAACGCATATTTCCTTACATAAATATTTGTACCCTTTTCTAACACGTTATCTGGCTTGGCTTTATTGATTTTTGCAAGCCTATTCACCTGCATACCATAAAGTTGTGCAATCGTGTAGAACGTTTCCCCTTCGGCAACCGTGTGTGTTTGGTACTTGCTTTCAGCACGAAGCGATTTTCGTTCGATATAAACCATGGTACCAGCTGGGATTTCCTGCCCAACAGCAAAATCATTCATATCGTACAATTTCCACATTGGAATCGAGAATTTACGCGAAAGCATATACATTGTTTCATTTTTGTCGAGAATAACAAATTTACGTCCATTGTTTTTATAAATCCTCTTATCGTGTTTTGTTGCAATTGGCTCGTTTTTCCAGGGCGTTGGCGGCGCAATTGTCGAATGCGGTGCGTCACCTTTCACCACAACTTCCGCTTCCTGTTCCTTACGAGTTTTTTCCTTAAACGCATCGGGCGACATTGAGTCGTATTTGTACAACTGATTGTCCTCAATGATTTTAATCAGTAGTTTTGGATAATCGGGATTGGTGGCGTAGCCAGCACGTTTCAAACCATACGCCCACGATGTGAAGTCGTTCTTGTCAAACTCAAACAAAAACGCATATCGTTGCCCATTACGCAAAAAATTTGAGTGGTCAACATACGATTCATACACGTCGTTGTACACTCGGAAGCATTCTCCTTTGGCGTCGTCGTCGTGGTAAATCCGTTTTCCTTGCCACGAAGAGTGACATTTTATACCGAAGTGATTATTCGATGCTATTGACAAATCACTATTGCCGTTGCTCGACTCCAAACAAGCCTGCGCAAGCGTGATACTTGCCGGAATTCCCACACGATGCATTTCCAGCACAGCGTATTTCGCATATTTTTCTATATATTCTTCCCGCGACATCTTAGCATGTTGCGCGGACAAATTCGCCCACACACACAACAGAACAAGGAAAGACGCTATTTTCTTCATTTGACAACGGATATAAAACCACTTTTTGACGTTCCCAAAAATAACGAAGGCACACAAAATAATGTATTCTTTCAAAAAAAAGAATTTCACAAGTTATCATCAATATAATAACAGAAATGCTGGTCGAATTTTCAACTAGCATTTCAATTATTATGTTTCCGCAAAAATCTATGAATTTCGTAGCGTCCGCATGGCATTGAGCACTGCCAGCACCGTAACGCCCACGTCGGCGAACACTGCCATCCACAAGGTTGCAAATCCCGTAGCGGCAAGTATCAGCACGAGCAGTTTCACTCCTATGGCAAACCACACATTCTGACGGGCAATGCGTATTGTCCGACGGGCTATTTGTATTGCCACTGCTATTTTCGACGGCTTATCGTCCATCAAAACCACATCGGCGGCTTCTATGGCGGCATCGCTGCCAAGCCCGCCCATCGCTATGCCAAGGTCGGCACGGGCAAGCACAGGGGCATCGTTTATGCCGTCGCCCACAAAGGCGAGAAACATGTCTTTCTTTTTTTCCGCTAACAAGCGTTCTACGTGATGAACTTTGTCGGCAGGTAACAATTCCGTGTAAAATTCATTGATGGCAAGTTTTTTTGCCACATGTTCGCCCACGTCCTTGCTGTCGCCGGTAAGCATTACCGTTTTTTCAACGCCCATTTGGGCAAGAGCGGAAATTGCCGCCGAGCTGTCGTCTTTTATTTTGTCGTTTATCACAATGTGACCCGCATATTCACCATTGATTGCCACGTGAATGATTGTGCCGACTTGCGGACAATCGTGCCATTTTGCGCCAATTCGTTCCATCATTTTTCCATTGCCAACGCACACAATGTCAGCCCCCACTTTTGCCTGAATGCCGTGGCCAGCGATTTCTTCCACATCGGTCACAGAACATCCATCGGTTGCCTCGTCGGGAAACGCATCGCGGAGAGCGGCGGCAATGGGATGAGTAGAAAAATGTTCCACGTGCGCGGCAAGATGCAACAAATGATGTTCGTCGCACGTCTCGGGATGAACCGCATCGACTGCGAACTGGCCGTGGGTGAGCGTTCCCGTCTTGTCGAACACAACCGTGTCGATGTTCGCCAAAGTTTCCATATAATTTGCCCCTTTTATGAGAATGCCGTTTCGCGACGCTCCGCCAATTCCGCCGAAAAACGACAGCGGTACGCTACAAACCAACGCACACGCACAGAAAACAATCAAAACCGTAAGTGCCCGCTACAGCCACGTGGCAAATTCAGCAGAGAAATTGCCCGAAATTATCGGTGGCACAAAGGCAAGCGCCAACGCAGCAAATACCACAACAGGCGTGTAAATCCGTGCAAATTTCGAAATGAACGTCTCGCTTTTCGATTTGCGTTCGCCTGCATTTTCTACCAATTCAATAATTTTTGAAACGGTGCTTTCGCCAAAGGATTTTGTAGTGCGTACGCGAATTACGCCCGTCAAATTCACACAGCCAGAAATAACCTCGTCTTCAACGGCAATTTCGCGAGGAACGCTTTCGCCCGTAAGAGCAACCGTGTTGAGCGACGACGCGCCTTCAACCACAACGCCGTCCAACGGAACTTTCTCGCCTGGTTTCACAACAATAATTTCGCCTACGGCAACGTGCTCAGGTTCAACAATTTCAACAACGCCGTTCCGTTCCACGTTTGCCGAATCGGGACGGATATTCATAAGATGGGCGATGCTTTCGCGGCTCTTTCCTTCGGCATAGCCCTCGAACAATTCGCCAATTTGGAAAAACAGCATAACGAACACCGCTTCGGGAAATTCCGTCTCCGCACCGGGCAGAAATCCAATGCACAACGCCCCGATGGTGGCAATCGCCATAAGAAAATGTTCGTTGAACGCCTCGCCTTCCATAAGACCTTCGGCAGCTTCTTTAAGCGTGTCGTAGCCAATGAGCAAATACGGGACGAGATATACCAAGAGCAACTGCCACGTGGCAAGATTGCAGTTTCGTTCAATAACAACCGCCGCAGCAAGCAAGACTACCGTGCAGGCAATCAGAATGATTTTTCCTTTCAGCCCACCTTCTTCGTGATGATGATGTTCGTGGGAATGTTCGTGTTCGTGACAATGACAATGTTCCTCGTGATTGTGCGAGCAACAATCGTGTCCGTGATGATGTTCTTCGTGTGCCATATCCTGTACATTTTAATTTTCTGGTACAAAGATGCGACAATAGTTTTGCAACTGAGTTGCAAAGAAAAAGGGCAGAATTTCTTCTGCCCTTTTTCTTCAACTATTCAAATTCTAAACGTTAACGAACAATCACCTTGAATGTTTCACCTTCCACTTTCACGAAATAGATGCCATCAAGAGGGACAGCAAATTCCGTGATTTCGGAGCCTGTCGCCGTGTTTATTTTGCGGCCAGAAGCATCATACAATTCAATAGTTTTGCCGTCGGCATTCTTCACGTAAATTGTGTGACCAACTGCGTAGGCAACAATGCTGTTTTCCATTTCAGGAACCGCATCCTGGTCCATATTCTCAGCCTCGGCGATGTTTGACAAGGCCAATGCGAATGGTCCCGATTCGGCTTTCATGAAATCCTTCGGATCAATTACCTCGTTGAGTTTGATGCCCACATAGAAGATTGTCTTTCCAACACTTGGAATCTCGGGCGTATAAGCCGTTGCCGATGCAGGGACTGTTGTCACTGTGTCGATGAACGTATATGAACCGACCTTCGTTTCTCGGACAATGTAGAATGATCGGTAGTCAACGCCGACGTATGGTTGCCATATCAATTCCGCCTGGCCTTCACGCAGGCTCTTCATTTCGTTCAGATGCAAGGTCGTGTGCGTCTCGCTCATCGCAGTTTCG
>JAEEGL011193032.1_pt1 | contig 22773 bp, 8 predicted proteins | sample 9134231 | NCBI WGS metagenome assembly JAEEGL01 (sample SAMN16246548, study PRJNA631951) | gut metagenome | biome: gut microbiome; feature: rumen; material: fiber-attached | host: Bos | place: Iran: Karaj | collected 2018-10 | reverse complement strand
CTAGGACGCGTCCGGCACGGGACGCGAATAGGACGAAAAAAAATCCACTCTCAATAAATCTAATTTAAAAGAAATTAGCAGAGAACATGAACAATTACAAACTGATACAAAAGAATTAACAAGTGAAAATATTTATTTTGAATGTCCAAGTGATTTTAAGAGGATTATTCATTTTATTGTTATTATTTTTTTAAAAAAAATATTTTGAATTTTTAATAATTATAATAAAAACTATAATTAAGTTTTTTTAATGAAATAAGTCTATTTTTTAGATGATGTAAAATTAAAAAAAATAAAATAAATGGATAAAACTTATACTCAAATTAGATATCCTAAATACTTTGATACTAATATATCAAAATTTGAAGAATTATCGATTAGTTTTGACTTAAATCATTTTTCAGATGAAATGGATTTAAATAAAATTTTAAAAGAAAAAAATAATGAGAAAAAAAAAATATTAGAATTTGAGAATATGAGAAGAATTGAATATGAAAAAATACAAAATGAGAATTCAATATCTCATAGTTTTAAATGTTTAACAAGTTTAAGAAAAGAAAAGAATAAAATGACGTTAAATAATGAAAATGATAATATAAATGATAAAGAAAAAGAAAAAATATTATATAGGGCTAATACTATTAAAAATGTATTAAATACAATAAAAAAGAAACAAAATTTTTTGATAAAATCACCAAAAAAAAAAAATATATTGAAAAAAAGATTTAAAAATAAATCAATACAAAAACAAACATTAACACAAAATAAATCTTTAGTGCAGGAAAAAAAAATAGATAAAGAAAAAATAGAAAATTTTATAAAACAATTAAATGAAAGGATAAAAGAGAGAGAAGAAGAAGAAAAAAAGAAAAAAATGGAAAAAGAAAAAAACGACAAAATGAAAAATGAAAATATTCAGAAAAATTTAATTGAAATAGAGATAAATATAAAAAGAATACAAAAAGAAGAAGAAAAAAAAAAAAATAGAAAGAGAAAAATTATTAAAATTAAAAAAAGAAAAATTGGAGGAAGAAGAAAGAAAAAAAAAGGAAATAGAAAAAGAAAAAGTAAACGAATATTTAAATAAATTAAAAATAAAACTAAAAAATAGAATAGAAGAAGAAAGAAAAAAAAAAAATGAAAAAGAAAATGAAGAAAGAATCAAAAAAGAAAGATTTCAAAATATTTTAGTTGAAATAGAATTAAACAGAAAACAATTCAATGAAGAAAAAGAAAGAAAGTTAAAAGAAAAAGAAGAAATAGAGAAGATAGAAGAAAGAAAGAAAATAATATTAGAAAGAAAGTTAAAAGAAGAAGAAGAAATAGAGAAGATAGAAGAAAGAAAGAAAATAATATTAGAAAGAAGGTTAAAAGAAGAAGAAAGAAAATTAAAAGAAAAAGAAAGAATTAAGAGAATAGAAGAAAATAATAAAAAAGAAACAGAAAGATTATTAGAATTAGAGAAAAAAATTATAGAAAAAAAAAAAGAAGAAGAAAAAAAAGAAATACAATTAAAACAGTTATTCATTAAACTTGAGAGAAAAAGAAGAAGGAAAGAAGAAGAAAACAAAAGAATAAAAGAAATAGAAAAAATGCAATCAAAAATAAATATTTTAAGAAATAAAATTGAAATAAAAAAAGAAGAAAAATTAAAATATGAAAATTTAAATGAAGAATTAAAACATGAATGGAGATTAGAAAAAATAAACAATTTATTAAATGAATTTATAACATTAAATGATAATGAAAATATAGAACAAAAATTAGAAATTGTGAATGAAATAGGAAAATATTTCAAAGAAGAAAATAAATACGATAAAGAAAATAATAAAAATAATATTATTACAATTCATAATGCATTAATTAATCCTGATCCTTTAATACATTTTATAGGAATTTTAGCAAATGAATTTAAAAATTATGGTATTAAATCTATAATTGAAAAAGAATCATCTAATTTAAATTTAGTTGAAAATGTCTTTCAACTTTTACTTTCAAAATTTTCAATGAAAATAAAATATGAAATAACAATTAGAAATATTAATTTAATAAACCAATTTAAAAAAGCTATTTCTAAATATTTTACATTCCTTGAACATTTCAAAAATAAAATAATTGATATTTTTACTCTTAATAGAAATGATGTATTTTTTATTAATAATGATATAGAAAACTTTAAATTAATATTAGTAATTCTTAATAGAAGAGATATTGATTTAAATAATTTTTGTACAAATGACATTATAATAAAAAAAAAAAATTTATTAGAATCCGTAAAATTTTATTTAGATTTTTTCGACAATAAATATAATAGATTAACAAATAATTGGGAAAGAAAAAATTTTAAAAGAGGAGGAGAAAAATATAAGCCTCCTTATTTTTGGAAAGGATTTGCATTAAGAGTATTAAATAAATTCGACAACGGAGACAATACATGGTTAGGTAATGAAGGAAAAGAAAATGAATGGGCAATTGCATATCATGGAATAGGAAAAGGAAATGAATTTAATAAATTATTAAACATTATTAAAGAAAATTTAAAAAGTGGTCCTGGACAATTATTGGAATATTTACCAAATATTAGAGAAAAAAAAATTAGTCAAATTGGAATTGGTGTTTATCTTGCTCCTGATATAAAAGAAGCTGAAAAATATTCTGAAGAAACTATAGTTGGACAATCAAGAGTTAAATTTATTATTATGTGTAGAGTTAATCCTAAAAAAATTAGAGAAAGTGGAAATTATCCTGTTCATTGGATTGTTGATGGTAATTATGATGCTTTGAGACCTTATAGAATTTTAGTCAAAGTAATTAAATGGTTTTCATAATAATTAATATATTATTAATATTAGGTATATATATTTAAAACTTTAATTAATAAATTTTTTGTTTTAAATTTACATAAAGAATTGTTCTTTTTAAAATTTGTTTAAGAAGATTCTTTTTTAGTTTATTAATAAATAAATTTAATTATAGATTATTATTCTTCTTCATTTTTATTGAAGTGTTTATATTTATTTAAAAAAAGAAATTAATTCAAGAATAATAATATAAATTTGAAAATATGATTTTACAATTTTTATATTAAAATATTATTTATAAATGACTGATAATTGTAAAACAATATTAAATTCAATTATCACAATTCATTTAAAGAAAAAAGTACTTTATGTTATTCCAGTATATATAATATTTATTTTACCTGAAGAATTTCTGATTGAAGAAAATGAAATATTTGATTTCGAATTAATCGATAAATTTTCTCAATCTTTTCTTATTATTTTTTATTTAATTGAAAAATATAGATCATCATCTTATACAATAAATCAAGTAATAAAAATGAAAAAAGAGTTTTTTTACATTATTGTTATTATTATTTTACTAATGATTATTTTAGAATCAATTCAAATAAAAACAAACAAATTTTATATGAAATACGAAAATTATGATAAAACATATTATATAAAAGGTGCCAGTAATATTTTTTTCATGTGTTTAATTGAAATTTATTTTTTTGAAAAACAAATTTATTCTCATCATATTTTATCAATAATTATTACTTTTCTAATGTTTCTTGTATATATCCCTACAAATAGACCATTTAAAAATCATTTATATTTTTTTTGTTGTTTGATAGAAGAGTATTGCTTTTCTTATAATTTATTGTTGATAAAAAATCTTAATGTTAAATACTTTATAAGTATTTATTTATTAGCAAGTATTTTTGGATTATATAATTTTTGTTTTTCATTTTATTGTTCGAATTTTGAATTCACAAAAACATTTAATTACAAATATTTTTTGTTCTTTTTTATTTATTGTATATATAATTTAATTTATTTTTACCAAGTAAAAGAATTTGGAGCAGTATATAGTAGAATGTGTGAATCTTTTTCATATTTTATTGTTATGGTTATATTAGCTATTTTTAAATATGAAAAACAAGAAATTGAATATATAATTTTTATTTTTGTTTTAACTATTTTGGCATTAATTTATATAGAAATTATTGAACTTAAATTTTGTGGGTTAAATAAAAATGTAAAAATTAGAATTATTGAGAGAGAAAGACGGGAATCAATAATATTAGAGGATATTGAACTTAAACTAATGAATGATAAATAATTTTTTTATTTATTTAAATTTTGTCTAAGTTAAAATTTATAATTCAACAGAAATGTTTCTATAAATTGATAAATAAAAAAATATTGTTCAACATTTTGTACAAGAAAGCGTCTCATTTCTTTTAATTTTCTCACCACATTAAAAATAGAGAATTGAATAACTTCAAAATTTTGTTTAGATAGAATATCATATATGACATTAAAAATAGAAATGAAAGTTCCAGTTCTTCCAACTCCAGCACTACAATGAACAATAACAGGACATTTATCTTTATTATTTAAAATAAAATTTCCAATGAAAAGAAAAGAAGAATAAGCGTCGTTCATATTTGGAATTCCATGATCGGGCCATCCAATATATTGTAATTGAGTAACTACTTTATCTATATTATTTTTTCTAATAGTAATATTTCTTTTTATTATATTTTTTTCAATTATTTTTTCATTGAATTTTATATTATAACTTTGATTTTTTGAATTCCAATAACAAGAACTTTTTATCTTTCCTCCTTCTATTTCTTCACATAACATTATTATTATTTTACAATCATATTCAAATACCATATCCCAAAAATCATTTATTGAAAAATCTGTTGGAGCTTGAGTTGCTATAAAATAAAAATTTGAAGGAATATAAATAAATGATGCATTGATATATTGTCTGAATTTTAAACATACTCTATTATAATTATATGGTTTTATATCATTATATCTATTTTTTTGATTATCTTTAGATAAATTATTAATATGTTCATTATCGTAATCTATTTTTTTTTGTAATAGATAATATTCATATTTAATATTTTCTAAATCTCGTAATTCCTTTTTTAATCCTTCTCTTTTGTTATATTTTAATATTGATTTTTCAATATTGTTTTTTAAATATTTATAACTTAAATCATATTCATATATTTGTGATGGAATTTGTGAAATTGATGAATCAATTTCAAATTCTTTTTTTTCCATTTTTAAAAAATAATTTATTTTTTGTGTTATTTCCTTTTAAAAATAAAAAATATTTATATATTTTTTTTTTAAAATAATTTTAAATGGAAGTGCATGAGAAAATTAAATATGGTGATATAGTTTATATAGAATTTTATAAACATTCAAAAAAAAATAGAATGGTTTTAACATCAACAGGATTTGAATTAATGCATAAATCATATGTTGAAACAAAGAAAATAACATTAAGTGGTGATAGTATTTATTTAAAAGACTTTGAAGATAATTTATTTATTATTTTTCCAACAATGAAAAATGAATATTTAATACATAAATCAATATTAGATGAAAAAATTCCTCCAATAAGAGCAAAAATAGAATTATCAAATAATTATATTGATGATCTTTCTATTAAAAATGATATAAATAAATTAATTATGACTTTTCAAGAAACAAAAAAAGATGTTTATAGTGAAAATGAAAAATTTATAAAACAATTTGGAACTCCAATTCATTTTGAAGAAAATTTTATTTTAATTCATTTTAAATCACATATGTTTGTAACTAAACATGATGTAGATTCAATATCTAATCAAAATAAGAATAAATTAATTTTAACTGATTTTTATTCTGATGATTGTATATTTTTATTTTCTCCATATAATAATTATGATAATAAAGCAGATTTTGTATTTTCAAATCAGAATTTGTTTATAAGAAAAAAAGAAAAAAATATATGGGCAAACAATCAATATTTAAAAATAAAAGTAGTTTCAGATGATGATTCAAGAAATACAATAGTTCAAAAGAGTCAAATTAATAATAATGTATCAACTATAAATATAAATGAAAGTACAGTTGGTGTTGGAAAAAATGAAAATTATAAATATTTATTATCTTTCACTGAAGATCAAAATAATTCAAATCCTTTTCAAATTAAAATTTGTTCTAATTATATTGATCCTTCTAGTCCAAATTTATCTTTTGCTAATCCTGTTTGGATTAGTTGCCAAAATATTGATAAATATTTAACTATTACTCCTACAAATAAAGATGAAATTATTGTTGAAAAAAATGATGATAATAAAATTTCTAATAATCCAATGAATGATAATAATAATTTAAGAAAAACAACACAAAGTTTTTCAAATTTTAGAAATTTATCTTTGCAAAATTATCAAATTTCTTTTTCTTCTTTAGATAGAGAAAAAACAATGAATAATATATATGGTTTATTTAATATTGAACAATTAGATAATCAAAATAGTTATACATTAAATGATCAATATTTAAAAGACCAATTAATTCAAAACATAGAATTAAGAATGAGTCCTATAATAGAATATAATAAGAAAATTAGATTAAGACATGTTGCTACAAAAAAATATTTAGGTTTTGAAGAAAAAAGTATGATTATAAATAAAAAAACAAAATATTTTGGAAGTTTAACTTTAGAAGAAATTCCAAGTGATAAATGTGATTGGACTTTAATGGAATCTTATAAAATAATAAATAGAAATAATTTTGAAAGAATTAAATATGAAGGATTAAAAGGACCAAATAATCCATATTATCATATAGGAAATAAAAAAGATTATTCAATAGATAATTCTCCTAAATTTCATCCTGTAAAAAAAAAGGAAATTCTACGAATTTTTCACATTAAATCTGAGAAATTTTTATCATTTTCAGAAGCAAAAAATAATTCAGAATTTGAAGATAAGGAAATTTTAGTAAATAATTTATCAGTAACGAGATTACCATTTGATAATGATTTAGTAAGATTACTTCCATCAAATGAAAGTCAATCATGGGAAATTCATTTAGTTTTATATTTTAATCAAGTTTTATGTAAACAAATAGATAATTGTATTAAAATTGGTTTAGGTAAAGTTTTAACTAATGAAAATCAAAATACTAAATTAGCAACAATACCAGAAAATATTGTTGATACTACTTCAAAAAAAGCTTCTTTTCCTAATATAGAAAAAGAACAAAGTAATTTAAATTTAAAAGAAATTAAAAGAGATTCTACTGAATTAAGAATTTGCTTTGAAAATTTAAGAGATTTTTGTATTAATAAATTTTCAAGAAAATTTGATATTTCCGTTCCTTCTGGAAAACCCGTTGTTTATAGACAAGAATTTTTATTTGATCAAGGTTTTTTAGATAAAAGTTTTGTTTTTTTGAATGAAGCTAAAAAATTTTCTTCTGTTTATCATCAATTTTTAAAACTTGCTGAACAAAGTTTAAATAATTCTACTGATAAAGGAAAAAAAATTCAAACTAAAAATACTAAAGATAATATTACTGTTCCTACTAATAGACCTTCAAAAAAAAATAAACCTACTCCAAGAAATACAAGAATTCAAAGTATTGCTGAAATTTTTCAAGAAATTAATTTATCTATTAGAAAGTGCTTTGAGTTTATTTCTGCTTGTTGTAAAAATCATAATAAAATAAAAGAATTTGTTTTTGGTTTTAAAAATATTTTTTGTGATTATTTATTAGAATATAAAGAAGCTGCTTCTTGTTTAATGGATTTAATAAAAGATAATGAAACTTTTATGAATACTTTAATTAAAGAATCTATTGAAACTAATAATAATCCAATTCAAGAAGAAAAAAGTGAAAATATTATTAAAACCATAATTACTTATTTAAATAATTCAGATAAATATGATATTAATATTATTGGATTATTATCTAAATTAGTTAAATCTGGTGATAAGGGAATAACTTCAAATCAAGAATATATATTTAATGAAATTTTTGAAGAATTACAAGATAGATTCTTAATTAAAATAGTTCCTCAATTTAATGACACTATTTTTAATGTAGTTTATAAAAATGAAAATAAAGAATTTGTAAAGAGAGAATTAATTGAATTATGTTCAACTAAAAATTCATTTACAGAATATGAAAAAACTATAGTAAGATATTTAGCTGAAGAATTAAATTTATTTGCAGATTTATGTTTTGCAAGAAATTATGTATGTATTCAAAAAATAAGAACTATTTTTCCTTTAGATCATTTATTATTTCATATTGCAAATTTAGAAATTCATGAAGAAATTTTAGGTGGATTAATCAATATATTAAATTTTGTTTATATTGATATTGAACCTCATTCTCCTGTTATTTATCCTACTATGATAAAATTAGTTTCTAATGGTTTAAAAGTTGAAAGAAGTACAAAAATTCCTATGAAAACTTATATTCCTTTTGAAAAATTAAATTTAATTTTATGTTTGTCTCTTTATTTATTAAATAATATTAAATATGGGAAAATATTTGTTAATTCTGCTAATATGAATTTAATTTATAATATAATTCAATTTAGATTATATGAAAATGTTGAATATAGACCAATGAATATTCAAGAAGTTATTAATAATCAATTAGATCAAGCTTTACATAATTTAAAAGAAGATGTTAAAAATTTAATAATTTCAGGGGAAAAAATATTGAAAAGTCAAATGAACAGTAATCAAAAAAAAGAAGAAAAATTAAAAAGCAAAACTGAAAATAACAAAGATAACACTCAATCTAATTTTTTTGATAAAATAGGAACTAAATTTATAGATTATAATTTTGAACATAATATAGGTCCTGAATATTTAATATATGTTTTAGATTATATAAATGAATTTTTTTTAGAAAGATTAATTATAGATAATATAGATGCAAATATGGAAAATAAAAATATAATAGCTCAAAATTTTAAGAGTGCAAATAAAAATGATATGTTAACTCAATCAAATATAAATTACTTAATGAAAATCTTTATAGAATTAAAATATATTTTAACATTAGATAAAAATGGTGGAATTTATGGTCCAAATGATTTAACTGATAGAAGAACTGTATTTCTTCCAATAATGAAACAAATAGCAAAAATAATAAATTTTATCTTAGATATTAAGAAAGAAGATATGATAAATCAAATATTAGAAAAAAGCTTATATGAAATAAAAAAAGTTATGATTAAAGTATTATCAAAATTAAAATTAAAGAAATATCCAAGTGATATATCCTTATATGATTTATGTGAAATTGAATTAACAAATACAGTTGATTTTAAAGAAACAATGATGGATCATGAATATTATTTATATCAATTATTTACTGCTCTTGATCAAGATGTAAATGAATATCATCAAATGTTATTAAATGATGAAAAGGAAGATGATAAAAATGAGAAAACATATTTATTAGATATTTTAGGTAATAAAAAAAAAAATATAAAATTATATAATCTTGATATAAATTATGAAAATGAATTTTTAAATTCAATAGCATTTAAAAATCTTCAACAATTAATAATAAGAATCTTAGAAGTAAACGTAGAAGAAAAAATGACAAAAATATTAGTAAAATTATTTACAAGGATTCATAGTCAAAAGAGAGAAATAGTAGAATGTTTAAAGAATATAAGAATATTATACGATCAGCAAGATTTAGAGAAATATTATTTATGTCATTCCCTAATAAAAAAATTAGCTCTTTTAACAGAAAAAACAGAAAAATGGATGACTGAAGATAAAATTCCTTTAGGTTACATTGATACAAAAGATTCTACAAAATTTAAAGAAGCTATTTCAACTACTAAAACTAATTTATTACCTGATGAAGATGAAAATACTAATGATTTTGAAAATGTTATTAATGTACTTAATCAATTAATTGAAATGTGTTATAAAAATGGTACTAAAGTATATAAGAAATCTGAGTCTTTAAGATTAATGCAAACTATCTTTTTTTCTTTTCAATTAAATGATATTTTATTCTCTTTAATTAGAGAAATTTCCCAAGTTTATCCTAATACTGATGATGAAAATGATAAATTAAATTATTTTCAGGGATGCTTAAAAATTTTATTTAAGAAAGTGTTTAAATTATTTAGATGTTTAGTTCATAATTCTAAAGATTTTCAAAATAATATTACTGATACTATTAATTTTTGTCAAGATTATTCTTATCTTAAAGATTTAGGTTTTGTTAATTTATTTAGAGAAATGATTTCTAAAAGTGAAAGTTTCACTAATCAACATTTAAAATTTATTATGGAAATTGTAAAAACTAGATTTGTTATTGAAAATTTTGTTGATGTATTTGATTTTTTTGAAAATGATAATTTAAATGAAGATAGACTTATTCAAGATCAAGTTCCTCAATTAATTAATGGTTCTGTTTTAATTGAACCTAGGAGAAATAGTGTTATTAATAAAAAAAAAAGTATTTCTAAAGAGCCTGAAAAAATATCTAGAAGAAAATATGATAAAAAAATTAAAAATGCTTGTCAAATATTATCTTTTGTTAATTCTCTTATTTCAAAAGTTAAAGATGTTAAATATTTAAATTATATTATTAAAAGTTTTGAAGAAATTATGAAAGAATTTTATTTATTTAGTGCTCCAATTAAAATACAAAAAGTAGAAAAAAAAAATAAAGGAGTAAAAGAAGTTTTAAATAATGAAGATAAAACAATAACTGAAAATCCTACTTTTCATACTATACAATTAAATAATAAAACTTTAAATTATAAAATGAAATTATTATATTATCAAACAAAAATTGGTTATAAATTATTAACTATTAATGATAAATTAAAAGGTTTAATTCTTAGAATTTTTCCATTGAAAAATTTATTTGGATATATATTAAAATTATCTTGTCCAATAGGAATTGATATGTTACAAAAATTAGTTGATTATGGTTCAAAAAATGAAAGGGAAAAAATTTTTAAAGATAATAATATTTTATCTCATTTAAAATCTTTTTATAAATTAAAATTTAATGGATTTAGATTATATCAATTAGTAGGAATGGAAACTTTACAAAAAACTAATGGTTTAAAATCTACAATTCAAGAATTTTTTGAAATTTTATCTAATGATTTACATCAATATTTTGAAATTGAAAAATGTTTATTAAATGGATATAAAAAAGACCATTTTGTAGTTTTATTATTGAAAAAATCAATATATAAATTTTTCTTTATTGGATTTTTCCCTATTATTTATCAATTAACTTTAATATTTAAAAGAAGAATTTATAAAACAAATGAAGAATATAATAAAGCTATAAGTAATATAAGACATATTATGAAAAATTTAAAGAAAATATTTAATGAATTAAAATCAGAAGATAATAACAATGAATATAATTCAAAAGTTTTAAATTATATTTCAATACATAAACAACAATTTAAAGATTTATTTGATAAATTTGAATTACCTCAAATTTTATTTTTTAGTCAAAATCAACCAAAAGTTGATAATTATTATAAATTAGTTTTTTTAAAAGAATATAAAACCAATCAATTCCCTCAAAATAAAAAAAAATTAATTTTAAAATTAACAGTATCATTCACTGAAGATTTTATAAATAAAATTGAAAATAATAAAAGAATAGGAAAATTAGTAGATAAAGAAATAAAAATTTTAGATAAAGTTCTTCAATCAAAAATTAATTTTCATAGAATCATTCAAAATTATATAAATGAAAACACAGCTTCAAATATTGTTGATGAATTATTAAATGATCAAGAAAACAATTATCACTTATTAAATATATTTTTAAAATTTATTCAAGAAAATTATTTATCAACAAAATATTATCCACAAATAAACTTTTTAATAGAAATGTTTGCTTATTTTATTGAAGTTAAACCAAGAATATTAAAATCAGCTAAAAAACAAGATAGTGTTGTTGAAAATTTTTATTTTAAAGAAAGAATTGATGATTTAAGAAATGAATTAATGGTTCATTGTCAAAAATTATTTCTTAATAATGGTTCAGTTGAAGTATTTTTAAAATTAGTTTGTGAAGGAAATAAAGAATTCAATGAAAAAATTTTTCCTTCAGTTTTACATTTTTTTAATAATGTTTTAGAAGGAGGAAATAATTTATCACAAAAAAAATTTTATCAATTATTTATATTTTTCCCAAATTGTGATAATTTCTTCTTTTTTATTTCTAAAATGTTTGAATATGATATTTATCAAAATTTACAGAATGATATATCTAAAAAATCTCCAAAAAAAGATTTTGATAATTTAAATACAATAGTAGCTTTATTAAAATTTTTACAATTATTAACAGCAAATCATTATACAAATTTACAAGAATTTATGAGAGAACAAGCATCAAATAGATTATCATATAATTTTATTAATATACTCTCAGATTATATGAATATGCTTTTAGGTAAATTAGGAAATATTTTTGAAACTGGACAAATTATGACTAAATATACTACTGAATTATATTATAAAAGAATTTTAGCTGTTTTAGAAACTTTATGTAAATTTTTACAAGGACCTTGTAAAACTAATCAAGAGACTTTAATTAATTCTAAAATTATTGAATTTTTTGATAAAATTTTAAGAGAAACTGAATTAATCCCTTCTGATGAATCCTTATCACATTTACAAAATATTGAAAATATTGAAGAAGAAAATGAGAAAATTAAAGAAAATGAAAAAAAGAAGGATAATTTAAATGAAGATGATAATGAAGAAGAAGAAAATGAAGATGAAAACTTTAATAAAATTAATGAAGAAAAAGATTTAAATCAAAATGAACAAAAGAATTTTCAACAATTCAAATTATTTTATTTATTATCAGATTATCAAAAATCTCTTTTAATATATAAAATAAGTGTAGTATGTTTATCAATAATAGAAGGAAGAAAAACAAAAGATAATGTAATGCAAAAAATTTTAAGAGATTTTGATTATAAATTGATGTATGATAAATTAAATGAAATATATTTGAAAATAAAAGATAATTTAGAATTTTTTATATATAATGAAGAAATAGAAGAATTTGATGAATCAAAAAATGAGAAAATTGTAGCTGAAAGTGGTTTTAATTTATATTTTTTTATAGTAACTTTAGCAGATGCTGAAGATGAAGAAACTGAATTTAAAAAATTATCATATTCATTAAATAGTGAATCACATAAATTATCAAAAGTAGAAAAAGAAAATTTAATTGAAATAACTCAAAATTTTGAAAGTATTAAAAATGCAATGGAATTTTATGAAAGTCATTCTTTGAGTATTGAAATGGTAAAAGATAATGAAATTTTAAAAGTTTATTGTCCAAAATTAGCTTTTTTTAAAAATTTAAGTAAAGAAATGTTAAAAACTTTTCAAGAAGAAGCAAATAGAACTTCAGTTCAAACGAAATTAATGGCTTTATTAGGTGAAAAAGATAAATTATATGAAACTTTAAAAAAATTATATGAATTAGAAGAATTTTTCAGTAAAACTGGTCCTTTTAAATTCTTATTTATTTATCCTAATATTATTGAATTTATTTGCTTAATTTTAGGAATAATTGTTAATGTTTTTATTTTAATTGGATATAATGTTGATAAAGATGAAGACCAAAAAGATGTTTTACAAAATGTTCAATTATTTGGAAGTTCAAAAAGCACTTCTAAAAAAATTTTATTAGCTTTAGGTATTACTTTAACTTTATTTAGTTCTTTAATTTTCACTGAATTTTTAACTAGAAAAGCTCCTTTAATTTTTAGGAATATATATGTTAGATATTTAAAAGATACTTTTGAAACAAAAATAAAGAAAATGAATGAATTAGAAATTCATAGAATAGATAAAATTTTAACATTGAATGGGATAAAAAATTTATTAAAAAAAATAGGAATATACTTAAGATTAATATCTGATCCAAATGTATTATATGCATTAGCATATATATTATTTTCATTATTAGGATTATTTGTCCATGATTTTTTCTTTGCTTTTCATTTAATGGAATTTATTAAATCACAACCGATTTTAAGAAGTGTATTAAAAGCTGTATATGAACCTTTAGAACAATTAGCATATATTTTTATCTTTTTCTTAATTTTAGTATATTTTTACTCTTTAATAATATATTATTCATTCTATGATATTATGCCAGAGAATTCATGTGAAAGTATAGTTTATTGTTTAGCGTATGTTTATTCAAATACTTTTACTTCTGGTGGAAATTTAGGTAATTTTATTGATGATGAAGCTGGAAATGTTAATAAAGATGCAAGTTTAACTAGATATATACTTGATAATTCTTATACTATTATTATGGTTTGTCTTGTTTTCCAAATGGTTACAGGTTTAATTATTGATACTTTTTCTAGTTTAAGAAATGCTGGAGAAGAAATTGAAAATGATATTGATAATATTTGCTTTATCTGTGGTTTAAATAGAGGAAAAATTGAAAAATATTATTTAGGAAAAGAAGGGTTTAATAAACATTTAGAAGATCATGATATTGCTTCTTATTTCTTTTATATGTTTTATTTAGAAGAAAAACAACATTCTGATTATTCTGGTTTAGAATCTTATGTTAAAGCAGAAATTGATAAAGAAAGTATTTCTTGGTTCCCTATTGAAAGATGTTTAAGAATTGAAGATTGGGAATCAAAACATAAAAATTTACTTAATTAATATTTTTTTCATAATTTTTTGAATTTGGAAAAATATTTATAATTCAAATTAAAATATGATTTTAAAAATAATAATATATATAATAAATATATTTTACTCTTAATTTAGTTTTTTTCTTTGCTTTTAATTTTATTTATTATTAAATTCGATTTATAACCTTTTGAATTTTTCGTTTTAATGGGATTAATAACATTATTATAAGAAACAATTTGTTTTTCATTTAAATTTTTATTTATAATATTTTGATTAATTATATTTTTATTAGTACAATTAGTATTACTAGTTAAAGTATTTGCTGTTGAATTTTTACTGAAATGAAATTGTAAATTTTGAATCTGTGATTTACCAAGAGAAAATTGATTAATTGATGTTTTATTAGGATTTGAAATTTTATTTCTAGAACTTATTTGAGTATTTATATTATAAGAAGATCTAATGGAATTTTTAAGAGAAACTTCAACTGGTTTTATATTATATATATTTACTTTTTTTGAATTTATTATATTTTGAATTTTATTATATGAATTTTTAGGATGATGAAATATTGATTTAATATTATTAGTATTATTTAATTTTTTAGATATATTTATTATTTGTTTATCATTATTCTTTTTGTTATTTATTTTATTTTTTGTTATTATTGTTTTATCAGATGAATTTGGTTTATCTTTTGGTATATTTTTTTCAATATGAATATTATTATCTATTTTTGATTTATTATTTATCAATGATTCATTATGAAATGTTTTAGAACATTTTCTTTTACTATTTTGTTCTTTGTTTTCTTCGTTTTTCATATTTGCAATTTGAATTTGAGAATTTAAATTTCTACTTTTATTCTTATTATCTTTTAAAGAAGTAATAATAAAATCTTTATTTTTTATTTTAGAATTCTCTTTCAAAGTCGTATTAAGTATATTACTTCCATTTAAAACTTTATTTTTATTGTTTTCATTTAATTTATTATTTATTGGGGAAAGATAATTCTTATTATTTATTATTCTTGATTTTGAGTTATTAACAGGAAATGAAATTTTATTTAAATTTTGACAAGAAAAACTTAATTTTTGATATTCAATATTTTTATAACCTTCAACACTTCCATTTCTTTTTTTTCCTTTTAAATTTAATTCATTTCTAACATTTTTTTTATTATTAATTTTAGATTGTTTAGTGTTTATACTTAAAGGTCTATTATTATAAACTTTATCTGGAGATATTTTTTCATTTTGTTTTTTCATTGATACATTAATATTTAATATACCTTTTGTTTTCTTATCTGATATTGTAAATGATGAAATTGCTAAAGTCTTTTTCTTATTAAGAATAGCTTTATAATTTTTATTTAATATAATATTTTTTTCTGAATTTTTTTCTTCTTCTTCTTCTTTTTTAATATTTAATTCATGATTTGAATTATTTTTATCAATAATTACATTTCTTGATTTACCTTTATTATTTAAATTAAAGATATTAACAACCAAGTCTTTTTCATATTCATTTTTTTCTTTTTTAACAATTTTTTCTAATATTTTACGTAATTCATTATAAGAAAAATGGGCTCCACCTTCATAAAATTGTGGTTCATCTTCTTCATTATTACCATAAAATAATCCTTTATATGCATTCTTATTATCCATTAATATTTCTTTTAAATCAAAAATTATTTAAATTTTTTATTTAAATTCTTTTTTTTTAAATTGATATTTTTTAAATGTTTTTTAATTATTTAATAAATTATAATCTTTTACAAATACAAATTTAACTACTAAAACAAAGAAGTAGTTAACAAAATGCTTTTATTTATTTTATAAAAGATATATAATTATTTATTTAAATCATGTTTTTTCACTCAATTAATTTAATACTTATTACAAATCAAAATTCAAGAAATATAAAATTAGATAATTAATTATTTTTCTCTTCTGCACATTTTGTTAAAAAAACAATTGGATTATCACTTATAGTATTTTTGTTTGTTAAATTATTTGAACTAATATTGTTTGTTTCACTATTTTCATTTTCTTTATAAAAAGAAGAATTGTTTTTTTTCTTTCTCATTTTACCATTTTGAAAGAAATCAACAAAATTTTCTGCATTATTTTTATATTTTTCCATATATTCATTTCCAAATTTATTTTTAATTTTTGATAAATGATATTCAAAAGAATTATTTTCCTTTTCATTTTTAAATAATTCATTTCTTGATGTTAAGTAATATTTTTCATACATTTCTTTATAAGTACAATTTAAAAGATGATTAATTTCATCTTTTGAAGGAGGAATCTTTGATAATATTTTTTCATTAGATAAATGATCATTAAATTTATTACTTACTTTCTTAAGTATTTCTTTTATAGGAGTATTTAATAATTTTCTATTATATGCTATTGTAATATTTTGAGTAATTTCACTATCCATTTTTTTCAATTTAAATTTTTGATTTCCTTCCCATTCTTTTTTTATCATTAAATTTAAAAAAGATATTATAAAACAATGAAAATGAGTTTTTATTTTTCTTTTTATATTATCACTATTCAAGCGTGAATGAATTCTTTCATCTGAGTCTAATTCTGTTGCATCATCTTTTAATTTTCTTCCTTTTTTTCTTTCGAATTTCTTTTTTAATGGTTTCATAACTTTAAGAAATGTTTTTTTTTTATTATTCTTAATTTCTAATTCTTTGAAATTTGTTATGTTTGTTTTATAATTTTCATATATTTCTTCAAAAATTGTTTTTTTTTTATTATTGTTAAAATTTTCCATTTTCAAAAGTTTTTTTTTAGATTGTTTTTTTTTAAAAAATATATAAAATGATTTTTATTTTTAATCTATTTAAATTTGTCATGTATATTTTAAATATATAATTATTATAATAAAAATACTATTAATTTTATAGTTTTTCACCACTAAAAGCACCAGGTAATTTAGTAATTCTTTTATCTTTACCAAAATATCTTTGAATAACAAAAATTTGGAATACACTTAATAAAATTAAAATACCAATTTTAATATAAGATAATGTTTTAATTGAATTAATCATATCTGTTAAAATAATATGATGTCTTGATCTTCTATCTGCTAAAAAACCTAAATTTTTATCAAAGTCATTTATAGCTAATTTTAATTGTTGAACTCCTAAACTCATATTTTTAAATTCTTTATCAATTGCTAAATCCTTTATAACCCCAGTTTCTTGATAACTAAAAAAATCAAAAGAGATATAAAAATCGGCTTTTGTTTGTGGATAGAAACATAATTCATATCTTCCAAAATCTAATATATCTGTCTTAAAATTTCCTTGTTGTTTTTTATCTTGATGAAATAATATTTTATTTCCATCTTTTTGTGTTAATGATACATATACATTTTCCTTTTTTCCTGATGAAATAATATAAGACATTTCTATATAATCTTGTTCTTCTAGTATATCTTTTGAGAAACAATATCTTTGTTTTGATTTTTGAATTAATAATAATGTTTGTATAGTATATTGAAATAAATAAAATATTAAAGAGAATTTCATTTTTATTGTTTGAAATATAATATATTATTTTTATTATATTTGAATAAAATAATAAAAATGGAATATGATAATATGCTTGATGAAATTATAAAAGAATCTAAAGACACAAAAGAAATGAATACTGAAGAAAAGAAGATAGATTTAGAGGAAAATAAAACAGAAAAAAAAAAAGATAATGAAGAAAAAAACATACAAAATGAGAATCAATTAATTGAAGATGCTATTCATGCAGATTTCCAAAAAAAAGAAATTAAAGAAGAAAAAAAAAAACAAGAAAAAGAACAATTAAAAGAGCGAATTCCAGGAATAAAAAATCCTATTGATTTCGTAGAATATTTTGAGGTTCCATCACTTGAAAAAAGAATTTTAAATATGAATGATTGCTTTAAATTACATGAGCATATATTAAAAGGAAAAATAAATTTTAATTTATTAGAGACTGAAACACAAAATGAATTATATAAAATAATAGTTGGAAAATTAAAAGATAATGATATTACAACTTTAATGACCAAAAAAAATAACATTGGAATAGGAGATAAAAATGGTAATGTTCATTTTTTTGATATTCAAAATAAAAAGAAAATAAATTACAAAATATTTAAAAGTCCTTTATCTAAAACTAATTTTACACAAGTTACATGTTTAGATTTAACAGATGAGTTTGATTTTTTATTTGTTGGATATATGAATGGAGCTATTTCAATGTTTGAATTTTTAACTGGAAAAAATAAATTATTATCTGAAAAAATCCATTTGGAAAAAGATAGTAATGGGATGAATCCAATCATTGATATTAAAGTATATAATAATGAAGATAATACATATGGAATAATATCATGTGATTCTTTAGGTTATGTAAAAGTTTCTATTATTAAAAAAGAGTTTATTTTTATGTATAGAATAATATATTGTATTGATTTAATTGAAAGAAATAATTTAGTTTATTTTGTTAAAACATTTGACTTTTCAAAGTTAAAATATTCAGAATTTAATAATATTGGTAATTATTCTATGATAGGTGATAAAGAATCAATTAAAATATTTAAAATGGAACCTGAAATTGAATGTATATGTAATTTAAATAAACCAAAATATTTAGATAAAGAAATTATTCCAGATGCTTCAATTGGAGTTGGAAAACCAATTGAAAGATATACTCCTTTTGGATATAATATTGATCCTAATAATATTTTATTGACTACTATAAGTTGGGGTAATATTATTTATATATATAAATTACTTATTAAAAATAAATCTATTAATGAAGGAATTTGTATTGCTCATTATATTAATGATTCAGATATTCTAAAAATTGGATTTATAACTAATTCTATTATTTATTTGTATGATAAAAGAAATTATTTAAAAATATTAAACACAAGAAAATTTCAAATTGGGGAATTTAGAAAAGGGAATAATGAAAATGATATTCAAACTACAAATGAAATTGCAGAATTAGAGCAAAGAATTATTGACGTTAAAGGACCAAATTATTTACAATCAATTAATAATGGTAATTTCAAATATTTATATAATTATTCAATTTCAGAAAATGGTAATACCCTTTATTTATTAGGTAAAAATAAAGTAACAAATGTAAAATTACTAAAATGGGATTTATGTTTAAATTCATTACAGAATAAAAATGAATGGAAAGATTTATTATCAATTTCTATTGAAATATATCAAGGTAAGTTAACAGCACTTTCTGATATTCCTGAAAATGTTAATGAAAGAAAAAAAATAATTGGAAATAATTTAAGACAGATAATTTCTCAATATGTAATTTCAGAAACTAAAAATACTAACACAACATCTTTTTTCTTTGATGATTCAGTAGACAATAATAAAATGAATGAATGTATTGATACAACTATAGAATTTTGTATTGAAATTGAGAGTTTTGATCATTTGATTAAGGAACTTGAACCAATTTTTGAAAGTAAAAATTATGCAGAATTGTTTTTACAAAATTTAGAACCTTATATTTTCTCAGATAAAATTGTTAATTTTGATTTAGATGAAGAATTAATTTTACAAATTATAAAATTATATGTTGAAAGAAATGGATTAGATTTATTAAGTCAATTATTACTTCATATTAATATAAAAAGTTTAGATACAGATAAAATTAAAAAAAAATTAGAAGAATTAGATTTAATAACTCCTTTAATCTATTTATATATGAATGGAAAAGAAGTTAATTATTTTGCTCCAATATACAAATTATTTGATTTATATAATAATTCAACTCCTTTAAAAGACTTTACTTCTTATTATTTATTAAAAAATGTTTCAATTCAAGAAATATTCACAAGTAAACAATACATTGGACATAAATTATTATGGTATTTAAAAATATTAATAACTGGAAGAAAATTCCCAAATTCAGAAGAAAAAATAGAAGATAATAAATTAAAAGAATTAATTCCGAAATTAACATTCTGGATGTTAAATGATAAAAATTTAAAAGAATTATGTTATTTTGATGCAAAAGACTTTTTTGTAATATTAAAAAATATATTTTCAATAAAAAAATTATTTAATATATTAGTAGATTATGCTGAAGAAAATAAAGATAATAAAATTACGGTAATGCTACTTTCAAATAGTATAGCTCAAATTAATGATGCAAAACCTGAAGCCTTAATACAATATTTAATTACTATGATAAAAAGTTATAAAAATGATGAAATATTATTTTATTTATATGAATTTATGGCTAAAATTTCTGGGATTATTGAATTATCCAAAGAAAATATTATTGAATTTACTTGTTTTATTTTAAAAAATTATCAAAGATTAAATAAAGATATTAATCGTAATGAACCAATTCAATTATGTAAAGATCTTAAATCTTTATTTGATTGTAGATATGAGTTTAGTGAAGAAGAATATAAAAAAATTTTAAGTAATTGTAATGATAATATATTTGATGAAATGAAATTATATTTCCTTCAAAAATTAAATAATTATTCTGAATGTTTAAAAATTTTTATAAATCAAAATTGTGGTATAGAAAAAAGAGAAGAGTATTTATTTAGTTGGTTAAATATGACTTTAACACACTTTACAATGAAAAAAAATAAAGAAAAATTAAAAGATTTAAAAGAAATAATTATTGAAAATGCTGATAAAATACTTCAAATATCTATAATTAAATTTAAAATACTTATTTATACATGGTTTCCAAAAGAAAAAAATGAAATATTATTTAAAATATCAAATCCTAAATGTAAATTAGGATATGTGGAATTAATTATAAAAGATATAAAAATACAATTAAATGAAAATGAATTATTAGAAGAAGATCAGTTGTTTATTCAAGAAGTATTAAGAATACATATTGATTTATTATGTTATTTAAAATTATATGATAAAATTTTACCTTCAATTAAAGAATTAGGAATTTATCCTTATGAAGAAATCATAGACACATTAGAAAAATATAATGTGACAGATGCTTCAGTATATGTTTTATTGAAAACAGGAGATCCAAGAAGAGCAATTAATATATGTATACTTAATTTAAATCATCATTTTAGTGAAATTATTAAAATTTTTAATGGTAAATTAGATGAACATTTATACCAAATCAATTATAATAAATTCAATGAAAATATACAACAGATTTATTATATATGTAAAAATAATGAACAAAATATAGAAGAATTATGGAAAATGTTTCTAATGGAATTATATTCCATTAATGAAAAATTAGATAAAATAAATGATAATAAAACAGAAAGATTTATTAATTTTGATAAATATTTATCCAAAACAATATCAGATTTATTAGATATAATGTGTAATTATGTAAGCATAATTCAAATAATAGATATTGTTAGCAAAAAATATAAAGATGCTGAATTAAAAGAATTTAAAAATTTATTACTTAAAATGTTAGAATCAAATGGAAATCAAGAAACAATATTATCAAATGCAAAAAAATTACTTAAAAATAATATTTTACTTAGAAAAGAAATATATAAAAAAGAAAATTTACAAGGAATTATTTTATCATTATATTTATGTGATGAATGTCATAAAGAATTTGATAAAACTAAAAATACAAAAGAAAAAATAATAGCTTTTAAATGTGGTCATATCCTACATGATAAATGTGTAATTAAAGAAAATACAAATGAAGGACAAATTGTTATATGTAGTATTTGTAGAAAAAATGAAATTGAAAGTTCAATAAATACACAAGGATTGTCATTAATTAAAGTAGATGTTAATAAAAATTCATCTGAAATATATGATGATGATGAAGAGAAAGAGAAATATGATTATCAAGTTTTAAGATTATTTAGTCAAATGAAAAATATAGATAATCGACATAAAGAAAAGAAAAAAATATATTTATATGAATAAAAATAAATTATTTTAATTAAATCAGAGAAAAAATATAGAAAATAAAATAATTTTTAGATAGTTTTATTTAATATTTAAAAAAATAAAATAGATATAAATAAAAAAAGAAGAATTTAAAATAATATATATTAATGGAAAATAAAGAAAATATAGGAAAGAAGGGAAGATGAGAATGGATGGGGATTGGGCCCAATCCCCAATCCCCAATCCCCTATATTTTCTTTATTTTCCATTAATATATATTATTTTAAATTCTTCTTTTTTTATTTATATCTATTTTATTTTTTTAATTATTAAATTAAACTATCTAAAAATTATTTTCTTTTTTATT